>Ga0129310_1000085_pt1 | contig 123468 bp, 91 predicted proteins | sample Go1ome_2_FD_94433 | JGI IMG/M metagenome (GOLD analysis project Ga0129310, IMG submission 94433) | Western lowland gorrila individual fecal microbial communities from Wisconsin, USA - Go1022A metagenome | ecosystem: Host-associated > Mammals > Digestive system > Large intestine > Fecal | place... | reverse complement strand
TATAGGTGCCAACCTGACATTCTAACCATTACCAGAAAACGGAATATATCATGAAAGCAATAAAATATATCGCGATCGCTTCGATGCTCATGTTGAGTGTTGTCGCTTGCCGTAAAGACTTGCTGGAGACCTCGCCATACAATGCTGTCAGTTCCGGCAACATCTGGACTTCTTCAAACCTCGCCAAGCTGGCTTTGAACGGTGTCTATAATGCACTCCTGCAGAATGCCGGAACTTCTTACACGAATTCTGTCACTGCTGCCAACTATCTTGGTTTGGATGCCCACACGCTATCCGCCCTTGATCCGACTGTCAGCCCGAGAAACAACTGGTCGAGTACTTTCCCTCTTTTGAATGGAAATGCGTCACCTAGTGACGGAATGTTCTCACTTGCCTGGAGGCAGCTTTATGAAGGTGTCTCGAGGGCTAATGACGTTATCACCAACGTTGAAAGCGTCCCCGACATGGATCCGAAGGTCTGTGCCCAATACAAGGCAGAGGCAAAATTCCTCAGGGCATATTTCTACTACAGGCTGAACAGTTATTACCGTGGTGTACCTCTCTATCTTGAGAGTACCCCTGTGAATGAATTCACCAAGCCACGCAGCAGCGAGGCTGAAGTTTGGCAGGCTATCATCACCGACCTTACCGACGTGATAAACGAGCCCAATCTTCCCGGCAAGTACAATGCAGGTGATCCTAACTACGGCCGCGTGACCAAGGGTGCTGCATATGCCCTTCGCGGAAAGACCTATCTCTGGATGAAGGATTATGCCAAGGCTGAGAGCGACTTCAAGCAGGTCGGAAGTCTCGGATTCGGTCTTTTCCAGGGAGAATACAAGCAGATCTTCAAGGAAAAGAATGAGCAGAGTCCCGAGATGGTCTTCTCTATCCAGTGTTTTGAACTCAACACCTATGGAAACCAGATGACCTTCAAGTATGGCTCCAGGGTTACCAGGGGAAGCTGCTGGAATGACTTCTATGGCGATACTGATTTCATCGATACCTATGAGACCAAAGAAGGAAAGCCTTTCAACTGGGAGGACTACATTCCTGGTTACTCTTCAATGACTCCTGCCCAGCGTTCGGTGTTCTTCCTTCGTGACGGACTGGAGTCCGGCAACGGAAACTTTGGTTCCGCCGACTACAAGACTCTCTATACAAGGATGGTCAACTACGGTTCCGATTTCTCGAAGTACCTTGACCAGGGCAACGAAGCACGTATCAAGGCTGTTTACGAGAACCGCGATCCCAGGCTGATGCAGACTTACATCACTCCTTATTCTGAGTATCTTGGTTCTCCTTCCGGAAAGGAAATAACCTACACGCTGCGCTGGCCCTTCATCCAGAATGACACCAGCAATCCGTTCGATCTTCGTTCTGATTCCTCAACGTACTTCCATTACCTGGTCCGCAAGTTCGTCTCCGAAGGCAACGAACTCATCTATCGCCAGTATTCTCCGATTGATGTGCCGATCATCCGCTATGCCGATGTCCTCCTGTCTCTCGCAGAGGCTCTCAATGAACAAGGAAAGACATCAGAGGCTATCACTTACGTTAACATGGTCAGGGAACGTGCCGGTGTGGCTTTGTTGAACAGCAATGAGTACACACAGGTTGCCGGACAGGATGACATGAGAAACCGCATCAGGAAAGAGAAGAGATGGGAACTTGCCTGCGAAGGTGCCCTCTACATCGAGGAACTGCGCTGGGGTACCTGGTACGAGTCCAAACTTTTCGACGGGGCAGGACTGAAGCAATGCTGGGGAACGCCCGTTAGAAGTTGGTCCAAGAATGGTAACTACTACACAAAGTGGCCTATTCCTACGACAGAACGTCAGCTCAATACAGATCTTACCCAGAACGACGGGTGGATTGATTAATGCTCAATTCTCATTACCGAATGGCCGGGAAGTCCCAGGACTTCCGGCCATTCATCAATCAATAATGACATGAAATCGAAAAGACTGTTTCTTGCCATAATACTTCCCATTTTTTTCTGCCTGACATTGTCTGCAAGAGACCAGTGGTCAGTCAAAAGAGCTCAGAAATGGGAGAAGGAAGTCGGGGTCCTTAAAGGGGCTAACGGCTATTACATGGTGAATCCGTCCAAGTCTGACAGCGAAGTCTTCCAGAGAATGTCTGAACTTGGTTTCAACAGTGTCAGGGCCTGGTGTGGCGGCGATTCAGCAGAGCAGATCATCGGGTTCATTGAAAAACTCCTGAAAGCTGCCGATGAGAATGGAATGACCGTCACCCCCGTCCTTACTATCGGGAACTGGTTCAAGGATCCGGCAACCGACGCTGAAGTGGAACCACGTGCCAAGGAGGCCCTTATGGGTGTTATCAAGCATTTCAGAAATGACAAGAGGATCGTTTACTGGGATCTTTGGAACGAGCCGCCTTTCGATCCTGGAAAAACTGACGTAATGAGAGTCATGGGCATCCTGGAAAAGATGGTTCTATGGGGCCGGGAAGCCAATGCCACTCAGCCTCTGACCAGTTCGATCTTCTGGGACATTCAGGGTGACAGGACCAGCGATGTATTCCGTCGCAGGCTTCAGGTGGAAGGAATGATGGATATTCATAACTACCATGATTACATAGAGGCTGTTGATGAAGGCAAGCCTTCCCGTGATATTATCAAGATGTTGAGGGAGTTGGACGGCCGCCCGATCGTCTGCAGCGAATGCCTGAACAGGGAAAACGGATCCGGAATAGAAAGAGCTCTCTCCATTTTTGCAGAGGAACATGTCCATTTTTATGTTTGGGGTGTGTATGCCAACGACCGCAACTGGAGTACCCGGTGGGGAAGAAGCGAGTTCGACCCTTACAACAGGATGTTCCACAATGTGCTCCTTGCTGATGGCGACCCGTATAGTGAGCAGGAAATAAAGTGGATTAAGGATTTTCATTTCTGTGCTCCCGGGGAGACCATGGACCCCGGCATAGAGATCACAGACAGGTGGCAGAGGGATCGTGTTTGGAAAAGGATGGCTCTTGGACCTGTCAAGGGGTTTGTTTCTGAATCCCCCAAGTCTGTGCCTGAAGGCTATAACTGTGTCAGTTTCCCGGTAAGTTATCGTATGTGGAAAGAGGATCCTTCTGCTTTAATGAACCTTGTTGAGGACAAGCTCAGGGAGGCTGCGAAAAAGAATGTTCTTGTGGTTCCAACTCTACTTACTTCGGAAGATGGGCATGAAGAGAGGCAGTATGACTATGTAAAGGAAGTAATCGGAAAGTTTGCGCATGCGCCTGAAATATTTGCATGGAATGTCTATGACGGGCCTTCTGATGCCTTATCTGTTACGAAACTTTTCCAGTCTGCCAGGTCTTGCCAGTCTACACATCCGCTTTTCATGTTGCCGATTTTTGCTTTGAAAGAGTTCCCTGCAGGGTTCGATTTCAAGGCAGCGATGGTCCACGGTAAGACCGGCGGCTGGGATTATTTCCTTTTTAAAGATAAGGAATCTGAACAGGTTTGCTCTCAGGTGTGGAATCTCTCGGATGTCATCGCTTTCAGGAGCGCGTTCAAGATGGAATATGTAGGTTGGATCGGTGCTGTTGCACGCCGTTATGGTCGCCCTGTGTTTGCTTTCCTTGATGGGAAAGCTCCTGCAGATGTTGCTCCTGTACTTGACCGGCTCTCCCGTACCCAACTCTATTGGTGGACGTCAGCTGCACTGAATAAAAAAGATCTGGACTCTTTTAGGTTCATCCCAACGAATGACTGGAAGTGATTAAGACTCTTCTTACGACTTTGACCTTGCTTGGAATGGCAGTTGGCTCGGTCCTGTTTGGTGCTGAGCGCTCATCCGTCTATCTAGACATAATGCAGAAATCCGTCGAGGCATATTCTCCGGAACGTATCCGGGACTACATTGACAGAGTTGACCGGGACGGTATCACGGAACACGGTTATGCCCGACTGACAGCAAATCTCGGCATTTTGATTTCGCAAGGCAGGATGGTAGGAAACAAGGGTCTTTTCGAGGAAATGATGGACATCTGTGTCCGGGAATTGCCGATAGCCCGCCAAAAGAACCAAGGGAGAGGCGAGATAGGTAACGACTTTGCCGTCAAGGAGATAGTATGCTGCATCATGGAGGTCGAAAAGGCCGGGACATTCCCCGAAGAAAAGACCGGTGCTTGGCGCAGGGCTCTCGAAGGCATGAGGGCGGAAGATATCTATTCAGTCCAACCGGCTCCCGGGGACCCAACGGCGAGGAACTGGTGCGTTTTCGGAGCAGCAAGCGAGTGTGCGCGGATCATGGCCGGCATCGGCGGCGAGAAGGAATATTCAGACCGGTACCTTGCGGACCAGCTTCGTTTCTTTGATGAAAACGGGATGTATAGGGATCCGCACAGTCCAATGGTCTATGACCTTGTTACGCGGTTGCAGTACATGGCGGCACTGGATTTCGGCTACGACGGTCCGGCAAGGGAAGCGATCGAGGAACAACTTCTGAAGTCAGCGGGAATAACCCTCCAGATGCAATCTGTTACAGGGGAAATCCCCTATGGTGGCAGAAGCAACCAGTTCCTTCACAATGAGGCTTTCTATGCAGCTGTTTGCGAGTACTATGCTTCATGGATGAAACAGCGGGGAGACATGGATTCGGCCAGGCTTTTCAAGGCTGCTGCCGTACGTGCCACAGAATCTTTGGCCTATTGGTTGGATCAGTCACCGGTTCATCACGTTAAGAATCGCTATCCTGTGGAAAGCGGCTACGGTTGCGAGACTTATGCCTATTTCGACAAGTATATGGTTACGACGGCATCCTGGGCCTATCTTGCCTGGCGCTTTGCAGATGACTCCATAGAACCTTCCAATAGAAGGATGAGGAGTTCCACCTTCGTCACCTCTGATGACTTTCACCGTGTAATGATGAATGCCGGGGGCTACACAGTCCAGTTCGACTGGAATGCCCAGCCTGAATATGATTCACCTGGAATCGGCCGCTTGCAAAGGGATGGCGCCCCACCAACACTGGCCCTGGCGTCTCCCTGCCCTTCGGTACTCAAGCCGAACTATCGGATTGACGTAGGGAATGATGGTCCTCTGGCCATTGCTCCATGCTGGGATGAGTACAAGATTGTAGAAGCGAAAAAGGGTAAGGTCGTGATGACTGATGGGAAAGGATCTTCATGGGTCTGTCGCCTTGGACGTCGCGGCTTGTCCATGAAAGTGAAAGGGGATGGTGAAATGGTCGTGACCCTGCCTGTCCTGGTCTTCGATGGGGAGAGGGAAAGAAGCCCCAGAATGGAAGACAATGTCTTGTCCGTCAGAGATGATGGATGGGTCTGCCAGTACATGTCTAATGTGGGAATCATTGACTCCGGTAAGGAATATGGGAGCAGGAACGGCCATCTCAGGCGCTATGAAGCCAGGGGCAAAGACTGTATCAAGCTTCGGATATTCATGTTTCACGAGTAGATACTCTCGGTTTCAAATACATTTAAGTTTTTTATGATGAAAAGAATAATAACGATTATCGCTCTTTGTGGATGTATTCTTTCACAAGCCCAAGCTCCAGTCCAATCAGTGGAAAGGAACTTGATTCAGAACCGGACCAGCCTGGAGAGCCTTAAGAAGGTTCTCGTCATGGACCAGGCATGGGTGCCCTATCCGTCTTACAACGATCGTGCTGGTTGGGACCGCATGATGGGAGAGTACAAGAAAGACATCATTGCGAATGGAGAGAAGTATCTTGACTATGCCTGGCAGGTCGTGGAAGCTACGGATTACATAGAATTTGAGAAATCTGGCGACCGTGACATAATGCAAGTTCCATTGAATTCCAATATCAGTGCGATAGCCTCCTTGTTTGCTGCCGAATTGGCTGAAGGGAAGGGGAGGTTCGTCCCTATGATAGCGAATGGAGTATGGCATACTTGCGAAATGACTTCCTGGGCTCTTTCCGCTCATCTGGCTCCTTATTCGTATGCAAAGCGCTCACTGCCAGTTAAAGGAGACAATACCCTGGAACTTACCCAAGGTGGAATTTCACAGATGTTTTCATGGATTTATTACTTCCTGAAGGATGAGTTGGACAAGCTCCAGCCTGAAATCAGCAAGAGATTGAAAGAAGAGATCAAGTATCGTGAATTGGATTCTTATCTGGAGAGAGAGGATTTCTGGTGGATGGGATTTGCAAAGACCCAGAAACAGAACAATTGGAATCCTTGGTGCAATTCCAACGCTCTTCTGTGCTTCATGCTGATGGAGGACGATCCTGAAAGGCTTGCCCAGGGTGTTTGGAAAACTGTCCGTTCCGTGGATTTATATATTAATGACATTCAGGGGGACGGCGGTATCGAGGAAGGTCCGTCCTACTGGGGCCATGCCGCTGGAAAGCTATATGATTATCTCAACGCACTGTACATGATCACAGGCGGGAAGGTTTCCATCTTTGATGAGAAAATGGTTCGTGACATGGGAGAATACATTGTCCGTTCCTATGTTGGAGATGGCTGGTGTGTAAACTTTGCTGATGCTTCCGCAAGGAGCGGTGCTGGTGGCATGGACCTTATCTACAGGTATGGCAATGCCGTTGGCAGTGACTTGATGAAAGGCTACGCAGTCATGCGTTCGGCAGAATCTCCCTTCCAGCCTTCTGTATCTATTGATATTTCCCGTTATCTGGAGAGCCTGCTCCATGCCAGGGAATTCAAGGCTGCCAAGGAGGAATTCACCCCGAGCCATTACACCTGGTATCCTGAAACGGAATTCCACTACATGTCAAATGATCAAGGTGTCTACGTGGCCACAAGGGGTGGCTACAATGACGAAAGCCACAACCATAACGACATCGGCAGCTTCAACCTTTACTATGACAATATGCCTGTGATTATCGATGTCGGTGTCGGAACCTACACAAGACAGACTTTCAGCAGCGAGCGTTATAGCATTTGGACAATGCAGTCGAATTATCATAATGTTCCAATGATCAATGGAGTTCCTCAGGAACATGGTTTCAATTTCAGGGCAGCGGATGCCAAATCCACTCCCACGACTTTCTCAGTAGACATCTCAAAAGCCTACCCTGAGGCTGCTGCCGTCAAGAAGTGGGTACGTGCATACAAGATGGACAAGAACGTTCTTACAGTGACGGATTCTTTTACCTTGTCTGAAGCCAAGGAGCCCAACCAGATCAATTTCATGACCTGGGGAGATGTGGATCTGTCAGTCCCCGGAATTGTTACTATCGAAGTAAGCGGCAGGAAGATGGAACTGAAATACGATAAGAATGCTTTCTCTGCAGGGCTTGAGACCATTGAACTGTCTGATAATAAACTGTCCTCTGTCTGGGGACACGAAATCTACAGGGTTTCTCTAAAAGCCAAAAAGCTTCAGAAATCAGGAAACTATCGCTATATTATCTCCAAGAAATAAACATCTTGTTACATGAGACATAGAAGATCAATTCTTTTAGTCCTTGCATCTGTCCTGCTTATGGCAGGATGCAAGGATTCCAATGAGTCAATGGAAGCCTTGACTGACAGGGTCTTCACCTTGGCCAAGACTCAGTACCCCATTCTGGCTCAGGGACTTCCGGATAACAAAACTCCAAGGACGGTGGATGAGGCCGGGAAGCTTGTCACTGCCGACATCGGCTGGTGGTGCAGTGGATTCTTCCCCGGCAATCTCTGGCTGACCTATGAATACACCGCAGACGAAAAGATCAAGGAACTGGCGATCCAGCAGACACACAAGTTGGATTCCCTGATCGTCAAGACCAAGACTGACCATGACATAGGATTCCAGTTGAACTGCAGTTTCGGCAATGCACTCAGGCTTACCGGTGACCAGTCATGGAGGAACATGCCCATGGAAGGAGCCAAGGTTCTGGCTGCCAGGTTCTCTCCTATCACCGGGGCTATCCGGAGCTGGAACCATGATGGCGGCGGAAAGTGGGAATTTCCGGTCATCATCGACAACATGATGAATCTGGAACTGTTGATGCGCTTCGGAGATGATTCCTTGAAGCAGATTGCCCTGACTCATGCCAGGACTACAATGAAGAATCACTTCCGTCCCGACGGTACTTCTTATCATCTGGTTGATTATGATCCCCAGACCGGTGAGGTAAGACTGAAGCAGACAGTCCAAGGACTTTCGGACGAATCAGCCTGGGCACGAGGAAACGCCTGGGGCCTGTATGGTTACACCATGATGTACGAATTCAGCAAGGAAGCGGACATGCTTTCCAAAGCTGAGGACATCGCCCGTACCCTGCTGCCTCGGCTTCCGGAAGACGGTATCCCATTCTGGGACTTCGATTCCCCGGACATCCCGAATGACCTGAGAGATGCATCCGCCGGTGCAATCATGGCCTCTGCCCTGATCAAGCTTAGTACCCTTACCGCAGATGCTGACCTTAAGAAGCAATGCCAAGCCGTGGCTGAAACACAACTGCGTACCCTTGCTTCTCCGGAATATCTGGCAGCTCCCGGCGAGATTTGCGGATTCCTTCTGAAGCATAGTGTTGGACATAAGCTTGCCGGAAGCGAGGTCGATGTTCCGCTGACTTATGCGGATTACTATTTCCTTGAGGCCCTGCTCAGGTTCAAATCTTTAAAGCCATAATCGTTATGTCAAGTTTGATGAGGAATATAGTTACTGTCCTGGCAGGATTCTCCGTGGCATTGATATCTTGCGCTAAAGGTAACGATGCTGCAGATTCCCCGGAAGTCCAGATGGCTAAAGATAAAGGATATGTCGTTGTTACTGATTATCTTAGGGCAGACGGTACGAGTGATGTAAGTGATGCCCTGCAGAGGGTGATTGACACCAACCCGAACCGGACGATATTCTTCCCTGATGGTGTTTATTTGATTTCCAAACCGATAAACACTCCTGCGGACCCATCGAAGAGTGTGGCGCTCCAGCTTTCCAATTATGCTACTATACGCGCTGTAAAAGGGTGGTCGCATCAGGAGGCTATGATCCGTCTGGGTGGCAAGGACCCTTTCAACACAGTGTATGTCGCTGGAAGCAATTACTATCTTGACGGGGGAATAATCGATGGCAACGGAGTAGCTGTGGGAGTGTCGATCGACAGTGGTCGTGAGACAGTGATACGCAACACCTCGATTAAGAATGTCCAAGTCGGGATACAGATAAACAAGGGCGCCAACAGCGGTTCTTCGGACAGTGACATCCATGATGTGAACATAGTCGGCAATAAGAATCCTTCAAGTATCGGTGTCCTTGTGATCGGCTATGACAACACGTTGTCAAACATGAGGATAACAGGGGTCCACATCGGTGTTAAACTCTGTTCCGGAGGTAACAGCCTGCGTAATATCCATCCATTGTATTCTTTGGGAGGATATGAAAATGGTGAGTATGAGACCAGCTGCGGATTTGTCGATGAGAGTCATAACAACTGGTACAGCTTCTGCTACAGCGACCAGTATTGCATAGGCTTCATGAGTAAAGGCGGTCACAGCGTTTACACCGATTGCTTCTGCTATTGGTATGCAAACAAAGGTAAATTCCACACTGTCTTCAAGTCGGAAGGAGCCTTTAATGGAGTTGTTACCAACATGACAGTGGGCATGAACAAGGGGAACGCTGCTCCGGAGAACATCATACTGGATGTCGCGGAAGAAGGAGGAAAGGGCGTTTTTACGAACCTGTTTGTATCTGATTATTCAGTACTTACTGATAGCAGCTATGAAAAATACATGAAATAGTTTGTGTTAATGAACAAGTGGTTGCAGTTGGCGGCCGCCTTTCTGGTGGCCGCCTGTTCTGCAAAGCCGGGACCGGCTTTGCTTGACGAAACAAGATTCGACACCGTGGTTGATGATAAACCGGTGTCATTGGTTACGATAAGAAACAAGCATCTTGCTCTGCAGGCGACCAATTACGGCGGCAGGGTCGTTTCACTTTTCGTCCCTGACAGGAATGGTGATTATAAGGATGTCGTCCTCGGCCGGAAGACCATCGACGAATATGTCCACTATGCCAGCGACCGTTTCCTCGGTTCATGCGTAGGGCCTGTTGCCAACCGCATTGTCAACGCTTCCTTTACCATCGATGGGGTAACATACCATCTGGAAACCAACCATGGCGGAAAGGGAACGCTTCATGGGGGATTCAAAGGCTTGGATTCCGTAGTGTGGGAGATTGAGAACACGACCAGCAATTCAATCACCTTCCATTATGTACACAAAGACGGAGAAGGAGGGTTCCCCGGCAACCTGGACATACGTATGAAATATTCACTGACCAAGGATGATTCTTTCAAGATCGAATATGAAGCTACGACCGACAAGACCCGGCCTGTCAATATATCCAATCACCCTTATTTCAATTTCTCGCAGGGCGGTACAATAGAAGATTACGTGTTGTACATCAATGGAGACAAGATCACAGGGATTGACGGGCTTGACGTTATGGATCCACCAATTGACATAAAGGGGACCGCGATGGACTACAGGACTCCGCACAGGATAGGCGATGCCTTCGAAAGTGATTATGAGCAGTTAGTCCGCGGCCGAGGTGGTTTCGATCATAATTATTGCATCAATATGGCTTCCTCAGGACTGACGGAGGCTGCTTCCGTTTATGATCCGTCTTCGGGAATATTCCTGGAAGTATTCTCAGACCAGCCTGGCCTCCAGGTTTACAGCGGACAGTACATGAGCGGTAAGACTGAAGGGAAATATGGCAAGTTGGAGAAATACGGTTCCATTACCCTTGAGACCCAGAACTGGCCGGATGCCCCGAATAAGCCGGATTTCCCGGATCCGTATTTGAAGCCTGGAGAAAAATACACCCATACCTGCATCTATCGTTTCTCAACGAAATAACCGATATCATATTATGAAAAGAATTGCCCTGTTCCTGGTCATGTCGTTATTGTCACTTTCCGTCCCGGCCCAGAGGCGGACAGTGAATCTGAACGACGGTTGGAAATTCCGTTTCGGATACGAGTTTGACAAGCGGGCCGGAGTGACGGTCCAGCTTCCTCACTGTTGGAATGCCCTGGACGGCACAAGGGGCACATATGATTATCACCGCGGCATAGGAAACTATACCCAAAGCGTGGACATCCCGGCGGATTGGGAAGGGAAGAGAGTGTTCATCAAGTTCGAAGGAGCCAACAGTGTCTGTGACTTTTTCCTCAACGGCAAGTTCGTAGGTGAACATCGCGGTGGCTACACGGCCTTTGTATATGACCTTACGGACCGCCTTGAATACGGTAAGGAAAACGAACTATGGGCAAGGGTTAACAATTCGGAACAGCTTGACGTGATGCCTCTGGTAGGCGATTTTAACATCGGCGGAGGCCTCTATAGGGATGTGTATTTCATAATCACAGAAAAAGCTTGTATTTCTCCTGAGGACTTTGCCTCTCCTGGTGTTTACTTCTACCAGAAAAAGGTGACCGACAAGTCTGCCGATGTGGATCTCAAGGTTATGCTGTCAAATTCTTCAGACAAGGATCGAGACCTGACAGTGCGGCTGAACGTCAGCGATGGGAAGAATTCAGTCCTTACGAAGGAAAAGAAGGTCCATTTGGCTGCGGGTACGAAGATCGATGGGGAGATGATGGCTTTTTCAATAAAGAACCCTCACCTATGGAATTCACGCCAGGATCCGTTTATGTATGATGCTGTTGTCAGTCTTGTTGAGAACGGAAAGGAAATAGACAAGGTTCACCAGAATCTGGGACTTAGATACTTCCGTTTTGACTCTGATGAAGGGTTTTTCTTAAATGGGAAGCACATTCAACTCAGAGGTGTATGCCGTCACCAGGAACGATCAGACATTGGGAACGCCCTTAGGAAAGAACACCATGAGGAGGACGTCAGGCTTATGTACGAGATGGGAGTAAATGCTCTCAGAGGCTCGCATTATCCTCACGCAAATTATTTCTATGACATGCTGGACAAGTATGGGATAGTCACATGGGCGGAAATCCCATTCGTCGGTCCAGGAGGGTACGCGGATAAAGGTTTTGTGGATAAAGAATCATTCAAGGAAAACGGAAGGAAACAGCTGACGGAATTGATCCATCAACAATACAACCATCCAGGGATCTGTGTTTGGGGCCTTTTCAATGAACTGAAGAGTCAAGGGGACAATCCTATCGAATACATCAAAGAACTCAATTCCTTGGCTCATGATCTTGATCCGTTCCGGCCTACCACTGCTGCGTCTAATCAAAGTGATGACCCGATGAATGAGGTCACCGACGAAATAGGGTTCAATCGCTATGACGGTTGGTACGGCAGTTCCCCAAGGACGTTGGCTACATTCCTGGACAAGTACCACGCCGAGCATCCGGAAGCCAGGCTTTCAATAAGTGAATATGGGGCCGGAGCGAGTATCTACCATCAGCAGGACTCTCTGAAACAAACTGTCCCCACATCTTACTGGCATCCGGAAAACTGGCAGACATTTTATCATATAGAGAACTGGAAGATCATAAACGAGAGACCATTTGTCTGGGGATCCTTCATCTGGAACATGTTCGATTTCGGTGCAGCCAACCGTACTGAAGGTGACCGCCCCGGAATCAATGACAAGGGTCTTGTAACGAGAGACCGGAAAGTCTGCAAGGATGCCTATTATTTTTACCAAGCCAACTGGTCGGAAGTGCCCATGGTCTACATAGAAGGACGGCGCAACAATCTCCGCCTTCACTCACAGACGGAAGTGATGGTCTTCAGCAACGCTTCCAGCGTAACGCTCGTCTTAAACGGCAGGCCTGTCGGTACTTTGACACCTGACGAATACCATATCTGCCGCTTCCCTGTTTCTTTGGACAAGGGTGTCAATGTAATTAAGGCTCTCGCTGGTAACCTTGAGGATAGCTGCGAATGGACCCTTCAGTAATCAAAAATAACTTAATATATGGACAGGAGACAGTTTTTCAAGGATATGCTGGCCGCTTCAGTAGCAGCCGGTGTTTCTGCTTCCGGCTCTGGTTTATTAAGTGCTTCTGAGCCAGGACTCTTTAGGAAAAAACCGCATTACGATTCCAAGGGACTTCCTACCGTCACATTGGGAAAGGATGGTGTTGTCATTCCTCGAATGATCCTGGGGCTTGGAAGCCGCTTCTGCAACATAGATGATGAGGAAGAAGCCATAGAGATGCTGAACTTTGCCCTTGATAATGGTTTCTATTACTGGGACACGGCACACGCTTATGACAACACCATTGCACGCCCGGCAGGGCGTCCGAAACCTCCACGCTTGGTTTATAGCGAGGTCCGTCTTGGAGAGGTCTTGAAATACCGCCGAAAGGAAGTGTTCCTGTCTACCAAAGTCACGGCTCGTGAGCCTTCAAAGGCTCTCGCCGAAATTGAGGACAGCCTCAACCGTCTGCAGACAGACCATCTTGAAACACTCAAGATACATAGCGTCAATTCAATGGAAGATGTCGAGGAGATGAGTAAGCCTGGGCATCTCATTGACATCGTGCATCGAATGAGGGAAGAAGGAATCTGCAAATACATCGGTTTTTCCTGTCATGCCGATGCCTATGCCGCGAAGGCTATGTGTGACAGAGGGGACTTCGACTCGATGCTTATCGCCATGAACCAGTGGGACTCCAGTCACCTGTCTCCCCGCCAGCAAGTTGCTGTTCCTGCAGCAAAGGCTAACGGGTTGGCTGTATTCCTGATGAAACTGGTGCGTCCTAAGGAGAATCGCAAGGATATAAACATACCGGACCTTATCCGCTACGCCCTTTCCCTTGATGGGCCGGATGCAGTGTGCCTTGGCATGGACAGTATAGAAGTCGTGAAGTCCAACATTGAGATACTCAAGAATTTCCGTAAATTCAGCGCGAAGGAGATGCAAGAACTCTCCGAGAAGCTCGGACCATTTTATGTTTAGGGCGATATGAAAAAAGCAGTACTTTCAGTCATGGCACTGTTCCTGGTCTCTGTTCTTGCTGGAGCGGTAGACTTGAAGACCAGGATGGACTGGAAGATCAGTCCCTATACTGGTTACACCCGAGCTACCTGGGAAGAAATCTCCGAGAAGATCATCAGCGGTGTCATGAAGCGCGTTGATCCGCAGACAGGAATATTCACGTTCCCTGTCATGGAAGGACAGTATGATGTAGTGAGGGACCGTACTTCGGAAGAGCGTATCCGTGAGATGGAACGCATCCTTATAGGAGTTGTCTCCTATTATGTCGGCACGGGGAAAGAAAAGGTGCCTGGTTATAAGGGTTCTATCCTTCAGCCTTTCATCAACGCATTCATCCATGGGACCGACCCGACTGATCCGCTTTACTGGGGCGAACCGGCTAAAGCAGACCAGACCGGTTCAGGCTACATCCTTGGACTGTACCTGGCTCCTGATCGTTTCTGGGATCCTTTGACGGAAGTACAGAAGAAGAACCTTATAACCTACCTGGAGAAGAATTCCGTAAATGAGACATGGGATAACAACCACCATCTTTTCCATTTGGTTACCACCCGTTTCTTGGAGACTCATGGGGGAGAGGGCAATAGGGAAAGGCACACCAGAACCCTTGAAAGGCTTCTGGGCTGGTACAGAGGAGACGGATGGTACATTGATGGGAACAACCGTGGCTTCGATTACTACAACCTCTGGGGGTTCCAATTGTATTTGAACTGGATTCTCAAGTTCGATCCCGTTTGGGCTGACCAATTCGGGGACAGGATCCGCTGGAATGCCGCCCGTTTTATGGAAACAGCTCCATGGCTCTACTCTCGTTCCAGCGGTCATATTCCCTGGGGGAGGAGCCTTTCTTACCGTTTCGCTGCGGCAGGGGCCATCGGCTGGAACATAATCAACGGGGATACAACGATTCCCCCGGGACTTGCACGGCGTCTGCTTTCCGGAGACCTGAAGTACTTCATAGACAACGGTAGTCTGGCCGAGGACGGGCTCATGTATGTTGGCTATCGAGGACAGAACCTTGACTTGGCTGAGAGATATAATTCTCCCGGAGATCCGTATTTCGCGATGGAAGGCCTGTCTGTTCTCCTCCTGCCTGAAGACCATCCTTTTTGGACTGCGGTTGAACAGCCAGGTCCGTCCGATAACATGCCAGGCCGCAAGATAGTACATGGCGGTAATTTCGTGCTTAGCGCTCGTTCAGATGGGGATTCTCGTAACTATTTTGCCGGTCAGACCTTTGACAGGACTTACTGGCAGGCCGGAGCGAAATATCAGCAGGACGCGTATTCTGCCGATCTTGGTTTCTGCCTCTATGGTGATAACACCGACCCTACTGGGCAGGGACAGAGCGGCTACAAGGTAGACGACAGGGACTGGATGTATCACTGGAGGTCCACCGCTGTTCTTTTGGAAGAGGACCACATAGCCAGCAGTTACCCGATTGTACCGGATTATAACATGGCCAGGGACAAAGGAACTCCGGAGTTCGAGTGTGAGCATATTTATTCGCATGTGCTCATCGGGGACAAAGGTGAAGTACATGTGCTTTGGCATGACTATCCAACTCCGGTGCGTCTGCGTCTGGGAGGCTATGGCATCAATGTGCCTTTCGGGTCGGTTCCGATTGAAAGCCGCGACGGTGGGATGCTGATAGTTTCTTCCGGGAACTATCGTTCTGTTTCCCGGCAGCTCTATGGCCCCGTGGGTACCCTTATATGCAAATTCCTGCAGCCGCGCGAAGGTTGGAAGAATACCCACCTTTTCGGTGGGCTCGGAGCCTGGCCACAGTGGGAGAGTAAGGAAGGAGTTCCTCCATTTACCCCAGTGGTAATCTATGAAGACGGCTCCGCGCACGGAATCGTAGTACAACCATCAATAAGCGTGAACTCGACGAAGGAAGGTCTCAGTATCGTTTTTGAAGGTAAGACCTATGACATCAGAATAATCGACAAGCCTCTTTGATATGAGAAAGATTATTTTCACCATAGTTGTAACCCTGTTTGGGGCTGCTGCTTTCGCTGCCGTCCCCGACATATACGGGATTGCCAAGCTGACCTACAGGGTTTCTTCCATTGACACAGTCAGGGACTATTACGGCCGTTTTTTGGGTTTTGACGAGGCGTTCAGCTACTATTCGGAAAGAGGTAATGTTTATTCTTTCAAGGTAAATGACAGGCAGTTCATAGAGTTTTTCGTTGACAAGGATGCCGTTTCCAGAAAGGAAAAGCTTGTGAGTGTTTCCCTACATGTGGCTTCTGCTGATTCATTACGTGATTACCTCTTGGAAAAGCAATGGCCTGTTTCGGAGGTTATCATCGATGGAGCAGGAGAGAAAGTCGTGACTACCCATGACGCTGATGGAAACCTTATTGAATTCGTAGAATTCACACAAGGAGGGAAACATCTGAAATGTTTGGGAGAGTCTCTGTCTGTCAATCGGATTTCCACACGTGTCCACCACGTAGGTCTGCCTTCTGACAAGCTTGACCGTGATGATCCTTTCTGGGTCGGTCTTCTCGGAGGAAAAGAAATCGTTCGGTATCAGCAGTCATCTGGAGAAAGGGGGATCCATTATATCTCCATTGGGGTCGGTACTGAATGCGTAGAGCATTATTTTCCATCTGATAGTTCTTTCGGTCATCCCTGTTTCCAGACAATGGACATGCAGGAAACCTTGATGGTCCTTCATTCCCGCGGTGGTTTTCCGATTTCGAAACCATCAATTGGAATGACGAATCGCTGGCTTCTGAACATCGTTTCTCCAGAAGGGGCCAAGGTGGAGTTCACGGAGCCATTCACCTTACGTTGAAGATCTACTCCGTTTTACTTGAACACGGGGCGCTGAACGAGCCATTCGGGACGTGTGGTGGGTTCGCCCTTGTGGTTCACGAAGGTGAGGGTACCGTCTATTTCCTTCAACTCCATCAGCATCATCGGCCTGGGATGATAACTGCCTCTCAGGGGAATCAGCCCTTCACAATGGGTGTGCATGACCATGAACATCCGGCCCTGGCTGTCGGTTATGATTTCTCCGTTGTGACCGGCTCCGTTAAGGATTGCGTCCGGATTGTCAGATTTAAGGACCGGGACGGGCTCGGGCCATTCTCCGTCCAGCCTGTCTGAAACGGACATGCACAGAGTGTAGTCAGCGGTGTTGTAATAGCCTTTGGAGCAGAAGAAATAGTATTTTCCTCCATATTTATAGATATAACCTCCTTCGTAGGCCTTGGTGATGTAGTGAGGCTTGCTGCCAGGCTTGTAACGGAGGCCGTCGTTTGTCAGTTCCCGGATGTAATTCCCTTTGCTGTTGACGTCTCCCCAGACCAGGTATTGTCTACCGTCGTCATCCAGGAAGAACTGTCCATCCTGTGGAGTAGGATGATCCGGAGTACCTATATTCAGAGTGCCCGCATAGCGGAATTCTCCGTCAATGTCGTCAGCGACGCAGACAACCTGCCTGTCATTCTCCATCGAGACGAACAGGGTCAGGTACACCACAACCTTTCCGTTGATGACGGCCGGGCTCGGAGCCCAGTAATTGATGCGGCTTTTAGCTCCTGTCTTCATCGGATCCTTCTTTCCGTCACCGTAGGGGTCGTCAGGTGACGGGCCAGGGAACATATTCCTGTAAAACTCCCATTGGCAGAGATCGCGGCTTCTGTAGATCCGGATCGGGAAGCCAGTGGCAAAGCAGTAGAACCAGTCGCCTATTTTTACAACTGAAGGGTCTGCACAGTCAAAATCGGAGACGGGATTCATTATCAGGTCATTGCTGGCCAAGGCTTTCCTTGCGTTGAGGAAATAGGGTTCCGCTTCTGCAAATCCGTCATTCTTCGGTCCGTCCAGCCGGACAGGTACCCCGGTGCGACTGCTTTTGACGGCGGCAGAGAGGATCTCCATCACTATCATGTTGTTTTCCAGGGAGCATAGGTCGAAGGGCTTTACGGTCAGTTCTCCCCTGACAGCTGCAGCGAGGTAGCGGAAAGGATTGTCAATCGGTGCGGCAAGGGAAGGCGCTTCGATGCCGGGTTTGCCGGCAGCGTCGGTAACGTGCTTTGGATCAGGCTGGTAAAGGAAGCCCTTCTTGCCATAGACGTACATGTCCTTGCGGTTGTAGGGCCAGCACCAGGATGCATTGATCTGGACGGTAGTTCCAGAATAGTCCAGGATAATCGTGGCATCGTCGTCAACCTTGGGATAGACGTCCGGCTTGTTCTGCTTCAGGACAGCGTACACGCTGACGGGTCTTTGACCTCCCAGGATCCAGGTCGCCAGGTTTGCCCCGTAGCATCCGAAATCCATTACTGCACCTCCTCCGTTGAGGACGGGATCAGTCAGCCAGTCCAGGAATTTCTTGCTGCAACCTATCTCCGAAGGGCCCTGGTGACCGTCGTAAACCTCAATCCTGTGGATGGGTCCGATCCTGCCTGCATCTGCCTCCTGCTTGATGTAATGGTTCGAGGCGTACCAGGTGGTCTCGTAGTTGGTAAGAAGGAGAATGCCGTGTTTCCTTGCCAGAGCTTCCATCTCCTTGGCTTCATCATAGGTTGTAGCGAGGGGCTTTTCTACCATCACGTGGATCCCTCTTGGTGCGCAGGCTTGCACGACAGTGAGATGCTCCTTGATCGATCCGTAAGCGACAACGGCTTCCGGACGGGTCTCATCCAGCATCTTGCCAAGGTCTGAGTAGAAGAGATTCTCCGGAACAAGCCGGGTCAGGGAATTCGAGTGCAGGTACCTCTCGTCGGCTTCCCAGACACCCACTACTTGGATGTCTCCCTGTCTGAGCTGGGACACAACGCCATTGAGATGGTCATGGGTAACTCCGGCGACTCCAATCCGGAAAGGTTCTGCAGCGGATGCTGTCACACAAATACCGACGTACAGCAGAAGGATCTGCAGGATCCGTTTGCCTATGTTTGCCATAATGTATGTGAATATATTCCTAGTAGCTGATCAGTGGCTTGGTCAGGGCTTCCTTGAGCTGCTCGTCGTAGCGCAGGCGGACCTTGATGCCGGCTTCCTGGAAATAGTAGCGGACCATTATCTCCTCCTCCACGAACGGCACGATTTCTTCCTTTTTGAGGTTGAGGAAGGTCTCCTTGTCCATCTCCAGGGCTTTTTGGAGGGCGTCGACCTGGTCTTTCATGCTGTCAGCAAGGCCGTCCTTGTCAAGTTCCTTCTTGAGTAGGTCGAAATAGGTCTTGGCACTCGAGCGGTAGTCGAATTCCTTTGTCTTGGCGAAATCCACGAAATCCTTCCAGTCAGCGTCGCTCATCGTCCAGTCCTCCGGAACGCTTTTGTGCTCCTTGACGAACTTGATGGCGTAGTCCTGGATGATCGATGAATAGACCAACGAATAGGTCAGGCGGCTGTATTCATGGCCTTTCACGATCACATCCGGGGTAATGCCGCCACCGTCCTTGACTATCCTTCCGTGGGCGGTCTTGAACTCATTGGCAAGTGAATCAGGAATATAGCCTACGCTTCCGTCTTCGTTGCGATGGGCATAATCGATGGCTTGGACGCAACGGCCTGAAGGGGTGTAGTACTTGGCTGTAGTGACCTTCAGCTGGCCATTGTAGGGCAGGGGCCTGATGCTTTGGACAAGTCCTTTTCCGAAAGTCCTGGTACCCATGATGGTTGCCCTGTCCAGATCCTGGAGGGCACCGGTCACGATTTCCGAAGAGGAAGCGGAACCGGAATCGACCATCACGATCAAAGGAATCTCAGTGTCAATCGGTTCCGTGGTAGTCTTGTATTTTTGCTCACTGATTCCATTGCCTTTGGAAGAGACGACCAGCGAACCCTTGGGGACGAAGAGTGAGACGATGTTGATGGCTTCGTTCATCAGGCCTCCGCCATTGCCGCGAAGGTCGAGTACAAGTTTCTTCATGCCCTGCTTCTTGAGATTCAGGACAGCGTTGCGAATGTCTCCGGACACATTTTCAGTGAAACCGCTCTGGTAGATGTAACCGGTCTCGGCATCGAGCATTCCTGCATATTCAACATCGGGGAGGTGGATCCTTTCGCGGACAACGTTTATTTCCACGATCTCGTCGGTGTAGACCTTCTTGACCTTGAACTTCACTGTCGTTCCTGGCTTCCCTTTCATCCTGTCGGAGCACTCCTGGCTTGTCAGTCCGTGGGTGGAAACTCCGTCGATCTCCATGATTTCGTCACCGCAGCGCAGGCCGTATCTCACGGCCGGAGAACCAGCGTAAGGCTCGTTGATGATCACGTTCCCATCCTTGTCCGGCTTGTAGATGACTGCTCCGATGCCTCCATAGCTCTTGCTTACCATCATCTGGAGGTCTTCGTTCTCCTCTTCGGGGATGTAGACGGTGTAGGGGTCCAGGTCTCCCAGCATGGCATCGATTCCAGCCCTTTCTATCCTGTCTACAGGGAGGGAATCGACATAGGAGCGGTTGAGCTCCTTCAGGATTGCATTCTGGATTTCTGTCCATTTTCCGAGCTTGAAGCTCTGGGACTGTGCTGAGGCCATGCCGCAGGCAAGCAAAGCCGCGACGGCCAGTATGATCGTTCTTTTCTTCATATTCATTTATCCGTCCTGCAAAAATACTAAATATCGTGCCATTCTGGTTTATTCAAAATGCACCTTGCAGACGGAAAGCATGTAATTGCCGTCAGGCGAGTCCTTGCCCTGGAAGAAGAGGTACACTTGTCCGTCTTCGTCCTGGAAGACTCCCGGGTGGCCGCTCTCCCCATGATTCCAGGTCCCCTCTTCTCCATGTGTGAACAGAAGGCCGTCGGGAGCGATCCTGGTAAAGTTTATTCCGTCAGTCGAAGTGGCAAGGCCTATCTGCTGTTTCTCGTGGTTGTAGGCTCCGGCGTAGAACATGTACCAGACACCCTTGTGCTTTATCACGGTCGGAGCTTCGATGCAGCTCATCTCCCAGTCCATGTCCGGCTTCAAGAAGGGACCTTCCGTCGACAGGAGGGTCCATTTGTCTGGACCGTAATCACTTCCATAGGGAGCTTCAGCCATGCCGAGCAGCTGGTAAGTCTTGGTCTCGTCCCTGGTTGCAAACATCAGGATCATCTTGTCTTTCACGCGGTAGACTTCGGCGTCGATTGACCTGTTGATGGACCAGGAAGTCTCCGGTACGAAGACAGGAGTGTCGCAGGTGTTGGTGAAGGTGATTCCGTCTTCGCTGGTCGCATGCCAGATATTGTTGTTATTGGCCTTTTCCCACATGCGCTGGTAGAACATGTGGATCTGGCCGTCGATGACCTTGACGCAAGGGGCCACTGCTCCGTAGATCTTGTTGCCTTTGGAGTCTCTCAGATCCAGGTCGCAGACCCTGGTCCAGTTGACGAGGTCTGTGCTCCTGGCTATTCCGGTGTCCCAGCCATTATGCGCAGGTTCGGGGCTTACGGTTTTCTCATAAGACTTGATTGAATAGTACATCATGTACTCGTTGCCTTTACGGATGACTGTCGGATCCTTGGAAAAGGGGAGGACAGTCCTTGAGGAATCTCCGTAGAGCATAGGCATCGGCTCGAGGGTAACCTTCTGGATCTTAGGCCCGCAAGAAGAAAGGCATAATGCAACTGCTGCCGCAAGGATGATGATCTTATTCATGATTATTCGCTTTTCAACAAGATAGGAATAATCTTGCGAATAACAAAGCCAAGACGGCTATCCGTAGATCTCCCTAAGGATGGCGAGAGAACGGACGTTGACGGCCGATTCGGTGTGGAATTCGATGTAGCGGAGGATGGATTCGGCTATAGTGTTGCGGTCTACTCCTGAAAGAGGGTAGAGGAGGGCTTCGGCGAAGGGAAGTTTGATAAGGGAGTCGAGGGCTTTAAGGTTAGACCCTTCGCTGCGCTCAGGATGACAATCAGAAGAAGTGACAAACGGGGCGAGGCCGGCGGTGTCGGGGTCGAAGCCGAGGACGGAGCATAGCCGCAGCAGGAAAAGGAGGTGGAAATTGGCGAAGTCGCTCTGGAGGGCATCGAGGGTAAGGATCTGCCCTTTCAGCCATTCGGCCAGGCCATCCTCATTGGTCTGGTCCTTGACGACCCGGTAGAGGACCTCGCTCATGAAAAGGGTCATGGTGTTCTTGTGGATATTGCTGCGTATCCCGTTCAAAGGGTTTACACTCACGAAGTTCCGGGCGTACCAGAGGTCGGACTTTGGGCTCTCTGTGACCTCGGCCTGAAGGATATTCAGTGGCAGGAAGAGGGCCATCGCCGTCTTCGGGGTGACTTTCACCAGGAATCCATGGCGGCCATATTCTGCACTCAGCGTGTGCAGGACTATGGAATTTTCACCAAACTTGGTGTGATTCAGGACAATGAGTTCGGCCTTGGATTTCATGAGTCAGATCCTTCGCTTTGCTCAGGATGACAGGAAGTGTTGAGGAAGGCGGCCATGGCTCGGAGGGCCTTGCCACGGTGTGAGATCTCGTTCTTCTGCTCCTCGGTGATGTCGGCGGCGGTCAGCCCGGGATATTCATCGGGAATGAATATGGGGTCGTAGCCAAAACCCCCGCGGCCGGATTTCCCGCGGGCAATGGTCCCGTCCATAACTCCCTCGAATTGATGGACTTTCCCATCTAGGATGAGGGTTACCACGCTGCGGAACCTAGCCCTTCTGGTAGTAGAAGGATCGGCGGCCTCAAGTGCCTCAAGCTCAGAAAGCACCTTGTCCATGTTCTTTCCGAAATCCTTCGACTCCCCGGCATAACGTGCCGTATAGACCCCGGGAGCACCTCCAAGGGCTTCGACTTCCAGGCCGGTGTCGTCTGCGAAACAGTCGCATCCCTTTCTCTCGAAAATAAATTCAGCCTTCTGGAGGGAGTTCTCCTCAAGGGTCGTTCCAGTTTCCGGGATGTCATCCGTCAAACCGAAATCCGTGGTGGTGTTTAATTCAAAGCCTTCCCCGAGAATTTCCGATGCTTCGCGTAATTTTCCCCGGTTGCCTGTGGCGAAAACGATTTTTCTTGCTTCCATGACTGCAAATATCCGAAAAAAGCGGGTTTATTCCTCTTAATTGGTTAAATTTGTAAGAATATAAAACAAGACCAACAATGGCAGTAGACTACGAGAAAGCGGGCGTCAGCCTGGAAGCCGGTTACGATGTCGTCCGGAGGATCAAGAAACATGTAGCTTCGACCTCGAGGCTAGGGGTAATGGGCAATATAGGTGCTTTTGGCGGGATGTTCGATCTCAGCGCCCTTAACATCAAGGAACCTGTTCTCGTGAGCGGAACCGACGGTGTCGGAACGAAACTCAAGATAGCCTTTGCGATGGACAAGCACGACACCATCGGCATCGACGCTGTTGCCATGTGCGTCAATGACGTCCTTGCACAGGGAGCTGAACCGCTCGTATTCCTTGACTATGTCGCCCAGGGCAAGACCCGTCCGGAAGTGGTTGAGGCAATAGTCTCCGGAGTCGCCGAAGGCTGCCGCCAGGCCGGCTGTGCCCTTGTTGGCGGCGAGACTGCCGAAATGCCCGGCATGTATGAGGATGGGGAATATGACATAGCCGGCTACACAACCGGAGTCGTCGAGAAGAGCAAGCTTATAGATGGAACAAAGGTAAAGGTGGGTGACGTGCTGGTCGGAATCGCTTCCACTGGCGTCCACAGCAATGGTTTCAGCCTGGTGAGGAAGATATTCAGTGACAATGGACTGGATCTCCATAAGGCTTATCCGGAACTCGGAACCGACGAGCCCCTCGGCCTCGTGGCCCTCACTCCCACCAGGATCTATGTCAAGCAGGTCCTGGACGTGATCCACAGCCTGGACGTCCACGGAGTCGCCCACATCACCGGCGGAGGTTTCGATGAGAATATCCCCAGGATCCTCCAGGAGGGCCAGGGAATAGAGGTTCATGAAGGCACCTGGGAGATCCTCCCGATCTTCCATTTCCTTGAGAAATACGGTAAGATTCCGCACAGGGAGATGTTCAATATCTTCAACATGGGTATAGGCATGGTGCTGGCGATGGATGCAGCCCAGGCCGGTGAGGCAATAGACATCCTGGCCCAGCATGGTGACAGGGCTGCCGTCATCGGCAAGGTCACCGACAAGCCCGGAGTAGAGATTCTTCCTTTTTAGATGCAAGGTTTCGAGTTTTGTGGATTTAGAGTAATGTAACTGAAAGATTCGATTATGAAAACTTTTTTCCACAAATTCCTTTCCTCCTTCGGTGCTGTTGTGCTTGGCTTTCTGGGTTTCTCTTCCTGTGGAGAAATCATTGACGGTCCGATTATGTGCGAGTATGGCACACCACATGGCGAATTCAAGGTTGACATCAAAGTGACCGATGAGTCAGGTTCTCCCTTGAAAGATATTCATGTTTCGCCAGTCATTCTGCATCCATCGAACTATGACATCAGACGTCAGGAGTTGGGGGCTATTTTGACAGACGAATCCGGTAAGGCAGTCAAGATATATGACCATTCCTGGATAGATGATGTCCGGGTGATCTTCGAGGACACTACCGGTGTTTTCGCAAAGGACAGTGCCGACTTCAAGCCTGTTCAGACAAAGGAAGGAGACAAGCATTGGTACACAGGGGAAAAGACCGTCTCCGGCACCCATAAACTCAAAAAGAAGTAATGGCAGAAGTATCGCTCAGAAGGAGGATTGCCTTGGACATTGCGGCCTCCATCAGGAAGTCCGAGACGGCGGATCATCCGTTGCTGCAGCTCTTTTGGGAGAGTACTTTGCGCTGCAACCTGAAGTGCCGCCATTGCGGAAGCGACTGCAAGCAGATCGCGAACACGCCTGACATGCCCAAAGAGGACTTCTTCAAGGTCCTTGACGGAATAGCTACTCACACCGACCCCCATAAGGTCTTCGTAATCGTCTCCGGCGGCGAACCCACCATGCGCCCCGATCTCGAAGAATGTGGTAAAGGAATATACTCACGAGGCTTCCCTTGGGGCATGGTCACGAATGCCTACGGCCTAACACCGGAAAGATATTCCCGGCTCCTGCGCTCCGGGCTCCATTCAATGACCATCAGCCTTGACGGCCTCCAGGAGAACCATGACTGGCTTCGTGGTATGCCGAACAGTTTCGAACGGGCCTCCAGGGCCATCAAGATGGTTGTGGATTCGAATGCCATCGCCTTCGACGTGGTGACCTGCGTCAACAGGCGCAACTTCAAGGAACTGCCTTTGATCAAGGAGCACCTTATCAGCCTGGGACTCAAGAACTGGAGGCTTTTCTCCATATTCCCGACCGGCCGTGCCGCCCAGGACCCTGACCTCCAGCTTCCTGCCGAGATGTTCAGGGGCCTTCTGGACTTCATCAAGGAGACCCGCAAGGAGGGCAGGATCAAAGCCAGCTTCGGCTGCGAAGGTTTCCTTGGCCATTACGAAGGTGAGGTCCGGGATCATTTCTACACCTGCCAGGCCGGCGTGACAGTCGGCTCCGTCCTGATCGACGGTTCGATCTCTGCATGTACCAGCATCCGTTCGGACTATCACCAGGGCAACATCTACACGGACGATTTCTGGGATGTCTGGCAGAACCGGTTCCAACCCTACAGGGACCGTTCCTGGATGAAGAAGGACGAGTGCGGTGACTGCAAGTGGTGGAAATGGTGCGAAGGCAATGGCATGCACCTCCGCGACTCCGACGGCAAACTCATGCTCTGCCACATGAAAAGGATCACGGCGTAGCCATTCCTCTCTTCCTGAATAAGAAATATATTCCTACGATGATAAAGGGAAGGCTCAGAAGCTGTCCCATGTCCAACCATGGAATGTCAGTGAAATGTTACGAAAGATGCTGAAATAAATCCTTGAAATCGCTAAATTTGTAAGTTAAGAAAATGATCATTTCATGAGGGCATTAATCAGTGTTAGCGACAAGACGGGCGTGGTTGAATTCGCCCGCGAACTTGTGTCGCTGGGTTGGGAGTTGCTTTCCACCAGCGGGACGATGAAGATGTTGAAAGAGGCAGGACTGCCCGTCACCAGCGTAAGCGACGTGACAGGGTTCCCGGAGATCTGCGACGGCAGGGTCAAGACCCTCCATCCGAAGATCCACGGAGCCCTTCTGGCCCGTCGTGACCTTCCGGACCACATGCGCCAGCTTGAAGAGAACGGGATCGGGACCATCGACCTCGTGTGCGTCAACCTCTATCCTTTCCGCGAGACGGTTGCAAAACCGGACGTGACGATGGAGGACGCCATCGAGCACATTGACATCGGCGGTCCCTCCATGGTCCGAAGTGCCGCCAAGAACTGGGAGAGCGTCACGATCGTTGTGAACCCCGAAGACTATGCGGTTGTCATCGACGAACTGAAAGCCGATGGCCACACCTCACGCGAGACCCGTCTCAAGCTGTCAGCAAAGGCCTATACCCACACTGCCGAGTACGACATGGCCATAGCCTCGTGGATGCGCCCCCAGGCCGGACTTCCCGAGAAGCTTTTCCTTGAATATGACATCTGCCAGCCCCTTCGATATGGGGAGAATCCACACCAGGAAGCCAAGTTCTACAAGACCTTGAAGAAGGCTCCGTATTCATTGGCCACTGCCGAGCAGCTTAATGGCAAAGAGTTATCCTATAATAATATACAGGACGCCAACGCAGCCCTCAATATCGTCCGCGAGTTCACCGATAAACCTTTCGCGGTCGGTCTCAAGCACATGAATCCCTGCGGTGCAGGTGTTGGCGAGACCATAGCCGAAGCTTGGACGAAGGCCTACGAGGGTGACAAGACTTCCATCTTCGGAGGCATCGTGGCCTTCAACCGCGAGGTCGACCTGGAGACTGCCCAGATGCTCAAGCCCATATTCCTTGAGATCGTTATGGCCCCTTCATTCGCTCCGGACGCCCTCGAACTTCTCTGTACGAAGAAGAACCTGAGGGTATTGAAGGTCGAGATGGGGGTCGAGGTCAAGGAGCAGTTGAGCTGCGTCAGCGTGAACGGAGGGCTGCTTGTCCAGAACCAGGACCTATCGGTCTGTCCTCTCTCTCTCGACCAGTGCGTCACCGAGACGAAGCCCACCGAGGAACAGATGCGCGACCTGGATTTTACATGGAAGATGGTGAAGCACGTAAAATCCAATGCAATCGCCGTCGGTTGCGGAGGAATGCTCCTTGGCGTAGGTGCCGGCCAGATGAACCGAGTCGGCAGCGCGGAAATCGCCCTGAAGCACGCTGTAGCCTTCATGCCGGAACAGCCGTCCGGTAAAGGCGATACTCAGCCGCAGCAAAGCGAGGATGGACTTCGCCGTGCCGGAGCGGCTGTCCGGCCGCAACTCGTGCTGGCCTCAGATGCGTTCTTCCCGTTCGACGACTGCGTGACACTGGCTGCCGAGTACGGCGTCAAAGCTATAGTCCAGCCCGGCGGCTCGATCCGCGACGAGGACTCCATCAAGAAATGCAACGAGCTCGGCATCGCTATGCTCTTCACCGGAGAAAGACACTTCAAACATTAGGAATATATGGGAATCAACGCTTTGCTACCTTGGAAGAACAGCAACGTCGAAATCGACAAGAAAGCCTTTGATGAATTCCGCCTCAGGATGTCCGCTTTGAATGACGCAAAAGTGCTTGTCGTCGGCGGAGGTGGTCGCGAACATGCGATAGTAGACGCGCTGTCCCGTTCGAGCCATGTCGGCAAGATATATTGTGCTCCCGGAAACGCCGGAATCGCCGCCCAGGCTGAATGCGTCCCGATCAAGGACACGGAGGTGGACAAACTTCTCGGATTCGTCAAGGAGAAAGGTATCGACCTCACTGTAGTAGGTCCAGAGGCTTCCCTTTCAGTAGGAATAGTGGATGTCTTCACTGCCGCCGGCCAGCCGATTTTCGGTCCCACCAAGGCCGCCGCGACCATCGAGTCCAGCAAGGACTTCGCCAAGCGCCTTATGGAGAAATACAATGTTCCGACTGCGGCCTACAAGACTTTCGACAAATATGAGGAGGCCTTGGAATATGTCCGCAGACAGATGATGCCGGTTGTCCTGAAGTATGACGGCCTGGCAGCCGGAAAAGGCGTTGTGATCGCAGAGTCCATGGCAGAAGCCGAGGCTGCCCTCAAGGATATGCTCCTCGACGACAAGTACGGCTACGGAAAAGTCGTTGTCGAGGAGTTCATGACCGGTCCCGAATTCTCTTTCCTGTGTTTTGTCTGCGGTGAGGAGGTGTTCCCCATGGTGCTCTCCCAGGACCACAAGCGGGCCTTCGATGGAGATAAGGGTCCCAACACCGGAGGCATGGGAGCATATTCCCCGCTCCCTTTCATCACCGATGAGGATTATGAATATGCCCTTGAGCACATCATGAAGCCTGTTGCTGCTGGCATGGTGGCTGAAGGCTGCCCGTTCAAAGGCGTCCTTTACGGCGGGCTCATGAAGACTCCGCAGGGCATCAAGGTTGTGGAATTCAACTGCCGTTTCGGTGATCCTGAGACCGAAGTTGTCCTGCCGAGACTCAAGACTGACATATTCGAAATCTTCTGCGCCATAGCCGAAGGCGGTTCTGCTCCGGAACTACCGGAAGGAACGATTGCGATGGAAGGACTTACTGTCCCTGCTTCTGCAATGATGCCTGAGCTTAAATGGTCCGACGAGGCGACCCTTGGTTTCGTCCTGGCTTCCAAGGGCTATCCGGGATCATATTCGAAGGGCTTCGAGATCACAGGCCTCGAGGATGCCCTTTCCGATCCAGCAATCCGTATCTACCACATGGGTACGAAGGCGTCTGAACTGCCGAGTATGCCATCGACTGCAAAGTATGTTACAGCAGGAGGCAGGGTACTTATGGTGGTCGGTTCCGGAAAGGACCTTAAGGAGGCCAGGGACAAGGCGTTGGCGGCTGTGAGGAAGATCCAGTGCGAGAATCTGTTCTACCGGACTGATATTGGGCATTGGGTGCTGTGAGATTCTTTGCTTCGCTCAGAATGACAGAAGCCCATAATGATTGAAAGGCACTTTAGTCGTGTCTATACTGTTTTTCGTAAGTTGTTGAATTACAAGGAATAACAAAAAACGCATAGGTTAATTGTCTAGGCGATTTTAGGAAGTAATTGAATAATAATAAGTTGTAAAATACGATGGTAATAAGCGGAAAAGAACTGGCGGCCAAGTTGAAGGCCGAGATGGCGGAGCAAGTGGCTGATTTCCCCGGGAAATACGGCAGGGTGCCACATCTGGTGGTGATCCTGGTCGGGAACGATCCGGGAAGCCAGACTTATGTCCGCAACAAGGAGAAGGCCTGTGACGTAGTCGGCTTCAAGCACACCACCTACCGTCTCCCGGAAGACACTCCTGAGCAGGACGTCCTCGACAGGATCGCAGAACTCAATGCAGATGACTCTGTCGACGGAATCCTGGTACAGCTGCCGCTCCCCAGGCACATCAGTGAGACCAAGGTTATCGAAGCTATCGCCAAGGAAAAGGACGTGGACGGATTCCACCCGCTGAATACCGCCGCCCTCTGGCAGAAGCGCCCCAACAACACCTGCGTCGTCCCCTGCACCCCCATGGGCATCATCAAACTTCTGGAGGAAGGGAATGTCGAGATCGCAGGTAAGAAAGCGGTCGTTCTAGGCAGGAGCCAGATCGTAGGACTTCCTATTTCCAAGCTGCTTCTTGACAGGAATGCGACCGTGACCATCTGCCACTCCCGCACGAAGGACCTGGCTGAGGTTACCCGCCAGGCAGACATCCTCGTGGCTGCTATCGGCAAGGCCAAGTTCGTCACGGGCGACATGGTCAAGGAAGGGGCGGCCGTGATCGACGTCGGAATGGACTTGGACGAGAACGGTAAGCTTTGCGGCGACGTGGACTTCGCCTCAGTCGAACCGAAGGCATCCGTGATCACTCCAGTTCCAGGTGGAGTCGGACCGATGACTATCTGCTGCCTGATGTCCAACACTATTCAGTGCTTCTTGAATCGATTCACACAGAAGTAATTTTGTCTTTCTGCGGATTATTTCCAATCTTTGTAATAACGACAGGGAATAATCTTTTACAAACCGTACAATATGAAGAGAATCGTCAGTTTTTGGATGATGGCCGTAGTAGCCGTCGCCATGGCTGTGCCTTCCATGGCACAGGACAAGACCGTCAAGAAGATCATCGAGACGGGAAAGAATGACAATCAGGTGATGGTCCATGAGAACCATCTGGCCAATTACATCGGAGGCCGTCCTGTCGGATCTTCCGCCTTGACTCATGCTGAGGCCTGGGTCAAGGAACAGTTTGAATCCTGGGGCCTTGAGGTTATGGTCCAGGAAGCCGGAGAAATCAATGTCGGTTTCGACCGTGGTCCCTGGTTTGGACGCATGCTCAGCGAAGACGGTTTCCCTCTTCACTTCGGAACTCCTGCCTACACGGCTCCTACCCGTGGCAAGCAGACTGGCCATGTGCTTGTTGAGCCTCATTCAAGGAGAGAATTCGAGAGGATGAAAGGCGCTCTCAAGGGTGCCTGGGTTCTTCTTGATGCGCCTTCCACCGGCATGGCGATTGACTGGTCCGATAAGGCCAACCAGGACCGCGCCGAGATCATCAAGCAGAACGAGGAGATAGATCGCCAGAACATGGAGATCCGTCGTTACAACATGACTCACAGGGATGAGACACCCAAGGAGATGCTTCCCTATAAGCAGGTAACCGCCCCTTTCTACAAGGAGATGGTCGAGGCCGGAGTCCTCGGTTTCATCCGTTCGGCAGCAGTTCCGCTCAGGGTCATGTATGACCGAGCCAATTGTTACAACATCACGATGGAGAACCTGCCCACCGTCTGCGACATCTGCCTGGACGAAGCACAGTTCAAGGTTATCAAGGAGAAGGTCCTGCGCAAGGACATCTTCCAGCTTGAGTTCGACATCCGCAATCACTTCTTCCGTGGACCGGTCAAGTACCACAACATCATCGGCATCATCCGTGGAAGCAAGTATCCCAATGAATATGTCCTTACGGGTGGTCATCTTGACGCCTACGACAACGGAACCGGTGCTGTCGATGACGGCAACGGAACGAGTCTCAACATGGAGGTCGCCAGACTTCTTGCAACATCCGGTGCGAAGCCGAAGCGTTCGATAATGATCTGCATCTGGACAGGTGAAGAGTACGGACTGCTCGGTTCCAAGTTCTTTGTCGAGAACAAGACCGTTCCTCTTGAGAAGATCTCCAACTACATCAACCGTGACGGTGGCCCTCTCATGTCTACTGGTGTGACTGTCCCTCCTGCAATGTACGATGACTATGTTGAAATCTGCAAGCCTATAATGAATCTTGACCCTGAGGTTCCTTTCACTGTCAACAAGCGCCCCGGTGAGCCCCAGCCACGTCCGAAGAGTGCAGGCGGCAGCGACCATGCCTACTTTGCAATGAACGGCGTTCCCACTATCGGTTTCCAGGAGTCTGATCCCAAGGGCTACAATTTCGAGTACCAGGAGATCTGGCACACAGAAAGGGATATCTACAACAAGGTCATTCCTGAGTACATGGAGCATTCAGCTACAGTGACTGCAGTGGTAGTGTACGGCCTTGCCAACCTGGATCACCAACTCTCCCGCCAGGGGCTCTACAAAGAATAGTTACCCCCTTTTTGAAAACTCTACAATAACTCTATATCACCCCTAACAGAGTGGCCCGCATCGGCGATGCAGGCCACTCTGTTTCTCTACATGCTTTTGAATTTTAGTCGTTAATTACTATAATTACAAGAGCAATATAGATTTATATGGGACTCTTCGACATATTCTCAAGGAAGAAGGCTGACAACCTTATCGGGAGCATTGACAAGCTTCTTGGCATAGTGGATCATTCCCTGCTGCTTTTCCGCGACGGTGTAAAGAATTACCTCTACAGGGATGAATCGGACTTCATCGAGAACCTCACCTCAATGGCCTCCCTGGAAACCGAAGCAGGAGCAATTATCCGTGAGATAGAAAGTACGCTTTATTCCCGTGGCTACCTGATCCGCTCCCGCGGAGACATAATGCGTCTTCTCGAGCGTTTTGACCACATTATTTCTATAATAAGCGTCGATCTGGTCCAGTTTGAGATTGAAAGTCCCAATGTCCCCGCTGGACTGCGCAAGGAATTCGTCAAGCTCAGTGAACTTGCCTCTTTGGCTGTCGAAAGCACGATACCCGGGACAAAGGCTTATTTCACAAGGCCTGGAGACGTGGCTGAGACCACGGACAAGGTCTATTTTTATGAGAAAGAAGCGGTCAAGCTGTCACAGTCGATCAAGCGTACTGTTTTCCACAATATGGTCAACGACCTGAAGTTAAGTGAAAAGTTCCATCTGCGTTATTTCGCACTTCACATCGAAGACTTGGCCAAGGCTGCCGTGAAGGTGGCAGAACAGCTCTCAGTCATGGCAATCAAGCGGTCTTTGTAAAGAATCATGGAAGCCTACCTCATCATCGCATCCATCCTTCTGGCAGGGTCGCTGCCTGTCCTCCGGGATCTCCCGGTGGTCAATGGCAGCATCCTGGCTTCGGGAGCCGGAGAGCGGTTGTCCATAAGGTATCTCTGGCCTCTTCTGATGCTTTCCTGCCTGGTACTACCATTCTTTATTGATTATTCTCCAGTTTCAGACACCGCTGCAGGTCTTTATCTCCCGGATTCGACAAGACTTGTCCTTCCCGTAGGCCTGGCAACCGCAGGAGCATCGATGATTGCTGGATTGTTCTGTCGTTTCCCCGCAGTCCCTTATGCTTTCATCGCTTCTCTCGCCGGAGTGTCTCTCGCCTTGAAAGGCAGCATAAACCCTTCAACAGCCTGTTCATATATTCTTTCATGGATGGCTGCCCCACTGCTTTGTGCCCTTCTGGCAGCAGGTATTTACAGGCTCTATGCCATTTCCTACCGCAACCGGACAATCCATCTTGCTATCTTGGATGCGAGACTGCAGGGAGTTTCCATTCTGGCATCGTTCCTGCTTCTGGCAGCATATTCATTGAATAATTCTATCCTATTCACATATATTACCAAAGCGGCACCTTTTTCAGGTGTCCTCGGCGCATGCATCGCTGCAGGCTGCGCTCTAGTCCTTTATCCTTTCATGCATAGGGAAGTCTCCATGGCAACTTGGGACATTGCAGATTACGACCTTGACATCAACACACAGTCCATTTCCTCGGTAATCATTTCCATGGCTGTGGTTTTTGTCCTTTTCTCAACTCCGCTTCCTGCCTTTGCCGGAATGGCTGCGACTCCGCTTCCTGTAGGTTTACTGTTCATTGCCACCCTTTATGGGATCAGCGTCGCCCGTCAGCGCGCACTTGTCCATGGTAGGGAGATTTTGAAGACCCTTGCGTCTTCGTTGCTGTCCCCGGCCCTTGCCCTCATGTTTGCCTATTGCCTGGTGAAGGTGATGGAAGACGGTTCGATCGTGGGTACGGTTTTCGTCCTCGTCCTGGTTTCGCTCTTTGCCGGGGGAGTGTTTTTCTTCCGCTGGCAAACAGGGCGGGATCTTCAGAAGCAGATCCTTCATTCCCGTGAGCAGCAGGTCTACACGACTCAGAAATCTCTTTCCGCCCTGGAAGTCAAGGCCGAAATGACTGAAAAGGATCTGCTGAACAAGTTGGATCTCAAGCGTAAGGAACTGGTTGATTTTGCCTTGAACATCGGTGACCAGAAGAAGTTCATGGAACAGTTCTACGAAGACCTTCGCGGTGTGCGTTCGCTTCCTGACGGTGAAGAAAAGGACGCGAAGACTGACCGGCTCCTGTCTTCGCTCCGGGAAAGAATGTATTTCACAAGGGAGATCAATGACTTCTATGCCCGCAGCGAGGTCCTGCACAGGGACTTCAACCTTCGCCTTACGGAGGCCTATCCCAATCTCACCGAAAATGAGAAGAAGTTGGCGAACCTGCTGCGCCAGGGCTTCTCCAGCAAGTACATTGCTTCCCTTATGAATATTACCCCGAAAAGCGTCGAGATCAACCGCTACCGCCTGCGTTCCAAGCTTGGACTCAGTCGGAGTGACAATCTTATTAAATTTATAAAGTCCATATAGTTAATCAATTACCTAACTAATCATGCGTAAGATACCTTTCATAATCGCGTTGTTGCTGCTGGTGGTACCTGCAGCCTTCGCCCAGAAGAAGCCGGTCAAGTACAACCAGTACGGCGTGGCTGTCCAGTCCGATCGCCTGGACGTTGAGGCACAGGATGGAATCCTGGTGCTCGAGTCCCCCAATTCGGGCTACAAACTTTGGTTTGATATCCGTGCACAGGCAGATGGCGCAGTGTTCTTCGGAGCTCCTGACTATGCTGACCAGATCGGAAACGGAGTTCAGATCCGCCGAGCCCGTTTTGCCGTAAAAGGCCAGATCGATGAAAACTGGTATGGAGAGTTCGACATGGACCTTGCTAATGGCCTTGCCGAACTGAAGGATGCCATAGTCCGCTATACCGGCGTCAAATACCTTGACCTTCAGGTTGGTAATTTCAAGGAGAATTTCTCGATCCAGCGTAACACGACTTCCCGTTACCTCCAGTTCATGGAACGTCCAATGGTCTGCTCGGCCTTGTCACCGTCCCGTCATCTCGGTATCAATGCCAAGTACGCCAAGGACTGGCTCTGGTTCTCTGCAGGAGCTTTCTCCCAGGTCATAGCCGGAGCTGAGGAATGGACCAACGTTGCTGACAACAACAAGGACTTCGGCCGCAATTCAGGCTATTCCCTGACCACAAAGCTGGTCCTTCGTCCTCTTTACAAACTTGACAATGCCAGCCTCCACATCGGTGCCGCATATTCCTATCGCACCACTACTACCGACCTTGCTACCGGAGAGTGGGGCACTTACCGTGCCAGCGCCCGTAATTCCACTTCCATCAACCGCAAGAAATACCTCGACACCAACAACCTTCCAGGTTTCGACCACAACAATCTCTGGACTGTAGAGCTTGCCGGTCACTGGAACGGTCTCCGTTACGAGGCGGCCTACATCGGTGACAATGTCCGTTTCAAGCCCGATGCTGCCGATCCTGAGACCAAAAATTTCGGTGGATGGTACGTCCAGGCAGGTTACCTTCTCTTCGGCGGAAAGCAGCGCTATGATGCGAACGGTGGCAAGTACACCAAAATCAAGCCTGTACGTAAGTTTGGAGATGTTGAGCTTTGCGGACGTTACGAGACCTGCAACCTCAATTTCGGCAATGTCTACGGAGGAGCCTCCGAGGCTTATGCCCTGGGACTGAACTGGTGGGTGAACAACAATGTCAAGATGCAGCTTAACTACCAGTTCAACAACAATGACCGCTATGCAAACGGTAAGGACAAGCTCAATGTCGGCTTGGATTCTGCAGGTAAACCTACCAAGGACTACAAGAAGGTTGTTGCTGCTGATGGGAAAGCCGGTGTTGACTACCACATGCTTGCCTTGCGCTTTGAAATCGACTTCTAGTTTGACATATTAATAGACACTGATCATGAAAAAGATATTCTTTATTTCTGCAGCAGTCCTTCTGGCACTAACAGGGTGCGTTAAAGATGAAATCTACAAGGGCCCTTCGACAATCGATAAGGTGGTCTTCAGCCCGGAGGCTCCGACCTCAATATCTCCGGTCCAGGTGACCGCTACCGTGACAGGCCTGCAGGCCGTGACATCTGCTACCCTGAACTACAATGGTGGGAGCGTGAACATGAGCGGGTCGGGGACCAGCTTCACGGCTACTATCCCGGCCATGGCCGATGGTACCGATGTTTCATTTACCGTCGTCGTCAACAACGAAGCCGGTTTCACGACCACTTCTGACAAATACTCCTACAAGGTAGGCGACCCTGCCACCGACTGGAGCAAACTCAAGCTAAATGAGGTCTATGGCGCAGGTGCCGACGAGGAGAAATTCTTCGAACTGTACAACGCCAGTGATTATCCGATCAAGCTTACGGGTGTCACCATCAGCAAGGACGAGTCCAACTGCTGGACCGGTATCGACGGTGAGGTGGTGCCTGCCAAGGGCTTCTTCGCGATCGTCGGGGCAAAGGGTACGACTCCGAGAGGATTCTCCAGCGGTTTCTCCGCCAAGAAGAGTGTCCTGATCGAGCTGTTCGACACCAAGGGCAACAAGATCGATTACTTCCAGCGCGGCGAAAAGATGGATTCCGGTGAGTGGGGAGCATCCCTGCCCAACAACAAGGGTTCTTGGAGCCGTATCCCTGACGGAAGCGGCAAGTGGATGCAGACCGACACATTTACCCCCGGAACTGCCAACTCCACGAGCGGCAACGAAGATTCCGATGTAAAGCAATAACCAATTAATCATCAATATAATATGGCAGAATTAAAAATCGGCGAGCAAAGCAAGCCTCGCTTTGAATTCCGTAGCTTCGGTCAATGCTTCTGCGAAGCACACAAGAGAATGGCACGTCTTTCCGTCCCCGTCCCTGAGAAGGTATGGGAGAGGGAGAGTGATGAGATCTACATCATTTCAGCGAAGAACGACATCAACAACACTAAGATACGTAACGGCAAGATGGACATCAAGACCTATGTCCAGACCGTCGACGGGCTCGAGCAGTGGAATCCTCTCATGAAGGGCGAGTTCCCGATCTCCCGCGAAGTTCTTGAGAAAGAGGTCTTCCCGGCCTTCATGGTTGAGATGCCTGAACTGTCGAAGGATACTTATACTTACGAAGAATTCATTGCAATGGTCAAGGCCAATCCTGACCTGGCTGCTGTCCGCGTCCACAAGCAGCGTTTCGGCTATATGGTCAACAACACCATCTGCGAAGTGGGCAACGTGCTCATCAATGGAGCCAAGGTTGTGACCATCAACTCAGAGTCCACCGAAATAGAAGACATCAAGAAGACCATAGCCGACTGCGGCCTCGAAGGAGTTGAGAACATCAACTACCTCCAGGCTATCAAGAGGGTGATTGGCATGATAGACAAACCTTTAGCAAACGAATAAGGAAATGGCACAGGAAATAGAAAAGAAATTCTTGGTCAAGGGAGATTTCAAGGCTGATGTCTTCAAGGCCACCCGTATTACCCAAGGTTACCTTTGCAGTGTTCCTGAGAGGACGGTACGCATCAGGGTCAAGGGAGACAAAGGTTTCATCACTGTCAAGGGAATAGGCAACGCTTCAGGCGCTTCCCGTTTCGAGTGGGAGAAGGAGATCCCCGTGGATGAGGTTAAGGCCCTTCTCGACCTTGCCGAACCCGGCGTGATCGACAAGACCCGCTACCTCGTGAAGAACACTGACGGAAAGCACACATGGGAAGTTGACGAGTTCTACGGTGACAACGACGGCTTGACCGTCGCCGAGGTAGAGCTTGCTGACGAGAACGAGCCTTTCGACAAGCCTGATTGGCTTGGTGAAGAGGTCACCGGCGACCCCAAGTACTTCAATTCGATGTTGATGAAGAACCCTTATAAGAACTGGAAGTAACCATGGCAGCAGATATCGGGACAAAGGCGGCTCCGGCAAAGTTCGACCCGCTGGACATGAACAACTACAAGATCGAGAAACTGCCTAAGATGCAGAAATCTAAATTCGAGATCTGGATGGCTCGTCTGGGTGGTCCTTTGGCGATAGCCGCCTTTGTCTGGATATGCTGGTTCTGCCATATAGGCTTCATCGACAACCTTGACCAGAGCACCCTGGCCGCGACGGCCCAAAAACGCCTTGGTGTGCTTGGCATGGATGGTTTCATCCGTGCAAACTATGCGATGCTGGCGATATTCGTGGCTAGCCTCATACTTTGGATGACCGAGGCTCTCCCGAATTACCTTACATCCCTCCTTCTGATCCTGGGAGTTGTCCTTTTCAACGTGACCACACAGAAGGAAGCACTTGCCCAGCTCGGCCATCCGGTCATGTGGCTGAACATACTGAGCTTCGTTCTGGCCTCGATGCTTGTAAAGACACAGTTCGCCAAACGTCTCGCCCTTGCGTTCGTCATAAAGTTCGGTAAGAGCGCGAAGGGCGTACTCTGGAGTTTCCTCGTCATCAATCTGGTGCTTTCGGCCTTTATCTCAGCGACAACAGTCAAGGCCACTATCATGCTCCCCATCTTTATGGTGATCTGTGCCATTTACGGAGCATCCGATGGCCATCGCAATAATTTCGGCCGCAACCTCGTGATCCAGAACCTGTTCCAGGTCAACATCGGAGCAAATGCATTCTACACCGGTTCCGGCGCTCACCTGCTGGCGATCTCCCTGATTGCCGGTTTCCTGGGTTCCTGCGACTTCGGTTATGCTGACTGGCTTATAGCTGTTGGGCCCATGAGCGTAATCATCCTGATAGTCGGCCTTCTGGTGGGGATGTACATATTCTTTCCCATGAAAAAAGAAGAGCAGAAGCCCCAGATCGAAGGTGGAATCGATCGTCTGAAGGTTGAGCTTGACGCCATGGGCAAGATGAGCGCCCAGGAGTGGAGAGCCGTTTGCATATTCATTGTAGTCCTTTTCCTCTGGGTCACAAAGGGGACCTTCCACAATATTGACGAGACGATAGTGGCCTTGATCGGAGCCTGCCTCGCCTTGCTTCCGGGAATCGGAGTGGTCAAGTGGAACGATGTGGACATCCCATGGCACCTGATGCTTTTCTCTGCAGGTGCTTACGTTCTCGGCAGCGGACTCAATGCCACCGACCTGCCCAACACCATGGTCAATGCCGCCTTCGATTCGATGGGCATCACATCCGGAACTCCTTATTGGGTTCTGTATGTGGTCCTGACCTTCCTGATGATGTATTCAGGACTGGTGTTCCAGAGCAAGACCATCCGTACCATGGTCTTCGTACCTATCGCATTGGGAGTCGAGCAACGTTTCGGCTTCATGCCCATGAGCCTTGCCCTGCCTGTCTCAATGCTGATAGAACACTGCTATGTGCTTCCTTTCAACAGCAAGCCGGCGGCCTTGCTGTACAACACCAACCAATACAGCCAGACGGACGCTTTCAAGTTCGGCATCACCATGATGACCTTCTCCTGGCTGCTTATCCTTTTGTTCGGCCAGACCGTCCTTAAGTGGCTGAGCATTACTCCTGGTCTATTCTAAACCTTTTCTGACATGATTATAGAGTGGAATTTGATACTTAGGATTTTCGTGGCCGGCCTTCTGGGCGGTGCCATAGGTTTTGAACGTGAATTCAGGGCCAAGGAGGCCGGAGTGCGGACCCATTTCATAGTGGCCCTCGGCAGCGCCCTCTTCATGATCATTTCGCAATTTGCCTTCACCGGCCAGTTCGATCATGCCAGGGTTGCTGCCCAGGTGGTTTCAGGAATAGGTTTCATCGGAGCGGGAGTGATAATATTCCAGAAGAATGTCATCAGGGGCATCACCACGGCTGCAGGACTCTGGGTCGCAGCTGCCATCGGTCTTGCGTGCGGTGCTGGGATGTATACCCTGTCCGTAGCGGCCATGCTCCTGACAATCTTCTGCCTTGAAGCTATGCATTTCATTACGAACAAGTACAGCGAGCGGATTCTTACCGTGTCCTTGTCCCCGGTCACCAGCGAAAGACTCCTTGAATTCATGGATGCTGCCAAGGCCGACAAGATAGAGATAGATTCCTTCATCGTCACTGATGACAAGGCGATCCTCCAGGTCCGCACTAGGCTTCTCCAAAGCACCGAGACTTCAAAGAAGATCCTGTCCCTCGGCAAGGATCTCAAGGTTGAGATTTCCTGACCTGACCGTTATCTTATTCAGGAATATGGAGGCTTGGATGTTCCAAGACCTCCTGATAAAGTGTTTGCACTTTGCCTGGGTGAGGAATTTCGGTTTTTGAATCTGAGGCAGTATATTTGTAAGTTCGATAAAAGACTAGCAGATGAGAATCAAGTACATCGCTGCGGCGTTGGTTGCCGTATTTTTCTGGGGGATAAGCCTCTCTGCCCAGACTCCTGAAGAAATCGTGAGAAAGATGTCCGATCAGTTGGACAGGGCTGATGCGGAGGGCATTGTTATGGATTTGAATATGAAAATGCCGGTTGTAGGGTCATTCACTACCCATAACCTGGTCCGTGGGGACAGGATGAAGTCGACCGTTACCGGAAAGGGTAAGAAAGTCATCATGTGGTATGACGGGACTACCAACTGGGTTTATGACGAGCAGGCCGGAGAGATTACTGTTTCACCTCAGAAGCAGTCTGATTCAAAGAAGGATAATTCTGATATGAAAGCCTTCGAAAGCATTACCGATGGTTATGACTTGGTCCTTGAGAGGGAAACTGCCGATGCCTGGTATATCCTCTGCAAGAAGTCAAAGTCCAACAAGGACAAGGACGATCCCGCCAAGATGGACCTTGCGGTGTCAAAGGCTACCTATCTTCCCCTTTATCTGCGTATGAAACAATCCGTGGTGTCTGTCAGTATCGAGAAGGTCTCCATCGGAGTGTCCGAGAAGAGCGTAACCTTCAATCCGGCTGAATATCCCAATGCTAAGATAATCGATAAGAGGTAATCTCCATGAGACTTTATTTAATTGCTATCCTTTCCCTTCTTGGCAGCGTCGCTGCCTGGTCACAGGAGAAGCCTGTGTATTTCACCACCGAACAATTGCCTGACCTCGTCAAATGCCTTCCGTCCCCTCCGGAAAAGGGCAGCCCCGCCTTCAAGCTGGATGTCCAGCGCTACAAGTGGGGGAAGCAGGAGAGAAAGGATCCGGTGCGTGCTGAAATGGCCTGCAGGGATGCCGTCTGGACTTATGAAGCCCTGTTGGACGAACTTGATGAGCATTTCGGCATGGCAGTGTCGGAATCGAAGACTCCGGCAATCTGGAATGTACTTGAAAGGAGCCTGCGGACTGTAGACCAGATCAGGGTTGCTCCAAAGGCGTGGTTCAAGCGCATCCGCCCTTTTGAATATTTCAAGGAGGAGACCCTTACCGGCGAGGATGACGAACTGCGCGGGGAAGGAAGCTATCCTTCCGGCCACACCATCCGTTCCTGGCTTGCCGCCATGCTCCTTTCGGAGGTGAATCCAGCCGTAGCTGATTATGTCTATGCGAGGGCCTGGGAATATGGTAACAGCCGTGTGATAGCCGGAGCCCATTGGCAGAGCGACGTGGACGCAAGCCGCGTTGCAGCCAGTATCGGTTTTGCCAGTCTTCAGACGAGTCCTGAATTCCAGGAGGACATGGCGGCTGCCCGGGAAGAGTTTTCCCGTCTTTCGATAGGACGAGATTATTTTGTGAAGATCACCGAGGTTGTGCCGGATGTGATACTGGAGATAAGATATTTCAGCACCTACAACTTTGTAGGCAGCCGGGTGGACGGTTACAAGGCCCCTACTGCCTTGCTTACCAAGGAGGCGGCAGACAGCCTCAGGGCTGTCAGCGATGATTTGATGTCCCAGGGCTACAGGCTCAAGATATATGATGCCTACCGTCCCCAGGAAGCAGTTTCGCATTTCGTCCGCTGGGCCGCAGACCGTACGGATACCCTGATGAAGGCTCCCTTCTATCCTGACCTTGATAAGGGTGTTCTTTTCGAGCAGGAATATATCATGGAGAAGAGCGGCCATTCACGTGGTTCAACCGTTGACCTGACAATAGTTGATGCCGTCTCTGGAAAGGAAGTTGACATGGGAGGAACCTTTGACTGGTTCGGCCCCGAGAGTCATCCTGATTTCTGTGGCAATCCGGAAACCGGAGAATATACCGGGGACAACCACAAGAGTCCTGTAGGCCGGAGCATCACCCCTGAGCAATTTGCCAACAGGATGATCCTTCGCAAGGCCATGCTCCGCCATGGTTTTAAGCCCCTCGACAGTGAGTGGTGGCACTTCACGCTCCGCAATGAGCCCTTCCCGGGCACCTATTTCACCTTCCCCGTGGACTAAGTCTTCTGACTGCCCAGATTGACATTTTTTGTGGACTGAGTCTTCAGGCAGCTCAGCCTGACATTCACCTTCCCGGGAGAGTTGCTTTGTGGCGGTCTGCAACGGATCCCGGCCGGGAAGGCGAGGCGAAATCGGCTGGCCTTCCCACCTGATACCTAACCCAGGTCCTTAAAGCAGACCCTCCGTGGGAAGGCGATTGTCATCTAGATTAGCGGTTTTTTACTTGACCAGCGGGATTTTGCTTGGTATATAGCCCCATCCTCCGGAACGTCACATCTCCCTCAATCAGGTTCGGCCCGTCAACATTCACATCTTCGCGCGAGAGTACCAGCTTGTCCTTGCTGCACTCCTTCACATAGTACCGTGCTGCGGGCGTATAGGCAGCTTTCCTGTCCTCTTGCATAAAATCGTGGTCCAACTCAAAGAGGTAAATTTCCGGCGTGGAACTGCCGACTCCGGGATAACCGTTCTGATGTTGTTGGTAGATGTACTTTGCCTCCGAGTCCCCGGAGAATACATCAGATACGTATATTGTCAGGATAAACGGATTCTGGCTCTCCTTGTTGATGGTCGAGAAGGTCCAGATCACCAGCCCTGCATCCTGCACCCCTTCCGGATACACCTTCAGCCAACTTCCTTCCAGATTATCTGCCAGGTTAATATCAGGAATCAGTTGTTTCTCACACCCGCACAGTCCTGCCACCAGCAGCGCCGCACAAAGAACAGTTCTAATTATCTTTTTCATTTTTCAAGTTTTCTTATTAAACACACAAAAGTACGAAATGCTGCTTCGATTATCAGATTTTTTTCAGATTCTGAGCGAAACGAAGGATCTATTCATTCTTCAACGAATCCACCGGGTTTGCACTGGCGGCTCTCCAGCTCTGGAGGGTAACGACGGCCATGGTAATGGCAGCGACGGCCAGCAGTGAAGCGAGGAATATCCACGCAGGGATAGGAGCCTGATAGGCGAAGCCTTTCCGCCAATTGGTAATGATCAGATATGCCACTGGCGAGGCGATAAAGAAGCTTATCCCCGCCATAATCAAGTATTTCCGATTGATCATCCCAAGGATGCTCTCCACAGTGGCGCCATTGACACGTCGAACAGCGATTTCCTTGCGGAGGAACTGGGTCTCGAAGAACACCAGGCCGATTATGCCGATGATCGCGATGAGCAAGGCCACGAACGAGGCGATGGTGATGAGTTTCCCGAGCGACTCTTCCTCTTTGTACATATTCTCGATCCATTCGTCGAGATGGCGGACATTCACCTGGTCCGGCTCCCTGGTCTGATCAAACTCGCAGACCGTTTTCTTTATTAAATCGGAGACTTCTTTGAAGTCTGCCTCAGGAGCCATCCTGACATACATTGTGCTGAAGTTGCGCCACTGAGTCTTGCCCCAGACCAAGAGCATAAGCGGCTCCATCGGATGCTGAAGGCTCTTGAAATTGAAGTCCTTGACGATTCCGACAATCTCGGTTTTGTCCACATGGCCGCCAATCTGGCTGCCCACATGGTACTGCGGGAATTTATTGATAAAGTTCTCGTTGGCGATGAAAACACCGGTCTCACTCTGGTTGTCAGAAGCTTGGAAATCTCGACCTTCCAATATCTGGAGGTCAAAGAACCTCAGGAAGTCATCAGTGACTGGAAGCACCTCGAAGAAGACTTGTTTCCCGTCGTCGCCCGTGCGGCCCCAGCCCATTTTCTGGTCTGAAACGAGCAGGTTGTCGGCAAAAGTCACAGCCTCAATTGAAGGGTTTTGCAGCAGCTGGGATTCCAACGCTTCATGCTGACCGCCGGCGTAATAGCCGCACCAGACCTGGAGAACCCTTGCTTGGCTGAAGCCCATGTCCTTGCGGATCATATACTTTGTCTGGACCGACACGTATAGGGCCATTATTATGAATATGAAAGACAGCACGAACTGGACCGCAACCAGGGCGTTTCTCAAGGCGCGTCCCTTGACGCTTGTCCCGTAGGAGCCTTTCAGCACTAGGGCAGCGGGTTGCGACGTGGAATACATCGCAGGGGCGATTCCAGCCACAACCGCAGAGACCAATGCCACGCAAAGGGTCAGGGCGAGTATTCCTGGGATATCCTTAAGTTTCAGGGAATCAGACACGTAGGATGCCCAGGAAGTCCCTGAGGCAATGTGAACGGTCAGGCAGGCGACTCCGAATGCCGCCAGGACAATCAGCCCGGCGTGGGCGAGTTGACGGCCGATGAGGGACCCTCTGCCCTCACCAAGAACCTTCCTGGTGTTGATGTTCTTGATCCTGAAAGGGATCTCGGCAAAGGCAAAGTTGATGAAATTGATGATGGCAATGAGAATCAGCAGGATGGCGATGGCCGCCAAAGTGATGGTAATGGCTTTGTTGGCGCTGGAAACATCAGCCTTCACATCCCTTTCAAAGTGAGCCTCGTGGATTTGGGAAATCCTGAATCCGTTGCGCCATTCTGCCTGGGTCTCTTCATCGGACGATATGTATTCCTTGAGAGCGTTATATATCGCATCCTCTGTCTCTTTAGCCAGAGAAGGATCTTTCAACTTGAAGAAAGAACCGTACGACCATTCGCTAAATTCCTCCAGATTATTGTCCCCGATGTTCGCGATAATCCCGCAATGCATACTGTAGTTGCGCGGCGTATTCTTGAATACACCAATAATACGGGAGGAGATGTCACCGGTATGAAGCGTCTTTCCAATGGCGCTTTCTTCCCCGAATATCATTTTGGCGAAGGTCTCATTCAGAACAGCGTTCCCCGGGACGGTGAAGTCCTTGGCCGAACCTTCCACCCACTCGAAAGGGAATACCGAGAACATTGAGCTGTCCACCAGAACGGCCGGGATCGTTATGGCTGATTCCTTGTCGCCCTCCCTGTAGAATATCTGCTCCCCTTGGTTTGATATCGTCCCCACGGCTTCGATATTCGGGCTGGCATCACGGGTCCTTTCGATGAACGGCCGGCTGATATGTGTGCTGAAAAGCCCCTCATCGATCCAGTTGTTTTCCATCCGGAACACCTTCTCGTGGCCCTTGAAGTTCTTATTGTAAGTTGTATCCCAGCGAACCTGCACCATCAGGATCATCGCCGCCGCGAAAGCAACGCTCATTCCAAGTATATTGATCAGCGTCGAAACGCCTGTTTTTCTGAAAATCATCATATTCTACTATTCATTCTTCAACGATTCGACAGGGTTGGCACTGGCGATGCGGAGGCAGTTGAGGACGACTACGCCCAACACGATCAGCAATACCAGCACGGCACCGCCGATGAAATACATCGGATTCAGGGATACTTTCTCGGCAAACTGTTCCAGCCACCTTCGGGCCACGAAGAAGGCTCCGACACAGGCGATGATAGCCATCACGGCAGAGAGTTTCATAATGTCCATGGAGAATATGCCCAGGATGTCACCGGTGGTGGCGCCATTGATCTTGCGGACGGCCATCTCCTTGCTGCGGCGCAGCGATTCGTCCTTGATGAAACCAATGAGACCCAGCAGGGCTATCAGCAGCGAGAACACAGACCCGAGAGCCATAGTATTGCGCATCTTCTTGCTGTCGTCATAAGCCGCACGCATCTGCTCTTCGTATGAGAAAATGTTGATTTCACGGCCTTCCAGGGCTGATTCAAGGGCTTCCTTTGCCATTCCGAGCGAAGTCGAGGAATCCCTTAATTTGAACAGCACATGCGGCATCCAGGAAGACATGCTCCCTATATCACCGTAGAACAAGGCACTTGGCCGCTCGTCCACGCCGGTCAGATTGCCGATAATATAACTCTTATATACGCCTGAAATGGTGAAATAACTCCGCTCAGAATTGCGGGAACGGTCATGGCCGGTAATGAACACCTGCTTGCCGATTGCACCGTCGCTCCAGTCTGTGAACTCAGCTATCTTCTTCACAAACTTCTCATCCACAACAATTTCCGAGGAATCCCGCGGCGCACGGCCTTCAAGGAACTCGATGCCCATCAAGTCGTAGAAACCGCCGGAGCATTCGTACTGGTCGGCTATATTGAACAGTTCACGGTCATCGTCCGGAAGATAGACGTTGTCCCCGTTGGATCCGTTATACGGCAGGTTGTAGGCAGTTGCCACGCCGCTCACTTCCGGCAGGCTCTCCAGAGCGCGGACGGCACGGGTGATGGCCTGCCTGTCACCATCGAAAATGCTGATATAGTATAAGTTATCGTAATCGTATCCCGTGTCGGCATGGGACACCTTCTGGTACTGCCGGCCGATGATGAGCATCATCACCACCAGGAATACGTTGATGAGAACCTGTATCCCCAGTAGGCCGAGTTTCCAATTGCGGGAGTTCTCGGTATAGTTCTTCAGTGCCGCATAGACCGGAATACGCTGATAGAGTTCAGCCGGGACCACTATGGAGATGATGAGTACAAAAGCCAGCACCGCTCCGATAGCCACTATACTTTGTGGCACCAGCAGCGTTATAAACGGCACGCCCAGCAGGTTTTCCACGATGCTGCGGCCGGCGAAGATGATGACGGCGGCAAGGGCCAGCGAGAGGACAATATGCAAGAGCGCTTCCTTTGTCAACATTCCGTAAATATGCTTGCCCTCAGCGCCGTAGCACTTGCGGACACCAACTTCCTTGGAGCGCTTGACCATGGAAGAAATCACAATCAGAATATAGTTGAGTAGTGAAATCAATATCAGCAATGCGGCCACAATCGAAAGCAGAATCACCTGCGACTTCACCTCGGGGTCGGAGGTATGCATCTTGCTGAAAGGCTTCAGGAAATAGCGGAAAGTATTACCCTGGGCCTCTATCTGCTCCAGCGGCTGGTGGGCTTCCTGCATCTTGCGGATGGCATCGGTCAGCGTATTCGGGTCCACGCCGGACATCAGCTTCACGTAACCCTTGTAACGGTCGTTTCCATTCCAGTTGTCGGTACTCTGCTTGCCATAGGTGTCCATCGAGAGGAGGATGTCGTAGTCCAACGTGCCGTTCTTCGGGAAGTCCTCAAAAACACCCTCGATGGTCAATTTAAGGTCGGCCATGTCCTCGTTGTAAATCTGCTTGCCGATAACGGTGGAAATGTCATCCTGAGCAGAGCGAAGGATCTTTTCCGCGAAGCTCCTGCTCACCATCACCGAGCCCCATTTGCCCAGCGCCTTCACCGGATCACCGGCTAGGATGGGCCTGTCAAAAACCTGGAAGAAACAGGTATCGGCACAGACAAGCGTGCCTTTCAATTTGTTTCCATCTTCGTCAAGGTAGGTGTCACCGTTGAACACAAAAGTGGTACGCGTACCCGCCTCAACGCCTGGGACCTCTTCCATGAAGCCCACGGCCACGGCGCCACTCACCTGACCATAATCCTTCTCCTCGCCTTGCATGGAGTACCAGGTGTTGATGTTGTAAACCCTATCGATATCCTTGTAGAAGCTGTCGTAGCTCAGTTCAAAGAACACCTTGGCAATAAGCACGATACCCACCGCCAGCCCCACGCCAAGGGACAGGACCTTGATCAATATGTCGCTTTGTCTTCTCATTTTCCTTTACACAATCATATTTCCCCTCATCTGTAACATCCGTCGTGCCAAAATATCTAAAAACTTAATTCACAACGACTTCCACCAAACCCAAAAGTGTAAAGAAACTGTAAAGCTTTACACTTTTTGTAAAGATCTTTACATTATTCCTTTTTCAGTTCCGAGGCGGGGTTGGTCCGGGCGGCGCGGAGGGTCTGCCAGATAATCGACAGCAAGGCTACCGCAAAGGTTATGAGCACGGCCAGGGCGAAGACCCAACCGTAATTGTCAATTTTCCAGCTGAACCTTTCCAAGTAGCTCCTCGCAGCCCATATCGCAAGTGGAATGCCGATGACGCAGGCCACGCCGACCAGGATGAGATATCCCTTGATGGTTTTAAGCGTTTCTGTTTCGACAGTGCCTCCGAAGACCTTCCGGATCGCGATGTCCTTGGAGCGGATGTCGGAGAAGTATGTGCTCATTGCGACTAGTCCGAGTAAGGAGATCAGAACCGCAAGGAGGGTGAACAGTTCCATAAGGCGCATGTTGTTCCTGGTTGGTGCCAGCCCCTCCTTGAGATTGTCTTCCAGATAGGAGTTCACGTAGATGCGCAGCGTCTCGCCGGTATCCCATTCCTTTACCGTCTTTATGATGGCTTCTGCCGCTTCCTTATGGTTCCCGGTCGTCTTCAGGAGTATTGGGGCCCATTTGAGCGGGAAAGTTGTAGGATTGAGGATGCTTATGATGATGTTCCCGTCACTCCCAATCTCCGAGCTCCTGAGGTTGGTGTTGTCCCACGGTATGTCCTTGACTATGCCCGCCATGTCCACGGCTCCGCTTGTCCTTCTTGACAGGTCGCCGATATCATGGTTGTCTTCACTGTAGCCGGCAGCAGCAAAAGCTTTCTCCCCGAAATAGACGCAGTCCAGGACTGGAGTTCCGAAGTCTTTCACGACTTCGATGCCAAGGAATCGGAAGACAGTGGTGTCCATCCTGAAGAACCGGTATAGAATCATGTTTCCGTCCATGTCATTAGCGTACTGTCCTCCGGGATTGACTCCTGGTCCGTTCCCGAAACCTGCCTCAAGCACGCAGGGCAGATTTTTCAGTTTCTCGAGGAGAACCGCCTTGTCTTGAGAACTGTAAAGGTTGAGCTGATAGCAGTCGGAGATGTCGCAGTTGATAGGCCTGTCCAGGGTCCTGCGGTACTGGACCTCCATCACCAGGGCAAGGGAAATCATCAGGACGGCAAGGACATTCTGGACAACTATGAATATCTTGCTGAGCCTCATCTTGCTGTTGCGGCGAAGGGTGCCCCTCACGATGTCGATAGGTTTATACTTGCCGGCAACAGCGGCAGGCAGCAGGCCGGCCATCAGGCCGATGGCGAGGTCCAGAATCAGGAACAGGCAGATGTAGGCAGGGGTGAGGGATATCTTGACCGGGATGTCCGGATCATTGATGAAGGTGTTGAACACCGGAGTCATTGCCACGGCGATAAGCAAGGCGAAAAGGAAGCAGATTGTGGTAAAGAAGAGGGATTCGCCAAGGTATTTGAGCCGGATCTGTCCGTTCGTGGCTCCATGGAGTTCCCTTGTCGCCATCTCCTTTGCCCTGTTGCCTCCAAGCGCTAGTGTCAGGTTGATGTAGTTCAGAACCGCCGAAGCCAGGAGCAGCAGGACGACAATCACCAGCAGTCGCAGCGTCCCGGCATCTCCACGGCTGAAACGTCCGTCTAAGGCCATTTCTTTATTGAAGAACATTTCGTCTAGCCTTGTCATGGAGACTTTTTCGAAAAATCCTTTCCCATAATAAGGGTAGATGTCCTTGCAGATTGCTTCGACTTTGTCATAGAGAGCCTGCCTGTCAGTGCCTGTGCGGACTTTCGCGAAGGTGACATTGGCTCCGTACTGGTCGAAAAGGCTGTACTGGTCAAACTTCTGACTCCGTACGCTCAGGAGGATGTCACAGTTCTTGATAAAGGTTCTTTTGAAGTCCCTGACTATTCCTCCCACGGTGACGTCACCTTCTATGCCGTTGATTTTCAGGATGCTGCCTTGTGAAAGGGAATGTGCTGCGGCAAAAGACTCGGTCACGAGGCACATCGATGTCGATGACAGGGCCTCGAGGCTCCCTGAGACCATTGAATAGTTCGGGAATACCTTGAAGAAGTCCGTGTCAGTTCCGAACAGGCTTGTCTGGAGGGAAGTGCCGTCTTCGAAAGTGACGGCGACTGCCTCTTCCTTGATGAAGGAAGTGGCGGTCTCGACTTCAGGCACCCTCTCACGAAGCACATCCGTGAACCCTTTCGTGAGGCCGTAGTAGTCTTGAAGACCGAAACTGTAAATCTCCTTGCGGAGCGGATTCTCCCTAACTACGGATGTCTGCTGCAGTATGTACGAGCCTATGATGATCACGAACGCGAGGCTCATAGCCAGTCCGACAAACTCAATGGCCGTGTAGAGTTTGTTCCGGGAAAGGAATTTCAGGTAGCTTTTCATATTGCTGGGAATAATCGTTATCTTTATGGAGTATTGTTTCTTAATATTTAAACTATGTCAAACGAAATGATTCTTATTCAAGACCTGATCCATGAATTCCGTGGAAAGAAGGTGATGCTGGACTTCGATCTGGCAAGGTTGTACCAAGTGGAGACTCGAGTACTTAAACAAGCTGTTAGAAGGAATATCTCTCGTTTTCCATCAGACTTTATGTTTGAGTTGACTCTTGAAGAAACCAAATTTCTAGTGAATTCTTCAAGATCACAATTTGTGACCTTGGATAATCCCGGAAGGGGATCTAATGTGAAATACAAACCATTTGTATTCACAGAACAAGGGGTAGCCATGCTGTCTTCTGTTTTACGCAGCGAAACAGCCATACAGGCCAACATCGCCATCATGCGAGCCTTTGTCCAAGTACGGGAATATCTTCTGGCCGCATCATCGGTTTCTTCTGAATTAAAGGAATTGCGAGCCAAAGTGGACCTGTTGGCGAGTCGGGAAGACGAAGACAGAGGGAATATCGACACATTGTATAAGGCAATAGGTGAGCTAGCTGCCCGCCTGGAAGAGCGGAAGAAAGAGCCAAGGCCCCGTATTGGTTTTAAATAAAACATATTATTCCTTCTTAAGTTCCGTGGCGGGATTGGTCCTGGCGGCGCGGAGGGTCTGCCAGAGGACGGAGAGCAGGGAGATGACCAGCGTGATGAGAACAGCGACCACAAAGATCCACCAATAGCCCTCCAGCCTGTAAATGAAATCCTTAAGATATTCCTGGACGGCATATACAGCGATAGGTATGCCGATAAGACAAGCTATGCCGACAAGGATCATATATTCCCGAATACTTCGCCAAGCTTCTGAATCCACAGTGCCACCGAAGACCTTCCGTACCGCTATGTCCCTCGACTTCACACCAGCGTAATAAGTGCTCATGGCCAGCAGGCCCAAAAGGGATATGATGATGGAAAGCAGCATGAAGATTTCCATCAGGCGCATATTGTTGTAGGCCGGTTTCCAGGCTTCGGCGATGGTCTCGTCAATCCAGGAAGGGTAATTCAAATACACATCACGGTCCTTGGCGTACTCCTCATAAGTTTCCATGATTTTTGAATATGCCTCCTTCCTGTCACCCGTGGTCTCTATCAGATAGCTTCCAATCCAAATGTCTTCAGGCCGGACAACACAGACAATGGCATGTTCCTCTTCTCCCATATTGGCATTGTTCGTCGGGAAAGCCTTGAATACGCCAGCGAGATTCTCGCACCCGCTCGCGCGCTGACTCAGCACGCTTATGTCATGATAGTCCTCGTCAAAGCCGGTCGCAGCAAAGCTCTCGTCAGAGAACCACACACTGTTGAATATAGGGACGTTATAATCCTTAAGTATTTTGAAATCAAACATCCGGAACGCCGTACTGTCCATCCGGTAAAGGCGGTACATTATGTCTTGCCCGTCCCTTGTCTTGCTGTATTGCCCACCGGTTCCAATACCCGGCACTCCAGAGCACCGGCCAACACGCTTGACAAAAGGAAGGCGCTCCAGGGCATCTTTCAGTGGAGCCTGGTCTTCCCGGGTGATAAAAGAAAGGCTGAACTTGTCTTTCACATCGATATTCATCGGGCGGGACTTCGTCTTGCGCATCTGGGCCTCCATCGTAATGGCGAGGGCGATCAGGATGACAGCCAGCGCGTTCTGCAAGACGATGAATACCTTGCTGAAAACCATCTTGCTTTTTCGTCGATAGTCTCCCTTCATCACTTCCAGCGAATTGTATCTTCCGGCCATGACCGCCGGGATAATACCGCATATCACTCCTACCACAAGGATGATCACCACGTAGGCACAAACGTAACCCGGCTTCCAGGCCACTTGAATGGGGATGTCAGGATTGCTCAGCAGCCGGTTCATCAAAGGGCAGAAAGCCTCGGCAATCAGCAGGCCGGCACCGAAGCAGGCCGCCGTGAATAAGATGGATTCCGTGATATACTTGCCGACTACCCGCCCTTTCGAAGCTCCAGACAACTGCCTCACGGCCATTTCCTTGGCTCTTTTCCCAGTAAGCGCCACAGTGAGGTTGACATAATTGAAAATGGCGGAAAGAAGCAGCAGGAGTCCCACCAGAAGAAGGGTCCTGATAGTCTTGAGGTCACCATGTAGGAACAGGTTACCTGTCTCTTTGAAAAACAGCTCGTCATAACGGGTCAGTTCCAAATGGTCGAAAAATGATTGCCCGTAAATATCTGAATAAACCTTCTTGCAAACCTCTTCCAATTTATCATAAAGCGCCTGCCTGTCCACACCGGGACGAGTTTTGATAAAGCAGATGGTACTGCCGAAATTGTCAAAGGGCTCGTAGGCGTCTTTGTAGTTTTCAACGGGCAGGAAAGCCTCTACGACCTTCATGACCGTTCCCCGGGAATCTTCAAAAATGGCTCCGACAGTATACTCCTTGTCACTCAGTTCCAACCTGTCTCCAAGAGTCAGATTCAACCTTCTGGCAAACGATTCCGAGACAATGATATTGGACAGGGAAGACAACGCGTCAGCACTCCCTTCTACGAAACGGTAATTTGGCAGTAAATCGAAAAACTGGCGGTCAACGGCCGCACCCCATAGAACCTCATTCTTCCCATAAGTGGGAGCCACCTCACAAAACCTGGAAACAGTCTCTATTTCAGGAATTTCCGTAATGACATCAGGGAACGCGTATGTGAGCCCCGGACAGCCAGGCATCCCTGGGAGGTAAATATTCTCCCTGTTGGGGTTTTCCCGTGTGACAGCGAATTGTTGCCACACGTATGACCCGATGATTATAACGAACGCGAGGCTCACAGCCAATCCGACAAACTCAATGGCCGTGTACAACTTGTTTCGAGAAAGGAATTTCAGGTAACTTTTCATATTCTATTCTTTCTTCAGTTCCGTGGCGGGGTTGGTGCGGGAGACTACCAGGGCCATGGATGAGATGACGGCAACGGTGGTCCCGATGACGATGAGCCAGGCGAGAATGAATATCCAGACCGGCATGGGCGCCTTCTCGGAGAACTGCTCCATCCAGCGGCTGATTATCCATATTCCCAGAGGAACGGAGACAGCGAACACAACAGTCCCGAAAACAATATACTTCCGAGCCATCATCCAGATCAGGTCTTTTGTGGATGCTCCCATGACTTTCCGGATCGCAACTTCCTTGCGGATGGTCTGAGCCTCAAGATAGACGAGTCCGAATATTCCCAGAAGCGCAAGCAGCAGCGAGAAGATGGAGGATGTCTTTACCAAGGCGCTCTCCGCGGCGTTCCCGCTATAGAGTTTCCTTGCGGACGAAATGAGAAGGGACACCCTGGCATCCTTTGTCCCTCCTATTTTGTGCAGGATCCCAGCCAACCTTCCGGCCATTTCTCCTGATTTCCCTTCAATGGTTTTCACTTCAGCCCGGAAATATCTTGGTGTCAGGTCTCCTTCTCGACTCGGCTCGCCGGAACAATAGAATGCAAGAGGTTCTATCGGGTGTGTCAGGTCTTGGTAATTGAAGTCTTTTACGACTCCGACAATCTCCGCATCCGTATCAGGACAATTGACCCTGATTCCTTTCATGTGAGATCCTACCTTGATCTCCGGATAAGCTCTCATGAAAGCCTCATTTACCACATACACTCCTGTTGAGGCCTCTCCATCTTCTTCAGTGAAGCCTCTCCCTTCTACAATATCGAAACTAAAGAAATCCAGATAGTTAGGACTGACATCAATCCCTGCGAAACGGGCGGTGACCCCATTGGATTCCCTGGTGTTCAATATAGGGGATTCCATCAGAATAGACTGGTTGGCAAAAGTGATGTCGACAATGTCCTTGTCTTTCAGCAGCTCTTCCCTGACCGTCTCTTTCTTGGCTGCGGTCTCGAAACCAAGCCAGCAGTGTACTATGTCCTTTACCTGGAATCCCAGATCGAAATTCGAGACATAATTATTCTGTATTCCTATCATCAGTCCGACTTCGATGAACAGGAATGAGAGCAGGAATTGAAGGGCCAAGGTTCCTATCCTGAATTCCTTACCCTTCCCTGATAGGCTGATCCTTCCTTTCAGGACAGAGGAAGGGGAGAAGGAGTTGCCATAGCGCGATGGTATATACGTGACAAGAAGTGATCCGGCCAATGCCACCAAGAGGCAACAAATGAGTACCGGACGAAGCGGTCCGATCCTAAGGGTGACAGTGAGGAATGATGCCAGAGGTGAGCCAGACACGAATATGGTGATGATCAGCGCTACTCCAAAAGACAGCAGGCAGAGGATGGCGGCTTTCATCATGTCTTTTCCCAGAATCTGGGAGTCGTTGGCCCCGAAGATCTTCCGGACGCTATTGCCCTGTATGCGGAACGGGAGTTCGGCATTAGTAAGATTGAAGACGTTAAGCAGACCGACGATAAGGAATATAAGCGCGATAGCTGTCAGTATGAAGTCCCGGCTACGGCTTCCAGTACCGTTTACGAATGGATCGTAATGCGCTGAATGCAAGGTGACAAGCCTTGAATCATTCAGGACTCTTTCCCTTATGTCCGAAGGAGTGTCCTGGGATTCCCACAGAACCCAGTTCCTTTCGAATGCCTTTGCCAGGACGGGGGCAATCTTCTTAGGATCAGCTCCTTTACGGAGCTTGACAAAAGCGTCGAAAGACTCATAGTTCGGGTCATTGTTCCCAGCGTACAGGTCGCCCAGTTGCCCGAAGGCTCCTATTCCCGCAATGAGCGAGTTGACCGGGAAATCCTTGAACACACCTATGACGGTAACTTCCTGGATCCCGTTCCTTTCCAATTTCAGATGTTTTCCTACAGCCTGGCCACTTCCTCCGAATAAGGTCTTGGCCGAGGTTTCTGAAAGCAAAAGGGATTCAGGGTTGTCAAAGCCGTTTACCGTTCCCGCCACCATGCGGAAAGGGAAAACATTCACGAAATCATTATCAACCAGTGCCGCCGCAAGGAACTCCATCGGGGTGTCATTGCTGGGATCAACCAGCATAGACTCACTCATTGTGCCTACAGCCTCCACTTCCGGCGAAGCATCCCTGATCGCCTGGATCTGGGGCCTGTTCATGAGACTCTGGTAGGGCGCCTGATTCCTTGTACGGCTCTGAGGCCTTTCGAACAAATAAATTCTCCCGCTTCCCGGGTATGATCTGTCGAATGTGACATCGTACCATACCTGGCTCATCAGCACGATGAATACAGTGAAAGAAATGACCAGACCTACCGCCTCGATCAATGTGTTCAGTTTGTTCCGTGATAATAATTTCATAATTCGTTAGTTTAAAAGTTTAAAATTATTCCTTCTTCAGTTCCGTGGCGGGGTTGGTCCGGGCGGCGCGGAGGGTCTGCCAGAGGACGGCGAGGAAGGAGATCAGGATGGCAATCAGTGCGGCCACGACGAAGACCCAGCCGTAGCCCTCAATCCTGTACCAGAACTGCCTTAAGTAGCGCTCGGAGAGGAACACAGCGATAGGTACTCCTATCAGGATAGCGATCCCGATCAGGATAAGATATTCAGTGACAGCCTTCCGGGTCTCGGAAGCGACAGTTCCGCCGAAGACCTTGCGGACTGCGATGTCCTTGGTCTGAATCCCGGCGTAGTAGGCGCTCATGGCGACAAGTCCGAGGAGTGAGATGATGGCCGCAAGGAGCATGAACAGCTCGATCAGCTTGATGAAATTACGCTCCTTGGATAGTCCACGCTCTATCAATTCATTGATGGGCCCGAAATCGTCCATTCGCGACTCGTCTCCGGTCAGGCGTATGCTCTCCTGCCGACCGATTTCCTTCAATTCGGCCCGAACCTTTGAATCCAATCGGTTGAGTTTCAGTACCCTGCAACTCTGTCCTTGGGTGTCGTCAATGGACAGGATGCCGATATGTGCTCCCGTAACTTTGCTGGGACCTTCCACCGCAAAATCTTTTACGATGCCTCCAATCTCATGTCCTTCGATCAAGTAATGGGTCTTAAGCATCTCAGGAATCACGGGGTCGCTCTCATCTATCGAAAATGCCCTGACTGCCGACTCGCTGAACCAGATTGAACCCATTTTCGGCCTGTGGTAGTCATGGACTATCTCAAACCCGAACATCTCGAAAGCTTCCGGATCGCAGTTGATGATACCGATGTCTATCGTATTGTTTTCTCCCAGAGTGGCACTCATCATGATGTTCCGTTTACCAGGGTAACCGTTTGTCTTTCCGATGCGGTCAATATAAGGTTTTGACGCGAGTTCATCGTCTCCGATGGTGCCTGAGCTCATGTAATACAATCCTGACACGTCCGCACCGAGTGGCATGTTGACCATATGTTTGAACTGGAGTTCCATGACCAGAGCAAGGGCTATCAGTCCGACTGTCAGGACATTCTGGATAATGATGAAGATCTTTGAGAACACAGTCTTCGTCTGGCGCCGCTGCTCTCCCTTAATGACTGCTACAGGATCAACCCTCAGGGACATCCATGCCGGGATAAGCCCGGAAATCAGCCCGACCAGCGCAGCAAGTAAGGCATAAGAGGCCAGATAAGGAACCGAATATGAAAGGTCCAGATTGATGTCCCCAGCCACTATCCTGTTGAAAACCGGCTCTAGAAATTTCGCCAAAACAAGGGCCAGGGCCATGCAGGTCGCAACAAAGATGAGGGCTTCAGAGACAAATCTCCATGCGACCTTTCTACGTGTTTCTCCCAGGGTGGAACGGATGGCCATTTCCTTCGCCCGCTTGCCGGCAAGTGCCACACTCAAGTTGATGTAATTGAAAAGTGCGGAGAACAGAAGCAAAATCCCCGTGGCGATCAACGTGTAGACCAGATTCTTGTTTCCTTTCTTTAATATGCTTCCTTTGTTTCTTGGTGAAAAATAGAGCTCGTCGATCGGCATTGTCACCCGATACTCCGGCTTCCGGATTCTGTACCAGTTGGAAAACTCCTGCCTTATCACAGTGTCGATAAGTACCCTGGTGGCCTCCTGGTCTGCTCCTTCATGAAGGCGTATGAGAGCCATGGAGAGGGGGATGGCAAAGCCACCGGTCGTGATTTCATCTTTGTTGGGGAAAGCCCTGTAGACATCGATCTCCTTTATCTGTGAATTCTCCGGAATTCGGACAATGCCACCGATGATGACTGTGTCTTTACTGAGGATCATCGTTCTTCCGACGATGTCTTCATCTGGGGCGAGCTTTCTGGCGAAGGACTCTCCAAGGATGACCTGATCCCTATTCCTGAGTATTTCAGGCGATCCATCAATGAAGTCGAACTTGAATATGTCGAAGAATTCAGGATCAATGTGGCAAACGTCCACACCGCCTTGGATAACATTGTCGTTGAACCTGCCGCCTGTACCATAATTCCACAGCCTTGCTCCAGTTTCTATGTCAGGTACACGGTCCATCAGTACGCTTATCTCGCCTGGAATGGCCTGCAGTTCCTCACGCCCTAGGTTTACAATGAAAGTTCTCTTGTAGTCAGAGGCTTCCCTGGTGACTGCGAATTGTTGCCATACATAGCATGAAATAATAACCACGAAGGCCAGGCTCACTATGAGCCCGGCTGCTTCGATGGCCGTGTAAAGCTTGTTGCGACTTAAAAATTTCAGGTAACTTTTCATAATCTATTCCTTTTTCAGTTCCGTGGCCGGGTTGGTCCGGGCTGCCTTGAGGGTCTGCCAGAGTACGGTACCGAAGGCGATTGCCACTGCAATCAGTACGGCTGCGGCGAACACCCATCCATAGCCTCTGATCCGATAAGCGAACCGTTCCAGGTAGATCCTTGAGGCCCAGATTGCCAACGGGATCCCGATCAGGCAGGCGAAGCCCACCAAGTACATGTAACCAAGGACATTCCGCAAAGTCTCGCTACTCACGTCAGCTCCAAACACCTTTCGCACCGCTATCTGCTTTGTGTTTTCGTCTGCAAAGTAGGTGCTCATTGCCAGCAGGCCGAGCAGTGAGATGAGTACGGCCAGGAAGGCAAAGAGTTCCACAAGGCGCAGGGTACGCTGTACAGGCGCCAACTGCTTGCGGTTGATGTCCTTGATGAAGCCGTACCGCCAGGCAGACTGTTCCACACCCAAAGTCTCCAGACGGAATTCCTTGTAGGCCTGAAGGATTTGGTCTTCATAAGATTTGTCCTCCCCAGTGGTCCCTATTAGAAGACAATTGGAATATCGGAGTTCTTCCACACGGGTCACGATGACACCACCATTGGGATTGATCTCACCTTCTGAGGCGGGGCGGGTGGGAAAGTCCGTCACGACACCTCCGATGAACTCCGGCTGGGCACCGTTCATGTTGATCCTCCTGGGGAATACGGTTGAGGTGTCGGAGACTCCGGCCCCGTTGAAGGCTGAACGGCTCATCCAAAGCGAATGCGTCAGCGGATGACCGAAATCCTCCTCCACTTCCAACCCCAGCAGTTTGAAATAGGTGGAGTCGCATAAGATGACAGGCATGTTAACTCTATGCTCATCGTCCACCTTGACACCCATCGTCATATTGATCATTCCAGGTATTCCGCGCCCTACTCCGGCTCTGGTCACAAAGGGCAGCCTCTCCACCTTGTCCTTGAAAAGTTTCATCTGATCGTAGTTCTGGGCGGAATATTCGATGTAGTACAGGTTCTCCGTGGCGGCGTGCATCGGGCGGGCGAGCATGTGCCGCATCTGAACCTCCATCACCAGTGCCAGTGCGATCAGGAAAACTGAAAGCACATTCTGCACCACGATGAATACTTTGCTCAGTACCATCTTGTTCCGACGCCGGAGAGTGCCCCTGATCACGTCGATGGGCTGGTAGCGAGAGGCTGCGAAAGCGGGAAGAAGGCCGTTGATGACACCAAGGACCAGGATCCCGGCCAGATATGCCAGGATATACCCCGGCGTGAGCATGAATGAAAGCCGTACGCTGGTGTCGGTTCCCATCAACATATCGTCCGGATCACGGGTGGAGACCAGACTGTTCACCATTGGCTCAAACAGATCCGCAAGGAGCATGGCCGCGGCGAAACAGATGGCTGTGAAGACCACGGATTCGCTGATGTATTTCCAGAGAATACCGGATTTGTCCGCCCCAAGAAGCCGCCTGGTGGCCATTTCCTTGGCCCTTTTGCCTGTGAGAGCCAGGCTAAGGTTGACATAGTTGAATATGGCGGAGAGCAGGAGCAACAGCACCACGACGGTCAGCAACCGCAACATCTGGGCGTTTCCCGAGCGGATCAGCCCGTCGCTGGCGCCAGGGAAGAAAAAGGCTTCGTCCATGCGGTAGGCTTTCCACTTATCCACCTTTTCGGCCTGCCAGGTGGAGTCATAGTTCTTATGCAGGAGGGCCTTCACCTTGGACCGCATGGCATCAAGGTCCGCATCCTTTCTCACAAGGAACCAGGTGGTGTAATTGCCGATGCTGTTGAATGCCTTGGACTGCTCAGCCGCCCATGTGGCGGAGATATTCGTGATAATGTCCATGGGCATGAAGAAGGTCTCGTCAAAATCGGCGAAGATGCCTTTGATCGTGCGATCAGCGTCATCGATCTTTAGAGTTTGGCCGACTTGCTTGCCAATCTTCCTGGCCAGAGACTCACTGATGAGAATATCATCCTTCCCCACAAAGCCCTCCAGGCTTCCTTCCACAAGACGATATTCCGGAAACACCTTGAAGAAGTCGGCATCCGCCTCCATGCCGGAGGCGTGAATCGCCTCTTCCCCATTATAGATGGCCGGCTGCCACAAAAACGCGAGATGCGTCGCCGCCTCCACTTCCGGAATATTCATCTGCAGTTCTTCCTTGTCCCAATAGGTCAGGCCAAGGAACTCGTCATTTCCCAGCACGAAGGTGCGTTTCCACTCGGGAGACTCATGCGCCACCTTGTAGTGCTGCACCACGTAGGAGCCGATCAAGATTACGAACGCCAGGCTGACGGCCAGTCCCACCGCCTCCACAGCGGTGTATAACTTGTTTCGGGACAGGAATTTTAAATAACTTCTCATCAGATTCTTCACTTTGCTTCGCTACGTTCAGAATGACAGAAGGAATGTCATTCTGACTGAAATGTCATTCTGACTACTGGGATGTCATTCTGAGCGTTAGCGAAGAATCTACAGCTCGTTCTTCACGTCGGAGACGATCTGGCCGTCGAAGAGGTCAATAGTCCTCTGCGCACGGGCAGCGTCTTTCTGGGAGTGGGTCACCATTACGATTGTGGTGCCTTCCTGGTTGAGCTCAGAGAGAAGGTCCATCACCTCCTTGCCGTTTTTGGAGTCGAGGTTTCCGGTAGGCTCATCGGCGAGGATCAGTTTGGGACCGGCCACGACGGCGCGGGCGATGGCGACTCTTTGCTGCTGACCTCCGGAGAGCTGCTGCGGGAAGTGTTGGGCGCGGTGGCTGATGTTCATCCTTTTCATGATCTCGGTGACTTTTAGCTTGCGCTCTGAAGAGGATGTGTTCAGGTAACGTAGCGGGAGTTCGATATTCTCATAGACATTGAGTTCGTCGATCAGGTTGAAACTCTGGAACACGAATCCGATGTTGCCCTTGCGGAACTTTGTGCGTTCCTTCTCCTTGAGGCCGCCTACCTCTGTGCCAAGGAGTTCATAGCTTCCGGAAGTGGGGTTGTCCAGAAGTCCGAGGATGTTCAAAAGGGTGGATTTGCCGCATCCAGAGGGTCCCATGATAGCGACGAACTCGCCGTCCTTGATTTCAAAAGAGACGCCGTTAAGGGCTGTGGTCTCGATCTCCTCAGTTCGGAAGATCTTGGAAAGGTTGGTAACTTTAATCATAACTATTTAATATTTATAGGTTTAACTATTCATTTTTTAAGGATTCTACTGGGTTGGCATTTGCTGCGCTCCAGCTTTGGAGGGTGACCACGGCAAGCGTGATAAGTAGCACGGACACGAAAGCGACCGCGAACAGCCATGCGGGAATACTGGTCCTGAAAGCGAACTGGCTCATCCACCGCTGGGCTATAGCGTAAGCGAGAGGAGCGGCGATCACGAAACTTACTCCCGCGATCAGGAGATACTTAAGATTGATCTTCGTGAGGATATCCTTTGATGAGGCTCCGTTTACTTTCCTGATAGCCACCTCTTTCCGCATGTACCGGGTGTCGAACCACACCAGCCCGAGAATCCCTATCAGCGCTATTATCAAGGATAAAAGGGAAGACACTTTAATGAGCCTGGTCTGCCGGATCTCCTGCTCGTAGAGTTTCTCGATGTCCTTGTTCAGGAACCCGGTCTCAATGTCACTCTCGTCAAGATTCCTTATGCTGCGGTAAATCTCCGAGGACTTGGCCAGAACGTCGCTCACGTCAGCGTCTTTCCGGACCCTGATCATGAAGGAATTGAAGTTCCACTTGTCTCCGACGAAGAGTACCAGCGGAGAATATGTGTGCTGAAATGTCCTGGCGTGGAAGTCCTTAAGGACCCCTATGATTGTCGCCTCACCGTTATAATTGTTTATGGTCTTGCCGACTCCGTATGACGGCAAAGCTTCCACGAACGACTCATTTACAAGGGCGACTCCGTTCTCCCCTGGCAGCGGCATTCTCCCATCGACGAGTTCGAGATGGAAAAACTCAGGATATTCAGGAGAAACATTCCTGAAGCTGAACTGCACCACATTGTCGTTGTCCTCGTTCCTGATCTCCGACCTGGAAGATGGGTTGTCTTGAATAGGAGAATCTCCCCTGGTCACGTCAATCACCCCTGGAATCTTCCTTATCTCGTCCGCCACTTCCTTTACTTGACTGAAAAGCTTGCTATCCATCTTCAGCACAAGGTCGTAGTCAAAGCCCAGGTCGTTGTTCTTGGCCATGAAATTGGTCTGCCGTTGCAGGACAAGCGCTGAGATTATGAATATGAATGACAGGACATATTGCAGGATCAGCGTGACGGTCCTTAGTCCGCCGCCTTTCGCGGTCATCGAGAACGCGCCCTTCAAGACCAGGGCAGGCTGGAAGGACGTGCTGTAATATGCCGGAATAAGACCGGAAACCAACGCCACTACAACAGCTACAGCGCCGCCAATCAATATCACCGGAATATTCTTCCCTGGAGCCATACTTCCGGAAAGGAATGTGGCCCAAGAGGTTCCGCTAAGAGTCCTCATCGTGAGGACACCAAACAGGAAGGATGCTCCGACTATTCCGAAAGCCAGGAGAAGTTGCCTAAGGATAAGGGACTGCCGGGAGGCCCCGTACACTTTCCTAGTGTTAATATCCTTAATACGGAACGGGATGGAGGCCATCGCGAAATTGATGTAGTTGAAGGCGGCTATCGCGAGGAAGAGGATGGCAATCACAAGCAAAATGTAGCACATCAGCTTGTTTCCGCCGGTCTTGTTGCCGAATAAATCGCGGTCCCACATGAACCAACGGGAATGCAGCTTGGTGATACGGTATTCCGTGTCCTCACTATGGACCTTGACCTTCTTCACGGCTGCACTGACGGAGCTGATGTCGGCTCCGGGAGCGAGTTTCACATAACACCTGTGGGGTTTGTAGTTTGGAAACTCCAGGTCAGTATCACCTTCATGGATCAGGACCCCATTAACCATGGTCTCGTTCTCTTTCCTGTCCTTGTAGATACCCACGATCCCGCACTCGGACCTGCCGAAATCATTGTAAAAAATCTCGCCGATAGGATTCCTGCCGGGGAAGTAAAGCTCCGCGGCTGACTCAGAGACCAGAGCGTCACCAGCGGCCACGAAATCTTCCTTTCGTCCGGCCAACAAGGTTATGTTGAAAACATCAATGACGGAAGTCTCTGTTATTCCGTAATTTATGCCTTTGACTCGCTCATATTCTCCACTCTTGCCTTTTATCTGGATTATTCCAAGCTGGTCGCCTTTGCTCCCGAAAAAGTCACAGGCGGCTACTATGTTCGGGGAACAGTCTTTTATCTTCTGTACTGCGGGGCGGGTGACCATGGGAGAGTAATTACCATCAAAAGATGATAAGTTTTCAACCATATAGACATCTCTCCCGCCTTTGAACCTGTCGTACCTGTAGTCCCACCAGACCTGACTCATCAGGATCAGGAACACCGCGAACGCTATTCCCAACCCGATGATGTTCATCAGCGCCGAAATCCAAGTTGTCTTGAATATTATCATATATTCTTCCTGCTTATAGATTCTTCGCTTCGCTCAGAATGACAGTTAAAAAATCAAAACATCAGAGTCACCGTAAGTGTCGTAGCCGGAGGTGATGACCTTCTCGCCAGGCTCCAGGCCCTCTAGGACCTCATAGTACTGAGGATTCTGGCGTCCGATGCGGATCTCCCTCTTTACGGCCTTGTTGCCTTCCTTATTGACCACATATATCCATTTGCCTCCGGTCTTCTGGTAGAAGGTTCCTCGGGGAATGATCACTGCCTCCTCGGGTTGTCCGAGCTGGAGGTTCAGGTAGTAGGTCTGTCCGGCGCGGATGTTGTCCGGCTGCTCGCCGTCAAACTTGAAATCGGCCTTGAACTTGCCGTCCCTCACTTCCGGATAGACCTTACGGATGACCGTCGAGAAGGTTTCGCCCTGGCGCTCGAAGGTAGCTTCAAGGCCGGAGACAACGCGGTCGATGTAGTGCTCGTCGATCTGGGCTTCGACCTTATAGGTGCCGACAGAATTGATCTGGCCGATTTTAGCTCCGCTGGCAATGGTCTGTCCCAGCACTACATCCAGGAGACCCAGTTCTCCGTCGATCGGAGCCTTCACAATCAGGTTGTCCTTACGCTTGCGGATCATGTGCATGTTGAGGAGCATGTTCTCGAGGCTCTCCTCCATCCTGTCGACCTGGGTGCCGCGATACAGGCTGTCCTGGCGCGAACGCTCGCGGATGAGGTCATATTTCTTGATCGAAAGTTCGTAGTCTTCCTTGGCCTTGAGATAATCCTCCTTGGCGATCAGCTTGTCCTCGTAGAGTGCTTTCTGCTGCTCGTAGGCTCGCTGGAGCCTCTCTACATTGGTACCGTATTCGAGCTCGTTCTGGCGGACATCGAGCTTCTGCTGCTCCATCTGGATCTGCGTGTTCCTTAGGATGTTCTCCTTCTCGGCCAGCTCTGCCTCGGCATTGAGGATCTGGAGGTCAAGTCCGTCATTCGAGAGGACGAGGATGGGATCCCCGGCTTTTACTGTCGAACCCTCTTCGATGAGGATGGCCTGCACCATTCCGCCTTCCTGCGGGCTGAGCTGGATGGTTGTCATGGGCTGTACGCGGCCGCTCACCCTTATATAGTCGTTGAATTCTCCCTTCGAGGCTGTGCTCACTGTCAGGGTGTCCTTTTCCACCCGCAACGTCTTATTGTTGGGACGGGCAATCAGGTAGATTATGAATAATCCCAGGAGGGCACCCAGCCAGTACGGCAGGGCTTTCTTAGTGAATGCGACTCTCCAGCCTGTTTTCTTTTCGATTATCTTGTCCATGGTGGTTTGTATTATCTTATTGATTGATATATTCAGTTCCGCTAAAATAGCGTACGACTGCCTGCTTGATGAGGTACTTGAAGAGCGAGTTCATCTCGTCGGCTTTTGACTTGAGGTAGTTGTTGGTCGCGGTCTGAAGCTCCAGAGGAGAGATAAGCCCCTGTTCCATCTTCTTCAGGTTGAGGTTGTAGGCTTCTGCCTGGACCTCTGACTTATGCTGGGCCTGCAGGTAGGCCGCTCCCGTGCCCTCGCAGTCCTGGATGGCTCTGCGTACCTCGGATTCAATGTCACGGCGTTTCTGGTCGTATTCAGCGGTTACCTTCGTCAGGGCGTTGCGCTGCTTTGCGATCCTGGAATGCTTCTGCATCTTTCCCCAGATAGGAAGCGACATCGACATCTCGACGTACTTACCGGCGTTGTCCTTGAACTGGCTCTGGAAGGGCTTAGTTTGGGCGTTCTGGATGCTGTAGTAGGAGGTGTTCCATCCTGCGTAGACTCCGAGCGAGGGGAGTAGCTGCCATTTGGTGGTTGAGAGCTCCCTTTTCGCATTCTGCATGGTCCATTCAGCCACCTGGATCTGGGGATTGTTTTCCAGGGCGAAGTCGACCACTTCCTCAGTTTTTACATTCTCAGCAGTCCACTGTGGGAGTGAAGTCTCGATCACCAGCTCTTCTTCTGCGGGCCAGAACATCAAGTCGCCGAGGGTCATAAGCTGATCCTTGTACATGTTCCTGACATTGGTCAGGTCGTATTTCCTGTCGGCCAGGTCGGCTTCCATCTGGACCACGTCGGCGTGGCCCTTCTGGCCGATTTCTTCCTGCTTTACGGCCTTTGTGAGAGCAAGTTCAGCTGCGCCGACCTGCTCTTCGTAGACATCCGCGAGCCTCTTGTAGTAGACCACGTTGTAGTAGGCTTCCATCACGGCCAGGCAGATGTCGGCTTCGGCCTGCTTCTCTTGTGATTCGCTGATTGCAAGTCCGGTTTTTGAGATTTTAAGGTTGTTCACTGCTTGGAAGCCGTTGAAAAGGTCGAAGCCGGCACTGACACTGTAGCTGTTGTGGAATGATGTCTGGGTGAAATAGGTGTTGGTCTCAGGGTCGATGGAACGTCCGAAATTGTAGTAGGCGTAGGTACTTGAGCTGATGTTGGGAGTGAAAGCCTGGAGGAGTGCGTCCCTGCGGGCTATCCTGGCATCACCGGTCGCGGCCTGTTGGATCCGGAGTTTCGTCGAATTGGAGATCGCATATTCCATGCAATTCTTGAGCGTCATAAGTCTTGAAGGCTCCTGGGCCTGCAGGGATCCTGCAAGTCCCAGGGCCATCACACAATACACACAAACACAAGTTATGAAGGATTTTTCCATGATCTTTTTTCCTTTACACCGGAAATTGCAAGCATTGAACGTGCCAAACAATCTAAATGATTGATTAGCAATAAATTAAGATTTTACCTCTTGGTGTAAAGGTGTAAAGAACTTTACACTTTTTTGTAAAGACTTTACACTATCTGAAGATTAGTTCGAAGACTGTCGAAGTCTCGTCGCTACGGATAAGTTCGATTGTACCGTTGTGGTTCCTCATGATCTGGCGGGAAATCGAGAGTCCGATTCCACTGCCTTCTTTCTTGGTAGTGTAGAATGGGATGAATATCTGTTCCTGGCTGGAGGGCGGAATAGGCTCTCCATCGTTGATTACCCGGATGATGACCTCGTCTTCTATGCCCATCTTCCCGGTGATCTCGATGTTTCTCGCTCTTGCCTGAACTGCGTTCTTTACGAGATTGATAAGGATCTGTGAGATCTGGCCTTCATCGGCATAGATCATCAGGTCCCTGTCCTTAGGGATATACCGGCATGCAGATCCCGAGGACGCAACCAATTCCCGATTCAGGGATATTACCTTGTTCATCAGTTCCTGGATGTCGATCGCCTTACGGACAGGCTTTGCCACGCCGCTCAGCTGCCTGTAGGTCTGTACGAACTTGATCAGGTTCTTGGAGGAATCCGAGATGGTCTCTAGTCCGGCTTTCACGTCCAGCTCGCTGTGACCTTGTTCATCGACAGAATCGGCCAGGGCGTCTGAAAGCGCTGCTATAGGGGAGACCGTGTTCATGATCTCATGTGTGAGGACCCGGATAAGCTTTGTCCATGAATCCTGCTCGTGCGCCTGCCTCTGGCGCTCAAATATGGAGCGGATGCGGTTGAGGGTACGGTTCAGCCGGTTGCTGTCCTTGAATCTGAAATTAAGTTCTCCATCTTCAAGGGCATCCATCATGTAAGCTACTTTGCGGATAGCTCTCCTCCTCGTTATGACAGTAGCCACGATGGCCGAAACAAGTACGGCAAGGACACAGGCTCCAATCACATACCATGCGGAGATTGTCATAGGCCGTATTTCTTCAGTTTGGAGTAGAGGGTAGGACGGCTAACGCCAAGCAATTTGGCCGCGGCAGAGATGTTTCCGGCGCAGCGTTGCATGGCCTGCTTGACAAGGGTTTCTTCGTCGGGAGAAGATTCTTCACTTCGTTCAGAATGAAATGTGGAATTCATCAAAGACGAAGAAGGCGAGGATGGAATCGCAAGGTCTTTCGCTCCAAGAGTCTCCTTTTCAGAGAGAATGACAGCTTTCTCGATGCAGTTCTGGAGTTCGCGGATATTTCCATTCCAACGATGGGCTTCCAGGGCGGCTTTAGCGCTGTCGTCCATCCCGGTCAGGTGGCGATGGTATTTTTCTGCGAATTCAGCAAGGAAATGCTCGGCCAGTGGGATGATGTCCCTCTTTCGTTCACGTAGAGGAGGAATGGCGATGTGGACAGTGTTGATCCGGTAGTACAGGTCTTCCCTGAACCTTCCTTCGCTGACAAGTCCTTCGAGATCCATGTTTGTTGCGCAGATCAGCCTTATGTCGGCAGGCCTGGCTTGTGTGCCCCCAACCGGGACTATGCTCCTGTTCTGGATAGCCCGCAGAAGCTTTGCCTGAAGGTGCGGAGGAATATTCCCTATTTCATCAAGGAACAGTGTGCCGCCGTCAGCTTGCTCGAATTTGCCGACATGGTCGGTGTGGGCATCGGTGAAGGCTCCCTTGACATGGCCGAACAGTTCGCTTTCGAACAAGGTCTCGGTTATTGCACCAGCATCGACAGCCACCATGGGCTTCCCTCTTCTGGCACTGTGGGCATGTATTTCCCTGGCCAGCACGTCCTTCCCGGTACCGTTTTCTCCGGTAATCAGGACGGTGGCATCGGTAGGTGCGATCTTGCCTACGGTTTTCCTGATTGCTGACATGGCGGGAGAGGAACCCCAGAACATTGTGGTTCCAGATCCTTCGCTTTGCTCAGGATGAATCGGACGTGCCTTCTGCGCCTTGTCCCTGGCGGCTTTCAGGGTTTCGATCAGCTTGTCATTCTCCCATGGCTTTACGATGAAATCAAAGGCGCCGCGCTTCATCCCTTCCACGGCGAGCTGGATGTCGGCATAGGCAGTGAAGAGTACGACCTCGATCTCAGGAACCATCTTCTTGATTTCACTGGCCCAGTAGAGTCCTTCGTTGCCGGTGTTGATGGAGGTGTTGAAATTCATGTCGAGGAGGACCACATCAGGCCGGAAGCTTTCGATGGTAGCAACCAGGGTGGAAGGTGAAGGAATAGTCTCCACTTCCGCAAAATGAACCGGGAGCAGGATCTTCAGGGCTTTACGGATGCCGACGTTATCGTCGACGACGAGTATCTTTCCAGTTTTGTTTGCCATGGCAGAGGCAAATATAAGAATTATTGTATTTATATTTACATCAAAAAAAGTATGGAAGGAAGCTTGCAACATATCCGTATGGTCATATTGAGCTTGTCAGTCATGTTCTTGGCCGTGAGCCTTCCGGCCCAAGGAATATTCATAGAGGCCGAGAGTTTCGCTTCAAAGGGCGGTTGGTCGGTAGACCAGCAGTTCATGGACCAGATGGGTTCACCTTACCTTATAGCCCATGGCATGGGAAGGCCTGTCGCCGATGCTTCGACGACGCTTATCATCCATGATCCTGGCCTTTATCATGTCTGGGTCCGTTCCTACAACTGGACCTCTCCATGGACTGATGCCGCCGGCCCTGGATCGTTCAGGGTCAAGATAGGCGGCAAACCTCTTAAAGGCATCCTCGGCAACACAGGAAACGAGTGGGGTTGGCAGTATGCCGGAAACAGGAGCCTGAAGGAAGGGCAATACACCCTTTCCCTTTCCGACATGACGGGTTTCGACGGAAGGTGCGATGCAATTTGGCTGACAACGGAGGAGGGCAGTGTCCCACCTTCCGGCGGAGGATCTCTCGAGGCTTTCCGCCGGCAGATCGGAGCCCTTCCTGCTCAACCTTCTGATGGTGGGGAATATGATTTCGTGGTGATCGGTGGCGGTGTAGCCGGGATGTGTGCAGCGGTTTCAGCCGCGCGTTTCGGGTGTAAGGTGGCACTTGTCAACGACCGCCCGATCCCCGGAGGCAACAATTCTTCGGAAATACGTGTCCACTTGGGTGCTTACATTGAGCAACCTCCTTATCCAGCCCTCGGGCGGATGCTCAGGGAGTTCGGACATTCAAAGGGCGGTAATGCCCAGCCGGCCTCCAACTATGAGGACGACAAGAAGATAGCCTTTATCGAAAGCCAGGAAGGCTTGACGTATCTTCCTTGCTTTAGGGCAGTGAAGGTCAACATGGAAGGAAACAAGATCGCCTCGGTTGTAATCAGGAATATTGAATCAGGGGAGGAACGGCTGCTCAAGGCTGGGCTTTTCGCTGACTGCACCGGCGACGGCAACCTTGGTTTCATGGCTGGAGCAGACTGGATGATGGGCCGGGAAGGCCGTGATGAGTTCGGAGAGTCCCTGGCTCCCGAGCATGGGGATAAGCTGACCATGGGATCTTCCGTCCAGTGGTACAGCATAGAAGACCAGAAGAAATCATCCTTCCCGGAATTTGAATATGGAGTCAAGTTCACGGAGGATAACTGTGAGAAAGTCAAGATGGGCGAGTGGACTTGGGAAACAGGGATGAACCTCGACCAGATCAATGATTTTGAACGGATCAGGGATTATGGCCTACTGGTCGTATATTCCAACTGGAGCTATCTCAAGAACCATTATTCAAAGAAAGAGGACTATTCCAACCGCTCTCTCGGTTGGGTGGCCTACGTGGCTGGCAAGCGTGAGTCGAGGCGCCTTGTGGGAGACTATATTCTCAAACAGGACGACGTCGAAAAGCAGGTCTTCCATGAAGATGCTTCCTTTACGATGACCTGGCACTTCGACCTTCATTTCCCGGATCCGGTGAATTCAGCCAACTTCCCAGGCAAAGAGTTCAAGGCTGCGACCAAGAGCAACCCGATCTATCCTTATGCAGCCCCGTACAGGTGCCTTTATTCGAGGAATATAGATAATCTCTTCATGGCCGGCCGCGACATTTCAACCACCCATGTGACCCTCGGATCCACAAGGCTGATGCGTACCGGAGCCATGATGGGAGAAGTGGTCGGAATGGCTGCCAGCATCTGCAAGGACAAGGTTACCACCCCGCGCGGCGTTTATCAGAAATACCTACCTGAGTTGAAAGCCTTGATGGAAAAGGGAGCCGGCCGGACAGACATCGAGCTCCCGGACAACCAGCGTTTCAACCTAGGAGGCCACCTCGACAGGCCGAAAGATATCTTGTTCCAATAATTAGGCGGACGTTTTATCCTAAACACAACCTTTTTTTGCTATCTTTATAGGCATGAAAAGGTTGTTTTTTATCCTGGTGGCATCCTTGTTGGCGGCGAATGCCTTTGCCCAGGATTATGTCACCAAGCCCGGCCGTATGGACCGCAGCCGCCTGAACATCGGAGTCTATCATCTGCGTCCCTATGCCCGTACCGAAGCGCACATAAAGGATCTGGCAGACTGCGGAGTTGATTTCGTGATCTGCATGGATAATGACCGCCCAGCCCTGGATCTATTCAGCAAGTATGGGATCGGAGCGATTGTAAGCGGAGTGGCCCCAGGATGGTGGGGAGGTGACGGAGACAATGCCGGCAAGCTGGAAGAGACCTACCCCCTTGCGAAATACGAAGAGGCTGCGGCCTCCTTCAAGGACCATCCTGCTATCTGGGGAATAGACATAGGTGACGAGCCCTCTGCCCTGGATTTCCCGTACTACGGCAAGGTGGTGGCCAAGGTGGAGGGATTGTTCCCCAACCAGTTCGCCTTCCTGAACCTCTATCCGAACTACGCATCAGTTTCCCAGAACACGGCTGCCCAGACTAAAAGCCAGCTCGGGACCGCCACTTATGCGGAGCACATTGCGAAGTACTGTGAATATGTTCCCGCGGACTACATTTCCTACGATTTCTACTATAAGAATATCGGCGTGGCCAGGGATTATGCCAACCTTCGCATCGTTTCCGACGCCTGCCTGAAGACCGGCCGCGGCATGTGGGTGACTGTCCAGGTGAACAGCCAGGATCCCAAGATCTGGATCACTGAGAACGAACTCAGGTTCCAGGCTTATTCAGCCCTGGCTTTCGGTGCAGAGAACCTTACATGGGCATGCTACACGGCGGGTTGGTGGAATAACCAGGTGGTAGATGAAAACGGAGAGAAGACCCAGCAGTACGAAAAGCTCAAGAGAGTCAACGCTGAACTTCATTCTCTCGGGAAGGATTACATGAAGTACACCAGGAGGTCCACTACGTTCGTGGGCTTCGAAGGAACCAAAATGCTAGAGGGCTCAGGTGAAAAGAGTGTCAAGGAGTATGGCGACGAGATATTCTCAAGCCTTTCTGCCGGCTGCCCCCTGATAGTCGGGGAGATGGAGCCAAGGGACGGAGGTTCCGCCAAGGCCCTGTTTGTCTGCGTTGCGGATGATCCCTTCGACAAGGCTCCCAGAAAGCACACCCTTCGTTTCAAGGCTCCCGGCCGTGAAATCAGTGTAAAGGGAGGCGACGGTTACCTTCCTCTCAGGAGGGATGCCGAGGGATGGTGTGAGTGCACGGTGGCTTCCAATCAGGGTGTTCTGATCGAGGCTTCACCCTTGTTCCCTGACGAAGGGAGATGGAGACAGACCAAGAAACTCATAGCCTTCGATCTGGACGGTACACTTACTCAGCACAAACAGCCTCTTTCCGCAGCCAACAGGGCGGTGCTGGACACACTTGCCACGCGTTATGAAATCATCATGGCCGGTGCCGGCAACTGCAAGAGGATCTACAGCCAGATGGGAGAGTACCCTATCACCATCGTAGGTAATTACGGCATGGAGGAGAGCCGTATTGTAGACGGACAGTTCAAGATCGTGCGTGAGGAAAAGGCCGATGTCGACCGGAAATTCTTCGATGAGAAATGCGCCGAGCTTCGCAGGAAATATGGTTTCACATCATTCAAGGGAGAAGGCAACGAGTACCACAATTCGGGGATGGTGACTTTCGCCCTTCTTGGGACAAAGGCCGACCCGGCCGATAAACTTGTTTTTGACCCCGACAAGGCGAAAAGGCGCAAGATGTATCCCGAGGTCATGGAGATATTCAAGGACTACTCTGTCTTCATCGGTGGAACGACTTCCTTTGACATCACTCCGAAGAAGTACAACAAGTACGATGCTGTGATGCGTTATGCTGCCGAAAGAGGATACACCGAAGACCAGGTTCTCTTCGTGGGAGATGATTTCGACGACGGAGGGAATGACAGCCAGATCCGAATCTACGGGATGGACTACGTCCGTATCTATGACTACACCCGTCTCCCGGAGAAACTTCATTTCCTGTTCTGATAAGATATTCCAGAAATCATGAGCAGCCGGATCAGATTGGTATTGGCCGCTGCCCTGATGCTGGGGTGGTCGGTTGCTCCTGCCCAGGAGGCGGAGATTCTGAGATTCAACAACGACTTCGAGGACAATGTCTCCGTCGGTCTGTGGAACTGTCCGCTCCCGATGGATTACGATGGCGACGGAGTCCGTGACCTGGTGGTTTCCTGTCCTGACACTCCCTACAGAGGCCTGTATTTTTTCAGGAATATAGGCACTAATACCAACCCTTTCTTCGACGGGGCGGTTAAGATCTCTTCCAAAGGCGAAAACTACATCCGCGTGTCTGAGGTAGAAGGAGAGGCTAGGGTGCTTTCACCCGGAGTCGAGTATTCTGATTTCCGCTACAAGCTCTTTTCAGAGCCGGACACCATCCCTTACAAGGGCGATCCTATCGAACTTGAAAGGAAGAGAAGCCACACTTGGGAATATGTGGACTTTGACGGAGACGGTGATCAGGACATAATCGTAGGCATAGACACTTGGAAAGACTATGGGTGGGACAACGCCTACGACCAGGAGGGCAACTGGAAGAACGGCCCCCTCAAGGGCTATGTCCACCTGATCAAGAACATTGACGGAGTCTTCGAGAATGCTGGGCCGCTTCCGATCACCACTTACGGTGCCCCTACCCCCTGTGTTGCAGATTTTGACGGCGATGGTGACCTGGATGTCATCTGCGGGGAATTCGTTGACGGACTCACCTGGTACGAGAACATCCAGATGATGGACAATCCGAGTTTCGCCGAAGGAAGACGGCTGAGGAACAGGCATGGAGAGATTACCGTCCATGTTGAGATGATAGTCCCTGTGGCATGTGACTTTGACGGGGATGGACATGTCGATCTCATAGTCGGGGACGAGGACGGAACGGTGTCATGGCTCAGGAACACAGGCAAGGTCAGGAAGCACATGCCTGTGTTCGAGGACTTGAAGTATTTTCGCCAGAAATCCGACCTTCTCAAGTTCGGTGCTCTGGCTACCCCGTGTGCCTATGACTGGGACGGCGACGGTGACCAGGATATAATATCCGGCAATTCAGCCGGAGACATCTGCCTGATAAGGAATCTCTCCGAAGGCAAGGAACCTCTCTGGTCGGCCCCCGAGTTCTTCAAGGTTGGAAGGAAGCCTTTCAGGGTCATGGCCGGGGAGAACGGTTCCATCCAGGGACCGGCTGAAAGGAAGTGGGGCTACACGGTTCTGTCCGTGTCCGACATGGATGGGGACGGCAGGCCCGACATAGTCTTCAACTCGATTTTGGGGAAGGTCCAATGGCTCAGGAATAAGGGCTCGCGCAGCGGGTTGAAGATGTCCGGACCCAGACCTGTGATGGTGGCCTGGGAAGGTGAGATTCCCAAACCGGAATGGAACTGGTGGACTCCGGAAAAGGGTACGCTTGTCACCCAGTGGCGTACTTCACCCGTGATGATAGACTGGAACAAGGATGGTCTTGACGACCTCGTTACCCTGGATCAGGAAGGCTATCTATGCCTTTATGAGAGGATTCCCGGTGAAGTGTTTTTCAAACCAGGGAAGAGGATTTTCAACTGCGAGAATTGTTCGTCGTACAACAATATCAATGGTGTAGTCGATCCGGAACCGGGCTTGTTGAGGCTCAATGCCGGAAAGGCAGGGAGTTCCGGTAGGCGTAAGTTCTGTTTCACGGACTGGGATGGTGACGGACGCCTTGACCTTGTCGTGGACAGCAGGAATGCTTCGTGGTTCAAGAATATCTCCGACGACGGTGTCAATACGACATTCCGCTACATGGGAGACATCAGCAGTACAAGGCTGGCCGGACACAGCACCTGTCCGACACCCTTCGACTGGGACGGAGACGGAGTCTCCGACATTCTCCTCGGGGGAGAGGACGGCCATTTCTATCTTGTTCGTAACCCTCAATCAACCCGGTGATGGAACTATCGGCCCTGGATTACATAGTATTTGCAGTCTTCGTGGCCGGAGTCTTGATCTTCGGGTGCAGTTTTTTCCGCAGGAGCGGGAAGGGGGCATCTGCTTTTACGAGGGCTGAAGGCGGCATACCGTCATGGGTGGTGGGAATGTCTATTTTTGCCACCTTCGTCAGTTCCATCAGCTTCCTTGGGCTTCCGGGAGGAGCCTATTCAGGCAATTGGAACCAGTTGATCTTCAGCTTCACGATTCCTGTCGCTACATGGCTGGCAGCCAGGATATTCATTCCTCTCTACAGGGGAATAGGGAGTGTTTCAGCCTACCAGTTCCTGGAGGACCGGTATGGCTGGTGGGCGAGATGCTATGTGGCAGTCTGTTATCTCCTGACCCAGATTTGCAGGGTAGGATCGATACTGCTACTCCTGGCTATTCCTCTCAACACGATGTTCGGCTGGGACATTAGCACCATTATCATTGCAACCGGAGTGCTTACCCTGGTTTTTTCCCTCCTGGGCGGAATATCTGCTGTAGTGTGGACTGATGCTGTCCAGGGAGTTGTACTGATTGCAGGAGCCTTGGTCTGTGCCCTCATACTCACTTTCAGCATGCCTGAAGGGCCTGGACAGCTTTTCAGGATAGCTGCGACGGACCATAAATTCAGTCTCGGGAGCCTTGCCCTTACCCTCCGTGAGCCTACTGTGTGGGTTGTCCTGGTCTATGGAATATTCATAAATCTTCAGAATTTCGGGATAGACCAGAACTACATCCAGCGTTACATGACTGCCAGGTCGACAAAGGAAGCGGTCAACGGCACCTTGTTCGGCAGCCTGCTCTACATTCCGGTCTCTATGGTGTTCGTGTACATCGGCACGGCTCTTTATTCTTACTACACGGCCCAGCCCGACCTTCTCCCGGAGGGCATTGCAGGAGACAAGGTTTTCCCGTATTTCATAGTCCATGGCCTTCCTGCGGGTTTGACCGGACTCGTGACAGCCTCTCTCTTTTCGGCCGGGATCAGTACCGTTTCCACAAGCATCAACTCCTCGGCGACGATAGTTTTCACGGATTTCTATTCTTGATTGTCCAAGGTGTCTGCCCCAGGACCCGAAGCTCAGATGGGAGTACTTTACCTGTCATCAGCCATCGTCGGGGCTGCCGGCATCCTAATCGGGCTTGCCATGCAGAGGATAGATGGAGTCCTGGATGCCTGGTGGAAGCTTTCTTCAATCTTCAGCGGTGGAATGCTTGGATTGTTCCTCCTTGCCCTTGTCTGCCGCAAACCAGACAGGACGGCATCCATGGTTGCAGTTGTTGCGGGCCTCCTGGTCATAGCCTGGATGAGTCTTCCGGTCTTCCGTTGTCCTATCCATTCCTATCTTACCATAGTCTTTGGAACCGTGGTCATTTTCTTCGTCGGCTTTATCCTTACAAAGATCATAACTAATTTCAAGAACCATGAATTATAAGTTTATTTCCATCGTGTTGACGTGTGGCTTGGCCCTTGCCGGATGCAAGGACAGCAAGACCGTGAAACCGGTCGAGAGATGGACTCCGGAGAAGGCTGAGGCGTGGTACGCCTCGTTGCCCTGGCTTTCGGGATGCAATTACAATCCTGCCACTGCGATCAACCAAATTGAGACCTGGAGCGCAGACACCTATGACGCAGCCCTGGTAGACAAGGAACTAGGCTGGGCAGAGGAGCTGGGGTTCAACACCATGAGGGTCTTCCTCAGCAGCGTCGTGTACGAGAATGATCCTGAAGGTTTGAAAAGCCGCATGGACAATTTCCTGTCCATATGCAGCAAACATGGGATCAAACCCATGTTCGTGGTTTTCGACGACTGCTGGAATGCTGAGTCATCCTATGGGAAGCAGCCGGAGCCGAAACCTGGAATCCATAATTCAGGATGGATCCAGGACCCTTCCGTGTCTCTCAGGGCTGACACGACCGCGCTCTATCCCAAGCTTGAGAAGTACCTTAAAGACATCGTGGGGTCTTTCAAGGGGGATGACAGGATACTGATGTGGGATCTCTACAACGAACCTGGCAACAGCGACCATGGTAATGAATCAATCCCTCTTCTGAAGAATGCTTTCCGTTGGGCCCGCGAAGCCGGGGCTTCCCAACCACTTTCTGTCGGAGTCTGGAAAAACAGCCTCAAGGATCTCAACAAGATACAGCTCGAGGAATCGGACATCATCACCTATCACAACTATTCAGGTGATCCTGAAAACCAGCAGCATGCCATCGACACCCTGAAAGCTTACGGCCGTCCGGTGATCAACACTGAATATATGGCCCGTACCCGGGGCTGTACCTTCCAGAAGATCATGCCGCTCTTGAAGGAAAACAACGTGGGTGCCATAAACTGGGGTTTTGTGTCAGGGAAGACCAACACTATCTTCGCCTGGAGCGATCCTCGTCCTGACGGTGCTGAGCCCGAAGTCTGGTTCCATGACATCTTCCGTCAAGACCACACGCCTTTCGACGAAGCAGAGATCGAGGTTATCAAGAAGTGTAACAATAAATGATTGAAGATATGGTCAGAAGGATTTCAGCCCTTTTTCTAGGGGCTTTGCTGGCTCTCTCATGCAGCCAGGTTGAAAATGTCGACCTTCCGATGGCAGTCGCCCACAGGGGCTGCTGGCTGAAGGACGGCGAAGAGTTCTACATCAACGAGAACTGTCCTGCAGGAGTCAAGATGGCGGCCCAATACGGCTATCCGGCCATCGAGTGTGACGTCAAGTACACCCTTGACAGCGTAATGGTCATCATGCATGATGCCACGATCAACCGTACCATGCGCAACGCTTCGGATTATTCAGTTATCGAGGAGCCTGTCAAGGTTACTGAGCATACTTTCGAGGAACTTCGTACCAAGTATGTCCTGGCTTCCACCGATCCCGCGTTGAGAGTCCCTATTCCAACCCTGAAGGAAGAGCTTGAAGCATGCCGTGAGTACGGAATTGTCCCCATGCTCCACAGCGCCGTGGTTGAGTCCTACAAGCTTGCCCACGAGATGCTGGGCGACAAGTTCGTTGCCTTCGACGTCTCCCAGGCAGCCCTCCAGCACGCCAGGGATTATTCCAGTTGCCTTATCCTCCTCGACCCGGGCAAGGACCCAGCACCGAGGACCATCGAGAGGCTCAAGGAACTTGGAGGAACTTGCGGAATGAGCACCATGAAACATGACATGCTTGACGCCGAGTACATAAAGACGGTCAAGGATGCAGGCTTCGAAGTGCAGGCTTCGATCTTCCCGGCGCCCCATGAGCAAAGGGCTCTTACAGATGGCGTTACGATAGAGCTGTCGGATTTCTACTGGCATCAGACCGAGGGCCGCAAGCCCGTGGATGTCTTCCGCAAGTTCAAGATGAGACTGCCGGAAGGCCAGTCAGTCGAGTGGAACCCAGAGACCCCGGAATTCGCGTCGGCAATCCTAACCCTTGACTTCGTGGGCACAATAGAGGTTACATTGAACGGAAGGGTCTACACACTGACACATGAGGAAGCCGGCAAACCCGAGATCTTCGGTACCAGACTCTACAAGACTGCTCCAGGCCTCAAGGTCAGGGCCCTCGTCAATTCCGAAGTCAAGTCCCTCAAAGCCGAACTTTACGACTGCAGTCCAAGATAATTCCTTGTTTGTGGAGCCATCTTCTGGGGGACGGAAACCTATTAATCCGATGAAAGCTGTTTTGAAATGTTTTTCAATTGCCGTCGTGACGATGGCTTTGCTATGTTCGTGCTCATCTGCAGAACCCGATAGAATGGTTAATGGTTTCCCAGAGCAATTAGTTTGTGTCTCAGCTGATAGTATTGTCCCCCCTTCCACGTCTTCTGCCCAGACAGGTCAGCCGGATACCCTGATAGCCTGGCAATCTTCCGGGAGTGACATGTGCAAGTATGTTTTTGCCCAGTCCTCCCGGATTGACGGGATACGTCGTTACAACCAGCGCCTAAATAGATGGGATGACGTGGAATTGCCTGCGAATGTCCCTGAGGGCCGTTTCCACAGCGCTTTTCCGAAAGGCTCAGCACATATAGTTTTGATTGGAGACGAAGGTCCCTCGATGCTTCTGTTCCACACTATCACCGGTACTTTCACTCCTTTTCCTTATCCAGAACTCTCGGGCGGTCGTACACTCTTGCGTAGGGAGGCTTCTGGCGGGAAAATTATCGAATATGTTGCCGAGGGCTCCGAAATCAAGGCTTTGACTTTTGAATTCTCCAAGGTCCGCAGAGGCTTCAAGCCTGTCGACATGCTGGTCATGGTGCTCTATTTCATTGCTTTGGTGTTGATCGGCCTGTATTTTTCGAAAAGGCAGAAGAGTTCCGATGACTATTTCAAGGGTGGGCAGAGGATACCATGGTGGGCCGCCGGCCTCAGTTTGTTCGCTACTGCCCTAAGCGCGATCACCTTCATGTCGATTCCAGCTAAAGCTTATGCGACCGATTGGAGCTACATGCTTTTCAACGCCGGCATTGTCTTGGTCTGCCCGCTGATCATATACCTTTTCATCCCTTTTTTCAGGAAGCTGAACATTTCCACAGCTTACGAATATCTTGAGGTCCGGTTCAACAAGGCTACTCGCATCATCTGCTCTATAGCGTTCGTCGTCTATCAGGTCGGCAGGATGGGTGTCGTCCTTTATCTTCCTTCAATAGCCATCCACGTAGTCACCGGCATGAACATTTTCCTTTGCATTGCATTGATGGGATTGTTCAGCATCATCTACACCAGGATGGGAGGAATAGAAGCAGTGGTCTGGACAGATGCCCTGCAGACCATTATCCTTCTCGGAGGTGCCTTGTTCTGCATATTCCACATCATTCACTCAAGCGGACTTGGCATGTCCGGGGCGATAGCTACGGCCGCGGAAAGCGGCAAGTTCTTCCTCGGTAGTACCAAGCTGGACTTTACGAATGCATCGATGTGGACAGTCCTGATAGCGACATTCTTCACCAACCTCACCACCTACGGTACAGATCAGAGCATGGTACAGCGCTACTTGTCAACGAGTTCCGAAAATGCCGCCAAAAGGAGCGTACTGACCAATGCCGTCATCACTATTCCTGCTACGCTGATTTTCTTCACGATCGGGACTATGCTCTTCGTGTTCTACAAGAGCCATCCGGCAGCGTTGAGCGTAACTATGGACAACACGGATGCCATTTTCCCATGGTACATCTACAGCAGCCTTCCTACAGGAGTGACGGGCCTCCTGATTTCCGGAATATTCGCCGCGGCCATGTCCACCCTGAGTGGCAGCATGAACTCCGCCGCCACGGCCTATGTGGTGGATATCCGTCCCAATCTCACGGGGGAAATCGAACATGATAAGACCAAGGAACTCAAAGTCGCCAAGACGGCCACCCTTGTGATCGGAGTCCTTTCTCTCCTTTTCGCCTGCTTGATGGCAACTTGGAACATAGACTCCCTCTGGGATGAATTCAGCAAGATCCTAGGCCTGGTACTGGGCAGCATGGGAGGACTCTTCTTCCTAGGAATGGTCACCAAGAGGGCCAATGCGACAGGAGCCTTGATCGGAATGGCTGTCAGCGTGTTGGTTCAGTTCATCGTAGCCAAGTACACACCGGTCTATCTGCTGCTTTACACAACTGTAGGCTTTATTACCTGCTTTGTAGTGGGTTATCTGGCCAGTCTGGTGTTCCCTTCCGGTTCCTCGTCAAATGGTTGAATTCAACATTAACACATAACAACATGAGTAAAAACTATTATCTGAAAGGACTGATCGCTGCCCCCTTCACTCCCATGAACGAAGACGGGAGCATCAACCTTCCGAAAATTGCAGAGTACGCAGATAAGATTGCCGGTTTCGGCTGCTTGACAGGAGTGTACATCTGCGGTTCTACGGGTGAATATGCCTCCACTACTGTACAGGAGAGGAAGGCTGTTACCGAGACATGGGTTGCCGAAGCCGCCGGTCGTTTCAAGGTGATTGTACACGTGGGAAGCAACTGTGCGCAGGACAGTGTGGAACTTGCAGCTCATGCAGCTGAAGCAGGTGCTGATGCCATAGCATCCATAGCCCCCAACTACTTCCGTCCTGCATCCGTGCACGATCTTGTGATGTTCCTTAAACCTGTTGCAGCAGCTGCTCCGGAATTGCCATTCTATTTCTACAATTTCCCGGGCATGTCTGGAGTGAAACTCCCGGTGGATGAGTTTCTCGTTGAAGGGAAGAAGGAGATGCCTAACTTGGCAGGAGTCAAGTTCACCCACAACGACTTCTTCGAGATGCAGAAAATCATCAATCTTTGCGATGGAGAGTTCAACATCCTCAATGGCAACGACGAGATGCTGATCGCCGGTCTCATCTGTGGAGCCCAGGGAGCTGTTGGCAGTACCTACAACTATGTTCCCAGGATTTACCAGAATGTCATCGATGCTCTCCAGGCCGGAAATCTTGCAGAGGCCAGGAAGTGGCAGTACGAGGCTGTCAAGATAGTGGATGTGCTGATTGCCCATGGAGGCGGAGTCAGGGCAGGCAAGGCCTTCATGAAACTCGCAGGCGTGGATTGTGGACAGTGCCGTTATCCGATCGCTCCTGTCTCCGATGAAGAGCTGGCCAGCATGGAAGCCGATCTAAGGAAGACCTTGTTCTTCGACTATGTTTAATTAATAATTCCCTCATGAGAAAGTTATTGACATACGTCCTGATCCTCTCCCTTGGGGCCGGCTGCGTACGGGAGAGCAAGACCTTGACTTCAACGGTAAATGTACCGAATGTGCCCGTCCTTGCCCTGAAGGACATGAACAGGATTGCCAAGGTTGGAATTGCAGCACCTGAAGGGTTTGAATATTCCCTGAATGCAGTTGAGGTAGACCTTGCCGCTGCTGCAGGTTTAGGAGATGTGCGCAAGGTGGCAGTCCTCCTGGGGGAGGATGCCGTTTCAGAGGCGGATCTGATGACTGAAGCTCATGAGAAGACTGTCAAACTCAAATTTGCTGTTCCGCTCGAAGGGCCGGTGTCAGACCTTGCCATCGGCCTCGGAACTGCAGACAAGGTGGATCTAGACAACAGGATTACCCTTAAAAGCGTAAAGTTATTCACGTCTGACGGAAGGGTGGTTCCGGACTGTTCCGGAGCCCCTGTCCTGAGGACTGCGATTGCACTTAGGCAGAGATACCAGGATGGAGTCGACAACTGCCGTATACCCGGCCTTGCCATCACTCCAAAAGGCACTATCCTGGCAATCTATGACGCCCGCCGTGACCGCGACCGCGATCTCCAGGGAGACATCGACATCTGCTACAACCGAAGCACTGACGGTGGAAGGACCTGGTCAGAAATGATGGTGGCGATGGACATGGGAGAATGGGGAGGACTCCCCCAAAAATACAACGGCGTGAGCGATCCCTGCATCCTTGTGGATGAAAACACCGGGGACATCTACATTTCCGCATGCTGGATGCACGGTGTCATCGATGAGAAGACAGGTAAATGGATTGAAGGCCTGACTGAAGAATCCACGGCGTGGAATCATCAGTGGAGGACCAATGGGACCCACCCGGGCTACGATGTCAAGCAGAGTTCCCAATGGATGGTAGTGAAGAGTACTGACGACGGTCTGACTTGGAGCGAACCGATGAATTATACTCGCCAGGTCAAGCCTGAAAAGTATTGCCTCACTATCAATGGGCCTGGGGCCGGAATCACCCTGGAGGACGGGACCTTGGTTTTCCCTGCGCAAGGAAGGCGCGAGGATGCGAGTGCATTCTCCACCCTTATTTTCAGCAAGGACGGCGGCAAGACCTGGCAGTCCGGAAAACCCGCCTTTGCCGATCCGGCCGTACATTCCAATGAAAGCATGTGTGTACAGCTGGCTGATGGCTCCATAATGCTGAACATGCGTTCAAGCAAGAACCGTGGGAATCACGAGGAAAACGGCCGTTTGGTCGCTGTTACAAGGGACCTCGGACAGACCTGGGAGGTCCATCCCACTTCGGGACATATCCTGACAGAACCCACCTGCCAGGCTTCGATCTTGAAACACATGTACAAAAAGGCTGATGGCAGCGAGAAAGAACTGTTGTTCTTCTTCAACCCTAACGATCCTGACAAGAGGGTCCATCATTCGATCCGCTGCAGTCTTGACGAGGGTATGACGTGGCCGGCAGTGCTTGAAGTCGACGAAGGACAGGGGGCTGGTTATTCCTGCATGATCTCCGTGGACAACGAGAACATCGGTGTGATCTACGAGGGCAGCGGAGCCAACCTTGTGTACCAGCAGATCAGGATCAGTGACGTAATTGACTTGAATAAGCTTTAAGACAATGAAAAGAAGTGAAGTAAACGGTGGCGATGCTCTTGTCGGAGAAGTTTCGTCCGTCAACGATGATAGGACAGACAACTACTTCCTTATTCCGAAAGGCCGTTTTTCCACTATCGAGGAAGATGAACCGATTAATCATTATCTTTGTAACGAGTATCCATTCTAGTTTACTGCTATAAGACCGTAAGGTCATAGGGCCCTGAGCCCTGTCTGAGGAATGTCTGGACATCATCGTGTAGCCTGACAAGAACCGTTAGGTGGCTAAAAGGCAAGGGAATCGCCCATTTTCTTGTTTATTGACCACCAAGTTGCTTCGAAAAAGGACAACAGTTGGACAGAAGGAGTGCCTATCAGTAGGTAAATAGAATGATCCACGAACCTATAAGGGTGCAGTTCCGTTAATCTGGAAGGTGCACAGGACCATGGGAACCGATTTGTTGATACAGAATGGATAGGGTAAAATCAAAGTACCGGGACCTGGTTAATCACTATAGTACCTCGACCAGGCCTGGTCGCCTGAGCGGACGATGCGGCGGAACTCCTCCAGTTCCCAGGGACTCATCCTTGCTTTCTCCTTCCATGAGGCGTCCCCTACGACTCCGGCCTTGCTGTAGTCGAAGGGCTTGAACCCGATCCTCCGGGCTGTCTTCAGACTCTTGAACGTGAAGTTTCCGTGTAGTGGATCCTTGAACATGGGGTCTGCCACCGTGGACCCGGGATCGCGGAGTTTCCGGAATTCCTCCAATGAAAGACCGTTGAATGAGGGATGGTTGTCGGTGATGTCCCAGAAACAGTTCCTGTCGAAATCGGCAATGCCTTCCTTCCATGCAGCCTGGTCTCCAAGCAGAGGGAATCCGTCAGAGAGTACGATATTGTTACTGAAGGTGAAGGAACGATGATCCTCCACCCTTGTCCACTGAAGTTGCTGCCAGGTACTCCATGCCAGGATGTTGTTGTGGATGATGTTGTCTTCGCCATAATGCTGGTGAAACCCGCCACATTTGCATGCATAGACTAGGTTGTTCTCCATCACAATGTGCGAACTGCCTTCGTCCGTGTAAAGGCCCCAGCCGCCGTAGTCGTGAGAATAGACATCATGGATGACATTGTCGTGTACAGTGGTTCCTGGCTGTATCCCGAGAGTATAGACTCCGCCCATGTCGTCAAGTTCCCCCCATCCCAAATGGTGGATGTGGTTCCAGCCGATCTCATTCTCGAAAGAAAGGCTTTTCCTGTAGCCCCAGACCCATCCGACCGATACACCTGAATAGCGGAGATCGCATATCTCGTTGTGCAGTATGGAAGCCCTGGAGGATTCTCGGATAAGAACGCCTACTCCCGAGGGGAACACCTGTCCACCCTTGCGGATGATGTTGTTTACGATCCGTACTTCCTGAGAGTTGTCGATCTTCACTCCTCCTCCGAGGTCATAAAGGAAGGTATGCACCACCCTGCAGCCGGATGAATGGTCGAAAGAAATGCCGTAATTGCCCGTGTGCTTGATCTCGCAGTTCTCCAACACTATGCCTTCAGCATTCTTGATGTTCACCGTCCCGTCAAGATGTGATGCGGCCTGATATGGCCTTGTCCCGCCGGAAGGCAGGATGTAGGCCGTATGCTGGAAGGAAAGGTTCCGGAAAACCTTGTCGGATACTTTGTCGTTCTCCTCCCCACTGATGACTATTATGTTCTTAAGTCCGGGGGCGAATACCTGGGCCGTTGCTGGGTCCTCTCCCTCGTGGGGGATGTAGGTCAGGATGCCAGTCCTGTCAAGGAACCATTCCCCCGGTGCGTTGAGGGCTCCCTTGAAGTTCTCCAGCCTGAACCGGTTTGGCGGCTGTACATGTCGTGAAGCTTGTTCCCGTGTATGTATATGAAGCCTGAGTCGGGATTAATGTAGTCCACATTTTTGTAAGTATTGTCCCATGCCTGGAAAAGAAGGATTCTCATGTCGTTCTCTTTCAGGTTCGAGGCCTCCCAAGTCCCGTCGTTGACGCTCTTGAGATCCAATAAGTTATCCGGGGCGGTGGCATAGCGCTGGACATAGTATCCATATCCTGCATCCTTCCCTTCGGTTTCAACCGGGATTTGCTCAACCTGGCCTATGACATCGAACAGTCCTTTGTCCTGGGTTCTGGCAAGCGTGGCCCTCTCACCGTTCACGAAGAGTTGCTGGAAAACCTGCCCGAATCTGACCACCTCCGGGACCCGCGTCTTCCACCATCCTTGGGGCGTGACTTCCCAACCTCCTATGGAGTACCCTCCGCTGAGGACCGGAAGGTCCTCGGGATCACCATCGAAAACCATGGGGCGTTTGTCCGCTGCGGTCAGGGTAATTGGTTCTTCCAGAAAGTAAGTGCCCGGAGCGAAACTGATGAATACGGTATCCTGTCCCGTGAGGCTCCTTGCCTTTTCAAGGGCGCACCTTACTGATCGGAGCGGTGCGTTGAGGGTGCCGGTGTTGGAGTCGTCACCGTTGACTGAAACATGGATACGCTGCTGCCCGGCTGCGTCAGCCATGAATAGTACAAAAATCAAAATGACGGACATTAGATTTTTCATATACATCAAAATATCGGGGTTTCAAGGTGTATCGGGAATCAACTATCAAGGATCCTGTCCACAACCAGTTGTCGGAATGGTGGCGAGAGCATGCAGAAGTAGGCTGTGAATCCTGTCACGCGTACCACGAGGTCCGGGTATTTGTCCGGGTCCCTGTGTGCCTCCAGAACCTTCTCCCTGTCCATGACATTGACATTGATGAGGGAGCCTCCCATCTTGAAATGGGCCTTGATAATCGCCATAATAATCTCCACATTGTCCTGTTTGGCGAAAGTCGGATCGAGTTCCCATTGCATCGGCGCCGTATTTCCGTATCCAGGCTGTACCTTGGCAACGGCCGTGGCCAGTGAAAGGGACGCTCCGTCGGCGACGAAACCTGGAAGCGGATTGGCTCCATGGGAAATGGGAGCATGGGCGATCCTTCCGTTGGGCGTGGCGCCTACATGTTCTCCGAAAGCCACTGTGTTTGCCCATGAGAAGAAGCCCGGTATGAACACTTGTTTTTTCGACGGGTCTGATTCCAAGCGGACATGCATCGTGAAGGCATCCCTGATCTTTAACGCCCATTTTTCTCCCAATGAGTTTTCCTTTCCATACCGTTCGCTCGACTTCAGGAACTGTCGGATACATCCGTCACCTTCTCCGGAATAGTTGTTGTCAATGGCTTCCTTCACCCTTTCCCAAGTAAACAGGGACTCTCTTTCAGTCCTTTGTTCGAGGGCGGCGAAGGAATCGGCAACAACCGCTAGTCCTGCCCCGTCTATTGCAAGGTTGAGGTACTCCGCACCTCCGTCCGCCACATCTCGTCCCTTCTCGACCGGACCGTGACTCAGCAGGTTGAGGATCAGTTCTGGTTCATTGTATTTCTGGTATTTCAGGTGATGACGGATGCCTTCGGCAGCAGTATGGACAGCCTTTCCCAGATGTCGGTCGAAAATCTCCCAGAGAATTGAGGTATTTCGGCTGTCGTTGCCTGCCATCAACTCATCAAAAGCTACCTCAAAGACCTTGGCCATATTGACCTTGACAAGGTCATTCATTGTGTATTCCAATCCGGGGATTGACATCCAGTTGCATCCCACTGCGATTCTCTTCCGGGCTAGTGAGGCAGGGTAGCCGTTCCGCATGAATCCTTCCACGAGGGCGTCGTTCCCGGAAAAGCGTGGCCACCCATTCTTGTTCTTTACTAGGTATTCCACGCTCTTCCTGAACAGTTCCGGGTTAAGTCCGTCATGGACCCTTACCGTGATGTTAAGCGAAGTGTTTATCTTGTCTGCCGCTTCCAGGATTAGGAATGAAAGTTCGTTGGTTTGGTCATTCCCGTTTTCGTCGGGGCCCCCGATCTGCCAATATACCGGATCGTTGATAAGGAAACAAGCAAGAAGATAAACAGCTTCGCTCCGGGTCAGTTTCCCATTCGCAAGATCCTTCTTATAATAAGGGAACAAGAGTTCGTCCAACTGGTCTCCGGCACCGTCCCGGTTGTAGGTACGAGAAGCAAGGTGATACCATATTATCCATTGGCAGGCCTCCCTGAATGATCCCGGAGGATTGTTCAGTATGGCTTCGTTGGTTCTGGCAATGTCGAGGAAGTGCTTCCGCTCGTCCTCATCCTCAGCCTCTTCTGCAAGTCTGGATGCTTCTTCGATATGCCTTATCATCCATCCCTGGATGGCTTTGATTGCCCTTAGGTGTAGATCATAGAAGTGCTGTTGGCTTTCATCCGTGTTTATGCCCTTGTAATGATTGATCTTGTCAACCAATCCACCCCATCCGAGGTTCAGTCCCATATGGTAGTCTGGAGCGAAATGGGCATCGTCACCAATGCCGCAAATTATGTCGTATTTTTCGATGTCTGCCTTGAGGAAATCATAAGGATAATCAGGATTCCATTTGTTCCTGCGCATTTTGGACATGAAATACATCCATCTCCCGGCAAAGGCATCATAATTCTTGACATACACAGGATGCACCGCCATCAATGAACAGAAATTGTCACACCAAGCATCGAAGCCGTAAAAGGATCCGTCCTGATGGTTGGGACGTACATTCCAGAGGCCTTTTGGGGGGACGAGCCTTCCGTAGTCATCCTCATCTAGCAAACCTTCTTTCCTGATCTTTTCTTGGGTTTGTTCTAATTTCTTTGCCTTCAGGGTGGCAATCATGGAATCATAATCTTTCATACGAGTCGTTCAATCCGTGTCGTGCCACTATACTTTCAAGCGGCTTGATGTCTTTTCTGGAAAGGGATTTGATCCCTGACATACGATTCCTGATACCATGCCGGACATATTTGTCAAATCCCAGGTCATGGAAAGGGAGAAGTTCATACCGTCTTATTCCTATAGCCTTCAGGTAAATGCAGACGGCCTCGATACTGTCCGGGTCGTCGTTCACGCCTGGAACCACGGGGGTCCTCACGATTATATTCTTAGTAAGGGATCCAAGAATCTTCAAGTTCTCAAGGGTAGGCCGGTTCGATGCTCCGGTGTATTTCAGGTGCTTCCGGTCATCCATGGTCTTGATGTCAACCATCCAAAGGTCCACTAAGGGTATCAAGGCTTTGAGCACGATATCGTCAGTGTCCAGAGTGGTTTCAATCGCAGTATTGATTCCGGTTTCTCTGCAGTATTCCAGCAGCCCCCTTGCAAAAGCCGATTGTGTCAGCGGTTCTCCACCAGAAAGGGTCAATCCTCCCCCTGATTCAATGAAGTATAGTTTATCGCGCAGAACATCTTCCATTACCTCCTCCACTGAAACTGTTCTCCCAGTTATCGATAGTGCACCTGAAGGACAAACCTTGGTGCATTCTCCGCATGAAGTGCATAGGTTCCTATCCATTTCAATCTTTCCGTTTACTGGCAACAGTGCGTTTTCAGGGCATACCTTCGTGCATGAGAGGCATGCCATGCAGCGCTCGGGTATGTGCTGAATTTGGGATGAAGGATTCCAGGTTTCAGGGTTATGGCACCATGCGCACCTGAAACGACATCCTTTGAGGAAGATTGTGGACCGTATTCCGGGTCCGTCCCCAATGGACATCCTTTGTATGGCAGTTATCGTTCCCGTCATTTTTGGTGAAACTTCCTTTCAAGATTCAGTTCCTGACATACTATCTGGGTGTTGAGATGAAGTCTCATTGCGGTACGGAAAGCATCGGGAGTGCCTGTCCTCAACAGGTTGAAAAGACCGATATGCGAGACTATATTCATCTCTTTCGGATCCCGCTTGACTTTTGGGAAGTAAAGGGTGAACAGATGTCGCAGGATATACTGGAAGTCGATGAGGCTCTTGTTCCCTGTCATTTCAAACAGAAGGGAGTGGAACCGTATGTCTATATCGGTCAGTTCCTTGGCAATCTCATACCGTTCTCCATCGTCAGTTGCAGAAGCCATCCGGGTATCCAGCTCATACTCGTCCCGGATTATGCTTTCCATCTTTTCCATCTGCTCATTCGTCTTGTTCTGGTACAGGTAGTCCGCCATGCCGATTTCAAGCATGATGCGCAGCTGATACAGGTCTCTGAGGGTGTCCTTGTCCAGCAGACCGGAGGAAACAATTGCCTTCATGGTCCCAAAGACTTCTGGAACTACCACCACGGTTCCTTTCTTCCGCTTCGTCTCAATGAATCCCATTGCGCGCAATCTGCTAAGTGCTTCGCGTACAACCACGCGGCTTACGCACAGTTCTTCCACGAGTTCCTGTTCCTTGGGCAATTTCTTGCAGTTTGAGTTGTTAGAGATGTAGTTAAGGATGTCTTGTTGGGCCTGTTCAACCAGGCTGAGGTCCTCTTTCATTTTGGATAAGTTCTTTTAATTGTCACAAAAATACGAAAAAAGCCGGAAAAGATTATTAATAGATATTATAAAAATAAACATTAAATAATATAATTAGGGGAGGGGTATCTAGGTATAAAATGATTTATTATCAATTAAACTGATAATATGTATTGCATATTATACAATTTATAATATATTTGTATGCCAATAGGAATAATTCAGCAAACTACCCATAATTACTCAATAACATGAGAACCGTACACAAAATCTTAAGCATCTTGTTGCTGTTCAACGCTCTCGTTTTGTCTGCTCAGCAGATGAATGTTACGGGAGTGGTTTTCGATCCGGAAGGAGCAACCCTTCCTGGAGTCTCTATCCTGGTTAAGAATACCGGTAACGGTACCATCACGGATGCAGACGGAAATTTCTACCTCCGGGCTAACAAAGGTGATGTACTCACCGTTTCTTGCATCGGGTTCAAGGACCAGGAAATCGTGGTTTCCGGTCAGTCGAAACTGATCATCACCATGGACATGGATAAGACGGCACTTGATGAAGTCGTCGTCATAGGTTACGGCAAGCAGTCCAGGAGGACGTTGACTTCAGCCGTATCCAAGGTCGAAATGGATGATTTGAAAAACACTTCAATTACCAATGCGTTAGGTTCATTGAACGGAAAGGTGTCTGGAGCCCGTATCTACAACGCATCCGGCCAGCCTGGTGAATCTCCGACTGTGGTAATCCGCGGAGGTTCCGCCATCAGCGGAAGCAACGCGCCTCTTATCCTGGTCGATGGTGTGGAGCGCTCTCTCAACACCGTAAACCCTGCCGACATTGAGAGTATCCAGATCCTGAAGGATGCAGCTTCAACTGCCATCTATGGTTCCAGGGCATCCAACGGTATCGTGCTTGTCACCACGGCCAATGGAAAGAGGTCTACGAAGCCCGTGATTACCTTCAGCACAGATTTTTCGGTGCAGGACATCGAGAGCTATTATGATTTCTGTACAACCGAGGAATATCTGAGCATAATCCGCCCCAGCGTTGCCCGCGGGCCGAATCCAAAATGGAATTCTAATAACGGATATGCCTACAGCAGCGCAAACTCAGCCACTTCGGCCTTCACCACCAGGTATCTTAATGAAGGGGAGTCCATTCCGACAGGATGGAAGTCTATGACCGACCCTGTCGACCCTTCCAAGACACTGATCTACGAGGACCATGACATAATCCGCCTTGCGTTCAATCCAGCATTGCGCCAAAACTATCATATAGGTGTGAACGGTGGTACTGAGATGATCACCTATTCAGCCGGAATTGGTTATACCGACGATGCAGGTGTTGCTTACAAGACCGGCTGGAATAGGTTTTCGGCTCATGCGGCAGGGGACATGTTCATAACGAAAAATTTCAAGGTGTTCACCAAATTTGCCCATCAGGAGAGCGAAACTGACAATTACAGCAGCCAGGCGAACGCCATTACCAGAAGCCTCTATCTTCCTGGTACGCTGAGGCTCTACTATGACGATGGCTCCTATGCCAGCGGCTACAATGCCACGGCCAGCAGCCTTCTATGGTGGACAAATGTCCATCAGAGAACGAACCTCCTGAAACAAACGACCTTGCAGGGTGGATTCAACTGGAACATCCTTGAGGGCTTGTCGTTGAACGGAACCGCTTCTGACTACATCAGCAGTTCCCAGAATTCGACTTTCGACAGGGCCAACTCTTTCTCTAGCGCAAGGGATGCGTATGCCGCTTTCTCTGAGACCCAGAGACTCCTGTATGAGTCGACACTCAACTACAACAAGGCATTCAACGAACATCATCTTTCCGCCATGCTGGGAGCATCTTACCAGGTGACAACGGTACGTGACCTCAATGCCAAGGGGAAAGGCGCCAGCAGTGACAACATCGAGACATTGAATGCTAGCGCCGAGCCTGTGAGCGTATATTCATACATCAGTGAAGAGACCCTGGCGGGTCTGTTCTCCAGGCTCCAGTATGACTATGCCAACAAGTACCTCTTCAGCGCCTCTGTCCGTCGTGACGGTTCTTCCCGATTTGGTAAGAACAACAAATGGGCATGGTTCCCGAGTGTCTCCGCCGGCTGGCTTATCACCGAGGAGGACTTCATGAAGCCGGCCAAGGACATCCTCTCCACCCTCAAACTCCGCGCTTCCTACGGAAAGACCGGAAACAACTCCATAAGCCTTTATGCTGCCGAGGGACGGTATACAGTGGATAAATACAATGGCGAAGCGGCGGTTTACGCATCTTCAATGCCCAACCAAAACCTACGTTGGGAAGTGACCACCCAGAAGGATGCCGGACTCGATATAGGTCTGTTCAAGGATCGCTTGAACTTGCTCGTGGATGTGTATGACAAGGTGACGGAGAACCTTCTTTTTAGCAAGAACCTTCCGAATACTTCCGGGTTCTCCTCCGTCTCAACCAACATCGGATCGGTCCGTTTCTATGGGTTTGATGTCGAGATAAACTCCCAGAATGTAAGGACCGAGGATTTCGACTGGAACACAACTTTCACTTGGAGCTTCGTCAAAAACAAGGTTCTCAAACTCCCCGACAACGGACAGGAGAAGAACCGTATCGGAGGATATACTGGAGCTGATGGTTCGCGTTATGGCGGAACCGCAGAGGGCGAGCCCCTCTATACACTCTGGGGCTACAAGGTTGACTACCTAATCGACAATGATGCGCAGGCTGCCACTGCCCTTTATGATGAGAGCGCCATCGGTTATGACTACCGTGACGGCAAAAAGATCAAAGGACGAAAGTTCGCTGGCGACTATGAATGGGTAGACCGTGACGGAGACGGCAAGATCACAAGTCAGGACATGTTCTGCTTGGGTAGCTCTGTCCCTCATTCCACCGGAGGCCTCAACAATACCTTCCGTTACAGGAACTGGACTCTCAGGGTCTTCACTGACTGGGCCTTGGGTCACTCGATGATTGATGTGGCTTTCAAGTTTCACATGATGTCCACCTTCAACGGAAACACGATCCTCATGAAGGAGGCGCTGAATGCCTGGAAGCAGCCCGGTGATGCAGCAAAGACAAAATGGGCACGTATAGCCGCCCACGACAGCGCCGAGAACTGGAACTACCGAAGAGATTCGGATGCCGTCACTTTCAAGTGTGATTACCTGTGTATTCGTGATGTCTCTCTCAGCTACGCTCTGCCCAAATCAATTACCGACAGGCTTAGGATGGCTGGATGTAACATCTTCATTTCGGGCAACAACCTGCATTATTTCTCTGCGGTCAAGGGAACCCCTCCGGAGGTATCCACGGACAATAACAATTCCTCTACCGGATATCCGCGTATAATGCGTATCACAGGAGGTTTCAACATTCAATTCTAATTCCCAAACAGGACTGTCATGAAAAAGATTAAAATACAGATGATCGCTTTGCTTGCCGCATCCCTGTTCATTTCCGGGTGCGACAAGATGATGGATGTTCCTGCCGAGAGTGTCATCACCGCATCTTCCTTCTGGAAGACCGAAGACGATGCTAAGGCAGGTTTGAACGGTGCCTACATGAGGCTGAGGTCTGCCCTGAGCGGGTTCAACTTCTTCATTTGGGGAGATTTCCGTACCGGTTTCTATGGCAATCCCCCTGCTGAAAACGGTTATGTCAACTATGGCAAGATCTGGGACAATAACATAGACCCTTCTACCAATGGTACCAACTGGTCTTCTATATACACCTGCATCAATGCATGCAACCTTATCCTGGATCATGTTCCGGACATCGGATTCCAGAATGATGCCAACAAGTCGAACATCCTTGGGCAAGCCCATTTCATTAGGGCGTACTGCTATTGGTGGCTGGTGCGTCTCTGGGGAGAAGTGCCCCTCATGACTATCGGTGTCGAATCCGACGACGAGGAGATACTGTACCCTTCCCGCCAGCCCGTGGACAAGGTTTTTGAATTGATCGAATCAGACCTTTCCGAGGCAGCATCTACCATAGGCTCGTCAAATGGCCTCTTTAAAGGCAACCTCCCTACGGTATATCTCCTCCAGGCAGACGTGTACCTCTGGCAATATAAGGTAAATGGAAAGGGCAAGGACTACGTTGACAAGGCCTCCCAGGCCCTGTCCAATTTCGAATCCAAGACCACGGCTTCCTTGAGCGCCAGTTATGAGAACGTGTTCCGCAAGGACAACGATCCTGAGATCGTGTTCTCCATTCCGTTCATCCAGAACGAGAATGAGAGCGGAGCCAACATGCTGGTTCCGATCATATCCAAGGTTTCCACTCCATACCAGAACAATCCGGTTCCGGTTGGTGCCAGTACCCAATGGACGACAGTCACAGACGCCCATCACGCTTTCCTCCATGAGGATGAATCCGATACCAGGGCTGATGTGAATGCAAAGATATTCAATGCCCCGACGGGAGAAGTATATAAATGGGTGAACAAATATCTTGGAACATGGGCAAGCGGAACCAGATATTATGATTCCGACTATCGCCTATACAGGTATGCTGATGCCGTAATGCTAAAGGCTGAGATCCAGAACGAACTGGGCAACCAGACAAATGCCATCGCAGCCGTCAACCAGATAGCGAAGAGGGCTTATGGCAAGGACAATTATTATGGCGGTTCCTATTCAAAGGCAGAAGTCGATGAGATCATTATCAATGAAAGGATGAAAGAATTCTGCTCTGAAGGGAAAACCTGGTTCGATCTGATCAGAATGGGCAAGGCTTTTGAAAAAGTCCCTACCCTTGCCGGAAAGGAGAACAAGAAGAACATTCTGTTCTGGCCGGTGGCAAATGCTTCCATCAACTACAACCCGAATATCACTCAGACAGAAGGATATTGATTTGGATTAGTTAAATGGTTGTGGATTGGCAGGAATGTAATCGGAAGATAATAGTTATATTTGTCCATTACGGCATTCCTGCCATTCTTCTTCTATTGAACTGGCCTCATTAAACTACACCCATTTATGAAAAGTATCTTAAGATTATTCATATTGTTAGCCTTCGTAGGATATCTTCTGTCCGGTTGTTCCAAAGAGCGTAATCAGTCCAGCTGGACAGATCCCATGATTGTTTCGAGGGAGATTTCCATCCCGACAATCGACATTTCCAAGAGGGAGGAAACCCAAGTCGTGATAGCAGCTGGAACGCCGGAGATCCGTCATGGACATCCCAACTCGATCCTAATGCCCGACGGGAAAACCATGTTCGTAATCTGGACGGTAGGACACGGGGGGCCCTGCGGCAATCTGAAGAAGAGTATTGACGGTGGCTTGACATGGAGTGATTATCTTCCCACACCCGATAATTGGAAGGATTATTCCAACTGCCCTCCCCTCTATCTCCTTAAGGATCCCCAAGGGAAGGAGAGGCTCATAACCTATGTTAACCGTACTCCATACGGCTTCAAGATGGCCAGGGCGTATTCCGAAGACGGAGGCGATACTTGGACTCCTTTCGAACCGGTTCTGATGTCGGATTCGACGGACACTTTGCAGGCGGATGTGATGCCTTTTACTTCAATAGTTCCCATTAATGGAGGGAAGCGTCTCCTCGGAGTCACAAACATGCGTCGTCCCTACCAGGGAGGCTTTACGAACATGCTCGTACAGAGCTGTTCAGAAGACGGCGGCCTCAGTTGGGATCCATGGAGGATCATCCTGGACCTTGACAATGAATTCATCCCTTGTGAGCCAGAAATAATCCGCTCCCCTGACGGTATGGAACTCCTGATGATAATCAGGGAGAACAACAGGAAGTATAATTCCTGGATCATGACTTCACGGAACGAAGGGCGGACCTGGAGCGAACCGTTCCAAGCACCCGCAAGCGTTACTATGGACCGTCACCAGGCCTGCTATACACCTGACGGTCGCCTTGTGATCGTTGGCCGTGATGTCGCGGAGAAGAGCCCCTGCAAAGGACATTTCGTTGCCTGGGTCGGGACATATGACGATTTGGCCAAACGCAGGGAGGGGCAGTACCGCATCAAGTTGATTCACTCCTACAAAACTACTGAGTATCCTGGTCTATCTGTCCTCCCGGACGGAACGGTTGTCGCGATAACTTCTCTGGCATATCGTATAGACGAGAATTACTCCCTCGTGGAGGCAAGGTTTAAGCTGGAAGAAACGGATTCCATGTTGAAGGATAAGTCCACATGGATGAAATTGGGTGAGTAGATGAGGATCACAAAGGTAATAATCTTGAGTCTGCTTCTGGCAGCTGCCGTCCCGGTATTCGCTGTAGACAAGGTGCCGGGATGGTTTGACAGTGAGACCCCGTCGGTATCCCTTCCTACAAGCAGAGGACTCGCTTCCTATTTCGGGGGGGTGTCGAATGGTGCGTTGACAGTCGCAGGAGGCTCATGGTTCGAGGATGGAGCGGACAAGCGTTCCTACGGCGATGCCATATTTGTCCTTCCTGCCGGAAGCGGGACATGGCAGTTAGCGGGGAATTTGGACACTCCGTTGGCCTATGGTGCCTCCGTTCCTTTCCAGGATGGCATTCTTTGCCTGGGGGGAGAGTTTGATGATAATCCGACGGACAAGGTTTTCCTGTTGCGTTGGAACGGTTCCCTAATAGAAATTGACGATGATTATCCGCCATTGCCTGCCCCTGCCACTAAGTTGTCTGCCGCGGTTTTGGGTAAGACGGTCCATGTTATTGCCGGAAATCGGTTCTGGAAATACGACCCGGATAAAAAGACCTGGGAGGAACTGCCGGCTCCGCCTTTCACGCCTCGCTACGGTGCAGTCATGCTTTCTCAGTCAAACGGGGTGAATGACTGCTTGTATTATTTCGGTGGCAAAGATAGTACATATCACAAGGATGCCTGGCGTTACGATCCTTCCATGCCGGTGACCGGTCGCTGGAATGCACTGCCAGATGCTCCTTACCCACTGTCTTTCGCTCCTTCGGTTACTTTTCGGACATCCGAGCTTTTCATTTTCAGCGGATCCACCGGTTCCGACACAGATGGGAACGGGGAGTTCCATTTCCCTACCGGAATCTTGTCCTACAATACCATAACCAATACATGGTGCAAGGCAGGTGACATGGAGTGCGGGGTCGTGAATGCATCTGCAATTCCATGGAACGGCGGAATAATCATTCCAGGAGGCGAAACCAGGCCTCGGGAAAGAACATCCTCGGTTTCCTTTTTCAAGCTACGGGACCATTCGACATCATCCTTCAACCTTTGGGATTATTTGGCCTTGTTCGCATATCTTCTCCTGATAGTTGCATTGAGTGTCTTTTTTTCCCGCAAGACCAAGTCAACGAAGGATTTCTTCCTTGGAGGTCAGAAGATACCATTCTGGGCGGCCGGCCTAAGCCTTATGGCGGCCCAGGTAAGTTCGATAGGTTTCATGTCCATCCCTGCAAAATCATTCGTGACCAACTGGAGCTATTTTGCCGGGGTTCTTACTTGGTTCATAGTGGTCCCGATAGTAATACATGTCTTTGTTCCATTTTACAGGAGGCTCCAGGTTACAAGTGCCTATGAATACCTAGAAACGAGATTCAATGTGTTCATACGAAAATTCGTGGCTTTCTTGTACCTGCTGTCGCAGTTGCTGGGCCGTCTGGGAGCCCTGATCTTCCTTCCAGCTATAGCCCTGTCTGCGGTAACGGGAATCAATCCGCTGGTAAGCATCATCGTGATAGGAGGGCTTGCGACATTGTACACCGTACTCGGAGGCATGAAAGCCGTTATCTGGATAGATGTAATACAGGCCATGGTGCTTTTCGGAGCTATCTTCCTCTGCATTGGTTTCGTGATCGGCGGTTTGGATGGCGGTGTGGGCACCGTGTTAAGAGTGGCATCCGAAAACGACAAATTTAGTTTCGGAAGGATGGACTGGGACATGACTGCTGCCGTCTTCTGGGTGATCGTCATTGGAAACATTTTCAACCGAATCGGCTCCAACGCCACCGACCAGTCCGTAGTTCAGAGGTATCTTACCACCAAGGACGAGAAGGAGACAGCAAGGGCCCTTTGGACCGATGCCCTTGTATCCATTCCATGGGCCTTATGCGTGTTTGGCCTAGGGTCCGCCCTCTTCGTTTTCTACAAGCTCCATCCGACTATGCTGCCGCCTGCCGTATCGAATGACGGAATAGTCCCGTTCTTCATAGGGCAGAACCTTCCATCAGGATTGAGAGGTATTGTGATTGCCGGTATTTTCGCCGCCTCGATGTCCAGCGTGGATAGTTCCATCCATAGTTCCACAACCGTCATCTTGAAAGATTTCCTGAGCAAGTTTACCAATGGTATGGAGGAGAGTGGGAAAGTCAGGCTGGCCAGGGTGGTCACTTTTATAATAGGAGCCCTGGGAACTTTGATAGCTGTGGTCATGACATTCTTCGACATTAATTCGGTGTGGGATATCATCCTGGAGGTTGCCGGTCTGTTCACAGGAGCCATGACAGGAGTGTTCCTCCTGGGAATCTTCTCTACCAGAGCTAATGGGAAAGGGGCTATCGTCGGCGTTTTCTCAAGCGCCTTGATCCTTATGGCCGTAAAGACATGGACTCCGTTGAATTTCTTCCTTTACAGTGGAATCGGGATTATCTCATGCATGGTCATCGGTTATCTAGCCAGTTTATTCTTCAAAAACGACAAATCCACTGAAGGACTTACAATCTACAGTGTACATGATGAAATATAGCAAAGATATCAGGGAACAAGGACCTTATGACGTCGTGGTTTGCGGCGGAGGTCCTGCCGGTTGTGCTGCGGCATTGTCTGCACGCAGGGAAGGATTGTCCGTGTTGCTTGTAGAAAGTACCGGTCAACTAGGAGGAATGGCTGTGAACGGACTTGTTTCACAATGGCTTGGGGGCAGGACCCAGGAAGGGGAGTGGGTGGTCGGAGGCCTTTTCCGCTCCCTTTCGGAGGAAGCGGAGTCGTTGGGTTGTGCCTTGATTCCCCGCTTGGATCCTTCCCGGAAGTATCATCCGTTCGGCTGGTTCAACTGGTTCATACACGGTGTTCCTCTCGACCCGTTCCGAATGTCGCTTTTCCTTGATGAAAAGATGTGTAGCGCCGGAGTGCAGGTGCTGTTCTTCTCGAGATGCGTGGATGCTCTGGTTTCGGAAGGACGGATCACCCATGCAATTCTTTCAGGACCTTCCGGACTTGCAGCTATTCGGGCAAAGGTGTTCATTGACGCCACTGGTGATGCGGAATTGGCTTCCGCTGCTGGTTGTACCATTGTCAAAGGCAGGGAGGAGGATGGGAAGATGGCGCCTTCTTCACTGATATTCCATGTCTATGATGTGGATACTTCTGATCTTACAAAGGCGATAGAGGAGAATCATGATCCCAAGTTTCGTGACCTGATTGCCAGCCTGAGGGAAAAGGGAATATGGAATTATCCCTATGATATTTTCATCTGTACAAGGTTGACGCAAGAAGGAGAGTATTTCGTGAATACCATCCGCCTTGTAGGGGTTGACGGGACCGACCCGTTCTCGTTGTCGGACGGTATCATGCGAGGACGGAAGGAAGTATATTCCCTGCTTGAAATCTTGCGGAAGTATTTCCCGGGATTCGCCGATGCAAAGATAAAGGCTATAGCACCTTTGCTAGGAGTAAGGGAAACCAGAAGGATAAAGGGAGATTTCGTACTCAAGGTTGAGGATCTACAGAATGACGCCGTCTTCGATGATACTATAGGATTCAGCATGTACGGATGGGACCTTCCTGATCCCGACAGGCCCAGCGTGCAGCCTTTCGTTAATGACGAGAAGACCGGTTTCAAGCCAAAGGTGAAAAAGGGACTCTATACTCCTCTGCCGTTCCGTATCATGATTCCTGACAAGGTGACCAATCTGCTATGTGCTGGAAGAATAGTAAGCGTGGAGGGCCAGGTCCTCGGTCCGGTTCGGGTCATGGCACCGTGCATGGCCATGGGAGAGGCCGCTGGCATGGCTTGTCTAGAGTCTGCCTCACAAGGCCGGCCTTTCTATGAAGTGGATTTCTATCAGCTCAAGAAGGGTTTGAAGAACCATGGTTGTATTGTGGATGTGGAAGATTTGCCGGTGATTAATCCTCGAATTGACCAGATTTGATCATAATTGATAATTATTTGAATAGGATGAGAAAGATAAATGGATTGATTTGCGCCCCGTTCACGGCTTTTGACGAGAAGGGGAATGTCGATTTGGATAAGGTTGCCGAACAGGCCAGATTTTACAAGGACAATGGGATTAGGGGTGTTTTCGCTTGCGGAACTACCGGCGAGGGATCTTCTCTGACCATTCCTGAGAAGAAGGCACTGTTCAAGCGTTGGGCCGGGCAGAAGGACGACAACTTTGCCGTTATTGCTTTCCTCGGAGGAACCAGTGTCCGGGATTGCATTGACTTAGCACTATATTCCCAGGAACTTGGTCTGGATGCCGTTGCCATGACGGGCCCATATTACCAGAAGGCTGCTTGTTTGAAGGATTTGGCTTTGACATTGGCGGAAGTGGCGGCTGCAGTTCCAGACATGCCTTTCTACTATTACCATATTCCCGTACTGACCCATGTCAACTTCTCAATGTCGGCTCTTCTGAAGGAAGTTGACGGGAAGATTCCGAATTTTGCCGGAATCAAATATACCTTCGAGGACATGATGGATTATCAGATGTGTCTCGAATTCGGCAACCGAAAATACAATATCCTGTGGGGAAGGGACGAGATGTTTCTGGAGGCCCTGTCAATCGGGGCTGATTCCTTTATCGGCAGCACTTATGGCTATTCCGCTCCCATCTATCTTGAAATAAAGAAGGCTTTCGAGGAAGGTGATATCCGCAGGGCTGCTAGTTTACAGTATGAGGCGAACAGGATGATTGAGCTTTTGGGTAAATATGGCAATGGCTCCGGGAAGGCTTTCATGAAGGCCTCAGGGTTGGATCTGGGTCCGTGCCGCCGCCCGCTCCAGACCCTTGAAGGGGAAAAGTACGCCGCTTTCATCCGGGATCTTGCTTCCACACGCTTCACAGAATTCCAGAATACTTTAAAGGAATAGTCCTTGTTCAAGAAATGATACCGATTATTTGTGTATCTTTGCGTAAGATGACACAATAACAAGGCAATAATGAACAGGAGAATTATGATATCCATTGCTGCTTTGATGGTATTCACCTCATGTGGCCCCAAGAAAGAGGCCTCTGTCAATCCTGCGGACTGGGCCTCTAACCTTCTTAAGGATAATGGAATAGAAGTACCGTTCCATCCCTCGACCGATTTTGTTGAACTGATGCGCCAGTACAAAGCCAATCCGGAACTTTGGGATTCCGCTTTTGAATGCCTTTCCAAGACGGCACCTGTCCTTTCGGGCGTCACAGAATTCGGTACGACAGAGCTTGTCGGGAAGAAATGCTATGCCGTTTTCTCCGAATATATTCCCAAACCTTTTGAAGAGACGAAACTCGAAGGCCATCACGACTACATCGACATCCAGCTCACAGAAGGTCCTGTCAAATGGGGAGTCTGTCCCTCTGACAGCCCGAAGTTGAAGGTGTTGAGCGAATATGATCCTTCCATCGAGGCCGGTTTCTATCTTTCCGACGACACCGTCTACTACACCCAGGAAGCTGATCAGCCTTTTATCTTCGTCTTCTTCCCGAAGAATCTGCACAATCCGTCATTTGCTGCTGACGGCGCCGTCTATGACAGGCCACTTAAGAAACTCGTCATCAAGGTAGCGAACGCTGAGTAGTAATCTTGCGGCCATGAAAGAATCCGTAACCAGTTTCCTGAGCAATATCCTCTCGGTTATCCTCGGAATCTTCATCACTTTCACGATTCAAGGGATGATAGACCGTTCCAAGGAGAAGAAAGAGACCAGGTCTTCCTTGGAACTCGTCCGATCAGAATTGGTTACTAATATGGATGATATCTCAATCATGGCTGACTATCTGCACCAGGAGAAGGCTTCCGCAGAGTACATCCTGTCCAACAAGGATTCACTGGACAGCTGTCCTGAAGATTCCGTGAATTATCATTCCAGCATGATATTCGCCGATGTCTCATTCTCTTTGAGCCAGGATGCCCTGGAACTTCTCAAGATGTCTTCCGTCTTCCAGTCTATCAAGAGCAACGGCTTGTCCATGAAGATAATCCGGGCTTATGATTCTTGCTCATCGATAGTCTACAATCTTAACCGCCACCTTTCCTCACGTGATGCCAGATTCGAGAACTCCATCGACAAGGAGACAGCTGGACTCTATGCTCTGGACGGGAACATCTCCATAAAGGATTTCATAAAGACTGACTATGGACTCTATTCCATCAAATGGCTTACGGCCCAGCCGGATCCGGAGAATTTCACCGATGTTTCCGACATCCAGGAAGCAGTCCATGCAATCGATTCCTATCTTGGCAATAAGCGTCGCACAAACTGAAATTGATCATCTCTTAATACTTATCGTCATGAAAAAATCTTACAGCAGCGATAATCCCTCCCCGTCAAAGGTGGTTATCGTACCCAAACCTCCGAAATCACAATCTTCTGATTCGACTTCTATTCCTACTCCTGTCAAGAGTGTCCTTAATGAGGATGTCCTCAAGGATGTCAAAGGAGATAATAATACAGCCACTGAAGAAGCAAAATAACTTATCGTGAATAAGAGTTTTTCTGTTTTGTTACCGGCCGTGGTGCTAGTCCTCGCGTTGTCGGTAGGTGCTTGTTCGCGCAAACCTGCCGAGATGAGCGGGAATCCTCTTTTTGAAGGATGGTACGCTGATCCTGAAGGAGTCGTCTTCGGGAAAGAGTTCTGGATCTACCCGACATATTCAAAGCCCTATGATGAACAGCTTTTCATGGATGCCTTCTCTTCGAAGGACCTGGTCCATTGGACGAAGCATGAAAGAGTCCTTTCGCAGGAGAATATTTCCTGGCTTCGCAGGGCACTTTGGGCTCCGTCGGTCATAGAGAAAGACGGTACCTATTACTTCTATTTCGGAGCGAATGACATGCATGAGAAGGGCGAGGGTGGCATAGGTGTCGCCACTGCCGACAATCCGGCAGGACCGTTCAAGGATGCCCTGGGCCATCCCCTGATCGATGAGGTCATCAACGGGGCTCAGCCTATCGACCAGTTCGTGTTCAAGGATGACGATGGCTCCTATTACATGTACTACGGCGGTTGGCGTCATTGCAACATGGTCAGGCTCGGTGACGACCTGAAGAGCATCGTTCCTTTCGAGGACGGCGAGACATTCAAGGAGATCACTCCCAAGGGTTATGTAGAAGGCCCCTTCATGCTGAAGCGTGGAGGAAAGTACTACTTCATGTGGAGCGAGGGCGGATGGACAGGTCCTGATTACCATGTGGCCTATGCCATTTCAGACAGCCCCTTCGGCCCGTTCGAGCGTATCGGCACCATCCTCGAGTCGGACATGGACGTGGCCACCGGCGCAGGACACCATTCGGTTGTAAAGGGACGCGGTAAGGATGAATATTACATAGTCTACCACCGCCATCCCCTGGGTTCCAAGGACGGCAACAACAGGGTAGTCTGCGTGGAAAAAATGAAATTTGACGAGGAGGGAAAGATCCTCCCCGTCAAAATCACTTTCGAAGGAGTTCCGGCCACGAAACTCTAGAGGTCCCAGTCGTCGGTGCGGAAAGGCCCGGCGGGAATTCCATAGCTGTTGAAGAGAGTTCCGACAGTCCAGTTCCTGAATCCGTAGCGCACGGCTACGGGTTCCGTGACATTCGGGTTGCTTACGGTAACGGATTTGCCGTTGACCCTTCCGGTGGCAGGGAAGAACACCTTGTCTTTTCCAGCAATCTCAAAGCCTTCCAGGTCCTGTCCCATGGGAGCGAGTCCCATGCCGTCCACCTTCATGGTCACTATGGCCTTGCCATCTTCGAAACGGACGCTCTCGTAGGTCGGGGCTACCGGGTTTATCCCCTTCATGCCATAGTCGTTGACCAGGGCAAGGTAGGCAAGGCGATAGCCGACTTCCTGCTTCTTGCAGGGATGGATGGTGCCATATTCACCAATGTCCAGGGTTGTGGCCATGCCACTGTTGGGAATCACGTCGAGTGATTTCTGCTGTGCCTCGCAGAAATAGCCGGAGGCAAAACTGTCGGGAGCGCTGTAGGGGTACGGAGCGATCTGGACAAAGTAGAAAGGCGCCTCAGGGTTCTGGAAAAGATCCCTCATCATTGCAACATATTCCTTCTGAAGACGGATGTACTGCTCGTTCCTTCCACGGTTGGATTCGCCCTGGTACCAAAGCATACCCTTGAAGGTGAATGGAATAAGAGGGGCTACCTGACCGTTGAACAGGGTGCAGGGCGTCTGGTGCTGGTTCTTTGGAAGCTCACTTCCGTCAAGGAAACCGAGGTTGAATTCTTTCCCGAATTTACTGGAGAGAGTCTCACGGTTGATCCAAGTCTCTATCGTGGAACCGCCCCAGTCGGTAATGAGCAGTCCGACAGGAATGCCCAGGGCTTTCTGGAGTTTTACGGCAAAGAAATAGGCGGTAGCGCTGGTGGAAGCGACTGCTTCCGCTGTGTTCTCCTGCCATGAGCCCACACTTTCCTGCAGAGGGGTGAGGGATGCTTTGCGCTGGATGGTGCACATGCGGATAGGGGTCTTGGGATTGGCTTCGACGATGAAATCCAAGGAACCTTCAACCGGTTGCGAGCCGAAACCCTTGACAGGCATCTCCATGTTGGACTGGCCGGAGCAGAACCAGACTTCTCCGATCAGGACGTTCTCCAAGGTAAGCTTTTCTCCGTCATTGATGAATATCTTATAAGGACCACCGGCTTCAGGGGTGGGGAGTTTAGTGCTCCATTTCCCGTCCTTGTCGGGCACGGCGGTAAACTTGACGCCGGTCCAAGTCGTGGTGATTGTTACCTTTTTCCCGGAGTCTGTCCATCCCCAGATGGCTGCTTCTGTGTTCTGCTGGAGAACCATGTTGTCGCTGAAGAAAGAAGGGAGGGTCACCTTTGCCCCTGCCCATGACGTCCCGAGCAGGGCCAGGACCAGAAAGGAAATGATTTTTTTCATGATTATAGAGTGTTATTCTTTTCTGTAAACACAAATATACGCAATATTTCAGTCAAAAAAAATTGGTCTTATCCAAAATTATCGTACCTTTGCAATCCCGAATCACCAAAACGGGAGTACAAAAACAAAAATACTGCGGAAATAGCTCAGTTGGTAGAGCACGACCTTGCCAAGGTCGGGGTCGCGAGTTCGAGTCTCGTTTTCCGCTCTCCAAGGCCTTTGTGAGACGCAAAGGCCTTTTTGTTTTTGTACGAATCGGCCCTGCAGGTCGTTGCAGGGCTGTTGACCTGTGAAAGGACTTTATGGAATACAGACAATAAATGCAGGAAAATGTCATTATTTGTGACTGTTTTCCTGCAAGGTGATTATTGTCGCAAAAAGCGTTTTTCGCAACAAGTTGATTTAGAGCTTTATACAGAAAACGCATAGATAATTAGTCTATGCGTTTTCTGTAATATGGTGACATTCAATGATTTCTGCGAAACGCTCAAAAGCGATGACACTCTATTCAGTGAAGGTACCCATGAAGAGGATTGCTCCGGAAGTGGTCTCCCTGATCATGAACATGAATGGGTGGTCGCAGGTGAAGTTGATGACTGCTTCGGGTCCTGGAGAAGTGGTTCCCTTTATCACATGGGTCGTTACGGCTGCGGCCTTGCTGCCGTCTTCATCCACCTCGATCACCGACTTCTGTATAGTCCTGTCCACCCAGAGCTGCCAGTCATCGTTTGAGCACATCTTCTTGAGTTCGGCCTTTTTCGGGTCATAGGCCCGTTCCATTCCCATCGCAGACAGGGCATCCTTCAAGTCATATTCAGCCTCCATCTTGAACTTCGGCAGGGCCAGCACGATTTTGTGGGTCCCGCGATAGGTGAACATGTTTTTCCATCCTTCACCGGTCATTTTGTCTATGAAACTCTTGAAATCGACATCCTGGTCCGGAAGGATGATGTCCATCACGAAAGCACCGTTGCCGTAGGGCAGTTCGCACATCCTGATCTTCTCGTCTTCTGTCTCGGCATAGCTGAATTTCTTTGAAATCCTCATGAATTCCTTCTTCACCGATTTAGAGTCCAGGGTAGAGAAAGAATCCTCAACAGTCTGTGCTTTATCGAATTTCTCCTTCCACTTCCCGTTGAAGTAGAGGGCGTTCATAAGGAGCATCACATCGTCCGGTTCCAGTTCCTTGAGGAAATCCGGAATCATCTTCTCGGTTTTGTCGGAGCACCACTTGTTGATGGTCTTGACGGCGTCCCGTGATCCAAAATCAAGATTCTTAACATAGGCATCATAGTTCTTTGCCATTCCGTCGGCAAAGGTCTTGCTGACAGGAAAAATCTTGTTGACCCATAATGCATTGGCAATCTCCAGCTTTGTAGAAGTGTCGACCTTTCTCAGTCCGGAGACAAGGGTGCTGTAGGCTGAATTTACATCGTTAATACTGAAGCCTTCATAGCCCAGTGTCTTTACTATCTGGGAATATGTTTCCCCTTCGGCGCCGTTGGCCAGCATGCATGTGGCGATGTGGGCGCTGAGAGGTGAAATGAATATGTTGCCGTAGCCGTTCCTGGAGGCCACTTCCCGGAACAGGTCGAACGAGAAGTCCGTCCCGGCCTCCAGGACTTCGGCCTCTGACTTTGTCAGTACGATGTCCACCCTCTCAGGGATGGTAATTTCAGGGTCTTCCTTACTGCAGGAAACGAAGGCTGTTGCAATTACGAACGCCAGAATCAAAAACTTTTTCATATTGTAAATTATAAACTAATCCTTATACCTGTCGCTATAGAAAACATGAAGGGGTTCTCGCTTCGGTAGGTTTGAAGAACACGTCTCCCGGACAATGCATCCCAGCTGACTTCGGGTTCTAGATAGATGCCGATTCTTTCAGTGAGATTCACCTGTGCTCCTGCAGCTCCTAAAATGGAGAACCCGAAACCGTCACTTCTGATCTTTCTCCCATCGAAGGTAGCTCCCAGACAGTAATCTCCAGCAATGCCGCCGCCGAGGTAGATATCAAACCACCGGCGTGATGCGAGAGTCCAGTCAAGCCGCACCGGAATCCCGAGATAGTGGGCAGATTGCTTCTTCTCCCCTGACAAGGAATAAGTGAAAGAAGAACGATAAAGGCTGTATTCCAGACCAGTCGTAATGCCCAGCCTTTCTGAAACAGGTATCCGGACGGACAGGCCTGTTTTGATCGGTGAATGATGCTTGATTGGTCCGGTGAGAAAGTCTTTAGGTGCAACGATATCCTTAGGATCAGCGGAAGTAGCATAGTCATAAGGTTCCCTAGCCTTGTTGATGTCAGTTTCTGTACTGAGATCAGTGTTGCCTAAAGCAGATGATAAGACAGCTGCAAGAAGGCCGCCTCCGGTGATGGCCCCACCGACAGGTGAGATCTTGATTTTGGGCCTCTCTGCTGCAGGTTCAGATTGTTCCACCATTGGTCCCACCGTTCGTTCAGTCGGTTGTTCTTCCGGTTCTGCTGTTTGTTCTGCTGGCTCTGCCGCTTGCGCAACCGGTTCTTTTGAGGGTTCAGCATTATTAACGATTGTTTTCGGGGCAGCATATGGAGAGACAACAGCCTGAGAGAAAACTGCCTTTTCGGGAACGTCCACTGGCGGCTCAGCAGGAATATCGGCCTGTGCAACAGGGTCTGCAGGTTGCCGGACAATCCTTATTTCCTCATCAGGAGCGGAAGGCTGGCGGAGCAGCAGGATTGCTGCCAGTCCGGCAGCAACCGCAGGAACAATCGCCCAGATCATCCGGGAACGCTTCGGGACATGAACAGTGCCGTCCCGGCGGGCGCGGAACTCCGCAAAGACGCTCTCCGGGAGAGTGTCATCGAACTCTTCCATCTTGTCTTTTATTATTTCTTCCCACTGTTTCATCTTTCCTGTCCTTTCAGATATTCATTAATCATTCTTTTCAGCTGCTTCCTTGCCTTTGCCAATATGCTGCTGGACCCAGTCTCACTTATTCCCAGCATCTCTCCGATTTCCTTATGGGAGTACCCGTCGATGCAGTAGAGGTTGAAGACCGTCCTCCTCAAATCCGGCAACTCTGCAATCCAGTCGCGAAGTTTTTCCTTAGGGATCGTGATCATCTCCTCTTCGGTCGGTTCCGGAATGTTGTCGTGCTCCCGGAAGTCCATGAGGACCATCTTCCACCGCTGCCGTTTTATCTGGTTGATGGCTTTGTTGATAGCGATCCGGCGGATCCAAGCGTACAAGGAGCCCTTCCCTGAATAGTTATAAGTCTCTATCTTGTCGAGTGCCTGGATAAGCGTTTCCAGCATTAGATCCTTGGCCTCTTCCTCATCTTTAACGTAGCGTCTGCAGAGCAAGTTCACCCTGACTGCATATCTCTTATACAGTTCTTCCTCCGCCATTCTGTCTCTATGTGAGCAGTACCTGGCAAGTGACTGCTCATCCATCTCCTTATACATTCAAGTCTTGGTCTGGACTTATAAAGATACGCAGATCTTAACTTCTAACATAGAAACACACAATTATCCCAAATGCGTCCCGGAAATGATCAAATTATTGACGAATGGCTGATAATCATTATATTTGAAGAAGAATCCAATAATGTTCAGGAGATGAAAAAAAGTATCCTCGTCATTGCGCTGTCGTTATCAGCGCTTTTCATGCATGCCCAGGTGGACACCACCAGGGTGCTGTGTGTCGGTAATTCCTTCACTTACTATTTTGATTCACACCTGAAGCTTGCTGAAATAGCGCTCAGCCAAGGTCATTATATTGACATGACTGCTGCTTACGTCGGTGGCTACACCTTCAACCGTCATCTTAATGATTTGAAGACTATCGGTGCCATAGAGCAGTTTACCAAACCTTATGACTGCGTCTTCCTGCAGAATCAGAGCCAGGTCCATGCACTTTACGCCCAGAATCCGAAGCAGCATAAGCTCCAGAAGAAAGATGCCGAGGAACTTGTGGATCGGGTGCGTCAGTACTCTCCCGATGCAAGGATATGGTTGGAAAGCACCTGGTCATATCCCGCCGGCAATTGCGGCGGATTCGGCACGGAAGCCGAGTTCAACCGCCTAATGGTGAAAGGCACATGGATGCTGGCTAAAGCCGCTCGCACCGCCGTTTCTCCCATAGGGGAGGCCTTCCGGATTTCTCGTGAAGAGCGACCTGACATAGATCTTTTTTCCAAGGACAAGAAGCATCAGTCCGCATTCGGGACTTATCTCAAATCCTGTGTAAATTATCTGATGATATTCGGTGGCAGGTTCAATGGCGACGCCTCCGACTGCGGTCTTGACCCGGACAGCTGCGCTTTTCTCCGCAGCGTTGCAGAAAGGGTAGTTGCTTCTACAAAACACTGATTTCAATGAAAACACGTCTTTCCATATCAGTCTTTATCCTTGCAGCCACGCTGTCGTCCTGCTGCAAGAAAGAAGTCAAGGACATCGTTTCAGTAAGCTTCCCCGAAGCTCCGATTGAAATCATGAGCAACGCGGATGTCGGGATGAACCTTATCAATTATTTCAACATCCTTCAACTGCCGGAAGGAGGCTACCGGATGTATTTTTCCGGTTACAAGGCAGACGAGTGCGGTCCGGACTGGGACAACCAGAATCTCTATTATGCAGAATCACCAGACGGCATCCACTATGAGATGCGGGGAAAAGTGATGGACTCGATAGTCGAGCAGACCGTGTTCTTTACCGGAGACAAAGATCTGCCCTATGGAATGGTAGGCCGGGTGCGCGAGAACAAGAAGTTCAAGATGTACATGTGGAAGTCCAAGGATGGGCTGGAATTCGACGGCAAGGTGCTTCTTTCGACCAGGTGGAATGACACCCAATGCGTTATGATCCCCAGGGACGGGCGTTTCAAGCTCTACACCAGGACATGGGACGAGGAACATAAGGACAGGAAGAATGCCGTGGCGGAATTCACTCCCGACGGGGAACTCCTGAAAGACATAACCCCTCTCGCCGGAGACTTCCTGTATAATCCGGCCGCCTGCCCGGTCGACGGTCGTCGTGACATATTATTCCCTACTTACCTGAATAACATGTACCCGGGAATGTCTGACACATGTTTCTTCAAATGCTTCGTGGTTGACGGGCTGTATTCGAAAGAACTGGAGTGCGACCTGAACAGATGGGTCGAGCCCGAAGAAAAATGGGTGCTGGCCGCTCCGGGATTCATCCGGATCGGCGACGACCTGTACCTCGCTTACAACACGAGAACCTATTCCCACGACACACCTAGGGCCGATGATGTAGTGACAAAGTATAAGCTGATCAAGGCCGTTATCGGATACGAATGATTGAAAATCAATAATTGTTCTCCTTCAGGAGTTCTATGAATTTCTGGGCTGCCTTCTTGTGGTAGGCTCCTTTCAGATAGTGGTAGCATCCGTCCATGCGCCCGTCGGGATGGCCGATTGGAACGGCCTCGAAACCTTGGACTTGTTGGATGGCCTCTTCAGACAGTATTGTCACCAACTGGCTGTTTGCCACCAGGTCAAGCAGATAAGGGACACTGTTGATTTCCAGGCGTATGTCCAGGTCGACATTCTGGGCGAAAAGTACATCTTCCAGGGTGTCCCGTGCTTGGAGACCCTTGGACGGTAATGCCAGCGGGAAGCGGGAAAGATCCTGGACGGACGCTTCCTTGCCTATTCCCTTAAGCTCACCTATACGGCCGATCAGGCAGAGTCGGCTTTGGAACAGGAATTGGGATTCGATTCGTTCATCGCCGAGCGGAGATTTATAGGTCAGGGACAAGTCCAGCTCGCGGTCCAGCATCTTTTGCTGGAGTTCCTCTTTAGAAGTGATGACCAGGTTGAGCCGGATATGAGGGAACAGCTTGTAGAAATCCTGGACAGTCCGCTTGAGCAGGGGACCGAATGAATATGTCGCCCCGATGCTGAGCGTACCGACTTTCAAGGCTTTTACGTCCCTTATTCGTTCTGTGCCAGCCCTGGCTTCTTCAAGTACCTGGACTGCACAAGGATAGAACTGTTCGCCATAGTCGCTAAGCGCTACATGCCTGGTGTCTCGGGTCAGAAGATCCACCCCCAGTTCCTCCTCCAGTTTCTGGATCTGCTGTGAGATGGTACTCTGGGTGATAAACAGCACCTTGGATGCCATGGAGAAACTACCGAGGCGCGCGACTTCCACGAAGTATTTCAATTGACGTAATTCCATGAGAGTTACGGTTATGCTGCAAAATTAACGAATTAATCGATATTATCTATTAATTTTATTGAAATAAACATCCTTTATCAATAAGAATAATTCATTATTGCCTTTATCTTTGCAAACTTATTTTAAAACGTTCGACATGAAGAAGATCACAGCTGTATTGTTGCTCCTCGCCATGGTTGCTGTATCCTGCTCCAAGAAGGGTTCAGATGCAGACAGGCTGGTGGAGAATTATGCCCAGGTGACCATCCCTGCACCGGACCTGACGGGCATCACCGACAATGGAAAAGAAGTCCTCAGACTCTACCGGATGGCTGCCGATGAGGTGGACAAGATTTACTGGCGGCAGTATTTTGGCGATGGAGAGTCCTTCCTTGGCTCTCTTTCAAATCCTTCAGAAAGGCTGTATGCCGAGATCAACTATGGTCCATGGGACCGTATCGACGGGAAACCTTTCCTCCCGGGCTACGGCAGCAAGCCGGCTGGAGCTTGTTTCTATCCTGCAGACATGACTACGGAGGAATTCCTCTCATGGAATGATGCTGACAAGAACAGCCCTTATACTCTGGTCCAGCGTACATCTGACGGCGGTCTCAAGTCCGTCTGGTACCATGATGCCTACGCAGAGACCATCAGCAAGATAGAGGAATACCTGAAGCGTGCTGCAGATGTTACCATCAAGGAGAGTGTCCGCAACTATCTCCTCGAGTTGGTAGAAGGTCTCAAGACGGATGATTATTACAATAGCAACAAGGCCTGGCTGGAGATGACCGACAGCAAGATGGACCTTGTTCTTGGCCCTATCGAAGCCGTGGATGACGCTCTTTACGGAACCAAGGCTTCCTACGGAGCTTATGTACTATTAAAAAACCTCCAGCGTACGGAGGAACTCAACGCCTTGTCTGCACGTATGCCAGAACTGCAGGAAATGTTGCCAGGCGATCCGGCCAACCACAGTTTCGTTCCGGGAGCCCAGTCCGATATCTTCTCATGTAACGTGCTCTATTGCAGCGGCTATACCAATGCTGGATTCAAGGTCATAGGTATCAATTTCCCTTATGATACCAGGGTCCAGGAGGAATTGGGAACCCGTACCATCATCTTCGACAACGTCATACGTGAAAAATTCAATCGTACGGTCCATCCTGTGGGGAATGCCCTTCTTGAGGAAGCCTATCTGCCCCATGTGGATGCAAGTGCTTTCTATTGGCTCATCGTCTTCCGTGAGATTGCCAAAGGCCTGGGAGTAAAAGAGACAGTGAATGGAAAGGGAACCGTTACCGAGGCTCTCGGCAATGAGGCCCTGGCCATGGAAAAAGCAAAATCGAATGTGCTTGGTACCTGGCTCTGCGCCCAGGAAGCTGAAGCTTACAATATTTCAGCCCTTTTCCAGAAAGAGGATGTGCTTACGACCTTTGTCACCAACACCATCCGCTCAACCCGTTTCGGTGCAGCGGACCCTACCGGCATAGCAAACATCATCGTCTACAACTACCTGCTTGAAAGCAAGTCCATTACCTGGAATCCATCAGGCCGTTACAGCATCGACTACGACAAGACCTGGAAGGCACTTGAAACCCTTGGGGCAAGGATCCTTGAAATCCAGGCCCATGGTGACGTGGAAGGGGCCAATGCCTTGCTCACCAAGTACGGAGTCGTCGGTCCGGAAAGCCTTTCCGACAAACGGGTCCTGGAAAGCGCCGGAATTCCTGTCGATATCCGCTTTTCTTATGAATAATCTATTAATGCTATCGTAAATATACTACACCATGTTCAAGAATTTCACTGGTTTCAATCTGGTTGAACAGATGCACAAATTGCGTCAGCACAATAGATTCGACCCCTCGATATTAAAGAAAAAGAGCCTCGGCCTCATTTTCGTCGCCATCATAGTCCTGGTCCTCTGGTTCCTGCCGACTGAATCCTTCGGGATTGACGGTCTTACCCAGGTACAGCAAAGGATCATAGCGATATTCGTCTATGCAACCCTGATGTGGGTCTTTGAGCTGGTCCCTGCTTGGGCGACTTCGGTTTCCATCATGGTCTTCCTGTTGCTTTGTACCTCGGATTCCGGCATCAAGTGGATCTGCAATCCGGACACTGCTGGACAGCTCCTCAGCTATAAGCAGGTAATGGCCAGTTTTGCAGACCCTGTGGTCATGCTCTTCATCGGCGGTTTCGTCCTGGCCATAGCCACCACCAAGACCGGTTTGGATGTGCATCTCGCAAGAGTTCTGCTTACTCCCTTCGGAAAGAAGAGTGAGAACATCCTCCTGGGTTTCATGCTGGTGACAGCCCTGTTCTCGATGTTTATCAGCAACACAGCCACTACCGCCATGATGCTGACTTTCCTCACACCTGTTTTCAAGCAGCTCCCCGAGGCTGGGAAGGGAAGGACAGCCATGGCACTCAGCATCCCGATCGCTGCCAATCTTGGTGGCATGGGCACCCCTATCGGCACGCCTCCGAATACAATTGCCTTGAAGTACCTGAATGATCCAGAAGGCCTTAACCTGGGAATCGGCTTCGGACAGTGGATGCTGTTCATGGTCCCTCTGGTAATTATCATGATCCTTATTGCCTGGATGTTGCTGAAGAAGGTATTCCCCTTTACCCAGAAGACAATCGAACTGAAGATTGACGGTGAGATGAAGAAGGGCAAGGACACCACTCTCGTGATCATTACCATGGTTGTCACCATCCTCCTCTGGATGATGGACACTGTTACCGGCATCAACACCTACACGGTGGCCCTGATACCCTTTGCGGTCTTTGCCCTGGCAGGTATCATCAGCAAATACGACCTTGAGGAAATCAACTGGTCGGTTATCTGGATGGTTGCCGGAGGTTTTGCCATGGGCTATGCCATGAACGGTTCCGGACTTGCAGCCCTGGTGGTCCGTGCAATTCCATTCGGCAACTTCTCGCCCCTTCTGATCGTCATCCTTTCCGGCCTGCTGTGTTACGGACTTTCCAACCTGATCTCCCATTCTGCGACTGCAGCGCTGCTCATGCCTATCCTGGTTGTAGTCTGTACCGCCATGGGTGACAAGCTTTCGGCTGTCGGCGGCACCTCCACCGTACTGATCGGAGTCGCCATAGCGTCCAGCAGTGCCATGATCCTGCCTATCTCCACCCCTCCGAATGCACTGGCCTATGCAACCAACCTTATCCAGCAGAAGGATATGGCGAGGATGGATCTCATTATCGGACTTATCAGCGTAGTGCTTGGATATCTGGTGCTTTTTGCAGCAGGGTCGTTAAATATCGTCTAATACTCACAAGAAAATATTCATCATGAATAAGAATCTGATTCTGGCTGTCCCCGTGTTGATTGCAGTGGTTTCCTGCCATGAAACGAAATCACCATTCGACCGCGATGTGGCAAATTATTCTGTAGTGGACATCGAGGCTCCTGACCTCAGTGGTATCACCGACAATGGTAAGGAAGTACTCAATCTCTACCGCTTTGCCGCAGATGAAGTGGATGCCATCTACTGGGAGCAGTATTTCGGCGACAAGCAAACTCTCCTGGATGGGATAAAAGATCCCGTCCAGAAGACCTTCGCTGAAATCAACTATGGTCCCTGGGATCGTACGAGTGGGAAATCTTTCGTGGAAGGCTATTCCGACCGTCTCCCGGGAGCTGGTTTCTACCCGGCTGATATGACCAAGGAAGAGTTCAATGCTTGGGACAACCCTGACAAGAACAGCCCTTACACCCTCATCCGTCGTGCAGCAGACGGCTCCCTGGAGACTGTCTGGTACCACGATGCCTACAAGGATCACATCGACAAGATCGGCAATTACCTGAAAGCAGCTGCCGACATCACGATAAAGCCCAGCGTGGCTGCTTATCTGCTGAGCAAGGCGGAAGCCCTCAGGACAGACAACTACTACGAGAGCTCCCTGGCCTGGCTTGACATGGAAGACAGCAAGATGGACCTGGTTATCGGTCCCAACGAGGTGACGGATGACCAGCTGATGGGGATCAAGCGTTCTTACGAGGCTTATGTCCTTTTGAAGAATGAGACTCACACCAAGGAGTTGATGCAATATGTTTCACGTATCGGGGAATTCCAGGAGGATCTCCCGGGCGATCCCGCCTACAAGACATTCCAGCCTGGAGCCGGTTCCAACATCTTCTCTTGTGATGCCCTCTACTATGCCGGAAAAGCCAATGCCGGCGTGAAGGTCATCGCCTTGAACCTGCCTTTCGACAGTGACGTCCAGCGTGACCGCGGCACTCGTACCATCCTGTTGGAGAACATTATCCACATCAAGTACAACCATATCGTCGGTCCAACCGGCAGGATCCTGCTCAAGCCTGATGATGCTGAACACCTTTCTGCAGATGCCTTCTTCTGGAATATCGTTTTCCGCGAAGTGGCGCATGGATTGGGAGTCAAGGAGACCGTCAACGGCAAAGGCAGCGTGGAAGAAGCCCTAGGCAGCGCAGCTCTCACCCTTGAGGAGGTGAAAGCAAACGCCGCAGGAGTCCTGATGGTCTGTAACCTCCAGAAACACTTCGACATCCATCACCTCTTCACGAAAGAAGATGCCCTGGCTACGTTCTTCGCCTCCCTGGTGCGTTCCGAACGATTTGGAGAGGGAACGGCGCTGGGTCGTGCAAACATCATAATCTACAATTACCTGAAAGAGGCTGGTGCTTTCAAGCGCAATGCTTCCGGACAGTATGATCTGGATTATAAGAATATGGAAGCTGCTCTTTCCGGACTGACTGCCCTCGTACTGAAGACACAGGCGACCGGAGACGAGACCTTCGCCAGGCAATTTGAAGCCCAGTATTCCAAGCTGAATTCCGACTACGATGCCGATCGCTTGAACCTGGGCCTTGAGAAGATTCCCGCTGACATCAGGTTCAATTTTAAATAGGGGTCTTGCTGGTTCTCAAAAAAATCGTAACTTTATACGAGTATGAGAATCAGATTATTAATAAGGATCCTGACGGTAGCGCTCATTACGCTGCCATCGATGCTGGGTTGTTCAGGCAACCAAGACAATGAAGACTGCATTGTCTTGGAGACAGAGTCATTCAAGCTGACATTAGGGGAAGACGCAGTAGCCAGGTCCCTTGTCATAAAGGGCTCCAACGAGGAAATGCTCATCGAAGGTGCAAACGTGCCTTTGTTTTCCTCCACCCAGGACAGGCCATTCAACAATGAGACGAAGCTCCAGCATCCAAACACAAGGACTACCTACAAGGCGGATTCCCTCTCCTGGGATGGTGAGAGGCTTACCGTCGGTTTTGAAACGGCCCCCTATAAGGCTGTGGTAAAGGTTGAAAAGGGGACAAATTATCTGCGCTTCATCCTGGAAGATTTCATCTGCTATCCGGAAGACTATGGCAACCAGGCCATGGACCTTCCCCCGGTTGCAGAATTCAGGATCCTGCAGTTGCCTGTCAAAGAGCGCAGGCATTACGGAGAATGGCTGAACTGCATGTGGGACGATGTCTCTGCGGTTTGTGTTGCCGGATGCGACCCTTGGTCGCTGATCTGGCATGAAGACAGGGATGGAGGCAGGGTACTCACTGCAGACTTGTATTCAGGTAAGAAACTTCGTGGAGGTTCTGCCGCCATCATCGCAGCTGAAGGCAGGGCGCCGTTCCTCGAGGCCATGGACAGGTTCGAAGTCGATCTGGACCTGCCAAGAGGTGTTCTAAGCCGCCGTTCACCGATGTTGAACCGTTCCATTTACTGGACATCCGACGCCAATCCCTCAAACATCGACAAGCATATCGCCATCGCTCGGAAAGCCGGTCTCAAGATGATGCTGTTTTACTACCCATGCTTCATCAAGTCCCGTGGCTACCGGCTCCTTGGTGACTATGACTTGAAGGATGAATATCCTGGCGGCTATGATGACCTAAGGAATATGATCGACAAAGTCAAGGCCGCTGGCATCACACCCGGATTCCACACTCTTCAGACCCATGTCGGCGTAGAAAGCCGTTACGTCAAACCCTCCATCGATGCCCGGCTCAACCGCAAGCGGCTGTTCACACTAAAGGAGCCGATCCCTTCCTCCGGTGATGTAAAGGAAATCTTCGTGGAAGAGAATCCGGTCGATTCTCCTCTTCACGACTACACCAGGGTCATTGCTTTTGGCGGCGAGGGATTTGAATATGAAGGCTATACCACTGAACCTCCCTACAAGTTCACAGGCGTCAGGCGCAGGGCTTTCGACACGGATGCAGTGGCCCACCGCAAGGGTGAGATAGGAGGAATCCTGGACCTCAGTGAGTTTGGAAGAGGGACCTCGATCTACATCAACCAGGATAATGATCTCCAGGATGAAATAGCAGAGAAGATTGCACGCATCTATGACTGTGGTTTTGAATTCCTCTACCTTGACGGATCTGAAGGTGTGCATCCACCGACCGGAATAAATGTTTCCCTCGCTCAGTACAGGGTCGCCTCCAAACTCGGGAAGATGCCTCTCTTCATGGAAGGAGCTGCAAAATCCCATTTCGGCTGGCATCTTCAGGCTGGAGCGAATGCTTTTGACATCTTCCCTCCTGAAGTTTTCAAGGAAAAAATCCTTGAGTTCCCTTATGCGGAGGCCCCGAAGATGGCGGATAACATGACCCGTGTGGACTTCGGATGGTGGAACATCAGGCCGGAGACAACTCCAGAGATATGGAACTTCGCCGACAGCCTGGCTGCCGAATGGCACTGTCCCGTCACCATCCAGTTTTCTTTCAGCGCCCTTGAGTCAAACCCTCATGCAGATGAACTGCTTGCAGTCCTGAAGAAATGGGAGGAATACAGAGAGAATGAGAATTAAATAATCAAAAGCAATGAAGAAGCTTATCAGACTTATCCTGGCCGTCGTGGTCGTCCTCCTTTTAGTGAGACTCTGCTCCGGCAACTCAGGAAGCGTGATCAACCTCCCTGGTGGATTCGGGGGGGACAAGACGGAAGACACCGGAGGTGACTGGTTCGGTCCCAAGGACAAGACAGGACAAAAGTCTAACGAAAGTGTTCCGGAGGACATCCGTGACTTGGAAAGGCAGCTAGGAATAGGGAATGACGACGCTCCCTCGACCACTACGACTATTCCTTCGGTACCTTCTTCGACATCGGCATCGTCGCCTTTGACCTTCAAAGGCATTCCAATCACCGGCTCCCTTCAGGCATTCGGCACCGAACTGGTAAAGGCTGGCTTCAGGAAATCCCTGGACGGCCGCACTTATTCGGGCGATTTCGCAGGTTACACCGGATGCAAGATAACACCTGTCGGAGGCGATACCGTGCAGGAGGTCAGGGTGGATTTCCCTGTCATTTCCGATTGGGATGCTCTGGAAAAAGCCTATGATTCACTCCAGGCTTCCCTTACCCAGAAATATGGCATCGAACCGAAAACTTCGTCGGGCAGCAACCAGGCTGTTTACACTCTTCCCAACGGCAGGATCACACTCGATGCTGACGTTAAGGACAGTTCTTCCTGGCATGTTATCCTGAAATATACCAATTCCGCTGCCGTAGCTGCATCAAGCACCATCGACAGGAATCCTATCGACGACCTTTAGCAGGCCCTCTTTAAACTTCGATAGCTGTCTTGAACTGGGAGAGGAAGCGGAGGTCGTTCTCGAAATAGTGGCGGAGGTCGTTGACCTGCCACTTGAGCATGGCGATACGCTCCAAGCCCATTCCGAAGGCGAATCCGCTGTATTTCTTGCTGTCTATTCCAGACGCCTCGAGGACGTTGGGATCTACCATTCCGCAGCCCATGATTTCGAGCCAGCCGGTTCCCTTGCAGATGTTGCAACCCTTGCCATGGCAGATGTTGCAGCTGACATCAACCTCGCTTGAAGGCTCGGTGAACGGGAAGTAGGAAGGTCTCATGCGGATTGCGGTGTCAGGTCCGAACATCTCACGGGCGAAAAGCAGGATGGCCTGCTTGAGGTCTGCGAAAGTGACGTTCTCGTCGATGTAAAGACCTTCGACCTGGTGGAATATGCAGTGAGCACGGGCTGAGATGGCTTCATTGCGGAAAACCCTTCCGGGGCAGATGACCCTGATGGGGAGCTTCATGGTCTCCATTGCACGAACCTGCACTGAAGATGTGTGGGTCCTGAGGAGAAGCGGATTGAGGTGTCCTGCAGACACGAAAAAAGTGTCCTGCATGTCCCTGGCGGGATGGTTGGGAGGGAAGTTCAGAGCCTCGAAGACATGGTAGTCGTCCTCGATCTCGGGACCTTCAGCCACGTCGTAGCCAAATTTGCGGAATATGTCCACAATCTCCTGACGGACAATCGAGACAGGGTGCCTTGATCCGAGCGGTACAGGAGTTCCTGGCATGGAGAGGTCTTCCTTCGGGCTGTCAGCTGCAGCAGAAGAAACGGTCATCTCTTTCAGGGATTCTATCTTCGCGCTGGCTGCCTGCTTGAGTTCGTTGATCTTCTTTCCGAACTCTCTCTTCAGATCGGGACTGAAAGTCCTGAACTCTTCGAAAAGCTTTGTAATCTCACCTTTCTTGCCAAGGAGACGTACCCTGGCTTCTTCCACTTCCTTTGCGTTGGCGCAAGCAAGCTCGCGCACCTGCTCCATCAGCTTCTCTATTTCTTCCTTCATGGTCTGTTAATTGTGTTTTGCTTTCCTTTTGTCTCTTGCCTTCTTTGCACGTCCGGCGTCACCTTTGTTGTACCTGGCCCACTGTTCTTCGTTGAGAACCTTGTGCATGGCGTTGTAGATCTTCTCAGCCCATTTGTCATTGGCCTGGATGTAAAGATCGTTGTTGGATACCTTGGCTTCCTGGAGTTCGTCCAATTCCTTCTGCATGGCACGGTAGTCATGGTTCAGGATGGAGTCTGTGTAGAAGACCTGCCAGTCCTCCAGCTTGAGGTTGGATTCGAGTTTTTCGATTTCCTTCTGGATGAACTCGTCCATCTTCTTTTCCTTTTCTTCAGGACTCATCTGCTGTTGCTGCGCGAAGGTTGCTCCCATTGAAAAGAACATCGCCAGCACCGCAAACAATATTTTTTTCATATCTTTACAATTCATAAGATTAGCAGACAAAATTAATCATTATTAAAATAATCACAAAATGACCGGAAGATCAATCATCGGAGCAGTGTTGGCAGCCGCCCTCCTGCTGTCCGGAGGAAGCAAAAGCAAAGCTTGTACCAACATCATAGTCACAAGGGGTGCAAGCGCCGACAATTCGAACATAATCTCCTATGCTGCAGACTCCCATGTGCTTTATGGCGAGCTGTATTTCCATCCCGCAGCCATCTGGAAGCCTGGTACCATGCTTGATGTAATCGACTGGGACTCCTACAGGCCGCTTGGCAGCATACCTCAGGTTGAGAGGACATACAAGACTGTCGGCAACATGAACGAGTACCAGCTCATCATAGGCGAGACCACATGGGGAGGCCGCAGGGAGCTCCACGATCCCAAGGGAATCATGGACTACGGCTCATTGATCTACATCACCCTGCAGAGAGCCAAGACCGCCCGCGAAGCCATCCAGACCATCATTGACCTTGCCAATGAATATGGTTACGCGTCTTCTGGTGAAACTTTCTCGATCGCCGACAAGAACGAGGCCTGGGTCATGGATCTTGTAGGAAAGGGACCGGATGAGAAGGGTATCAACTACGTGGCCATCAGGATCCCTGACGGTTACATCTGCTCGCACGCCAACCAGGCCCGCATACAGACCTTCCCCCAGAACGATCCCGAGAACTGCATCTTCGCCCCCGGAATGATCGATTTCGCAAGGAAGCATGGTTGGTTCAGCGGCAATGATGAGGACTTTGATTACAGCGCTGCTTTCGGCCCGGTCGATTTCGGTGGTGCAAGAGCCTGTGACGCCAGGGCCTGGAGTGCATTCAACATCCTGACCGGCGGTGAGTTCACCTACGAGAAGGACGGAAAGATGGTCACCGAGCCCGCTTCCGCTTACTACGACTACATCACCGGTAAGAATCTTTCCCATAGGATGCCCCTGTTCGTAAAGCCTTCCAAGAAGATTACTGTCAAGAATGTGGCTGATGCCATGAGGGACCATTTCGAGGGAACTCCCCTCGACATGACCACCGACATCGGAGCCGGCGGCAACGCCCTCCCTTACAGGTGGAGACCGATGAACTTCTCCAAGGATGGCTGGAGCTATGTCAACGAGAGGGCGATCGCTACCCAGCAGACAGGTTTCTGGTTCGTAGCCCAGTCCAGGCATGACCTTCCCGACGTGGTCGGCGGAATCATCTGGTTCGGAACCGATGACGCCGCGACTTCCTATCTTACCCCTATCTATTCCAACACCAACGAGGTCCCCGAGTGTTTCAAGGAGGGCAACGGCAATATGTTGGAATATTCCAAGACAGCATCCTTCTGGATCAACAACCGCGTTGCGAACGATTGCTACAAGGCCTACAACATGATGGCTCCGACCGTACGCGAGGCTATCGACAAGTTCGAGAACGAGCAGATGTTCACCAAGGTGGCGGAGATGGATGCCAAAGCCCTTGCCGCCTACAATTCGATCCTTGCCAAGGCTGAAAAGAAAGGTCTTGACAGCAAGGATTGGTTTGCCCCTGTCAAGAAGCTCCTTACCGACTATTCCGTCAGCACTGCACAGAAGCAGTTCTGGGCCTGGGTGGACCTTGAGGAGATGATCACCGTCAAGTTCATCGACGGTAATGTCAAGGCCCAGGATGAGGATGGCAATTTCAAGCATTCCAAGTACAATAAGGGGACACCCGCCGGGATAACTAATCCTGGCTACACTGAGAAATGGAAGGAAGCCGTGATCCAGGATCATGGCGATGTGCTTCGCGTGAGATAATGATGAAGATTCTCAAGGGTTTTCTTTCCTTAGCGGTTTTATTGGTGTCGGTGTCGATGCACGCCGACGAAGGTATGTGGCTTATCCAGGACATCAATGCTGCCCTGGAGAAGAACATGAAGGCTCGTGGCCTGAAATTGTCAGCTAAGGAGATCTACAATGTCGATGCACCCGGGACCGCCGTCTCGGATGCCGTGGTTTCAATAGGATTCTATTGTACCGGCAGTCTTATTTCGGACAACGGCCTGGTCATAACCAACCATCATTGCGCCTATTCCAACATTGCAGCCCTCAGCACTCCCGAACATGACTATCTTGAGGAAGGCTACTGGGCCATGACTTCGGAGCAGGAACTTCCGGTGGAAGGGGAATCGATGTATTTCCTGAAGAGGGTCTTTGAAGTCACCGACGAGGTCGCGGCCCTGAAAAAACAGTTGGATGAAGATGGCAAGCCTCTTTCCATGAGGAAGATAGCCTCTTCCCTCGAGAAGAGATATTCCGAAAGTACCGGACTGCGGTGCATCTTGAGCGAGATGTGGGCTGGAGAAAAGGCTTACATAAGCGCCTACAAGGTCTACACCGACATCCGCTTGGTGGCCGCCCCTCCCGTGTGCATAGGTTATTTCGGCGGAGAAGGGGATAATTTCACCTGGCCGCGTCACAATTGCGATTTCACGATCTACAGGATCTACGAGAACGGAGTTCCGCTTCAGGGTGAGAAGAACCTGAAAGTGTCCCTGAAAGGCTATTCCCCAGGCTCATTCACCATGGTCATCGGCTATCCCGGCAGGACAGACAGATATGCATCTTCCTCCGAGATAGACTACCAGGAGAAGGTCGTGCTTCCGGTCTCCAACGAGATCAGGGGTAACCAGCTGAAGATAATGGCCCGCAGGATGGATGCCGATCCCGTGGTAAGGCTCAAGTACTCTGACCGCTATTTCAGCATCAGCAACTCCCAGGTAAACAATGTGGGCATGGCCCAGTGCTATAAGCGCTTTCGAGTCAAAGACGAGAAGGTCGCCCAGGAGAGGCAGCTGAGGTCTTGGATAGGCGGAGGAAGCACCCGTTCAGACCGTTGGGGAAACTTGCTGGAGGATCTCGATGGGGCATATTCAAAGACGGCCGCAGTTGAAAGGGACAAGGTGATCTTCCGTGAAACCATGCTTCGGGGCACCGTCATCGGAACCTATCTTCTCCGAGCCTGGAACTCCAAGGACGTGAAGAGGGCGAAGGAAGTCCTCCTCTCAGGCCTTGCAGAGACAGACCCTGCAGTGGAGAAGGATCTTCTTGAATATGCCCTCAGGGAGTATTTCACCAATCTCGACAACTACTACTACGGCCCCTACCAGAGGTGGATCCAGGACCGCTTCGGCTATGATTTCACGGCTATGACAGAATACCTCTGGAGCAACAGCCTGGTGTCTTCCAAGTCCAGGATCGAAGCTATGGAATCCATGGATGAACTCAAGGATGATCCTCTCAGGAAGTTTATCTCTGATTCCCCTATCTCTGTCTTCAACGAAAGGAATGGTCACCAGCAGGATTGGGCTCGGGCCGGAGAATTGGAAACCGAGTACAAAAGGGCCATTTACTGGATGCGACTCCATAAGGGAGAGCTTCAGTATCCTGATGCAAATTCCACGATGAGGATCAGCTATGGCCGTGTAGGTGGCTTCAGCCCGAATGATGGAGTCTGGCAAGATTGGTATACGACCCCTGCCGGCATACTTCAGAAGTACGATCCTTCAAATCATGACTACAACCTCAATTCCAGGCAGAAATACCTTCTTGAAAAGGATAATTGGGGCCGCTGGGGTTTCAGGGTCGGCAAAAGAAGGCATGGGATGATAGTCGATTTCATTTCGGACAACGACATAGCCGGGGGCAATTCAGGCAGTCCTGTCCTGAATGAAGAAGGCGACCTGATCGGACTTGCTTTCGACGGGAACCTGGAATCTCTCGCGAGTGACACCTCCTACACGGAAGGCTACAACAAATGCATCAACACCGACATCCGTTTCGTGATGTGGGTGCTTGATAAATATGCGGGTATGAAACGGATAATCAAGGAGATAGAATTCTCCTAACATTCAAGGATATGAGAAAAGCAATTGGAATAGGGGAGACTGTCCTCGACATCGTATTCCGGAACAACCAGCCGCAGGCAGCGGTGCCCGGAGGATCCACATTCAATTCCATGATCTCCCTGGGGAGATGCGGCGTACCTGCCGACTTCCTCTCCGAGTTCGGAGACGACAGGGTAGGGATCATGATCAAGGATTTCATGAAGGAAAACGGAGTGATCTCGGACCATGTCAATCTGCTCAATTCAAAGACTCCTCTTTCCCTGGCCTTCCTTGACGAAAAGAATGATGCCCAGTACATCTTTTATCGAGATGCTGCGGAAGAGCGCCCGGACTTCGTCTATCCTGAGATAGAAAAGGATGACGTCGTCCTTTTCGGTTCCTTCTATGCTTTGAATCCGGCCTGCCGTCCTCTTGTCAGGAGATTCCTCGAACACGCCCGCGCCAAGGGAGCCATCCTGTATTATGATGTCAATTTCCGTCCTTCCCACGTCAAGGATCTGGGACACATCGGCAATGCCCTTTGGGAGAATATCGAACTTGCAGACGTCGTGAGGGGAAGCAATGAAGACTTCATAACCTTGTTCGGAATCGGTGATGCCGGTAAGGTGTTCGAAGAGAAGATATCGTCCCGCTGCAGCAACTTCATCTGTACCTTCGGCTCGGCTCCTCTCAAGATTTTCGATTGCGGAGGTTTCGTAGGGGAATATCCAGTCAAGCCCATCGAGACTGTGAGCACCATCGGTGCCGGTGACAATTTCAACGCAGGCTTCATCTACGGTCTTGTCAAGGACGGCATTACCGGTGAGATGCTCCGCGGAGGTCTTTCCAAGGAGCAATGGGATGACCTTGT
>Ga0129310_1000083_pt1 | contig 124117 bp, 101 predicted proteins | sample Go1ome_2_FD_94433 | JGI IMG/M metagenome (GOLD analysis project Ga0129310, IMG submission 94433) | Western lowland gorrila individual fecal microbial communities from Wisconsin, USA - Go1022A metagenome | ecosystem: Host-associated > Mammals > Digestive system > Large intestine > Fecal... | reverse complement strand
TGAGGTATTCCTCTCGGAGCGGGTGCGATACCATCCAGGTGGAAGAGTCCGAGTTCCTTGTTGTCCTTCGCCATCGGGCGCTCGCCCTGGAGGACATGGATCTCGACTGAAGGCTGGTTGTCAGCAGCTGTCGAGAAGACCTGGCTCTTATGCGTAGGAATGGTAGTGTTAGCATCGATGAGCTTAGTCATGACACCACCGAGGGTCTCGATACCGAGAGACAGAGGGGTGACATCCAGGAGGAGGACATCCTTAACATCGCCAGCGAGCACACCACCCTGGATGGAGGCGCCGATTGCGACGACCTCGTCGGGATTGACACTCTTGTTGGGCTCCTTGCCGAAGAACTCCTTCACGAGTTCCTGGACCTTGGGGATACGGGTGGATCCGCCGACGAGGAGGACCTCGTCAATGTCGGAAGCCTGGAGGCCGGCGTCACGAAGGGCGATGCGGCAAGGCTCGATTGACCTCTGGAAGAGGTTGTCGCAGATCTGCTCGAACTTAGCCCTGGTGAGGGTCTTCACAAGGTGCTTGGGGATGCCGTCGACAGGCATGATGTAAGGAAGGTTGATCTCAGTGGAGGTCTGGCTGGAAAGCTCGATCTTTGCCTTTTCTGCAGCTTCCTTAAGTCTCTGGAGAGCCATCGGGTCCTTCTTCAGGTCGATACCGCCGTTCTCTGCTGCGAACTCGGCAGCAAGCCAGTTGATGATCTCCTGGTCGAAGTCGTCACCACCAAGATGGGTGTCACCATTGGTGGACTTCACCTCGAAGACTCCACCACCTAGCTCGAGGATGGAAATATCGAAGGTACCGCCACCAAGGTCGTAGACAGCGACCTTCATATCCTTGTTCTTCTTGTCAAGACCGTAAGCAAGGGCAGCTGCGGTAGGCTCGTTGATAATCCTCTTGACATCGAGTCCGGCGATCTTACCGGCCTCCTTGGTTGCCTGGCGCTGGGAGTCAGAGAAGTATGCAGGCACTGTAATGACAGCCTCGGTGACATCCTGGCGGAGGTAGTCTTCGGCGGTCTTTTTCATCTTCTGAAGGACCATTGCGGAAATCTCCTGAGGGGAATAGAGCTTGCCGTTGATGTCAACGCGCGGGGTGTTGTTCTCGCCACGGACGACCTTGTAAGGGACCCTGCTTACTTCCTTGGTCACCTGGTCGTAAGTCTCACCCATGAACCTCTTGATAGAGAAGACAGTGTTCTGGGGATTGGTGATGGCCTGACGCTTTGCAGGGTTTCCAATCTTCCTCTCTCCGCCGTCGGTGAATGCCACGACAGAAGGGGTAGTCCTCTCACCCTCGTTGTTGATTATGACGGTAGGCTGGTTGCCTTCCATGACCGAAACGCACGAATTGGTGGTTCCAAGGTCGATTCCGATGATTTTTCCCATATTCTTTTCTCCTTTTATTATTTACGAATATATAGTTTTGGCGCCCGGACCTTGCGGAACCGGACGCCATATCCAATAACGAATGTTATGCCAAGCCGGTACGGCTGACAAATTGTCACTCGTGGGAGGCGAAACGCTGACGGGCCAGTGCCTCATATTCAGTCCCCGGACGGCCGTAATTGGCATACGGATGGATGGATATTCCTCCGCGCGGCGTGAAAAGACCGAGCACTTCTATGTACTTGGGATCCATCAACTTGATAAGGTCGTTCATGATCATGTTGACGCAATCCTCATGGAACCCGCCATGGTTGCGGAAACTGAAAAGATACAGTTTCAGGCTCTTGCTTTCAACCATCCAGATGTCAGGGATGTAGCTGATGCGGATCTCCGCAAAGTCAGGCTGGCCGGTTATGGGACAGAGGGTAGTGAACTCAGGGCAGTTGAACTTCACCCAATAATCCCTTCCGGGATGCATGTTCTCGAATGTCTCAAGTACTTCGGGAGCATAATCCATCTTGTATCTAGTCTCATGGCCCAGAGCTTCCAGGCCTTCTTTCTTCCTGTCCATAATGAATCAATAATCGAAAATCTTGAAAGGGTTGTAGTGGATGTCGCGATCGTAAGCATCCTCTTCTTCCGTCTCCTTGAGCTTGCGTACAACCATCGTCGTGACAGGCAGGATGATAATCTCATAGAGCACCTTGAACGACACCTGGAAGAGCATCATCCAAGCCAGGTCCTTTACCGGAGTCCACCAGAAAGCTATGGGCATGAATATGAGAGAGTCCAGGCACTCTCCGGCGACAGAGGACACTATTGCCCTGGCGGAGAAGCCCCTGCCTTCCTGGGCTACCTTCATCTTGCTCATTACGTAAGCGTTGAAGGTCGAGCCGGCAAGGAAAGCCAGCAGCGATGCCAGAAGGATTCGAGGAGCCATCTTGAACACGAAGTCGAAATGCTCTCCGCCAGTCCAGAAAGGAGCTGCCGGAAGCAGGACTGCTATCTGGGCGGTAAGAGCCACGAACAGGTTCATCGCGAACGCCGTCCAGATGACAAGGCGTGCCTTCCTGTATCCCCAGACCTCGGTGAAACAATCATTGAGGATGTAGGAGACGGGGAATATGAGCACAGCACAAGGCAGCGTGATCTTGCCGATGGCAAAGACCTTGGAGGCGAAAAGGTTTGAAGTGATAAGACAGACCGTGAAAAGTACGGCCATCAGCACGAAGGCTGAAGAAAAACTGTTCTTTTGCATTTCTAGTTTTTTAAGTGGTTACCTAGTACACTGACATTATTATCAATCGCCGGCTTCTTTCAGGCGCTCGGCGTTTTCTGCTATCTGAAGCTGGTTGATGCATTCCTGGATGTCACCGTCCATAAAGACCGGCAGGTTGTACATCGACCAGTTTATCCTGTGGTCCGTAACACGGCCCTGCGGATAGTTGTAAGTACGGATCTTGGCCGAACGGTCGCCGGTGGACACCATGGTCTTGCGCTTGGCACCGATCTCGTCGAGATACTTCTGATGTTCGAGGTTGTAAAGGCGGGTTCGAAGTTCCTCGAAAGCACGGTCCTTGTTCTTCAATTGGGAGCGTTCCTCCTGGCACTGGACAACAAGTCCGGTAGGAAGGTGGGTAAGACGTACTGCTGAATATGTCGTGTTGACACCCTGGCCTCCAGGACCAGAAGCGCAGAAGAGATCCAGGCGGATGTCTTCCCACTTGAGATCCACATCGAACTCACCGGCTTCGGGGAACACAGCCACGGAAGCAGCCGATGTCTGGATCCTTCCCTGTGTCTCAGTCTGGGGAACACGCTGCACGCGATGGACTCCGGACTCATATTTCATTATGCCGTAGACTCCTTCATCATTCGATGAGAGTTTGAAGACTATCATCTTGAAGCCACCGGAAGTTCCCGGAGCTGCATCATTGACTTCCAGTTTCCATCCCCTCTTCTCTGCGAACTTGGAATACATCCTGAACAGGTCGCCTGCAAAGATGGCAGCCTCGTCGCCACCGGTACCGCCGCGGATCTCAACGATAGCATTCTTGGCGTCATCAGGATCAGCAGGGATGAGGAGGATCTTTATCTGTTCCTCAAGCTGGGGCAGCAGGGGCTCTATTTCAGCGACCTCAGCACGGGCCATCTCCCTGAGGTCCTCATCCTTCTCATTGATCAGGATATCCTTTGCCTCTGCGAGTTCCTCAACCTTCTTCTTATAGTCAAGTCCGGTCTTGACGATCGGTTCCAGCTGCTTGTAGTCCTTGTTGAGCTGGACGTATTTCTTCATGTCGGCGATCACCGCAGGATCAGAAAGCTGATCCTGCAGCGAATTGTATTTGTCCTGGAGAGCCAGGATCTTGTCTACCAGAGTGTTCTCTGCCATATTATCCTCCTTAGAGTTCCTTCACGAAGCATCTGCGCCTCATGAAAAGTTCGTTATCATATTTTCCCCACACATTGGCAGCTCCGTTGGATTCAATCTGCGGATTGGTAATCGCGATCTTCGTCCCCATCTTGCGGTATTTTTCCGACATGGTGCAATGATATATTGACGAAACGCCTGTGTTCTGCCATTTCGGCACGGCCCCGTTGATCATCAAGTCGACAGTATGGTAGTCATGCATAGCCCTTAGAAGGTGCCACCACCCGAAGGGGAAAAGGTGGCCCTTGGCCTTCTGCAAAGCCTTCGAGATGGACGGGAACGTTATTCCGAAACCGACAAGTTCCTCGTGTTCATCAAAAATTATGCTACTCGTCTTGTCATTGACAAACCTAAGTACCTCCGAAGCCTCTTCTTCTATCTCCTCCTTTGTAAAAGGAATGAAGTTGTAGACTGACTTGGCGAAGCTTTCGTTGTAGACATCGAAGAAGTAGCGAACCATCTTCTTATCCTTCTTCAGCTTGCTGAGGCTTCCTTCATGAAGGTTGTACCTCTCTTTAAGCAGGCCGGCTATCCTGTAGATCTTGTCCTGGGGTTTCTGGTCTGCCGGAACCTTGTACTGGACCCAGTCACATTCCTTGACGTACCCGAGGGCATCCATGAAGCCTGCGTAATAAGGATAGTTGTAGATACAGTTGAAAGGAGGGATGTTCTGGAAGCCTTCAATCAACATCCCCTGCTTGCCAAGGGTGTTGTAATAGAGCGGACCATGGATCTCTTCCATGCCGTTTTCCCTGGCCCAATCCTCAGCAGTCCCGAGCAACAGGCGGGCTACTTCCAAGTCATCAATAGTGTCAAACCAGCCGAAGCGAGCCCTTTTCTTGTCATAAAGAGCATTATACCTGGGATTGATCATGCCACAGATCCGCCCTACGACTTTATTACCGTCAAGGACCATCCACATCTTACGCTTGCAATACGAAAGTGTCGAAACTTTAGTAAGTGACTTGACCTGATCTGAATGGAGCGCAGGAACGTACTGAGGGCAGTCCCTATATAGCTGATCGGGGAACTTGATAAAACGCTTCAAGTCCCTTTTACTCAAAACCTCAACTACCTTGTAAACTGACATCTTACAAATGTAGACATTTATCTTCTTTCTGGCAAGAGGTCAGGCTCAAAGACCTTTAGCTTTTCCCTCGTCCCAGATCGCATCCATCTCTTCCAGGGTCATGTCATGAAGGTCGCGTCCCTGACGTATGGTATTCTCTTCTAGGTAGGTGAAACGGCGCCTGAACTTGTCGCAGGCACGGTTCAGAGCAGTGTCAGGATCAATGCCGTAGAGCCTTGCCGCATTGATGGTGGCGAACATGAAATCGCCCAGTTCCTCCTCCGCCCTGTCGTAGGCTGCTTTTTTGTCATCCTCCGAAGAAACGGCATCAATGGCCTTGAACTCTGCTTCCAACTCTTCTTGTTCTTCCTTGACCTTGTCCCAGACTTGCTGTTTCTCTTCCCAGTCGAACCCCACTCCCCTCGCCTTGTCCTGCATGGAAAAAGCTTTGAGGATGGGAGGCAGGGAATCCGGGATTCCGGAGAGGATGCGTTTGTTGCCTCCTTTCTCCTTTGCCTTGAGCATCTCCCAGTTGGTGGAGACTTCCTCGGCATCTGCCACTTTGGTTGTGGAAAAGACATGAGGGTGGCGGTAGATCATTTTCTCGCAAAGTTTGTTCATCACGTCTGCGATGTCATAGCGGCCTTCCTCCTCGGCGATCTTCGTATAGAAAATAACATGAAGGAACACGTCGCCAAGTTCTTTCTCAAGAGCCTTGGCGTCTTTCTTAAGTACTGCGTCACTGAGTTCGTAGACCTCTTCGATAGTCATCGGACGGAGGGTGTCAATAGTCTGTGCATGGTTCCATGGGCACTCAGCCCTGAGCCTGTCCATCACGTCCAATGCCCTTTCGAACGCTTCCAGTTTCTTATCCTTATTCTCCATGATCTGCAAAAATAACAAAAAAAAGGCTATCTTTGGAGTCGATTAGTAACCAGGAAACCATCAATCTGAATGAAAGAAATACATTACGTCAGTGCTGACGAGGCGGTAAAAGCCGTAAGGTCTGGGGATCATATTCACCTCAGCAGCGTGGCGAGCGTGCCGCACATCCTTGTTGATGCCCTTGTACGAAGGGCTGAGGCACATGAGATAGAAGACCTCCACTTCCATCATTTCCACACTGAAGGACCGGCTCCGTACTCGGATCCCAAGTACATGGGAATATTCTTCGAGCAAGGCTTCTTCATCGGCCCCAACGTCCGTGCGAATGTCAATTCAGGTTATGCCGACTACCTTCCGGTCCACCTCGGAGAGTCCCAGAAACTCTACCGCAGCGGTGCGATCAAGCTTGGTGTCGCAATGGTCCAGGTGTCGCTTCCTGACGAAAACGGGATGGTGTCCCTTGGCACTTCCGTGGACTGCTCCATCGCGGCAATCGAGACCGCCAGGGTGAAGATAGGAGTCATCAATCCGAACGTTCCCTTTGCCTACGGAGACCTGGTGTCCCTCGACGCCTTCGATTATCTTGTCCAGGACGACACGCCCCTCGTCACCAAGGATTTCGCAGAACCTACTCCGACCGAAATCCTGATCGGAAAGAACTGTGCAGAGCTCGTACCTGACGGAGCATGCATCCAGATGGGCATCGGAGCCCTTCCGAACGCTCTTGCAGCGCAGCTGACCGACCACAAGGACCTCGGAGTCCACACAGAGATGTTCGCCGACGGCATCCTGCGCCTGATCAAGAAGGGAGTGGTGACCGGAGCCAACAAGGCCATAGACAAAGGCAAGATAGTAGCTTCCTTCCTGCTCGGATCGCAGGACGTTTATTCATTCATCGACCACAATCCGGACGTGCTGATGAAGGACATCAAGTACGTCAACGATCCCTGGACGATCTCCCGCAACCCCAACATGATGGCCATCAACTCCGCCACGGAGGTAGACCTCACCGGACAGATCAGCGCCGACTCGATAGGCACGCGCATCTTCTCCGGGACCGGAGGCCAGCTCGATTTCGTCAAGGGCGCGATAATGTCCGAAGGAGGAGTCTCCATGACAGCCTTCGCTTCCCGCACCAACAAGGGTAAGGCCAAGATTGTCCCCTTCCTCAACCCAGGAGCCGGAGTCGTTACCCCGAGGGCTGACGCCCACTGGATCATCACTGAATATGGTGCCGTGGACCTCTACGGGAAGTCACTCCAGGAAAGGGCGAAGCTGCTCATCTCTATCGCCCATCCGGACGACCGTGAGATGCTGGACCGCGCCTCATTCGAGCGTTTCGGCCCTCATTGGCACAGCGTAAAGATCTGAAAGCTATAGGAAGACCCGATACAAGCGTCACAGGTACCTGCCGGTGACGCTTTCTTTGTTGCCTACGATTTCGGAAGGGGCTCCGCTTGCTACGATACGTCCGCCCTTGATTCCGCCTCCCGGTCCCATGTCAACCACATAATCAGCCTGACGGATCACATCGAGGTCATGTTCTATCACGATAACGGTAGCTCCGTTTTCGATAAGATGACGGAACACTCCCATGAGAGTACGCACGTCGAGAGGATGGAGGCCGATTGTAGGTTCATCGAACACGAAGACGGTATCCCCTTGTCCCCTGCCCATCTCGCTTGCAAGTTTCAGGCGCTGGGCCTCTCCACCCGAAAGGCTTGGAGTGGCTTCTCCGAGGGTAAGATAGCCTAATCCCAGATCGTGGAGCACCTTCAAACGGCTCTTCACCAGAGACAAGTCAGGACAAGCCTCCAGCGCCTCATCTACACTCATCGCCATCAGTCCTGGCAGCGTATGCCCTCCTTTCCTGGTGATCTCGAAAGCCTGGCGTGAATACCTGGAGCCATGACAGTCAGGGCACGGAATGTCCACGTCAGGAAGGAACTGCACATCCAGGCTTATGCTGCCGGTTCCATCACAGACCGGACAGCGGAGGCGGCCGGTGTTGTAGGAGAAGTCACCTGCCTTCCAGCCTCCTGCCTTTGCCCCTTCCGTCTTGGAAAAAACCTTTCTCAGTTCATCATGGATGTTGGCATAAGTAGCCACCGTAGAACGAACGTTGATCCCTATGGGAGTCGCATCGATAAGCTTGACCTGATGGATCCCTTCCGCCTCGACCAACTTAACATGTGAAGGTAGTTTCCTGCCTTCGATTGATGCCTTAAGTCCTGGGATCAGGCTTTCGAGTATCATGGTAGTCTTGCCGGACCCGGAGACACCGGTCACAACCGACAGCCTTCCTTTCGGGAATTCCACCGAAAGAGGCTTGACTGTGTGTATAGGCCCGGTTTCCATCTTTATTGTTCCCAGATCGAAGAGGTCAGGCCTCCTGGCCGATACTCCTGCATTGTCCTTCAGGAATGGTCCGATCTTGGAGACCGGATTGTTCTCGAGGTCCTTCACCGTGCCCTGGGCAAGGATCCGGCCACCTTTGGCTCCTGCTTCCGGACCGAGTTCAATGAGCCAGTCCGAATGTGCCAGGACCTGGGTGTCATGATCCACGAGAACAACTGTGTTGCCGTCAGCCACAAGGTCATCCATGACTCCTGTCAGACCTTCCAGGTTTGAAGGATGCAAGCCAATCGAAGGTTCGTCAAGCACATACAGTACTCCTGTCGTGCGGTTCCTGACTGAACGGGCAAGCTGCACCCTCTGCCTTTCTCCGGTTGACAAAGTGGCTGCAGCCCTGTCAAGGGAAAGATATGACAGTCCAAGGTCCACCAGACGCCTGGCTGTGTCGTTGAACGACTCACAGATTCTCTCCGCCATGGGACGCATAGGCTCAAGAAGGGAAGCCGGTACACCAGCGACCCATTCGATTAGCTCGGCAAGAGTCATCTTGCAGGCATCGGCCAGGTTGATTCCCCTCAGCAGGGGCGCCCTGGCCTCATCGGAAAGCCTGGTGCCGCCGCAGTCAGGGCACAAGTCTTCCTTAAGGAACTTCTCCACCCTCTTCATTCCTGTCTCGTCCTTGACTTTGGACAGGGCATTCTCCACGGAATAGACAGCATTGTAATAAGTAAAGTCCATTTCCGCGAAGTTGTTCGTCTTCTCATTGCGGTAGAGGATATGCTTCTTCTCGGCGGGTCCGTGGTAGACGATCTCCTTCTCTTCAGGCGTCAGGTCCTTGAAAGGCACGTCAGTGCGGACACCCATCTCCCGGGCGATATCCTTCATGAGGGACCACATCAGTGATCCCCACGGGGCGACAGCGCCCTGGTCGATCGTCAGGGTCTCGTCTGGCACAAGCGTAGACTCGTCCACCTTCCTGACTATGCCGGTACCGCCGCATGTTCTGCATGCCCCCTCACTGTTGAACGCAAGCTGCTCGGCTCCGGGTGGATAGACCCTTTCGCCGCAGACCGGACAGTAGATCGGCTGTTCAGCCGCCACGTCCAGGGTTGGCTCAAGGTAATGTCCGTTGGGGCAGCGGTGGCTGGCCAGACGGGAGAACATCAGCCTCAGGCTGTTCAGCAACTCCGACATCGTACCGAAGGTACTTCGTATTCCCGGGACTCCGGGACGTTGATGCAGGGCTAAGGCCGCCGGGACATAGCGCACCTCGTCCACCATGGCCCTCGAAGCCTGGGTCATCCTTCGTCTGGTGTAGGTGGAGAGGGATTCGAGGTATCTCCTGGATCCTTCGGCATACAGGACCCCCAGAGCCAGGGAGGACTTCCCGGAACCGGAGACTCCGGCAATCCCGACAAGCTTCCCAAGCGGTATGTCAACGTCAATGTTTTTAAGGTTATGGGCTTTCGCACCCCTTACTTCGATATTAGTTGGTTTATCAGTCATATCCTTGATTAAAATGCCGGTTCAGGTCCCATCGTCAACTTAAGGGTTCCTCCGGCGGCTATGTCCTTGAAGTCCATGTATGGTTCTGCAAGGAGTTTACCATTAAGCCTGGCCTCCTGGATGTAGATATTCTCCGGGCTGTTACCGACTGCTATCACGGTAAATGTCTTCCCGGAGGCATATTCCTTGTCTGTGCGGATCTCAACCTTGTCGAAAACCGGACTGGTTATCTCCATCCTGGTGTCTCCGGGGCAGATCGGGTGCAAGCCGGCAGCTGCAAGGACGTACCATGCAGACATCTGTCCGACGTCGTCGTTACCTACCAGCCCGGTCATGGGGTCATCTGAATAGGCATGGGAACAGATGAACCTGGTCCACTTCTGGGTTTTCCAAGGCTGTCCCAGCTCGTTGAAGAGGAACGGGATGAAATGGACAGGTTCGTTGGCATGGTTGTAATAACTGTTCCACATAAGGTTGTCCGGAGTATTATTGAAGAAGCTGTCAAGGTCTGCAATGACTTTCTCCCTTCCTCCCATCAGTTCCACCATTCCCTCGATATCATGGGGAACGAACCATCCCTGCTGATAAGGATTGCTCTCTATGCAGCCGTAATCATCCTTAAGCCTTCCTTCATCCGGCCATTCTTTCCATGTGCCATCTGGGTTTCGTGGCCTGAACCATCCTGCGCCAGGATCGAATATATTCCTGTAAGCCTTGGACCGCATGTCATACTCGACGGTTATCTCCTGATCACCAAGGGCTTCCGCAAGACGAGCCACACACCAGTCGCTGTAGGCATATTCAAGGGTCTCGGAGATGCTCGACGGCGTCCAACCAAGAGGATGGTTGCCGAACTTCTCCGAAGTCGAGAGTGCCAGTTTAAGCGCCTCACCGGCATCAAAGCAACGGATTCCCTTGGCATAGGCGTCAGCCATCACGGCAATTGCCGGATTGCCTACCATGCATCCTGAATATGCGTTCAGGAATTCCCAGCGCTCCAGGTACCCTTTGCCGCTCTGATCTGCCATTGTCACAAGAGAAGCGACGATGTCTCCCACCACCTGAGGATTGATTATGGTCTGCAGAGGCATCTGGCTTCGGAAGACGTCCCATCCGCTGAATATGGTCCTTTTGCTGAAGGAAGTGCCGCTTTCATGGACAGCATAGTCTCCTCCCACGTAGCGTCCGTCACAATCAGTGAAGAGCCTCGGGTCTATCATGGTATGGTACAAGGCTGTGTAGAAGATAGTCTTGTCGGCCTCGGAACCGCCGGTAACGATAATCTTTGAAAGCTGGTCATTCCAGGCCCTTTCCGCCTCAGAGCGAACGGTTTCGAAATCCTTACCCTCGATCTCCTGCTTGAAGTTATTCCTGGCGCCATCCACATCCACGAACGAAATCCCAACTTTCAAGACTGTTTCCTCAGCCCTACCTGTCGGGAATTCCGTGTAGAAACCGACGTGCTTCCCTCCTATTTCAGTCAAGTCAGTGAACACCGGAGCCTGCTCCACCCTTTCCAGGTACTGACGGCTGGTGACATCCCTGCGCTTGCGAGTCCAGTCATCCGGAATATCCGCGCACCAGAAACCGATGCTTCCCCATGGCCTGTCCAACTCAGCATGGAAATAAACTGTGTACAAGGCTTTTCCAGCACCGTCGCCCCATCCTCCGGTCTCCGGCGTACAACGCATCCAGCCTTCTATCGTATGGTCATCGACAATCTTTACATACTGTTCTTCCGATGTTCCACCTACCCTCCTGGCAAGGTCGACTTGGATTCTGGAAATGTCACTTTCGGGCCATGTAAACCTGAAGATGCCACAACGCGGGGTCGCAGAACACTCGACCTTTATCCCGTAGTCGGTAAGATTCACTGAATAGTAGCCAGGTGAGGCAGTCTCTGTGGATTTGTCATATCCTGAACGCCATCCTTCGATGCTTCCATCCTCCTTTCCGGCTATCTTCCTCAGAGGGCCCGTAGTGGGCATTACAAGGAAATTGCCAAGGTCGCCGTACCAGCCAACACCACTCATCTGGGTCATCGCGAAACCCTCTATGGTCTTCATCTCGTAACTGTAACCAGAACCGTTGTCCCCTCCGGTAACAGTGTTCGGACTCACCTGGACCATTCCGAAAGGTGTTGCCGCACCCGGAAATGTCTTGCCTAAACCGTGATAGACCCCAGCGACGTCAGTATTGGTACAAGCGCCGATGAAAGGATTGACATAGCTGAGAAGGGTTCTGCTCCCCTCTTTTGAGATTCCTGAGCACCCGCTTAAAACTGCCGCCGTTATTATGGATAATGACAGCGCTGCAATTGAAGCTATTCTAGAAATCGATTTCAACTGGTGATGCCGTGAATGAACTGATGGTCGCGTGGGCATTAGTCAGATAGTAGACAGCGGTGTTGGAGTCGTTTTCATCATACATAGACCTAAGGCTCGGGTTGGCATCCAACATGGCCTTCTTGATTTCTACCCTGGGATCCTCCACCAAAGTCGCTGTGATACGGAGCCACTTCTCTCCGTCATAGGCACATATGGCCACCTTGGGATTCCCGGCAATCTGATGGGCAACGGCCTTGACATGGCCGGTCTGGATGTACAGCTTGCCTTCGATGATTTCGGCCGTACCGAAAGGACGGACCTGCGGTTGGTCACCGTCGACGGTGGCCAGGAAATAGAAACCTGTCTTGTGCAGGAAGTCGCGCACTTGTTGCATATTCTCCGGATTACTTGATTGATACTCAGAATGATCAGCCACTTTTACAGTCTGACATGACGCCATGGCAATTGCCGCTGCGAGAAGAAGGATAACTCTTTTCATAATGTTAATGTCCGTTATTACAACCTTAAATATACAAAAAATCCGTCATGCCGCAGCAGCACGACTGCGACTGACAAGGACGACTCCTCCCACGATAAGCACAGTAGCCGCCAGCTTCTGCCAAGTCAATACATCCATTCCCGCCCAGATACTCACTATTGCTGCGATAATAGGCTGTAGATAGGTGTACATGCTGACAAGGGTTGGCCTCAGATGCTTCTGACCGAAAGGGATAAGGAAATAAGCCACGAAGGTTGCGAAGAAAACCAAGTAGCCGATTTCCCATTTTACAAGCGATGGGACCGCCGAGAAATCAGTGGTCAGAAAACCTTTGAAAGAAAATGGCAGAGACAGCAGCAATGAGAACAGGAAGGTCCATTTGGAGAAGGTCACGACACTGTACTTTGAGATCAGCGGCCTGAACATACCGAGGTAGAGAGAGAAACTGAGACTGTTAAGAAGCAGCAGTACAATCCCCCATGGCGAAGTAGCCGAGACTCCCCCTTCATGGACTGAATTGAAGATCAGGAATATGACTCCGGCAAAGCTCAGTACGACTCCTCCGGCCTTCTTTCCGGTGATCGGCTCACCAAGGAACAGGAAGGCGAAAATCATAGTGAAAATCGGGCCGAGGGTTCCCATGATCGCAGTGTCAATCGTTGTGGCCATCGTAATGGCTTTCAGGAAAGTAAGCTGTGGGACAAAAAGACCCACAAACGACGCAACCGCGATCTTCAGGTAATCCCCACGCTCCACCTTCTCTTTAGGGATGAGAAAGGAAAGCAGCCAAAAAAGAACTGACGCCCCAAGAGCCCTCAACGTGAACAGCACGATCGGAGAGACTGCTTCGGAATTGGCGATGTCCTTACAGAACACGATGTTGAGCCCGAAGATAGTGTAGGCTCCTGCTACGGACAAGTGCCCTGCAAGTTTATTTCCGGTCTGGGCAGGCATGCTGGAGCACTATTTCAGGAATACGAAGAAAACTGCAAGCACCAGGCAGACGAAGGCCACTATGTGGTTCCACTGGATGGTCTGTCCCTTGAATACGAACATCACGATTATCGTGAAAATCGTCAATGAGATGACTTCCTGGATAACCTTGAGCTGAAGGAGGTTGAATGGGCCTCCGTTGGCTGCGAAACCGATCCTGTTGGCCGGGACCGTGAGGCAATATTCAAAGAAGGCTATGCCCCATGAAAAAAGGATAACCAGGATGAGAGGCCAGCCGGTCGAGATCTTCATCTCGCTGAGTTTCAGGTGGCCGTACCAAGCAAATGTCATGAAGACATTGGAGAAAACGAGCATCAAAACTGTCCAGAATCCACGCATCGTCTATTCGATTGTTTGTCTTTTGAGAAGGCGCCATGATAGCACCGGAATAAGGAACGAGAGCAAACATGCGATGAGCCAGAACACAGAGACCGGGAGGAAGTTGAAATCTCCCGCTCCGATCATGAAACCGCTCACCACATTCTGCGCCCCTGCTGCCCCGTAGCTGGCGAGTCCCACCATTCCGAGAGCGGACCCAGTGGCTTTGCGAGGCACTATGTCAAGGGCCATCAGGCCGGCCACGATGCAGTAGACCACACCGATCGAAAGGCTGAAGGCCGAGACGTAAACTATATTCATGAAATAAGAGCCCTTTGTGAGGAGGAAGCCTGCAAGGGAAGCAAAACAAAGCAGGCCGGACAGCAGGACCGGGATGAACCTGTTGCCCTTGAACACACGATCCGAAAGCCAGCCGGCCAGGACTGTCCCGGCTATTCCGAAAGCCTCCGAGAAGGCAATTATCTCTGTGGCACTTACGAGGTCATAGTCCTTGCCCTTCTGGAGGAAGAGCACTCCCCACTCGCTCACGGCGTGCTGCGTGATGTAGACGAAAGCGCTGGAAAGGGCAATTATCCATATCCCCGGATGCTTCACGACCATTTTCTGAAGGTCCTTAGTAGGCATGGTGTCAGTCTTGAGAACCTCTTCACCGGAGAGTTCCTGGACTGATGGAAGGCCACAGCTTTCAGGCGTGTCGGAAACGAACAGCAGGACTATCGCCGAACCAATCACCCCGGCAATAGCGGAGAATATGAAACCAAATTCCCATCCGATCCATGCGACGATAACACCCAATGCATAGACGGACAGGGACTTTCCCAAATAAGGAGTCGCACTCAGGATGCTGTAGAAAGTACCGCGGCGATTGAGAGGGAACCAGCGCGACAGGCTTATGACTGCTGGCGGAGCTCCCATAGACTGGCAATAGCCATTTATTCCCCAGACAAGCGCGAAGACAAAGAAAAGCGCTGCGGACGGGAGGCCCCACCATCCGTGTGCCAGGCCAAGGACTCCCATGAGCAGGTTCACGACAGTCGAGACTAGAAGTCCGGTAGCCATGAAACGCTTGATATTGCAATAGTCTGCTATGAAACCGTTGGCGAATTTCCCTGCAGCATACACGAAATAAAACGCCGAACCGATGATTCCCAACTGACCGGCAGTGAATATGTCTCCGTCTATTAGCGGCTGCTTGACGACTGCCATCGCCATCCTGCAGACGTAGTACAAGGCATAGGCTCCGGTCACTCCCCAGAAGGTACGGTTCCGCAGCCGGCGGTACTGTCCTTGCACGGCCCCTTCCGGCACCCTTTCCGCCGAAGGCTTGGAAATCCTGAAGTATGAATATAGACTCATAACGCACTGCAAAGATAAGAGAATAATTGCTATCTTAGCAATGTCAAACGACATAGCAAATGGCAAATTTGAAATCATTGGCCAAGGACACAGCGATCTACGGCCTGAGCAGCATAATCGGAAGGTTCCTCAACTACCTCCTGGTCCCCCTGTACACCTACGTCATCAATGCGTCCAGCGGCGGGTACGGAGTTGTGACCAACCTATATGCCTACACTGCCCTGCTCCTCGTGATCCTGACATACGGAATGGAGACTACCTTCTTCCGTTATTCCAACAAGGAAGGAGAGAATCCCGACAAGGTGTATTCAACCATACTCACATCCGTCCTGACGACCTCCGCCTTGTTCGTTGCCCTGGTGGTTGCCTTCCTGAAGCCGATTTCTTCAGCCATGGGCTATCCCGACCATCCGGACTACATTTGGACGATGGCCTTGACCGTCGCGATAGATGCTTTCCAGTGTATCCCTTATGCCTATCTCCGCTACAGGAAACGTCCTCTGAAGTTCGCGGCCCTGAAGCTTGGGTTCATATTCCTGAACATCCTTTTGAATCTCACCTATTTCGTCTTCCTTCCGAAACTCGGTCTCAATCCCTTCGGAATCTATGACAATGGAATCCAGGTCGGCTGGGTATTCTACATCAACCTCTTCTGCACCGCCTTCATGACCCTGTTCTTCGCAAAGGAGCTCAAGGAATTCAAGTACGGCTTCGACTGGAGCCTCATGAAGCGGATGCTTTCCTACAGCTGGCCGATCCTTGTGCTCGGTATTGCCGGGATCCTCAACCAAACCGCCTCCCAGATCATATTCCCATACGTCTACAAGGGATCAGACGGAGCAGCCCAGCTCGGAATCTACGGGGCCTGCATCAAGATTGCCATGATCATGGCCATGATCACCCAAGCCTTCCGCTACGCCTACGAGCCGTTCGTGTTCGGAAGCGCTTCGGAAAAGGACAGCAAGGAGACCTACGCCAAAGCCATGAAGTATTTCATCATCTTCACCCTGCTGGCCTTCCTCTGCGTCATCGGTTTCATGGACATACTCAAGTACATCATCGGCGCCGACTATCGCGTGGGCCTCAAAGTAGTGCCGATCGTGATGGTCGCCGAGATCCTTATGGGAGTCTATTTCAATCTCTCTTTCTGGTACAAACTTACTGACCAGACGCTTTGGGGTGCACTGTTCTCAGGAATAGGTTGCCTTGTGCTGTTCGCAATCAATATCATCTTCATTCCGAAGATCGGTTACATGGCCTGCGCCTGGGCCGGAGTCGGAGGCTACGGTACTGCCACCTTGCTTTCTTATTTCGTAGGACAAAAGAAGTACAGGATCGACTATCCGCTCGGCGACATAGCTCTCTACACAGTCGTAGCCGCAATCCTCTTTGCAGGAATGGTCTTCGCCAACAATCATCTCGGGACCTGGGCTGCCCTTGCAGTCAATGTGGCCCTGATCCTGGTGTTCTGCGCGGTCATAGTCTGGCGCGACCTTTCACTCTCTTCGCTACCCGTCGTTGGCAAATATTTCCGGAAACATGTCTGACCCTGTCATTCTGAGCAAAGCGAAGAATCTCAGCAAAGCGAAGAATCTTAACAAGGAAATCCTGCGTCTCGCCCTTCCGAGCATCCTGGCGAACCTTACCGTCCCGCTTGTCGGAATGGTGGACATCGCTATTGCGGGCCATCTGGACACTTCTGCAGCTGCCTTGATAGGCGGTATATCGGTGGGTTCGCTGATGTTCGACATGCTGTACTGGAACTTCGGTTTCCTGAGAGCGGGTACAGGAGGGCTGACAGCACAGGCTTTCGGGCGTGAGGACTGGAACGGATGCGCCTCCTATCTCAGGAGGGGACTTGGGCTCGCACTTTTGCTGTCCCTGTTACTGCTCCTCATCCAATGGCCCTTCCAGAAACTCATATTCGTCTTCGTCCACTGTTCTGAAGAAGTCCGGACCCTGGCACTGAAATACTTCTACATCAGGATCTGGGCCGCACCAGCCACCTTGTGCCTGATGACGTTCAGGGGCTGGTTCATCGGGATGCAGGACAGTTTCAGCTCGATGCTTACGGATGTGACGGTCAACGGCGTCAACATCATCGCCAGCATTTTGCTGGCGCTTGGAATCAAAGGTACGGCTTTCCATGGATTAGGATTCGTCGGTATCGCATGGGGTACCGTCGCCGCCCAGTACGCCGGTCTCCTCATCGCCGCAACTATACTCTTCCTGAAGTACCGCTGGGGTTTAAGGCACGCGGTCGCTCCCGGTAGCACCTTGGCCAGCTCGACCACTGCCACCCTCGGCACGTTAAGAGGGAGGACCGGAGCTGAGCACAGCGAAGCGATCGGTGGGGCCGAGCGAAGCGAGGCGGTCGAGCGGTCAAGGGTGCTGCCGGGAACCGACAAAAAGAATACGACTGTGAGGGAGTTCTTCACGGTGAACAGGGACCTGTTCATCAGGTCTATTTGCCTGATGGCCGTCTACCTCGGCTTCACCGCCATCTCCGCCCGCTTCGGCGACACCCCCCTCGCCATGTGCTCCATCATGATGAAACTCATGATGATATTCTCCTATTTCACGGACGGTTTCGCCTTCGCCGGTGAAGCCCTCACGGGGCGCTTCTTCGGGATGAAGGACAAACCTGCCGTCTCGGCCACAGTCAAATGGACCTTCGTCTGGAGCATGGGGATCGGGCTGTTATTCATAGGAATATATTCCATTGCAGGAATACCTATGTTCAGGATCATGACATCGGACGTAACAGTTATCGAAGCCTCCCGGGCCTTCATCCCATGGCTCGCACTTATTCCCCTCCTCGGCTGCCCTGCCTTTACCTGGGACGGTATCTACATCGGTGCCACAGCCACCAAGGTAATGCGGGACTCCAACGTCGGCTGTCTGATAGCCTTCTTTGCCGTCTGGTTCCTCGGTTGGTTATTTCTTAAACCGGCAGGCGACGGAAAGGTTCATCTCCTTTTCGCCGCCTACTACGCTCATCTGCTCTTCAGGTCACTGTACCAGACAATCAAGTACCGTACAGCAATACTGGATGCTATTCAGAAATAATCTACTTCAGTCCTTTCTCGATCATGCTGGCGATGTCCTGCCAATGGGCCTGAGTAGCCTTGTCGGAAGATTTAGCCTTGGCTGCTTTCTTCTGGATGTCCCTTAAGGTGTCCATGATGAGGGCACGCCCGTCAGTCCCTTCAGAATTCCTGGCAGTAACAACCCCGATAGCAGCAGAGACGAAACGGCGCTGCAGATAACGGCGGTAGATGTCAGTCGACTTGCCCTTGTAAAGCTCGGAGAATATCATTCCTGTAAGATCTGACAGATACTCCTCGGGGCCATAATTCGAAGCGTCAACCTGGGCGAACTGAGCCATGCGGGAAAGTTTCTGGACGTTGAGCAGGTTGCCTGCGCTGACAACATTGTCGACGAGGGTGTATAGATAGCTGTCCGGGCTGTCGGTAAGATTGAAGATGTAAGGCTGGTCAATGATCCATGTTGGCTTCTGGAACAGATTCTCATTGAGGAAGTTCAAAGCAGACTTCTGACGCTCCTTGGGGACGGGTTCGTAGACGGGGCCTGCCTGCTCGATACTCTTGTAGGTCACGAAGCGGCCGCCGATGTTGGCGCTGACATGTCCAAGATAGCGGTTGTACTGGCCGGTCAGCTGTGTGTACATGCGGCTGAGGTTCCTGTACTGGTCTCCTTCCTCGGCATTCCATTCGGGAAGCTGGCCGATGATCCGCTTGAGGTTCTTGATGCCGTAGGTGCTGGCAGCTACAGCATCGTCACCGATGTCCTCACGCTGGGCACGCGGGTCTGAATCATAACCCTCGCCACCGAACCAAAGCCTCGGATTGGCTGCAAGCCTGTCGATTATGACCTTGTTCCAGTAGAGATGATCCTCCTTGGGAGTCTTGTAAGGAGTGGCCTTGTAACCATATTCAATGGCCCACTTGTCGTAGTCGTTGATTCTGGGATAGAGGCCGGCCTTGCCGATGTTGTCCTCGGGCTGGGCTACGTAGTTGAAACGGGCATAGTCCATGATGCTGACAGTGTGACCATGCTCCTCGACCCAAGCCTTGTCACGCAGTTTCTCGACGGGAGTCTGGGCGCTGGAACCCATGTTGTGGCGAAGTCCAAGGGTATGTCCGACTTCATGTGAGGAGACAAAACGGATGAGGTCTCCCATCAACTCGTCATCGTACTTGAACTTGCGTGCCCTGGGATCTACAGCACCGACCTGGATCTGGTACCAATCGTGGACAAGGGTCATGACATTGTGGTACCAGCCGATGTGGGATTCGATGATTTCACCGGAGCGTGGATCATGGACGTTGGGGCCGTAAGCATTGGCCGTGGGGGAAGCAAGGTAACGGATCACTGAGAAACGTGCATCCTCAAGGCTCATGTCAGGGTTGTCCTCAGGCCATTCCTCGGCACGGATTGCATTCTTCCATCCAGCCTGCTCGAAGGCAACCTGCCAGTCGTTAACACCGGCAATCAGGTAGGGACGCCATTGTTTCGGTGTCGCAGGGTCGATATAGTAAATAATGGGTTTGACAGGCTCCACCAGTTCTCCCCTCTTTTGTTTCTCGACATCCTCAGGACGGGCCTCAAGACGCCACCTTGTAATGAATCGGACGTTCTCGACTGCCTGCTGGTCATCACTGAACTTGCTGTAACCGTCTGCGAAGTAACCGACCCTGTTGTCAAAGAGACGCTGCTGCATGGGTTTTTCAGGCAGGAGAACCATTGAAGTGTTGAGAACCAGGGTGACAGATCCCGCTTCTGAACCGGCAGGGAGATATTGAGTCCTGACGGGGCCAGCACCTCCGGCACCAGGCATGGGCTGGTTGTAAGAGAAGGTCTTTGTCACAGTCACTTCGGTGTTGATCGGATAGGTGCGGATGCTTTCGATGAAGCTGGCATCCCCTTTCACGCCACCGAGGTTCATCTGCCTCTTGGATGAACTGCTGAGGGAAAAGGCCTGGACATCGCCTTCGAAGAGGTTGGTCACCTTGACCCTGGTGCAACCGGCAGAAGCGTTCTTCTCCGGCTTGATGGAAGCGACGATTGGATTCTCGGAACTTACTTTGACTGCCTTCCAGATGTCCTGATCCTTGTCTGCATCTATAGTCAATGCATCGATGCGCAGAAGGAGGTTTCCGTTGGATGCCTTCTCCCAGTAGATCATATGTTCCGTAACTTCCTCACCGCCATATTGTGATGCTCCGGGAGTATTGCTGACGTAACGGGTAACGGCGAGTATGCGACGGCCAAGAAGGCTGTCAGGCACATCGAAGTACCAGTCCTTTTCATTGTGGGCCACACCGAACATGCCGGGGGTAACTTTCAGTTCCGGAGCTGGCTTTTCTGCTTCTGCAGACTTCTCCGCCTCGGGTTTCCCGGGACGTCCGCCCTTGGGTTGTGCCCAGGAGGGAGCCGCGACCATCATGATGGCAACGGCTGCAATCAAGATTCTTTTCATAAATACAATTTGTCAAGTTTGGTCGTGAATATAAGAATAATTTCTCTAATGCTCACAGACTACTTCGGCAAAATCCTTGACTTGAACCGTTTCGGTAAGATATTTCGCATTTGACACTGCCTCGGAAAAAGTCTTAAGGCAGAGTGGACATGCCGTCACAATCGTCTCGGGTTTCCCAACCAGCAGGCTGTCGAGGGATGCTTCTGAAATCTTAGTGCGGTCATGAGTGTCCAGCGTCAGGCTCCCCAAGCTTCCTCCGCAGCAGATGCTTTCATCATATTCCTTGGAAGCTTTCACCAGGGTTCCGACTTGACTGAGAGCGGCACGAGGTTCAAGATATACACCGCAGCCGCGTCCGAGTTCGCAAGGATCGTGGTAGACCATCTTCCGGTCTGTCTTTTCGACCTTGAGGCGGCCAGATGCAATCAACTCGTTGATAAACTGTGTGTAATGGACGACTTTTATCCCTTCCAGATGGTATTCTTCTTTGAATACCTTGAAGCAGATAGGGCATGAAAGCACAAGGGTGCTGCATCCGGACTCCTGGATCATCTTCTTGTTGACAGCGATCGTAGCAGCGGCAGCATCGGTCTTTCCGGCCAGCATAAGCGGTCTGCCGCAGCAGATTCCACCGTCGCGGTCGGCGAAGGCATATTCCACTCCTGCCGCCTCAAATACCTTCTCCACCGACTTGATGATCCTCGGCGTCAGATGAGTCATGCATCCTGCGAAGTACAGTACCTCAGGGATACTTGAATACGGTTGAATGGGCTCTGACACCATTCCTTCCGGACAGCCGTCCGAGCCCGGCCGAGTCCATCCTCGCTTCGCTGCGGCTGAGTACGGCCTAAGCTCGGCGGCTGCTCCGGTATCCTTTGCCGTCCGGACAGTATCCTTGGATACTACGGAGCCGAGGTATGAGTAATCGTACGGCAACGAGTTATTGACGGTTGCCCGCTGGGCGCGGCGAAGTGCCGGGGCATCCACGCCGACGGGACAGAGCGCATGACACTTGTCGCACATCAGGCACTTGTCAGCAATCGCATTGATCTTCTTCTCGTTATGCCTCCTCAAGAAACGGATGAAATAGACGGACGAGAATTTCAGGTTCTTCTTCTGTACATTCATTGGACATGCGTCAAGACACAGACCGCAGCTCGAACATGCGTATATCTCCGCCTCCGCCACACCTTTCCTCGGATGATTTGGCTTAATCCCGGCATTCCTCAACAGGATCCAAAGCACCTCGGTAAGGATGTGCATGTAACGGCTGAAAGGCATAGCCGCGAAGAATAAGCCAAGGCAGATAGAATAGGCCCACCAGCATGGCATGAACCACAGTTTGTCCCCAAATAGGAAATGCCAGAACTGGTTGACCGGAATGGTAAGGAAACTACCACCGCTCAGGTCGGCAGTAAAACTTTCAGCCAGCAAACGCAGGGGGAAGATCATCCAAAGGCTGTACAGGGATACACGGTCGGCGAATGAAGGCTTCGTGGTGTGGCGCATCCCCAGTACTATTGAACGGAATCTCTTGAACACAGCCAGGGCTATGCCCGAAAGGATGTAAAGCAGGAAGAAATCCATCAGGAAGAAGAAGAAAGCTCCACGAAGGGTCGTGTGGCCAGGATTCATCCAGACAAAGTACCTGTAGAATATCGGATAGAACAGTCCGCCACGGGTAACGTTCAGTCGTGCAGGGACAAACAGAGCCACTTCGATATGTCCAAGGATGATAATCATGAACCAGCCGAAGGCTATAGCCGAGTGCATGTAGCCCAGCAACGGTTTCCTCTGCCAGATCTTCACATGGAAAAGACAGTCGCAGAAGAGTTCCTTGATGTTCTTGGCTGCCGTCTTAGGAATGAAAAGAGACTTCCAAAGCCTGAGGCGGTCAGTCCTGGGGACGGCACGCAGAAGCCTTACACAACCGACACCGATCCAGCATAGGAAAAACACTATTCCGACAGTGAACGGAATCACGAAATAGCTGAATCCGGAAGGTATCCTGTCGATCACCTCCGGAACCTCGGCCTGAGCCGCAAGCAAATTGAACAGAGGTGTCATTTCTTGGAATATACTTTAGTGATTGAAAGGATCAGGTGGCGGGTGTTGATCCCACGTGGACAGACCATTGAGCATTTCCCGCAAAGCTGGCACGACTCAAGCATCTGGAGAGCCTTCTCGGAATTGGCATTCTTGATAGCCTCGATGGCCTCGCGAAGGCTTGTGGGTACGAACTTGCCGGCTGTGCAGACAGCCGTGCAACTGCCACAGGCCATGCAGATCCGGACATCCGGCTCCATAGCGGCCAATTCCTCATACTTTTCCTTGTCGAAGAGGTCAAGGTTGATCCTTGAACTTGGCACAAGGCCGAAACCGAAATCTACCATCTCTCCTTCACAAGTTGTTTATAGTTCCTGGCATCAGGGAATATCTCGGTCAAGTACCTTTCTATCTCCATCGCTGCGGCTCTCGCATCAGCTAGGGTCTCCGGCAGTGTTTTAGGGCCTGTGGCAGCCCCGGCCAGGAAGATACCCGGCTGAGGACTTCGTTGTCCGGCGGAGATTCCGCTCCTGACAGAAAAATAACCATCCTCTTCTACCATCATTCCCAAATGCTCCCCGAGTTCCTTGACTGAAGCCGAAGGACGCATTCCTGACATGAGTACCAGAAGGTCTAGCGTGACTTTCAAAGGCTTGCTCGCAACCGTATCCTCAGCCTTTACAAGCAGGGTACCGTCATAATTTTCAGAGACTTCCGCCACACGACCGCGGATGAAGCGGACTCCATATTCCTTTTGGGCCTCAAGGTAGAGGTCCTCATAGTGACGTCCGAACAGACGCAGGTCCATGTAGAAGCAGAATACCTCCGCTTGCGGAAAAGCCTGTTTTATCTCGATAGCCTGCTTCACGGCAGTCGCACAGCAGACCTTCGAGCACGAACGGCAACCGGATTTCTCGTCACGAGAGCCTACGCAATGGACGAACCCGATCTTCTTCGGATTCTCGATCCTCTTGTCATTGCCGGTTTTGAAATAGGCCTCCAAGTCGGCATTTGTCATCACCTGGTTGTAGATTCCGTAACCATATTCCTCCTTCCGGACGGCATTGAAAAGGTCAAAGCCGGAAGCCACCAGGACAGCATCAGACAGGACGGTAATACCATTGGTCAATCTGACATTGTAGGATTTTTCAAGACGGTTGATCGCCCTGATGTCAGTGTCAGTGAAACACTTTACTCCTTCGGCGGCACGCAGGAGTCCACCCAGCACCTCATCTGCCGGTACCCTGTCTGGGAAAAGCCTGTCCCACTTGGCAAGGTGACCGCCAAGTTTGGCGGACCTCTCTATGAGTATCACATTGTAACCCATCCTCTGGAGTTGGGCCGAGGCCTCAAGACCGGCAGGGCCGCCTCCGATTATCAATATATTGTTCTTCATATCCGATTATTTCAAACATGCACAAGGTTGTGGACTGCCAAGGTCTTTCCCGTCCTTGCCGAGATACTTTTTCGCAGGATCATATTCCACTCCCATCTTGTCAAGAAGAGGTTCCACCCCAACCTGGTGGGTCTGGAGACCGAGATCCCAGGGATCGTAGCCCATAACCAGTCCGGCCACTTCCTCATAGGTCAGGGCCGGGATACCATGTCCGTCCTGGCCGTAGGTCTTCCCGGTCGACTCTGCGATCACGTACTGCCACCTGTCCAGGAAATACGGGCATCCGGGACAGTTAGTGATTATGAGGTCAGGCTTGAAAGGCTCCATGCTCTCGAACTTCTTGTGGGTGTTGGACAAGGAATAGCCCCTGTTACCCTTTATGAAATACTGCCTGAAACCGAATCCGCAGCAATGTCGGCGCTCCGGATAGTCTACTATCTCCCCACCCCAGGCTTCGATCATTCCGACCAGGACGTAGGGATATTCAGCGCCGCCGACTCCCTTTGAAGGGAACATCTTTGAATAGTGGCAACCGATATGCTCCACTACCTTGAGAGGTTCTCCGGTGTGGACGTTGACGAGCTTGCGGACAGCCTGGGCGGCGATAAGGTTACGGTACTTGTAAATCAAGTCGCTGGCATGGACCAGGAACTTGGGTTTGGCGAACTCCAGCTTGCAGGACTTCCACAGGTTCTCGCGGATCTTCGCTTCCAGCTCCGGGTACTCACGCCATGTTTCCATAGTCTCGCAGTAGAGTCCGAAAGACGTGATGCATGAGCAGACGTAATTCTCATAGCCATGCTTGGCCATAAGGGCGAATTGGCGCGCGATGATGGTCATCACGGTCTCCTGTGGAATGGTGTCGCTGTGGTAGGCAATGCCTCCGCAAGTGGTATGATGCTCGGTCTCGAATATGTCCTTGCCAAGGACGTTCCTCGTGATGTCGAGGAATGTAGCCTCCGATGCAGGGAAGAAACTCTGCCTGATGCAACTGCGGACATAGAAATAATGGTCGTCCGGTATCTCTTTCTGGTACTCTGACCAGATCTTCTGCTTTCCTTCGTAAATCATAACCCTAGTGATTAAGATGTTTGGGAGAACTGTCGGTGTAGATCTTTGCTTCGAACTCCTCCTTTGTCATGCCCCACTCGGCAGCCTTCCTTTCGCCAGCCTTTCTTACGGCTTCCATCCGGTCTGATGCTCCTGTGATGTCGAAGATTGCCTTGAGCTGGTCCAAGTCTTCCTGGGGGATTCTCCTCATCGCTCCTGGACCGGAACCGTCAAGGTTACCGCCCAGACGCTCGAACACGTCGTCAAGATGCTTTCCCTCCCACTCCCAGACTCTACCTGACTCAGGATGCCCAGCATAGTCGAAACGGCGGGGATAGACACAATAACCATAGTCCAGGATGTTGGAGCAGAGGTCCTTGGTCAATAGATACTGCTGTCTTCCCTTCTCGGAATCAATGAAATAGCCCAGTTCAATCGAAAGATTGCGGAGGGACATTATGATCAGTCCTGCAGCATTCTTCCTCGGGCACCTCGTCACGCAACTCATACACTCCCCGCAGTACCAGATCGTGTCGCTGCGAAGGAGTTTCTCTATCTCTCCGTCGTCCTTGCTCTGGACGATGTCCACAATCCTTCTAGGATCGTAACGGTAAAATTCTGCAGCAGGGCAAATTGCGGTGCATGTACCGCAGTTGATGCAGGCATTAAGGCCCTCCTTCAGGCGGTAGTCCTGCATCAGAAGGTCGTATAGTTTACCCATTTCAATTCTTTTTTGTAGGATACTTTTCTGCAAGTGCTTCCAGGTCGGATGAGGGATTCATATTCCTTTCCATGGCTGCAAGCACCCTGACAAACAACTTCAGGTCATCCCTGGATATTTCCCCAATGATCTTGTAAACCGACTCATAGGCAATCGTTTCCACATCATCGCGGATCTTCATCGAATAGGGAGTCACCTTGATCAGGTTCTGCCTCCTGTCTTCCGGATTGGAAATCCTCTTCACAAGTTTGCGACTTTCGAGCCCGTCAATCAGTTTGACGATCGAATTCTTGTCTCTCATAGTGATGTCTGCAATCTGCTGCTGGGTCAGGACGCCTTCGTCCCAAAGGGTGTCCATGACCAGGAACTGTTCTGGAGAAAGCTTGAAACCTCCCTTTCGGAAAGAGTCCGACATGAGTTGTTTCATGCTGCTATGCACTATGTTAAGGAAAAGGAAAAGTTGTTTTTCTAGTACCATGTTTTATTGTAAGACCTTTTACTATTTCTTGCAAAGTTAATAGAAAGTGTCTTACAATGCAAATCAGGCGCGGAATTTCTTGTCGTCTTCCAACATCCCCAGATAGGAATTATAGCGCTCCGCCGAAATCCTTCCCTCCTCGACTGCTTGCTTCACAGCACATCCCGGTTCATGGGTGTGGGTACATGGGGTGAAACGGCAATTCTTGAGTTCACGAAGCATTTCAGGGAAATAGAGTGCGATCTCATCCTTCTTGAGATCGACTAGACCGAAACCCCTCAAGCCCGGAGAATCAATGAGGAATCCTCCGGAACATACCGGATACATCTCATAGAGCGAAGTCGTGTGCTTCCCTTGAAGATGCGCCAACGAGATGTCTCCGACCTTTGGATCCAATGAAGGGTCCAATGCCTTGATAATTGACGACTTCCCTACTCCGGACTCACCCGTGAAAAGACAGATCCGTCCTTCTTCCGGAGTCCCGACCGCAGCACGGAGTTCCTCTATTCCTTCTCCCGTAAGAGCGGAGGTCTCGATGATCCTGTAGCCGGCGCTCTCGTAGATCCGGTGGAAGTCAGAAAGCTCATCCGGGAACTCTTTTCTGAATATGTCGACCTTATTCAGGACAATGGTGGCAGGAATGCCATAGACTTCACAGGTCACCAGGAGCCTGTCCAGGAACGGAAGCTTTATCTCCGGGAAAAAGAGAGTCACCACCAGGAAAGCCTGGTCCAGGTTTGCCGCTATGACATGGGACTGACGGGAAAGGTTTGTGGAACGCCTGATGAGGTAGTTCTTCCGGTCGGACACAGACCTGATGGTCGCAGGATGCGTCATCGACGGAGTGTCGGAATATTCGTACTCGACGACATCACCGACGGCGACCGGATTGGTGGAATCGCTTCCGGAGAGCCTGACCTTACCTTTGAGTACAGCCGGGAAAGGCTCCCATTCCGGAAGTCTGGAAAGCAGGAAATGGCTCCCTGCGTTTTTCACGACTGTCGCCTTGCCGCTCATATAAGGCAAATTTAAGTAATTTTGCCTAACTTTGCGACATGATTAGACATGAAACCATCGATGCTGCCGTAAAGGAGCTTTTCAACGGAATACAGTTCACCAGCGAGCCTTCAGGACTCTACGACCCACTCAGGTACATGATCGCCATAGGCGGAAAGAGGCTGCGGCCGAAGCTCTGCCTGACCACATATTCTTTGTACAAGGATGAAATCGGGCCGGATATCCTTGAACCTGCTGCTGGTTTGGAGGTATTCCACAGTTTCACGCTGATCCATGACGACATCATGGACCGTTCTTCCCTGCGCCGTGGTGTCGACACCGTCTGGAAGAAATGGAATGCCGACACGGCCATCCTTTCCGGTGACGTAATGTGCATTGACAGCTATTCTCGGATAGCGAAGGCACCGAAGGAATCCGTCAGCGAAGTTCTGTCGCTCTTCTCAAAAACAGCCGCCCAGGTCTGCGAGGGCCAGCAGTTCGACATGGAGTTCGAGTCCAGGGATGATGTCCGGATGGATGAATATATGAACATGATCGGCTTGAAGACCGGTGTCCTGATCGCATGCTCCGCAAAGATGGGTGCCCTTATTGCCGGTGCCCCCGCGAACGAATGCGACAAGCTTTATGAATATGGTTACAACCTCGGACTTGCATTCCAAGTCGCGGACGACTTCCTGGATGTGTTCGGGGATGAGAAAGTGTTTGGAAAACCCATCGGAGGGGATATCGTCAACTCGAAGAAGAGTTGGCTTACCATCAGGGCTTTCGAGAAGGCTGAGGGTGGTGCAAAAGCGGACCTGGAGAAAGCCATGGTCATGCCTGTAGAAACTGAGGAACAGAAGAATGACAAGATTTCGATGGTCCGTGGGCTCTACCAGGAACTGGGTGTCGGGAAGGATGCCCAGAAGACCATCCTTGACCTGAATTTCAAGGCACTCATGGCGGCTTCGGAAGTCTGCAAGGGCGTCCGTTTCGAAGTCCTCCGCCGCTTCGCCGACAACCTTATCGGCCGCACCAAATAGATCCTTCGCAGGCCTGCGGCCTTCTCAGGATGACACCGATTCCCAACTGTCATTCTGAGCGAAGCGAAGAATCTATTATTCTATTAAGCGAAGAATCTAGTATTCAACGACGAGGGCGGTGGAAGGAGGAACGACTGTGGAGTCGCTGATGGTGACTTTCTCCCCTGTCAGGACATTGGTCCCTTCACCGAGCCCCGAAGCAATCTCCGAATAATGTGACCACGGAATGGTCCGCTCTTCAGGAGAATTGTTGATGTAGACAAAGACCTTGTCCGTGTCGTTATAACGGAAGAAGGCATAGGTGTTGTCACGAGTCATGAAATGCATGGTCTTTCCGTTGTGGATCACGTCCTTGCCCTTTCTCCACTGGAAAAGCGTCCTGACATAGTCATGAAGCTCTGCCTCAACTCCGGTGCGTCCTTCCTCGGAGAAAAGGTCCTTATCGTCTCCGGCCCATCCCCCGGGGAAATCCATCCTCAACTCACCGTCACTCTTGTAATCCTTCCCGGTAGCGAACATCATTTCATCTCCGTAGAACAACTGCGGGATTCCACGCACCGTTGCCAGCAGGGTGTAGCCGATCTTCATCTTGTCCGGATCCTGCTTCCAGGCATCAGCGACACGATAATGGTCATGATTCGACAGGAAAACCAACATCTTCGACAAATCATGATAGGTAGCATCATGTGCCAAGGCATTGTAGACCCTGAACATACCCTGTCCCCAACCAGGACTGTTCTCAGCCAGTGCGGCATTGATCGCTTCCTGGAGAGGGAAATCCATGATCGAAGGCAGATGTGAGTCGAAGCCGTCGGCATTGGCGTTGCCACCCTGCCAGTAAGCCAGCTGGTCGAAATTCGAATCCCAGCATTCGCCGACTATGTTCAGGTTCGGATATTCATTCAGGACAGCCTCGCACCAACGGCTCATAGGCTCTTTCTCGTTATAGGGATATGTGTCTACCCTGAGGCCGTCTTGTCCCGAATACTCCGTCCACCAGATCGCCCACTGCTGGAAATATTTAAGCATAAACGGATTGTCCAGGTTCATGTCGGGCATGGACCGAACGAACCACCCGCTCACAAGTTGGTCGGAATCGTACTTCGAGGCATTCGGATCGATCGCAGTGGAAAAGACATAATGAGTCTGTGTATATTCAGGGAACTGATGGATCCAATCCTTGAACGGAAGGTCCTTCATCCACCAATGGTCAGTACCGCAGTGGTTCGTCACTATGTCCATGATCACCTTCAGGCCCTTATCGTGGGCCCTGGAAACATATTCCTTGTACTGAGCATTGCTTCCGAAACGCGGATCGATCCTATAGTAGTCACCGCAAGCGTAGCCATGGTAGGACTCACGGTGCTGGTTGTCCATCAGGAGAGGAGTGCACCAGATCGCGGTAGCTCCAAGGTCGGAGATATAGTCCAGATGGTCGATAATTCCCTGAAGGTCGCCGCCATGACGGCCGAAAGGACGGCTGCGGTCAGCCAGTTCAAAGGTATCGTCTGTCTTGTCGTTGCCCGGATCCGCGTTGGCGAAACGGTCCGGATTGATAAGGTAGATGAAATCTGAAGTTGTGAAACTTGTACGTTCTGCAGAACCTTCCTCACGGGCAAGGATCTCGTATGGACAGCTGAAACTGCTGCCATCTTTCGTGAACACAAGGTTGTAAGTCCCGGGCTTTGCCGAGGCTGCCACGTCGACGTCCACGAAAAGATAGTTGGGGCTGTCGGCCTTATGGACCTTTGCGACTGAGACTCCAGTCCCTTCAACAGAGACATCCCACGAAGAAATATCCTCACCGTTGACCATCAGTTGGAGGTCCGTCTTCATGCCAGTCCACCAGCAGGGTGGCTCAAGATGGGCGATCCTGGATTCGGGAACATCTATGCTCCATGTCCATGGCGCCTTGAGAAGCACATTGACAGTCACTTCATCTTGTCCCGAGACTCTCTTGAAGCAGATACTGGAGTCGGTCTTGGACACCAGTTCGAATGCAGCATTACCGCTGTCAAGGGCGTGATGGGCATGCTTGACGGAGTTCAGGTAGGAATAGAAATCCGTGACGGCATTGTGATGCCAGTCGGGCATGGGATCTTTCTCGAAAAACTCGAAACGGTGGTCATAGCCGACTTCTTGGCCGGTGTAGATCAGGGGCTGGCTGCCTGGCAGGGTCCAGCAGAGAACGGCCATTGCCTTCCAGGCATCTCCCATCCTCTCGAACTCAGTACCGTTCCAGGAATTCTCATCATGGTTGGAGGTGAACATCAGCCGGTGGGAATTGCCATACCCTTCTTCGTTCCATTTCAGGTACTTGAGAAGGCTGTCAGCATCCGCCTTGCCCTGGGCTATGTCATTGAGCAGATGATGGAGCCTCCAGGCATAGGTACAGTCGAATCCTGCATCATTGAGCCAAGTCTCCTCCCCCTCTGCAAGGAAGAACAGCCTTCTGGAATATTCATTCCTGAATTTCGTAAACACAGCGGACCAGAAGTCCTGCGGGACCTGGGGCGCCACGTCGCAACGGAAGCCGTCGATCCCTCGGTCCAGCCAGAAACGCATGCATTTCTCCATTTCGGCACGCATGTCCTTGCTGCCGTAATTGAGCTTTGCTATGTCCGTCCAGTCATATTCAACGACTGTCTTGCCGTCAGCATCACGGACATACCAGTCGGCAGCCTTTTCCGTCACCCACGGATGATCCGGCGAGGTGTGGTTCGCAACCCAGTCGATAATCACCTTGAGGCCTAGTTCATGGGCCTTCGAAAGGTAACTGTCGAAATCTGCCAGGGTGCCGAATTCAGGATTGACATCACAATAATCCTTTATTGCATAGTATGATCCCAGGGTTCCCTTCCGCCCCTCGACTCCAATAGGATACAGGGGCATTATCCAGACCACGTCGACTCCTAGTTCCTTCAGTTCGGGAAGCTTGGCCTCAGCCGCCTTGAAAGTACCTTCGGAAGTCGCTTGACGCACGTTCAGTTCGTAGATGACAGCGTCCTCAGTCCAGTCATTCGCAGCGACAGGAGCCTTGGGGTTCCGGCTGCAGGAAGCTGCAACGGTTATTATCGCCAGCACGGCGAATACGGCCTTGCGGGCATTTCCATGGATAGTCATGATTTCAACTATTTAGAATGCTTCTCTGTTACGAAACGTACACTGACTGCGCCGAGAATCAGGAGCACGCCGGCGATGATCATCATGTTGGCCTGGACTCCACCGCAGAGCTTCAGGATCACTCCGCCGAGGGCAGCAGCTATGATCTGGGGAAGGCAGATGGTGCAGTTGAAGAGGCCGAGGTAGCTGCCCATGTGCTCGCCGCTGAGCGAATTGGTCAGCAAGGTGAAAGGAAGTGCAAGCATTGCTGCCCAGGCTGCTCCTATAAGGAAATAGGAGAGAAAGAGTACGTACTGGTTGTGTACGAAGGCCACTGAGATGAATCCTATGGCTCCAAGCAGCAGACTCACAACATAAGCGAGCTTGAGGGACTTGAACTTGGGAATGACGATGGCCCACAGGATCGAGCCCACAGCCTGGATGGCGAACACCACTCCGACCCAGTTGCCTGCAGCCTGATAGCCTTCGGAAGCAGTGTCGGTGGCATTCCAGCAGTTGGCTGCGATGGTACCGTTCGAATAAGTCCACATGTACATGAAGGCGGCCCAGCAGAAGAACTGCACCAGGCCCACGGTCCAGAAAGTCTTCGGAGCATGGATTAGGAGGCTGATAAGTCCCTCCTTCTTAGCTGACTCGACTGAAGCAGATGCAGGATCAATGCCATGGAATTCAGCATATTCCTGAGGATTCATCTCCTTGACTTTCAGGAAGGTGTACATCACGCATGCAATCAAGATGGCGGCTCCGCAGTAGAAGCTCCAGATCACGGACTGGGGGATCTGACCCTTAGGAGCGGTATTGGCTATTCCTATCCAGGTGAAGAAGATCGGGAAGAGGTACCCTACGAGACTTCCTGCGTTGCAAAGGAGTGACTGGATTGAATAGGCCTGGGCCTTCTGTTCTTCGTTCACCATGTCGCCTACCATCATCTTGAAAGGCTGCATGGCCACGTTGATGGAGGTGTCAAGGAATATGAGTGAGAAAAGACCGAACCACATCGCTCCGTTCAGGCCAAGGATGAGCCTTGAAGAGAAACTGAGGTTGCCGGCATTGGGAAGGAATATCATCACCAGCACGGCCACGATGGCTCCGACAAGGAGATATGGTTTCCTGCGGCCCATTTTGCACCATGTGCGGTCCGAATATTTTCCGATCAGAGGCTGAACTATCATTCCCATAAGGGGAGGAAGTATCCAGAAGAAACTTAATTGATGCGGATCCGCACCCAGGGTTGCGAATATCCTGCTGATGTTGGCACTCTGGAGGGCGTAAGCTATCTGAACGCCGAAGAACCCGAAACTCAGGTTCCACATATCCCAGAACGAAAGGTTTTTCTTGTCCTGCATGATTATCGGGGATTTACTGTATATTATAATAATCGTCGATATGTAAAATGCCAGAGAACCACTCCGACAGAGACCGAGACATTAAGCGAATGCTTGGTGCCGAACTGCGGAATCTCAAGTGAGAAGTCGGAAGTGTCCACAACATCCTGGCTCACTCCGTCAACCTCATTGCCGAAAACGAAGGCATATTTCTTTCCAGAATGGGTTGAAGCCTCCCAGCACTCCGGCTCGAAATCCTCGAGACTGAGTGAGTTGACCGTCTGCTCAACAGCCACGACCACATAACCTTCTTTCTTAAGTAATTCTACAACAGCCAAGGTGTCCCGTGAGTATTCCCATGGAACGCTTTCCTCGGCACCGAGAGCTGATTTGCGGATCTCGGCAGAAGGAGGTACGGCACAGATCCCGCAAAGCCAGACCTTGTCGACCTTGAAAGAATCGCTGCTACGGAATGCTGAACCCACATTATGGGCACTACGGACATTGTCAAGGACAACAACTATTCCGGACTCAGGCATTGAACGATACTCCTCCGGACTCACACGGCCGAGCTCAATGTTAAGGAGTTTTCTGTTGGGTCCATCCATGACACAAATATAGCAAGAATACATGAATTGTTGTATTTCTGACGTTATAAACTATAAAATGTTTTTTTTAACCGTTTAAATTATTATATTTGCATACTTATTATGACTAATAACGGCAATCAGAGATAACTAAAACTACTATTCTATACACACCAACTAACACAAATCATTCATTATGACCAAATCTTTTTCGCTAAAAGCGATGCTGGTTACTGTCGTGGCCATTATGGCAGGCGTTCTCGCCAACGCACAGTCCAAGAGCATCAGCGGAACCGTAAAAGGTGAAGACGGAGCGCCGGTTCCTGGCGTAACCGTCATGATCAAGGGTACTACCGTCGGAACCTCCACGGGCGTCGATGGTAAGTATTCATTCACTTACACTCAGAACAATCCTGTCCTTGCTGTCTCCTGCATTGGTTACGAAGGCCAGGAGGTAGAGATCGGAGGCAGGAGCGTCATCGACTTCGTGCTTGTCGAGGAAAACACTACTCTTGACGAGACCGTCGTCGTCGGTTATGCCGTCGGTAACAAGCGCACCATCACTGGTGCCGTCGACCGTATCACTGAAGAAAACATGAACACCGGTTACGTGTCTACTGCTGTCGACGCCATCCGTGGTAAGGTCCCCGGACTCGTTATCTCCTCCAATGGTGGCAACGTCCAGGACAATCCTACAATCCGAGTCCGTGGTACAACCTCCCTCTCCGGAGGTAACACCCCTCTCGTGATCATGGACGGTGTCTTCGGAGACGTGGGTATGCTTTTCGCACTTTCACCGGATGACATTCAGGAAATCACCGTTCTCAAGGACGCTTCCGAGACCGCTCAGTACGGTTCCCGTGGTGCTGCCGGCGTCATCGTCGTCACCACCAAGAAGGGCCGTGAGGGCCGTCAGCAAATCGAGTACCGCGGTCAGTTCGGTATCTCCAACCCCTACAAGAAGCTCCAGGTCCTCAACGCCAGCGAGTACCGCGCACTCAACTCCGGCAAGTTCGGCGGTGCAGGTATCGACATGGGAGATGATACCTACTGGATGGACTGGATCATGAACGACATGGTGACCCAGAACAACCACAACCTCTCCTTCACAGCAGGAAACGCAAAATCCAACATGAACGCCTCTATCGGCGTAAGGCAGCGTGACAATGTTGTCAAGAACGCTGGCAACACCAACTACATGGCCCGTATGTCCGCCAGCCAGAAGGGACTGAATGACAGGCTCACCCTCGAGATGAACGTCATGGCTACCCTCATGGACAAGGATTGGATCGACACCGGTATCTTCACAGGTGCCGCTGCCTACAACCCTACGTTCCCCGGCCACCGCAACACAAGCACCGGTCTATGGGACTATGACCCCAATGCCGAGACCATCACCCACCCCGGAGATTATCTCGACTACATCCATAAGGAGAGTGTCGCCCGTGTAGTTGCAAGCGGCCGCGCCACCTACAAGATCATCGACGGCCTCACCGCCAGTGTCTTCGGATCCTACAGCTACACCAACCGCCTCAACCGCAACTACTTCCCTCATGATGTAAAGAGCTACAGGGTAGCCCGTGGTGAAGCCAACAACTCCACCAACCTGAATACCAATGGAATGGCAAGCTTCCAGTTGTCCTATAACAAGACCATCGGAAAGCACGCTATCAGCGCTCTCGCCCTCACTGAGGCCCAGAAGTACAACTACTGGTACAACTACTCAAAGGCTACCGGATTCGAGACTGACTACTTCAAGTACAACAACATGCAGGCCGGTTCCACAGTCAAGTGGGGCGATGTCCAGTCAAATGCTACAGAGTACACCCTCATGTCATATCTCGGACGTCTGAACTACATGTTCGACAACCGCTATGTCATCACCGTCAACGCACGTGCCGACGGCTCCTCTAAGCTCGGTGCCAACCACAAGTGGGGCTTCTTCCCTTCAGCTTCCTTGGCTTGGATCATCAGCAATGAAGGATTCATGAAGAACCAGAGGCTGTTCAACAACCTCAAGTTCCGCGTCGGTTACGGTGTCACCGGTAACCAGGATGCGATCGATCCTTACCGTTCACTTTCTCTGATGTCTCCTAACGGTACCACCACCTACAACGGTGCTACCGTCACCACTTACGCACTTGACTCCAACCCCAACCCGGACCTCAAGTGGGAGACCAAGTACACCTTCGACGCCGGTATCGACTTCTCGATGTGGCGCGGCAGGTTCAGCGGTACCATCGACGCTTACATGTCGACTACCCGCGACCTCCTCTACACCTATCAGGTACCTGTCCCTCCGTTCACCTACACCAGTCTCCTCGCCAACATGGGTGAGATGACCAACAACGGTATCGAGATCGGACTCCATGCAGCTCCCATCGAGACCAAGGACATGGGACTCACGCTCCAGGGCAACGTCGCTCTCCAGAAGAACAAACTCGTCAGCCTCTCCGGTACCTACAACGGACAGGACCTGACCACCTCCAAGTACATCGCCCTCAGCAGCGCAAGCTGTAACGGTCTGACCTCCAACACCAACGTCGTCTACATGACCGAAGGCTATCCTGTCAACATCTTCCGTCTCCCCGTCCACGACGGCTTCAAGACCGATGACACCGGCAAGAAGACATACCAGGTCAAGGATGTCAACGGTGACGGTGGTATCACCCTCGACGACGAAGGTGACCGCGAGTTCCTCGGACAGGCAACTCCTAAGGTGTTCGCCAGCTTCGGAGGTACCTTCCGCTACAAGAACTGGGATCTCTCCACTCAGCTCAACGGTGGTTTCGGACACCACATCTACAACTTCACCAGCCTCAGGCTCTCCAACCTCGGTGCATTCCCGACCTACAACGTTCTCAAGAGCGCTGAGGAGCTCGGTGTCTACAACGCACAGCACACCTCCTACTGGCTCGAGAAGGGTGACTATGTCAATATCGAGTACATCACTCTCGGTTACAACCTCCCCGCAAGCAAGCTCGGCCTGAGCTACATCAAGGGCCTGAGGTTCGCCCTCTCCTGCAACAATGTCGCTACATTGACGGGATACTCCGGTCTGACTCCGATCCTGAACAATGCAACTATCGGAGGTGGTATCGACAACAACGTCTTCCCGATCATGCGCACCTATACTGCAATGCTTTCGGTTAAATTCTAAGGAACATCATAATCATAGACAATCATGAAGAAATTTATCTATAGTGCAGTTGTTCTGGCCATGACTTCAATGCTGTTCGGTTGCTCCCTCGAGGAGACTCCACTCAGCAAGTTCGACGAAGGCGAGGCCTACAAGAGCTCGACGCTTGTGTACGTCAACACCGTCGCCAGCCTCTACAACAAGCTCAACAGCCGTTTCAAGGGTGGTGACGACAACTACAACTACATGTCCGAGTTCACCGCCAACGTGCTCTTCCTCCCCGGACGCCAGGGTGACTGGGTCGACGGTGGCAAGCACCAGAACGCTTTCTTGCACAGGTGGGATCCCTCTACCGACTACATCCGCAGCCTGTGGAACAATTCCTATTCTGACATCGCACTCTGCAACGCTTCCCTCAAGAAGCTCGAGGAGATCAAGGGACTCGGTTCACTCGACGAGTCCGTCGTCAATGCCTACATGGCTGAGGTCCGCGGTATCCGCGCTTTCTACTACATGTGGCTTGTAGACTTCTTCGGTAGGATTCCGATCGTCACCTCTCCCGATGCCGGTATCGGCGACGTGAAGCAGTCAAGCCGCAGCGAGGCCTACGGATTCGTTCGCGACGAGATCTGCGACATTATCCCTATCCTGCCCTCAGCCAAGAGCCAGGACGTCAACAGCGAGTACTACGCACGTATGACGAAGGCTGTCGCCTACGCCATGCTCGCCCGTCTCGCCATCAACGCAGCTGTCTTCAGCCAGGACAACTGGAACCAGGGACAGTTCACGGGCGGTATCGCAAAGGTCGAGGCCGGTGTCACCGCTGCAGGTAACGCTCAGAAGATCACCGTCGACGGTAAGACCATGAACGCTTGGGAGACCGTCATCTACTGCCAGCAGCAGATTCAGAAGGAAGGCTACGAGCTTGCAGCAAGCTTCAAGGACAATTTCAAGACCGGAAACGAGTCCTCCAAGGAGAACATCTTCGTAGAGCCTATGGATGACAACGTGCACCGTACTTCCGACACGCAGATCACACGTTCGCTCCACTACAACCACGCTAAGACCATCGGTTTCTCATCTTGGAACGGTACAGCTGCTACGGTTCACGCCCTGAAGGTCTTCGACTACAAGGAGAACCTCGACAAGAACAACCTCTCCAACTCCACATTCGAGTGTGAGGACCCCAGGTTCGACATCTCCTTCTTCAACGGACCTTGCTCTGTCAACGGTGTCATCGTCAATGCTGGTGTCTCCGAGGACAAGTATCCTGAGGGTGTCTACATCGGCTATGAGGCTCGCAACGACTTCTCCACCGATGACTACAGCGATCCTTGGGGACTCTACCTCGTAAAGTGGGCTGGCGTACGTATCAAGAAGTACGAGTACGACCCCACCACTTCAGGACAGAACTACTTCAACGCTGACCGCGTCATCTTCCGTTATGCCGACATGCTCCTCCTCGCTGCCGAGGCCCAGTACCGTCTCGGTAACATGGCCGCTGCCACTGAGCTGGTCAACCAGGTCCGCAGCAGGGTCGGTATGCCTGACGTCAACGGTGTCGACCTCCAGTCCATCCTCGACGAGAAGATCCGCGAGGAGATCTGGGAGACCATGGGCACTCGTGGCGACATGGTGCGCTGCGGTCTCTACACCGAGGCTGACGAAGATAAGTATCAGGGCGTAAAGCACGCTATCGTCGCTTCAGACTGGGTCTATGACGCCACCGGTTACACCACCGTGTTCCCGATCCCTGTCACAGTCCTCAGCCTCAACAGCAACCTCACTCAGAACCCTGGATATTAATATCCAAGTTCATTCAGATAACAAAGAGGGACGCCGTCATGGCGCCCCTCTTTTATTATATTCATGAAACTATTTGAACTCGGCCTGCTTTGCGTCCTGCTCAATCATGCGGGATAAATCCTTAACCGACTGCCTTATCGGCTCAACACAGAATTCTGGGACATTATAGGAATAGACTTCATCCTTATGCCCTGAAAGATCGTTCATAGGAAGCATGAAAGGTTTATGGGCATTGCCTTCCCTGTCAAAGTAACTGAAATAAACACGGGTGAAAAGGCCATCGTCGCGTCTGGAAGTGAACACTATCCAGCGACCGTTAGAAGACCAGTTATGGAAACTGTCCGCATCATTGCTGTTGGCTTCGGTAAGCGGCCTGGACTCTCCGGATTCAAGGTCCATGACCCATAGGTCGCTGTCCCTGTGCCATATATGGAAGGTACCATAGCCTCCAAGTGAGAAGAGCAGGAAACGCCCGTCAGGGGAAATCCTCGCCTCCATGGCACTCAAATCCTGTGACTTGGCATCATAGACAAGCTCTTCAGGTCCGAATGACTTTGTCGAAGGGTCGAAACTTTTGCGCATCAAATCATAACGAATCTGGTCGAAACAGATAGCTATGCTGTCACTAGGCAGTGTCGCAATCTCAGGCTGACGAGCTGATGAATAGTAAAGGGTTTTCCCATCCGGAGACCATGCCGGAAAGGTTTCAAATGCAAGAGGATCTGCAGCAACCTTCGAGACTTCATTCTTATCTACATCGTAAAGGATCAGATCAGACAAAGGATCCTGGACCTCCAGCTTCTGGATGTTCTTCTCATGGAAGAACTGCCTGGTCCTGTTCACGGAATAGGCGATGAGTTTCTCCGTAGGATGCCATGCCGGATAGACACCGGCAGACATGGTCGAATCAGTTTTCAGGTTAACCTTCCTGGACTCATCCCCGGTAACAATCAAGGTTCCACCCAGGACTTGGCGCACATGCATCTGCCAGTTCTCCGTCCTATAGTTCTGGAATTGATGGCAATTCATGCACTGCTGCTCCTTCGGATTGTAGTGCATCCTGTTGTTGTACACTTCCCTGTCCTCTCCAGTCGACAGGTTTCTCTGCCTGATAGAGAAAGCCGTGTAAAACTCGTAGGACGGAGCAAGAAGACGGTAGACCATGTAATCATCTATAGGATCCTCCGCCACGGTTCCTTTGAACTGAGCGAGTCTCAGCCACTCCCCTTTCCGCTTGACATTGACAGTATAGACAATGTCTGAACCCTTATTGGCCTCAACAAGGGCCTTCCACTCCTTGGATGGCAGTTTGACATCACGCCCTCGAACAGTAATGGTACCGGCATTTTCCCCGGAGATGGTCGTCACATAACGCTCTCCATCATTGAGTATCTTGAAATCAAGTGGAGAAATGTTCGGAGGGATCACCACTCCCTTATAGTCCGGAAAAATTTTCGCTTCCTCACCAGACTCACGTGCACCCTCAGGAACTGAACAGGAAAAGAACAGGAGTGAGAGGGATAGGAATATAATCTTGTTTCTCATTGTCAATCGGTTGTAATTGATTTGACAAAATAGCTGTAGTACCAGTAAGTGTCGCCGTAGTTGTTCCTGCAGGACTCAACGTCCCCCGCTGACGCCTGGGAACTGAAGTTGATGAAGCGCCTGACAGTCGGTGAATTCTGGCCACCAAGATCCCTGGCAACAGCATCAATCTCGGCCTGGTTACGGCCTATATATGCGAAAAGGATGGCAGCTTCCCCAACATGGACTGGAATCTTACGCCCGGTTTCAAGAAGCTTGTCGTAATAATACCAGAATGTGTCGATATCCTTGGAGGTCATTGCCGCTGCAAGGCTTGCATCGAGCATCACACCCTTAGGGTCTTCCTGAAGCATGTAATGGTTCAGGATGGTGTTCTCCACTACGGCACTACTCATGTACTTGAGTTCCTCGAAGGCGTCGAGCTGGCGGAACATCCGGTACTCAGGATCCCTTTCAAGGAGGGAAGGATCATGAAGCATGGACCGGTATTTCCTGACCCACCGACGCTGATACATATTCCTGCCAATTATCTTCAGGTACTTCTCAACCAATTCAGGATTCTCCTGCTGAGTGAACAAAGCAACCTTCGCCTGGTACTTGTACCTTTCCAGAGTGCGCTGGAACATCATTGACATTTCCCATGCCCAACGGGTACTGTAATTGATAAGACCGTTGTAGAAGAAGACCACCGGAGCACAGACTTCAGTCTGCGAGATCTGGGCCGGAGTGTCGATGTTCACCGACTCGTTCGGATAGGCGAACATCCTGTCGCAGAGCTCACCACTGTTCATAAGGGCTATATTCCTGTACATCACGATGATCCGCGAAGGATGAGCAGACTTCCACGCAAGCTTGGCGGTCCTGTCCCAATCGTTCTTTTCAATGCTATGCTGCATCGCGATCTCCAGATGGAAATTCCTGTTCCAGTAAGGGAACACACCCAAAACAGACAAGGAGGCCGCCACGATGGCCATGGACACCTTGGCAGATTCTGCCTTTCGGAACTCCAGGGACGGAAGCAGAACCAAAGATACGACCGCTATTGCCAACGGGATGAAACGGCGGTGATTGTCTACAAAATCCATGTAGGGGAAGCCGGCGTAGAAGGTGTAGTGAGTGTCTATGTGGGTGAACACCAGATGCGTGTAGAAAAGAGGAATAAGAACACCTGAGAAGACAGCCACGATGGCAGGGAGCCACTTTTTGCCGCATAAGGCCTTTATGGCGATGGCAAGCAATGACACCAATGAATATGCTCCAATCAGAGGGTATCCCACAACGGCAATCAGGATTGGGATGACAGACTTCAAAGACGTACTCTCAGTGCGAACCCACCATAGGACAGGCAGGGTGGCGAAGATAAGTCCCAAAGTCTGGGAGAAAAGAAGGCCCTGTGCCCTGAAAACGTAGAGCGAATAGTCGAACCCGGCAATGAACAGGAATGCTGCGACAGCAGGGATAAATGAAACCATTCTGTCGCCGCAAAGCTTCCTGACCAAGTACGTCAGGCAGGCCAGGCTCAGGAGTACAAGCAAAACTCCCAGGACAGGCAGTCCGGAGATCTGGGTAAGTATACTGCCTAAGACAGGGAGCAGGACACCTGGCTGCAAACCCAAATTGGTGTAGAATGTCATGTCCGGCCACAACGATAGCTCGAACAACTTCCTCACAACTCCCAGTTTGAGGAAAAGCAAGGCTGCCATCGCGGCATAGACAAGTATTGCAAGGTATTTCTTTTTCATCTGAAAGATTACTGTCTAAACAACTTCAAGAGCTCTTCCGATATATCCTGGTACGAGCGTCCCCTCGCCAGGATAGTTCCGTCTCGGCCGATAAGTACCATCCTGGGAAGGCCCTCGAAACCGTAAAGGCCGGCCGCCTTGTCTCCTTTTTCTGTTCCCTCGCCGAAACAGTTTCCGAAAAGACCGTACTCATCACTCTTGTGTCCTAGCCGGTCCATGTCGCTATCCAGGGACACCGTGTACAAGGCAAGGCCCTTATCCTTGAACGGACGGCAGCCTTCTACCAGTTCGGGTACAACCTCGTCAGCTTCGCGTGCCCAGGTAGCCCAGAAAAGAAGGACCGTAGCTTTATGGGAAGCCACTACGTCCGAAAGCTTGACAGCCACGCTGTCAGCCCCATGCATCTCCAGATCCACGAACTGTTTCCCGGGTTCGGTGTCCACCCTGGCCTGGCAGACATTCTTGTAATGGAGGACCATGGGATCGTCATGGAATTCGGGTGACAATCTGTCGCAGTACTGAAGGAGTTCCTTGTCGCTGACCAGGTTATAAAGGTTGGATATCAGCAGGGCTCCCAAGACATTGTCGCTGTTCCTTTCGAACATTTCCTTGACCAGGGACAGGTAGCCTTCATTGTCATTGGGGGCTAATGCATCCTTCCGGACCTTGAATTCGACCATGTCTTCGTTGGCCTTCGTTCCTGTGATGTCTATATGCCCTATCCTGGCGTCACCAGTCACGTTAATGACTGTGTTCTCAAGAAGGACGGGGATGTCAACGGGGTAAACCACACCGAGAGCATTATTGATATAAGCAAGACAGGGCACGTCGACCTTGCCCTCGAAGGTAAACTTCCCGTCCACCACTTCTGTTGAAGAAATGGTGTGTCCATAGACATCCAGGAGGCTGATAGTTCCTTCATCGAGATCGATTATATCACCCTTTATGATATAACCGTTTTTCCCACAGGCGACAAATAAGATTGAGAGTGCTGTAAGATATAGTAACTTCTTAAAAAACATTGTATTATCTGGTACTTAACAAGACTTGGCAATACTATAATACAAATATAGTAAAAATGGTTTTTTAATCGTATCTTTGCTGGACAAGACCAACGAGTTTTATCTAACTGCATTTTAATATGAAACAAGATCTTCAGATTTTCGATCTGATAAGAAACGAGAAGGAAAGGCAATCTTCCGGACTTGAACTGATTGCATCTGAAAACTACGTAAGCGACTACGTCCTCGAAGCGATGGGATCCATCTGCACCAACAAGTATGCGGAAGGTTATCCCGGCAAGCGTTACTATGGCGGATGCCAGGTAGTTGACCAGATCGAGCAAATTGCCATCGACCGTCTCTGCAAGATATATGATGCTGAATATGCCAATGTCCAGCCTCATTCAGGCGCCCAGGCAAACATGGCCGTCACAATGGCCTGCCTGAAGCCAGGTGATACCTTCATGGGACTGGACCTCTCCCAGGGAGGCCACCTCACCCATGGTTCACCTGTCAATGCATCAGGTATCCTCTATCACGCCGTACCTTACGGACTCAACGAAGAGACCGGAATGGTAGACTATGACAAGATGGAGGAGATCGCCCTTGAATGCAAGCCGAAGCTTATCATCGGAGGCGCTTCAGCCTATTCACGTGAATGGGATTATGAAAGGATGAGGGCAATAGCCGATAAGGTCGGTGCGATTCTCTGGATCGACATGGCCCACACGGCCGGCCTGATCGCAGCAGGACTCCTCAAGAACCCTGTAAAATATGCTCACATAGTCACTTCGACAACCCACAAGACCCTCCGCGGTCCTCGTGGTGGAATTATCCTCATGGGCAAGGACTTCGACAATCCCTGGGGGATCAAGACTCCAAAGGGCGAGATCAAGAAGATGAGCGCCATCCTCAATTCAAGCGTATTCCCCGGTGTCCAGGGCGGTCCTCTCGAGCATGTCATAGCCGCCAAGGCTGTCGCTTTCTACGAGGCCATGCAGCCTGAATATGTAGAGTACCAGAAGCAGGTCATGTCAAATGCCAAGAAGATGGCAGAGGAATTCATCAGCAGGGGCTACAAAGTTGTTTCCGGAGGCACTGACAACCACCTCATGCTGATCGACCTCCGCACCAAATTCCCGGATGTCACCGGCAGGATGGCTGAAAAAGAGCTTGAAAAGGCTGAGATCACCCTCAACAAGAACATGGTTCCGTTCGACAGCCGCACTCCTTTCAAGACTTCCGGCGTGAGAATCGGTACCCCTGCCATCACTTCACGAGGTTTTGTCGAGAAGGACATGGTTGACATTGTAGATCTGATTGACACCGTCCTTACTGCCGTCGCAAAGTATGCTGATGTGGTCAATGGGGTGACAGAAGAGGGTAAGGATGAGTATGAGGCTGTGCTTGAGAACGTAAGGCACAAGGTCCACAACATGACCGCCGGCCGTCCCCTAAACCGCTACTAATCAGCTATACATCAATCATTCCCCTATAACCATCCAAGGCAGCCCACCCGGCTGCCTTATTCTATTTTGCTGTAAGTCCAGGTACGAGGATATAGGCGCCCGGAGGACTCCGTTCCGCTTCGCTCCACTCCGGACCCTCCCACTGTATCCTTCGTCCTGCTGATGCAGGACTCGTCTCCAGCGGGCCCCTCCCGCTTCCCGTGAGCGCGGGAGCTCACGCCTCCGGGGCGCCTATATCCTCGCATTTGGACTCGCAACAGATCGGCAGATGATGATTGCCTGCAGGAGGCCGGAGCGAACGCAGTGAGCGAAGTCCTCCCGCAGGCAATCATCTCTGCCGCCATGAATGGAACAAAAAAAGGTGACCGGGAGGGTCACCTTTTGATGATGTATGTCGTTTCGGATTACTCGACGAGAGCGGCGCGGCTCTGAGGATTGTTACCGAAGAGGTCGAACATGTGCTCAACAGTGATGTTCTCCCTAGGAATTCCGTACTGCTTGGTGAGGACGTCAACAACGAGGTTGGCACGGTTGGTAGCAAGCCTGGTGTTGATGGTCTCGTTACCGGTACCGGAGTCAGCAGAACCTGTGACAGTGAGCTTGGTGTCGGGCTTCAGCTTGGAAGCGAAAGCCTTGAGGTGAGCCATCTCATTTGCATTGAGAGTGTCCTTTGCAAGGTCGAAGAAGAGAACAACCTGCTTCTTGCCCTCAGTCTTGATGACGACCGGTTCGGGTTTGAAGTTCTTGGCAGCCTCAAGCTCATCCATGAGACCCTTCTTGTCAGCCTCGAGGGAGTTGACCTTGGACTGGAGAGCCTTGTAGTCAGCCTCGGTGAAAGGAAGCACGACCGGCTTCGGAGCAACTGAGCTGTAACGATCCCAGTTGGTACGGCCAAGGTTGAAATAGATACCGGCGGTAGCAGCAGGAACGAAAGCGAAGATGTGGTTCACAGTAGCCCTAGGGCTGATTGCGAGAACCTCGTGACGGGTGCTGAGAGCGCTGAGGTCAACATAGAGACCGACCCTGTCGCTGAGACGGAATTTGTTCAGGATACCGACACCGACGGTCCACTCGTCCTCAACCTCGCGGTCATCACCATTGATAACCTTGTAGTAAGGGCTCTTGAAACCAAGCCAGCCAGCGGTAGCATAAGGAATGACATCCCAGAAACGGGTCTCCTTGTAGCCGCTGAGAGCGTTGGAGATGTTCCAAAGGAGATCTGCATGTGCATAGTGCATTGCATCCCAGTCACCTGTACCATTGTCGATCATGGTGGTGTAACCAGACTTTACCTTGAAGGAGTTGTCGATACCCCTATAGCCGATCCTGGCACCAACGCTAGGAGTGAACCACTTGCCGAGGTTTGCCTCGACTGCAAGACCGCCGAATCCCCACTTGACATCAGGAGTTGAGAAGAGGGTGTTGGCACCAGCACCAAGGCTGATGAACCAGTTGTCACCAAATTCGTTGGTGAGGTAAGGTCCTCTGACGATGTTTCCGTTCTCGTCACGGTTGTTGTTTTCCTGAGCAAACGCAACTGACATAGCCATCAGGGCGATTGCTACGATACTGAATACTTTTTTCATTACTACAGAAATTATAATATAATTAATAACTTCAATATCAATACATTCCGCTATATTTGCCCGGCGGAACGTACTCTATCATCCGCAAATATAATCAAAATAAATTAATTAATTGCTAATAGGTCGAATAATATAGTAAAAATATCTTTCGCCGGCCTTCACCCTATACTGTTCGAGAGGAAGCCTGCCCCAGGAATTGATTCCACCGACACCTGCCTGCACCAGGTCGAAGTTGACATAAGTCTGCCCAGCAGCCCTGTCGTTCTCATGGGCGGCAGCTTTCAAGGAAAGCGAATGGCGAGGCTCACCGACCTGTGTATTTGACTTGTTCTCCCTTGAGGGGGTTCCGTTCTCCATGCAATCCAGGACATTCATCGGGAAAGGAAGAGCAGAGGCAGAGAAACGTCCGTCAGAGGTAATCTCAAGACCGTTGCCGGCCGCATCGAGCAGCCTCAGGTACTTCAGACCTGTGTGAGTGCCGGACTCCTGTGTGCGTACATAACCGTAGTGGTACTGCTCATTCACAGTCTGGACATAATGTCCAACCATCGCCGAAGAATTACGGTCTGAATAATTCTCCCAAGGGCCCTTGCCGTAGAAATCGACTACTGAATATTTTCCAGGCATGGCGAACTTCATTCCGAAACGGAAGAGATCCGGAGCCTTATCCAATCCACCGGCATCCTTCATGATTTCCCGGCATTCAAGGGTACCGTCAGGATGGATCAGATAATTCAAAGTTACAATGGCCGCACCATCGGCGATGGGAGCATATTCAGCAACAACAAGCCATCCGTTGCTCTCCTCCTTCGCTTCCATTGACTTGAGTTTGAACTCAGGATACCTCCAGACCGCCATGGTCCGATGCATCTTTGCACCCATGTCGTTCTCCACCAGTGCCCTGGCGAATTCAGGCATGAGAGGCTCGGACATCATCTCATCACCTCCGGCGATGAAAGAAGTGAGGAAGCCCGTCGACTTGTCGAAGGACACCTTCCAGTCAGAGATACGCTGCGCGTTTATTCCGGCAAATGCATAAGAGCCCGCGAACACATGAGCGGATGCTGTCTCGACATGGGAGACCTTGGCTTCGCTGCATGAAACAGGGCAAGGGGCATACGGCTCAAGTGAGCCTTCCTGGACAACTATCTGGTCGTAGGCTACCTCATGACCGGCAGGGAGCAGGCCGTCCGGAGTCTTCAGAACGTAAGAGATGTTGATGAATATATCCTTTCCGGGAGCGTCGATAGCAGGTATCGGGAGGTCGACCACAACCGACTTCTGGGGTGCTGCATTGAGAGTCTCGACCGTTCCGGTAGCAACAGCTTGTCCTTCCACTACGGCTGTCCAAAGGAGCCTGTACTGCGAAAGATCCTTGAAGAAGTTCTCATTGAATATGCTGACCCTGCCCCTCTTGGCATCAACTGCCGAAGTGAGGATGTTACGCTGTTGGTAACGTACCTCGTAAGCATGCGGATGCAAGCTCCTGTCGGCAGCTATGACTCCATTGCAGTTGAAAGAGCCATCCGAAGCATCATATTCATTGAAATCGCCTCCGAAAGCGAAGATATGGTCAGTGCCTCCCCTGGAAGGCCAGCGCACAGCCTGGTCGACAAAGTCCCAGATGAAACCGCCCTGGTAATTGGGATACTTCCTGATGAGGTCCCAATATTCCTTGAAATTACCCATCGAATTACCCATCGCATGGGCATATTCACACTGGATAAGCGGTCTGGAAGGATTGTTCGTCAGATAATTGACGCACCAATCGGGAGTTGCGTACATGGGACACATGATGTCTGTGTTCCTGTCGTCCATAGCCCTCTCGTACTGGACCGGCCTTGAAGGATCGTAGGCCTTTATCCAATCGTAAGAAGCGAGGAAGTTGTCACCATTGCCTGCCTCGTTACCAAGGCTCCAGATGATTACGCTAGGATGGTTGAAGTCACGGAGAACCATCCTTTTATCCCTTATAAGATGTGCTGCCTTGAAGTCCTCCCTTTTGGCAAGGGTCTTGTCTCCATAGCCCATACCATGGGATTCGATGTTACCCTCGTCCACGACGTAGATTCCGTACTTGTCGCAGAGGGAGTACCACATGGGGTCATTGGGGTAGTGGCTGGTACGCACCGCATTGATATTGAGCTCCTTCATGATTCGGATATCCTTAATCATGTCCTCAACCGACAAGACATAACCCTTGTCAGCATTGAGCTCATGCCTGTCGGCACCCTTGATGAGGATAGGGCATCCGTTAACAAGGAGCTGGGAATTCTTGATCTCCACCGTCCTGAAACCGAAATCGAGTGAAGTGCTCTCGACAACACCCCTCTTACCGGAAGCAGTGACTTTGAGAGTGTATAGATTAGGAATCTCGGCACTCCAAAGCAAGGGATTGGCAACGGTACCTGAGCATGAAACAACCTTCTTGGATGGTGCAGCCTCTCCGGAAGCGACCTTCCTGCCCGCTTTGTCAAGGATCTCATATGCCACCTTGCTTATTCCTGAAGTAATATCAGCTTTGATGGTGAAGCGTCCGTCCATGCCAGCCGTGATGTTGACATCCTCAAGTCTCTCCTTTTCCCTGGTGTAGACGAAGACATCACGTCCTATTCCCGTAAAGCGCCAGAAATCCTGGTCCTCCAGGTAGCTGCCGTCGCACCAGCGGAAGATTTCAAGTGCAATCAGGTTCTCCCCGGGTTTGACAAATCTGGTGATGTCAAACCTGGCCTCCAGCTTGCTGTCCTCGCTGTAGCCAACCATCTTGCCATTGACCCAGACGCGTACGTTGGACGTAGCTGAACCTATGAATAGGCAGATCTGCTTGCCGATCCAATCGCTGTCGACATTGAAAGTCCTGCGGTACTGTCCGACATAGTTGTGCTCCGTGGCCGGATAAGGAGGGTTATTCTCGTAATGACCACGCCAGGCATAACCGATATTGACATAGAGCGGATCACCATAGCCATTGAGTTCCCACATCCCAGGGACAGGCATCGTCCCCCAGGACGAATCGTCATAGCCGGGAACTTCAAAGCCTTTTGTACGGCCTTCGATCGTGCTGTTCCAGTTGAACTTCCATATTCCGTTCAAGGACAGGGTCTTCTGCTGGTCAGTGACAAAAGTAGCCCTCATCGGCATCCTGTTCTCTTCGAACACATTTGGATCCTGCCAAGGCTCCATTACTGTTTTCTTCTGTGACAATGCGGTCAGCGAGACAGCGGCTGCCGCCAAAACTAGGAATAACCTCTTCATTTTAGTTGATTTGCAATTATTGTCAAATATAATCAAAAAACAGTTCAATTTCGTATATTTGTTTTAACCACCATAACCACAAACCGAGAATCATGAACAAATCCTTTCTGGCTGCAGTATTGGTCGCCATATTCCTGTCTTCCTGCTCAGGAGGAGATTCCCCGCAGGGAGCCCTCAGCGTGCCTCCCCTACAAGACGTCAGCCTCGACGGAGGTTTCTGGGGCCCTAAAATGAGCCAATGGGCAACAATAACTGCAAATGACGTCCTGGACAAGTTCGAGAGGGACGGCATCTTCGCCAATTTCGATTCGGTCGCAACAGGAAAGCGCGACATCGGATTCCATGCGGGTCCGCCTTGGTACGACGGGCTCACTTATGAGTCCATCAGGGGAATCTCGGACCTCCTGGTCCTCTATCCCGACAACAGGCTCGAGAAGAGGCTCGACACGGTGATCACCCACATCATTGCGGCCCAGGATAACGAACCTACAGGCTATATCAACACCTACACCCAGCTGAACTGCAATGACAAGCGGTGGGGAAAGAACGGAGGCCAACTCCGCTGGCAGCATGACGTGTACAATTCCGGATGTCTTGTCGAAGCCGGCATCCATTTCTACCGTGCCACCGGCAAGACGAATCTTCTCGAGGCAGCCACAAAGCTTGCCAATTACATGTACGAAGTCATGGGGCCCGCACCCAAATGGAACGTGGTGCCGGGGCATGCCCAACCGGAAGAGGCCCTCATCAAGCTTTACAGGTTGTACACCGATGAGCCAGGCCTGGCATCCAGGCTGGACATACCTGTGGAAGCCGCCCACTACAAGGAACTGGCAGAGTTCTGGATCGAACAAAGAGGGCACTATGGCGGAGAAGAACCTCAGGGAAGACCATCGGAGATGACCTATGCGCAGGATTCGATCCCTATCTTCGAACAACAGACCATTGAAGGCCATGCTGTCAGGGCAACGCTTCTCATGACTGGACTCGCCGCAGCAGCGATCGAGAACCATGATCCACGTTACATCGAATCGGCAGAACGCCTTTGGAACAACATGGCTGGCCAGAAATGGTTCATAACCGGAGGCGTCGGAGCAGTCCACTTCGATGAAAAATTTGGCCCAGACAAATATCTCCCTACCGACGCCTATCTTGAGACCTGTGCGGCCGTAGGAGCCGGATTCTTCAGCCAGAGGATGAACGAACTCACCGCCAAGGCATTCTACATGGATGAATATGAAAGGGCTCTATACAACAATGTCCTTACAGGAATATCATTCTCCGGGGACAACTATACCTACCAGAATCCCCTGAATGCCGAGCACCATGCGAGATGGACCTGGCACGGCTGCCCCTGCTGCCCTCCGATGTTCCTGAAATACATGGGAGCGATGCCGGGCTACATATTCGCCGCCAACGACAATTCCTTGTTCGTCAATCTGTTCACTTCCAGTCATGCTTCCCTTCATGTCGGTGGCAAGGCCGTGTCCGTCTCCCAGGAGACAGGTTATCCGTGGGATGGTAAACTGAGGATCGTCCTTCATCCTGAAAAGGCAGGACACTTCGACGTGAAGGTCCGCATACCTGGCTGGGCTGCCGGGAAGGAGAATCCCTTTGGTCTCTACACAAGCATCGTCAACGGGAAGCCTGAAATTGAGGTCTGCGGCGAGAAAGTCCCTATGGAAATTGAAGACGGTTATGCCGTCATCAGCCGCAAATGGCACGACGGTGACGAAATCCTGCTGAACATCCCCATTGCCCCCCGCTTCGTAAGAGCCCACGAGGACGTAAAACAACTTGTAGGGAAGACTGCGATCGCCTGCGGGCCGATTGTGTACTGCATAGAGTCCGTAGACAACGAAGGTTTCGACGGCAGCATCAGTCAGGGCGTTACGCTGGAGTCACGCTGGAGGGAAGACCTGCTCGGAGGCATCAACACGGTAGTCGGAGTGAAGGATGGGAAAGACGTATTCACTGCAATCCCCTACTACGCCGTCGGCAACCGCGTCCCCGGCGCCGGCTACACGACCTGGGCCATGTTTGGTAAATAACCTTAATGTGCGAGTCCAAGGAATCTGAGGTGCACCCCAAAAAAAGAGACACGATAATCAGTCGTGTCTCTCTCTTTGAGGTGCCTAGCGGAATCGAACCGCTGTCCCAGGTTTTGCAGACCTGTGCCTAACCGCTCGGCCAAAGCACCAGATGTGGATTGCAAATATACGAATATTATTTGATATTCAAAAAATCATTTATTCCACGTAGAGCAACAAGCCCTTAAGGTACTCGCCCTCGGGGTGGTAGATGTTGACGGCATGGTCTGCGGGCTGGTTGAGCCGATCGAGGATTCTGACGGAGCGACCGGTCTGGGCTGCAGCCGAGAATACAGCCAGCGCAAAGGCTTCCTTGTCAACTACCTGCGAACAGCTGAAAGTGAACACCAATCCGCCTTGGGCGACCTTTGAGATCGCGGCCGCGTTGAGCCTCTGGTAAGCCCTCAAAGCATTGCCAAGCGCTCCACGATGCTTAGCGAATGCCGGAGGATCGACAATCATAAGGTCGTATTTATCCTCTGGTACGTCCCTGAGGAAATCCATGGCATCAGCACAGATGTCCTCATGGAGTCCGGCATCAAAGCCATTCAAAGCCATATTCCTGGTGACCATCTCCACTGCCTTCTTCGAACTGTCTACAGAGTCCACATGAACTGCCCCGTTATTAAGGGCATAGATGGAAAAGCCACCCGTGTAGCAGAAAAGGTTCAGGACATTTCTCCCCTTAGAGTACCTTCCTACGAGATTCCGGTTCTCCCTTTGGTCTAGGAAGAAGCCGGTCTTCTGGCCTTCAGTCCAGTTGACCAGGAACTTGTTGCCGTTCTCCAGGACCACCTGCTCGTCATCGGAGAAGCCATCTGCCTTATAGATGTAGCCATCCACGAGATCCAGGCCAGCCTTGAAAGGAGCAGTCCCGGAACTCTTGTCATAGACAGCTTTGAGACTGTCACCGAAAACAGATTTCAAAGCCTCGCAAATTGCAGTCTTCGCACGGAACATACCGACGGAATGGGCCTGCATGACACAGACTCCATCATACCAATCGATTATCAGTCCAGGAAGGCCATCCCCCTCACCATGGACGAGGCGGAAACAGTTAGTGGAAGAATCTGAAGTCAGGCCGGCGGCCTGCCTCATCTTCAGCGCCTTCGAGAGCATGACCGTCCAGAAATCCGGTCCGAGTACATCCTCACCTGAGAAACTCAGTACCCTGACAGCTATAGATCCTATCTGGTAATGGCCGTATGCCAGGAAAGAACCGTCATGGGCGAAAACTCCCACAATGTCACCTTCTGCAGGTTCTCCGACTATCTGGGCGATAGCTCCGGAAAAAACCCACGGATGGAAACGACGCAGGGACTCTTCCCTACCCTTCTTTAATATGATCTTTGTCATTCTTCTCGGCGTTTTTAGGTGGATTGGGGAGCATCTGTTCCGGAGTAAGCGGATTCTTCTCAGAAGAAAGAAGCTTGATGTACATCTGCCTGCAAACCCAGGCGTCGGTCGCAGCATAGGCCTGCTGTGCCTCTGACAAAGTCTCGGCCTCCCAATTGGACAACTGCTGGGTCTTGGAGATACGGATCCCCATGATGATGGCGGCCATTTTCTTTACAGCCTTGTCCTTGATCCCATATTCCCAGACAATCTTCTGGAGATCTACGAAACCCTTAGGAACGAAGTTGTGATGCTTCTCAAGTCCTCGTACATCGTCATTGACAGCGGCCCCGACCTTGAGGATCCTTTCGTCGGAAAGTACAGACCTGAGGGCCCTTGGAATGTCGCCTATCAACTTGATCCTGAAGAGGAAAGCCCTTTCAGCCCCGGAAAGTTGGAGTAGAGAGACTCCGTAATGTGGCTGCCCAGGCGAGAAACTCGGCCTCGACTCGGTGTCGAAACCAACTATCTTCTGTTTTTTCAGATACCTGACTGCCTTAAGGTACTCCAGCCCCAGGCTGTCTATGACCTTTATCTTACCCGGGAAGGAGGCAGGTTCGAGTTTCTCTATTTCTTCAGGGCTTATGCTTATTTTGTACATAGGAGACGAAAGTGTTCGGAGCGAAGACCCCTACTGTGTCAGCAAAAGAACTCGGAACAAGGCGGTCTTCGAAACTGACGGTCTCAAAAGGCTTAGTAGATGCACTCCTGACCGTCATCAGCAGATCTGCGACTGGATAGGCTATCTTGTGAGTGAAAAGATTCTTCTCCCTCATGATCCTGAAGCAGGTCTCTGAATATGAGAAAGCGGAATCGGTAGAATAAATCACCGGGACATCGCAACCGATCTGCTCAAAGAAATTGCTGATGTCGTCCCCACCATTCTCAGCCAGTTCAGACGAGCACAGGATGATGACTTTGCAGCGTATTGAGGAATCGATTGCAGCAAGAGCGTCCCGGACCGCCACCTCTCGTAAAGCCAGTTTACCTGCCTCTCCAGGATAGAGAGAATCATAAGGGGCATTTGCAAAATCCAGCAGGGATACTATTGTCTCTCCGGCAAAATCCGGAAGCCCGTCCTTTACCTGCCTGGCATCGACATTGTCGAATCCGTCGAAGACCATCATTTCCTCACTAAGCGAAAGGCACTCGAGAGGCTCGCCTACAAGGAATATGGAGCCGTCAGACTTACCAGCCGCAGAAGCAAGTTTCTGCATGGCAGGGAGGGAATCATTGAGCAGGTCGTCCACAAAACGTATGCTGTCATAAGAATTCACGACCTTCCGGTTGCAGGACAAAGCCAGAAAGACGATGGCAATGAATATGGGCAGATACCTTTTCACTACAATTGATTTATTGACAACGCAAAGGTAGTAAAATCATTTCAACAAAGAAAGAATGGCGGGGACCAGCAGGCTACGTATGTATTCCTCTTCCATAAAGTGAGAACCCTCGTACATGGTCCAGCTTTCCTCTCCGAAATACTTCTTCCATGTACGTATGAGCACGACTCCGCTCCTGCGGAACTTGTCCCTGGTTCCGAAAAAGGCATGGAAATAATCCCCGCTCCCGCCTCTGGAAGTATTCTTAAGCGCTTCTTGACGGACCGTCTTCCATTCGAGAAGGTTTTCCCTGCTGAAATGTAGACTCTGGCGGTCACCTTCCTTGGGTTTGTAATACCAGTCGAAGAACCTCGTCACACCGGGAATCAAAGCCAATGCAGCCAAGACACGGAAGAAAATGGGGGCATTAAGGGACGGTGACACGAAAAGGTGCGGAATGCCTTTCACTGCAATGGCATGGGTGGCTCCGAGACTCTCCCCTATCACAAGGTCTGGAGACTTTTCGCTGACCCATGATGCGATCTGTTCCCTTGCCGTCTCCGGATTGAAACTGTAGGTCCTTATCACGACCTCGAAATCCGGCCCAAGGAGGTCTTTCAGGATGGAAGGGATACGACTGTCACCTCCACCGCCCATGCCATGGACATAGAGGATAACTTTGTGGCGGGTAGACAGATCCTTCACTTCTTGCAGATCCTTCACTTCGTTCAGGATGACAATGGAAAACGATCAGGTCCTGCTTGGAATCAGGGCGAAGACCAGATTGATGATAATATAGCCCACGAATGCAGCAAGCACTGCGAGTGCCCAGGAGGACTTGGTGACGAGCATGGCCACCAAGGAAATAGCGCAGATTGCGACAAATGAAATCCGCTTGGTAACATCCATCTTGGATGCTTTATTCCCACCCCCGAATTTCATGGAGAACATAGGAATCTCGCAGACAAGAAGTGCGCTGAGCACCACGGCCAGAACTGGAATAATTACAGGCCCCTGGCACCAGGAGGCGAGAAGGCTTTCCGGTGCTGAATGGACATAATAAGCCAGCGAACCACAGATCATTGCAGAAGCAGGGGTCGGGAGTCCGATGAAGCCCTGATGCTGCCTTTCATCCAGGTTGAACTTGGCCAGTCTCAAAGCTGAAAAGACAGCGATCAGAAGAGGGACGTACCTCAATACTCCCCAAGATGGATCGCCAAGTTTGAAAAGCATGAGAGACGGGAGGACTCCGAAGCTGACCATGTCTGCAAAGGAATCCAGTTCCTTGCCGATGCCGGACGATGCTTTCAGCAGCCTTGCTGCCAGACCGTCGAAAAAATCAAAAACTGCCCCGCAGATCATCAGGACGAAACCCAGGTCAGGTCGTCCTTCCATAGTAAGAATCACCCCCATGACCCCGCACAGGAGGTTCATGGAGGTGATAGAATCCGGAATATGCTTCCTGATGTTCATTTACTTGATACCAAGCTTCTTCTTCATGTCCTTGGAGAGGGCATCCTTGTGGATGATGATGTCCAGGGACTTGCCGGCGACATAATTCTCAGAGGCATAATAGATGCCCTTGTAATTACCGCTTTCACCCCAGGAATTCTTCACCATGTAGTAGAGAGTCCCTTCCTGGTCCTTGGCGATACCGAAGATATGCATTCCATGATCATCAGTAGTAGTCTGCTCATCGAAGGCCTTCTGACGTGATTCCTGGGTAGGAACGACCTCCTTGGGGATGGAGACTGCAGGCCTCTGGGCAGCGGCGGGGCCGTTGCCGGTAAGACGCTGCTGGTCAGTCTGAGGGATAGCAGCGGTAGTCTCGATAAGACGGGCGACACCAGTCCTTGAGAAACCTCTCTCGGAAACGTCTGCGCCCCAAGCTGCAGTGTAACCGTTCTCGATAGCGGTCTTGAGGATCTGCATGAACTCATCAAGAGGGACGTTATAGGAAGTGTTCCACCTCCAGTTGTCACAAACCTCGATAGCGAACTTGGTGTAGAACGGATGATGGGTGAAGGAGGTGATGGAAACATAGTCATCAGGAACGATGCCCAGTTCATCCCTATATGAAGCAGGAGTGTAAGTCTTGCCATTCACTTCGAAAGAAGTCGGAGGAACTCCGAGGAAGTTGTCGACGATTGCATCGAAACCGCCTTTCCAGTTCTCTGAGAGAGCGCCCCTGTTGGGCTTCTTTGCGATAGCCTGGACATAGGCAAGGGTCACGGCATCTATCTCACCGTGCACGGGTAGAGCCTGCTTTCCGGGCATTGCTGACTGGGGAACGATACCATAGTCCCTGATGACGTCAAGGACATCGTCTCCTTCTGAACCGGCTCCGAAGGTAAGGTTACCGTTCAGACGGACATACTTATCAGCCCTATCCTTGTAGGACTGACCCACAACGAACATCTCGGAAAGATCGGGATACTGGGCAGCATCCTTGATGCCCTTGATCCTGATAACCTCGGACTCGAGGAATGAGATGGCTGAGAAGCACCAGCAAGTACCGGAACTGTTCTGGTTCTTGACCGAAGTGATAGGATTCTCCTTCACAACGGTGAATTTGTACTCGGGCTCAGCTGCCTGAGGCCTGGGCTGCTGTGCAAAAGATGCTGCGGGGATCAGCATAACCGCAAAAGCGGCAATCAATAAGTTCTTTTTCATATTAATTGATAATAAGATTAATAATTTTCAGCTTTGATCTGGAAATAGCTTTGAGGATGGTTGCAGACAGGGCATACCTCAGGAGCCTTCTTTCCTATGACGATGTGACCGCAATTGGAGCATTCCCAGATGGCATCCTCGTCGCGGGTGAAGACAACAGCCTCCTTGACCTTGCCGAGGAGTTTCCTATAGCGTTCTTCATGGGCTTTCTCGATAGCTGCGACGCCTTCGAAGAGATCGGCGATCTGAGGGAATCCTTCTTCCCTGGCAGTTACGGCAAAACCGGCATACATGTCAGTCCACTCGTAGTTTTCGCCATCTGCAGCATCTGCAAGATTGATCTCGGTTGCAGGTACAGAACCGCCATGAAGAAGCTTGAACCAGATCTTGGCGTGTTCCTTTTCATTCTTGGCCGTCTCCTCGAAGAGCTTGCTGATCTGGACATAACCGTCCTTCTTGGCCCTGGAGGCATAATAAAGATACTTGGTGTGAGCCTGGCTCTCACCGGCAAAAGCAGTCTGAAGATTCTGCTCAGTCTTGGTTCCTTTCAATTCCATATCGATCAACATTTCACTATAGTGGACAAACGCAAATGTAGTAAAAAATAACTACTTTTGCAGGCTTTTGAAAAAGAATATGACAGCCGCCGGAAGAAAGAAAAGGAAGAAGAAAATCAAGGTGTCCCCATGGGCTGCCGTGGGGGCTGCAGCATTCATCCTCCTGGCCTTGTTCCTGGCCTTCCACAGATGGGACTGGAAGAATGACGCCGAAAGAGGGGCAAAGGTGCCGCCTGGTACCTGGAGGTACGGGATAGACATATCCCACAACAATGAAGGTAAGATAGTGTGGGACTCCCTCTTCGTCATGACGGACTCCAAGAGAAGGACGGTAAGGGATCCCTACATTGCCAATGAGATCAAGCCTGTCAGTTTCGTATTCATCAAAGCCACGGAGGGAGCCTCCTTCAAAGACAAGGATTTCAAGGAAAACTGGAAGGCAGCAGGCAGGACGGACCTCCACCGTGGAGCCTACCATTTCTTCCGCAGTTCGAAAGACGGAGAGATCCAGGCCCGCAACTTCATCAACACTGTCGGAGAACTGCGTTTCAAAGATCTTCCTCCGGTACTGGACATAGAGACGATCCACCTTGGTTGTTCAAAGGAATTGCTGAATTCCCGCGCCAAACAGTGGCTTAAAGCAGTGGAAAAACGCTACGGAAAGAAACCTATCATCTACGCAAGCTCTTCGTTCATAAAGGATTATCTGGATAAAGACATCGTTGCAAACTATCCTGTCTGGGTGGCCCACTACGAAAAAGACAGTCCAGCCTTTGAAGGCTGGACCTGGTGGCAGTTCACTGACAGGGCCCTCGTAAAGGGCGTGCCGGGAGAAGTCGATCTAAGTGTTATGCACGTAGATTAATCCGAAACCGGAGTAAAAGTCATCCCGTCCCACTTGTAAAGCCGGGCTCTGCAGTTCTGAAGACCCGTTTCTGGGTTGCGTCCATTTTCAGAAATAAAGAACAGTCCTTCGCCAAGCGGGGATACACCTGTAGATCCGTACTTGAAACGTACTCCGCCCACAGGATTCTCAGGAGAACCTATCATGGGATGCTTCTTCTTGTCATAGGATACCCCGTCAACATGCCTCTTCACAGGTTTGGAAGCGATGTCGAAAATGAAAGTATCATAATTGGGGAAGACCTGCTTCGAGCCCTTGTACACAAACATGAACATCTTCTTCAAAGAAGGATCATAGGTCATGTTCTGGACTCCCCAGTTGGTGTTGCCTGTGAACACGAAATACTTGTCGAGAGGCCTGGAAGGGCCTTTTGAATAAAACTCCCCGAACTTGACCGTACCTGCGTACTTGTCCAGTTTCTTCATCTTATAACGAAGCAGTACCTGGCAGTCATTATCCTGGCGGTTCTCATCCTTGTAGATTCCGTATGCCACATAGAGATAGTTCCTACCCTTCTTCTTACCAATCTTGGGAGCTATAGCGACCCCATCGATTCCGGAGCAACCGTACCGGTGCTCAAGTTCAGTCCCATCCTGGCCCTTGACCTTGGCATGATAGTCCTTGGTCGCATCCTTGACGCAGACGATTTTGAAAGCCTCATTGTTCTCTGAATCCATGCCGACATGTTTTACCTTGTCGACATCGATTATCGCGATATAGAACATCGACCTTCCTTTCGCAAAATCAGAAAGTCCCTTACCGATCACGTCATCCTTGCATTCAAGCGAGGCATAGACCTTCCTCGATTCGCTGTCGAAGGTCATCGCGCCAAGATGACCCTGGATATGGTTGACAGAGCCGAGCACCTTGCCCTCCATATCTGTGACGATGAAGGTGTCAGTGAATGAAAAATACATGCGTCCTGCATCCTTGTCGCAGACGATTCCCTGGACATGGTGGGAGCCGCCTTCCACGAAAACCTCATGCGGAAGGACGGGAGATTGGGCAAATGCGGCGAATCCGGCCACGATTCCGAGAACCAGCAAAAGATACTTTTTCATATTCATCAATGTTTGTTCAATTCTTCAATCATTGCACGGGCAACGGCAGCAGAAGCTCCCGAACCTCCCAGGGAAGAGCGGATCTCCCCGTAACCGTCCATCATCTCCTTCCTGTAGTACCCATCCTCGAGAAGTCTACGTACCTCATAAAGGACATTGTCAGGGGTAAAATAGTCCTGAAGCAGTTCGCAGAAGCAGCGTCTTCCAAGGATAAGGTTCCCGAGACTTATGAAACGGACCTTTATTATGGTCCTTGCGATCATGTAGTTGATGGTCGCAGTCCTGTAGGCTACGACCTGGGGCGTACCGATGAGGGCGCATTCCAGTGAAGCCGTACCGGAATTCACCACCGCAGCCCTGCTCTGCCTCATCACTGAGTAGCTCATCCCGGAGACCACTCGTACATATTCCCTGTCTCCTATGTATTTCCTGTAATCATCCTCAGACCTCGCAGGTGCAGCAGCAACGACAAAGAGATAATCAGAATAGTCTTCGAGCCCATGCATCCTGTCAGCAAATTCCATGAAAGTGGGCATCATGGAACTGATCTCACCCGTCCTGGAGCCGGCCAGAAGGGCAATCATGGGCTTGTCCGGGAGTCCTGCCCTTGAGAGGAATTCCTCCCTTGACTCGGACAACGCCACGGAATTGTCTACTGCATCGACAAGAGGATTGCCTTTATAGACAAAGTCCACGCCCTTGGAGGTGAAATAGGGTATTTCGAAAGGGAAGACAATGAACAGCTTATCTACATAAGCCTTGAGCTTCTTGATCCTGCCTTCACGTGAGGCCCAGACCTTCGGAGCTATGTAGTAGAACACCTTGAAACCGGCCTTGTGCGCAGCCTCCGCGACCCGGAAATTGAACCCGGGATAATCAATGAGGATTACCACATCAGGTTTCCATTCGATTATGTCAGAGACGCATTTTGAGAGCCTGCGTGCGAACTTACGAGGATGGAGGAGGACCTGAGTGAAGCCGATAACAGCCCCTTCGCGGTAGTCTTCCACGAGGCCGCACTTTTCCGGACGCACGGAAGCCATCATCCCTCCTCCCCAGAAACGGATTTCCGCATCCGGGTCCTCTGAATATATCCCCTTCATCAGGTTTGATCCATGAAGATCCCCTGATGCCTCACCGGCTATGATGTAGTACCTTGACATCAGAAATCGGCATTCATGAAACCATTCAGTCGGTCTTCTTCCCCGAAGTCGGTCCTTATGAATGTCTGAGGGGCTATGGACACGTAACCGTCCTTGACGGCATGATGGTCAGCCAGCCTGTCCTCCTCCGGAGTAGCGTCGACGAACTTTCCCCTCATGACAAACATCTTTTCCCCTTCCTCGATCCCTTCCTCCGGGATGGAACCGCTCCAAGGCTCGAGTTCCTCGATCCAGTAGCCCATGCCCTGGTGGCAGACCCTGACACCTTTGATCGGCACATAGGGCGGAGGGAAATTGATGTTATACGATATGCCCTTCCTCTGAGGCAGGTTGGACATTATTTTCTCGAAGATTGCCGGGAAATATTTCTTCACATTCGAGAAGTCCGGCTCGTCGTCAAACTCGCAAAGCGAGACACCGATAGCTGGGATACCATTGATAGCAGCTTCCTCAGCCGCGCCAAGAGTCCCGGAATAATTAGTGGCAGTTGCTGCATTCGTCCCATGGTTGATGCCGCTGATCACGACATCGCATTTCCTGTCCGGGAATATTTTGTCAAGTGCATACTTGACGCAACTGGCGGGCGTCGCATCGAGATACGACCATGTCTCCCCCTCTTCCTCATGGACCGTCTTGAATGACATGAGCGTAGCACCAAGGGACACGGCGACAGACATTCCCGATTGAGGGCGCTTGGGAGCGACAATTGTCAAATGACCATAGGGGCGCATTACAGACACCAGCTCGAGGAGTCCTTTAGCACCCAATCCATCATCGTTCGTTATCAGTATGTTGAGGTTGGAGAGCATATTTATAAATTTGGAAGACAAATATACTATAATTCCGCTTTTTTTGGTAATTTTGCAGACTGGAATGTATTTAAACAACTTAATTAATATTTTATAAAAAATGGTAAAACTTGGTATTAACGGATTCGGCCGCATCGGCCGCATGGTATTCCGCGCAGCAGTTGAGAATTTCTCCAATGACATCGAAGTCGTAGGTATCAACGACCTCCTCGACGCCGATTATCTTGCTTACATGCTCAAATATGACTCCGTCCACGGAGAGTTCAAGCATGACATCGCCGTTGAAGGCAACTATCTTATCGTTGACGGTCACAAGATCCAGGTCTTCGCAGAGAAGGATCCTTCCAACATCACTTGGGGTGCCCTCGGTGTCGACGTAGTCGTCGAGTCCACCGGTTTCTTCCTCACCGCCGAGCTCGCAGAGGCTCACATCAAGGCTGGTGCAAAGAAGGTCATCATGAGCGCTCCTTCAAAGGACTCCACTCCTATGTTCGTCTACGGTGTCAACCACGAGACCTATGCAGGCCAGACCATCATCTCCAACGCTTCCTGCACCACCAACTGCCTTGCTCCTCTTACCAAGGTCCTCAATGACAAGTTCGGTGTAAAGCGCGGCCTCATGACCACTGTCCATGCTGCTACAGCTACCCAGAAGACCGTTGACGGTCCTTCCAAGAAGGATTGGAGAGGCGGCCGCGGTATCCTCGAGAACATCATCCCTTCATCCACCGGAGCAGCCAAGGCTGTCGGCAAGGTTCTTCCTGAACTCAACGGCAAGCTCACCGGCATGTCACTCCGCGTTCCCACTTCCGACGTTTCCTTCGTCGACCTCACCGTCGAGCTCAACACTCCCGCCACTTATGACGAGATCTGCGCTGCAATGAAGGCTGCTTCCGAAGGCGAACTCAAGGGCATCCTCGGTTACACCGACGAGGCTGTTGTCTCCACCGACTTCCGCAACGATCCTCGCACCTCCATCTTCGACGTCAAGGCCGGTATCCAGCTTGATCCTACCTTCGTCAAGGTCTGCGCATGGTACGACAACGAGTGGGGTTATTCCAACAAAGTGCTTGAAATGGCGCGCGTTATTACAAAATAATTTTTTATATTTGTGATTGTAAGGCCAGGCCTTCGGGCTTGGCCTTTTTTCAAATCAACAGCGAACTTTAAACACTTATTAATCGCAGTATTATGAAAAAGGTTATTTTGAGCTTCATGTGCGCAGCCATTGTCTTCTCAGGTTGCAGCAACATGACCAAGACAGGCAAGGGAACCCTCATCGGTTCAGGAGCCGGAGCAGCCATCGGGGCCGGACTCGGTGCCATCATCGGTAAGGACGGCAAGGGTGCAGCCATCGGAGCAGCCATCGGAACTGCAGTCGGAGCCGGCGCAGGTGCCGTCATCGGCAAGAAGATGGACAAGAAGGCTGAGGAACTCAAAGCACTGGAGAATGCACAGATCGAGACTGTCGAGGACGCCAACGGACTCGAGGCCATCAAGGTCACATTCAACAGCGGTATTCTTTTCGACACCAACAAGGCTGATCTCAAGCAGGCATCAAAGAACGAGCTCTCACAGTTCGCTGCAAAGATGTCCGACCTTCAGGACACTGACATCACGATCTACGGTCACACTGACAACACCGGTTCTGACGCTGTCAATGAGCGCCTCTCCAATGAGAGGGCACAGAGCGTTGCCAACTACCTGAAGAACTGCGGTATCGCTACTTCCCGCATGACCACCGAGGGCAAGTCCTACTCAATGCCTGTTGCTGACAACAGCACCAAGGAAGGCCGTGCACAGAACCGCCGCGTCGAGATCTACATCACTGCCAACCAGAAGATGATCGAAGCCGCCGAGAACGGCACCCTCGAATAGTCTTCCCGCCGCATAGCAAAACAAAAGCTGACTGCAACCCAGTCAGCTTTTGTTATTATACCGAATAAAAGCGGGGGCCTGATTGCCACGCATCATCATTGATGGTCAGTAGGAACGGGGGCCGAAAATGGCGGTGCCGATGCGGACAATGGTGGCGCCGTGGCGAATGGCGATGGGCCAGTCACCGGACATGCCAATTGAAAGCTCAGTAAAATCCGGCAGGGCGAACTTGGCGTCCAGATGCCTCTTGAAAGCCTCAATACGAGCGAAATCGGCCTCCACGACAGTCATGTCGTCAGTGTTCGTCGCCATACCCATCAAGCCGCGGAAACGGACATGTGAAAACTCCCCCTCAGCAGCTCCATGTGCCGAAGAAAGGATATCCTCTATTTCCAACTCAGAGAATCCTCCCTTCGTCTCCTCTGCACCCAGATGAAGTTCCAGAAGGACATCTATGACTTTATCGTTTTCACTTCCCCACTTCTGGACAGCATCCAGCAAGTGCCTCGAATCGATTGACTCGACAATGGTAGCATAAGGCAGAACCATCTTGAGTTTGTTAGTCTGGAGATGGCCGATGAAGTGCCACTCGATATCAGACGGGAGCTGGGGCACTTTGGAAGCGAACTCCTGGGGGCGGTTCTCCCCGAACCTCCTCTGGCCGGCATTGTAAGCCTCCATGATGTCCTTGCATGGATGGAATTTGGAAACTGCCACCAGTTTGACTTCTGGCGGCAGTTCCTCGTAGACCTTTATGAGATTATCTCTTACCATTCTTCTTGGCCTGTTCCTTCTGCATCTGTGCCTGCATTCTCTGGGCTTCCTCCAGACGCTGCTGCCACTTGCTCTTAGGAGCTTTCTTCCCCTCGGTAGCCTTCAACCTTGCCTGGATCTCCTCAGGATGGACGAACCACTTCTTGATGACCCAAGTCTCCAGCATAGTGATAAGGTTGGAAAGAAGGTAGTAGTAGCTAAGACCGGAAGAGAGGCTGTTACAGATGAAGTACATCATGATCGGCATCATCCAGACACTCATGAAACGCATCGAAGCCATCTGAGGATCGTCGGATCCCGGCTGGGAAGCAGTCGTGAGTTTGGAATAGAAGAACATCGAGATCGCCATCAGCAAGGCAAACAGCGAGATGTGGTCGCCGAGCAGCGGGATCCTAGTACCGAAATTGATGAACGAATCGTAGGCGCTCAGGTCATCGGCCCAGAGGAATGGCTGCTGCCTAAGTTCTATGGAAGCCGGGAAGAAACGGAACATCGCCCACAGGATTGGGAACTGGAGAAGCATCGGCAGACAGCCGCCCATAGGGCTGATGCCGGCCCTCTTGTAGAGGTCCATCTGGGCCTGCTGCTTCTTCATCGCATCCTCCTGCTTTGGATACTTCGCGTTCAACTTGTCGATCTCCGGCTTGATGGCCTGCATCTTTGCCGACGAAGAATAGGACTTGTAGGCAAAAGGCAGGACAACGATCTTGATCAGTATCGTCATGATCAAGATTATGATTCCAAAATTGGAGATGGACTTCCTCAGGAGGTCGAAAGTCGGGATGATGACATACTTCGTGAATATTCCCACGACACTACCGCCCAACGGGATCATCCTTTCGAACTTCTGGTCGTAGGACTTCAGGGTCTTGTAGTGGTTCGGCCCGAAATAGAACTGGAAAGGAACCACAGTCTCATGCTGGCCAGGCTGGAAATCAGTCCTCACCTTGGCCTGGCAGGTCATGAGGTTGTGTGATTCATCGTCCTCAGGGAAGAACTTGATGTCGAAATCAGCTGAAGTATATTCATTGGGCGCCCTGAAGATCGCAGAGAAGAACTGCTGCTGGAAGGCGAACCAGGCGATCTTGTTGTCTACCCTCTTGCTTGAACTGCGGGAGCGTCCCAGATCGGAAGGCTTTTTCTCACCGGAGAAATAATAGTTCAGCTTGGAATACTGACTCTCATTCTTGTAGCCTTTCTCCATCCTGGGAATGGTCATCGAATAGTCAATGTCAAGGTTGAAGACATTCTTGGGGATGATATTCTCCATGCCGACGAACGAGAGGGCGTTGTCGACGATGTACTCGCCTTCGCGGATTGAATATTTCTGCTCGATGTAGCCGCCTCCTGCAAAAGGAAGGCGCATAACGACAGAGGTATCGGTCTTCTCGGCAACATTGAAATTGAATTCCGAAGTATTGACCATCTCACCCGCATAGACCTGCAATGCCAGGAGGCTACTCTCCGGCTTGAAGAGATAGAGATCCTCTCCCCCGTAAGTCTTGTAATCCTTCAGCCTTGCAGACCATGGCTGGGCACCCTTTGTGGTGAAAGCGACCTCGAACTTGTCATTGGAGAGAGTAATGATCTGGGCCTCACCATTATGGGCAGCCTCAAGAAGGGAATCCTTGTAGACGGCCTGCTGGGACAGTACACTGACAGAACCATCAGCTAACAACGTACTGTCCTGGCTGCTGGCCTGCCTGAGGGCAGCAGCCTCCACAGCCGCAATCGAGTCAGCCCTGAACTGCTCGACTGCTGCTATTGAGTCCAATTGTGCCTGATAGGCTGCCTGTTTCTGATATTGCTTGTTCTGATAGAAGGTAAAGCCAAACAGGAGCAATCCCATCAGGACAATACCGATTAACGTATTCTTATCCATTCCTTACTTTTCTTCTTCGCTTTCCTGGGCCTTCAGAATCTTGGCCTCAAGTTCCTTGAGTTCCACCTTTGCCGCTTCGATGCGCTCCTGCATCTGCTTGATGAGCGGTTCGGAATTCTTTGACGCGGAGAAGAATCCTATGTTGTTTTCATAAGTAACGATGTCCTGCTGGAGCTTGTTATATTCCTGCACAAGGCGATCCTTCTCACTGAGAGGCTTCCTGGATGAACCAACGCCCCTGCCCTCTGTCCTCGGCCTCCTGGTCGAGAAGTCGGGGAACTTGGCCTGGAACGCCTCAGAGTAGGCTTTCTGCACATTCTCTTTCTCCTTGTAAGGGACAAAACCTATGGCACGCCATTTCTCAGCGAACTCCCTTGCAGCCTCCTGGTCGGCCTCTGCGCCCTTGGACTCGTAAGCATTGATCTCATCAATAAGAGCCCTCTTGGCCTTGAGGTTACCATAGTAATCATTCTCAGGCTTGGAGTTCTTGTCGCGCTCGGTAAAGAAAGCGTCGCAGGCAGCACGGAACCTCTTCCAGAGCTGTTCTGACTTCTTGCGAGGCACGGCGCCGATCTCCTTCCACTGCTTCTGGAGCTCGATAAGGGCCTCGGTAGTCTTCTTCCATTCCTTACTGTCCTTGAGAGCCTCAGCCTTCTCGATCAAGGCGATCTTCTTATCCATGTTCTCGTTCATGGAATCCTTGAACTGGGAATAATACTCCCTCTTGCGTGCAAAGAACTTGTCGCAGGCAGCGCGGAAACGGTCGTAAATCTTCTGGTTCTCCTTCTTGGTAGCAAATCCGATGGTCCTCCACTTCTTCTGGATCTCCTCGATCTCACTGGAGAGCTGGTTCCACTCATTGGAAGACTTGACTTCCTTCTCGGCTATAGCCTCGACCTGCTCACAGAGCTTGGTTTTCTCCTCGAGATTCTCCTGCTGCTTCTCCTTCTGGCCCTCGAAATAAGCCTGGTACTTCTTATTGATCACCGCGGTAGCCGCCTTGAAGCGATCCCAGATGGAATCGCGGAATTCCTTGGCCACGGGGCCGAATTCCTTCCACTGCTCATGGAGCTTCTGGAGCTCGCGGAAAGCCTCGACGACATTCTCGTTCTCAGCAAGTTTCTCTGCAGCCTGGCAGAACTCCTCCTTTGCCTCGAGGTTCTTCTTGAAGTCCAGGTCGCGAAGGTCGCGGTTGATCTTGACCATGTCGTAGAACTTCTCGACATAGAACTGATAGGTGTCATTCAGGTCGCGGAACTTGGTGGCCGGAACAGGACCGATCTCCCTCCAGCGGTTCTGGAGCTCGCGGAAAGCAGGGAATGTGGAGCTGATGTCCTCCTGCTTCTCGACAAGGGTCTTGAGGTCCTCGATGACAGCCTGCTTCTGGACGAAGTTCTCCTCCCTCTGCGCATCCTGCTGCCTGTTGTATTCGGCACGTTCCCTCTTATAATTGGCATATACACCCTTGAAAGCCGCTTCCATAGCCTCGAAAGGATTGTCCCTGACCTCGGCAGGCTGCACCTGGGCAACTTCCTCGATCACATCCTCCCTGGATGACGGCTCGTCCACCTTGGTACCGAGCCCGGCTTCGGCCTTCTCCTTGGAAAGCCGTTTGTAGAAAGCCGACTTGATGGCTTCGGCTTCCTTGTATCTCTTCATCCTGTTCTCGTCCTGGGAGAGCCGGTCGAACATGTCAGACAACTCGGCCAGCGACAGGCTGCCAAGATCTACGACGGGTTCAGCAACTGCCTCGACAGTTTCCTCAACTGCTTCAACAGCCTCTTCGGCAACGATAGGAGTCTCAATCTTCGGAGTTTCCTCTACATCTGGGGTGACATTGACCTCAGGTACATTCTCTTCACTCATAATAAATCCTTTTGAGGGTTTAACATCATGCAAACCTACTTTGCATTTTACAAATATACCTAAAAAAAACAATTAAAAAAGTTATTTTTGCAAAAGCTAAATTTCTACCAATGCGCATCGACATCCTCACAGTCGTCCCGGAGCTTCTGGAGAGCCCGCTGAGCCACTCCATAGTGGGTAGGGCAATAAAAAAAGGAATAGTTGAAATTCATGTCCATAACCTTCGTAAATATGGTCTTGGTCCACGTGCCAACGTCGATGACTATTCCTATGGAGGAGATGCAGGCATGGTCATGATGGTCGAACCTGTGGACAGGATGATCGAGGAGCTGAAGGCAGAGCGGGACTACGACGAGGTCATCTACATGTCCCCCGACGGGGAAAGGCTCAACCAGGGAATATCCAACGAGTTGTCCCTCAAGGAGAACCTTATCATTCTCTGCGGACACTACAAGGGAATCGACCACCGCATAAGGGAGCATCTTGTCACCAGGGAAATCTCGGTGGGTGACTATGTTGTCAGTGGAGGCGAAATTCCGGCTGCACTCCTCGCCGATTCAATAATCCGGCTGATACCAGGAGCGCTCACTGACGAGACTTCAGCCCTGAGCGACAGCTTCCAGGACGGCCTCCTCTCCCCTCCCGTCTACACCCGGCCGGCAGACTACAAGGGATGGAAAGTCCCGGATGTCCTCCTGAGCGGAAACCCGAAACTGATCCGTGCCTGGCAGGACGAACAAGCCCTTGAAAGGACCAAGGCCCTGAGACCGGAACTTCTGGAAGGAAATAACGAATAGATAATCAGTTCAGACGGCGTCCGTGACAGAAACGGTACGAAAGGCCGCTGCCACAAGGGCAGAGGTCGTCGGCTGGTACCGGACGTACATAGAGCCCAAGAAGCGGATTCCTGCGGATCATTGCAGTGACCGGGTCATCTTCCGACTGGAGTATGACTTTGAGGCAGTTCACCTCATCTGCCGAATGCCCACGAAGAAGCCATTTGGGGAGCGAGTTTGCATAGGCTGACACGACTTCCATGCAGGCATTGTAGTCCTCGAATGAATCGATCTTGTCCTGCATCCTGGAGACAGCTGAGAAGATTGCCTCCGTGGAATCGTCACCTCCGGTCATCTGGGCGTTCATCCAGATGTCATGTTCCTCATGTACAAGGTCTTCCCCATTGTAGCCAAGATTATCCAGCATCTCCACAAGGCTCATTCCTGCGGGAGAATCCAGGCCGAAAACGAAATACGGAGACCCAGAACCAGCCTTGATGGCATCTTCCGGAGAGAAAGCCTTGAATTCCTCAACTCCAGGATATTCCTTCCTGCCGGAGACTATCTCCTCCGGCTCGAATATGCATGGAGCGCACACGTACGGCTCGCCCCCGATGTCGAATCTGCAGAGCTTCATGACCGGGCTTCCTGAGAGCTTCGTAGCGAACTCCTCGATGCTCCAACGGCCGCTCCACTCACAGTAGTCCACCATCTTGTCATAAAACTCGTCGATGGTCATCACCCCATATAGATTGAGGTAACCCAATGCCGCCCTTTCCATTTCAAAAGTTCCGTCTTCCTCCGCAGCCTGAAGGACTCCGTCGATATGTCCGGCCACTATGTCGTACATCTCTTTCGGAATCCAGACACACCTGAAATTCTCATCGGAAGTGTCGGATCCGAGGAGTTTCACGGTTTCAAGCACCGAGGGGAAATCAGGGTATTCAAGGTAGACGGGGACTTCGGGACCGGCTTCCACAAGCTTCTTGAGAAGCCTCAGGTCCCTCTCAAGCATCTTTCTAAGCCATACTTCCGGTCTCTCTACTATGTAGGCGCCAAGCCTTTCGACAAGTTCGCTCTTGCGAACGCGCGAAGGAAGTTCCGCCCCGAAATAGTGGCGGATGTCCTCGAGTTCAATCTTTGGAAAGCTCTCCAGAGCCTTGAATATGATGTCTTTACCGGGCACCTTACTTCTTCCTCCAAAGCGCAGTCATGTCCTCAAGGGTCTTTCCCTTGGTCTCAGGAACAAGCTTCCAGACAAACACAGCCGCAATGAGACAGATAACTCCGTAGAGGGCGTATGCGAAGAAATGGCTCCAGTTGTACATCGGTACGAAGGTACTTGACACGAGGAAATTGAATATCCACTGGAAAGCCACAGCGATGGCAGTCGCCTCGGAACGGATTGTATTAGGGAACAGTTCAGCAATGTAGACCCAGCAGATAGGGCCCCAGCTGAACATGAAGCAGGCGCTGTAGACCATGATGCTGATCACAGGAACCAATGCCGGAAGACTCACGACGTTGCTCAAAGCCACTCCAAGGGCACCGAGTGCCATTCCCAGCGAACCGGAGATGAGCAGAGGCTTCCTTCCGAGCTTCTCGACAGTAAAGACGGCTACCAGGGTGAAACTGATATTGATCACGCCCATGATCACTGTGAACAGCATGTTGTTCGAGACGCCCATGGACTCGAAGATCCTGGGAGCGAAATAAAGCACGGCATTTATACCTATTATCTGCTGGAACACGCTCAGCATGCAGCCGATAAAGACAACCATGAAGCCGTAGGCCATGAGCTTTTCCTTTTTCTCGACAGCTGTCTCCTTTATCTCCGACAGGATCTCACGGGCCTTTGCCTCTCCGTTGATGTTTGACAGCACCGTCATGGCCTCGTCATCACGACCGTTAAGAGCCAGGAACCTCGGAGTCTCCGGAACGAAGAGGATCAGCAAGGCGAACAATCCTGCGGGCACAGCCTCAGAAAGGAACATAACCCTCCATCCTATGGAAATGGTCCACTCCACGACTGCTGGATCCGACGCGTGGGAGCGGATGATCAGATAGTTCACGAAATACACCACCAGCTGTCCGAAGATGATGGCGAACTGGTTCCATGACACAAGCTTTCCTCTCTTCGATGCCGGTGCAACTTCTGCTATGTACATCGGGCATAGCGCGGAAGCCAGGCCTACACCTATTCCTCCGAGGATACGGTAGCCATTGAAAGCAATGAGGAGGCCCTTCGTCGGAACTCCTTTCTGGAAGAATATGAATTCAGGGAAATATGATCCCAGAGCTGAAAGCAGGAAAAGGATTCCAGCCACGAACAATGTCTTCTTGCGGCCCAGGGAGGATGCCAGGATTCCAGAAATGAAAGCACCTATGATACAGCCTATCAAGGCGCTGGAACTGGTGAAGCCATGGAGGCCGTCTGTATAGTTGAAATCAGAAGCTCCCTTGAAGAAAGCCTGAAGTCCCTTTTCAGCCCCTGAAATGACTGCCGTATCATAACCAAAGAGCAGTCCACCGATCACTGCAACAAGGACTATTGAAAAGAGATAGAGAAGATTAGCCTTTTGTCTGTACATAACCTACAAAGTGATTTCCGCAAATATAATTCAATTTTCCTACTATTTTAAAAAGTTGCAGCATATTGTTTGTAACTTTGCCAGGCTTATTGCGTCATAGTAGAAGCAAACAATTGATTTGAAAATGAGAAAAGTCCTTGTCTCCATCCTTCTTTGCCTCCTGGCCGGTTTTTCCTCCCGTGCCCAGGTGTTCATATTGAATGACAATGTCCTCACAGGAAGGCTTTCGGAAATCCGCGCAACAGTTGTGGATTCCCTGAGCGGCGAACCCATATCTTTCGTATCAGCATACGTCATACCGGCGAAGGACACAGCCATCAGCAACTTCACCCTCTCTGACGCAGAAGGCAAGGTCAAGCTTGAAGAAGTCCCCTACGGCAATTACTATTTCCACATAGAGATGCTTGGCTATAAGCCGTTTATCAAGGAGCAATATTTCAGGGAAAGGATAGTGGAGCTCGGGACGATCAAGCTTCAGACAGACGACAAGTACCTGAAAGCGGCTGTCGTAACCGACGTCGGGAACCCTATAGTGGTCAAACAGGACACAGTGGAATTCAACGCATCATCTTTCCAAGTGGGGACAAATGCAATGCTGAAAGACCTCCTCAAGCGAATGCCTGGAATGGAAGTAACGGATGACGGGAAAGTGAAGTTCAATGGAGAAGAGATTGACAAGCTGACTGTCGGGGGACGTACATTCTTCTTCGGAGACCAGTCCACCGCCCTCAACAACCTCCCCGCTTCTGTGGTGGACAAGGTCAGGGTCATAGACAGGGAGTCCGAAAGCACAAGGGCCACCGGCCTTCAGGACGGCAACCGCGAAAAGGTTCTGGATGTTGGGTTAAAGAAGGAATATGAAAAAGGCTGGTTCGGAAATGCAGGAATCAAGGGAGGAACCACTCTGGCAGGCAGCGAAGAAGATCCCCTGCGTGACAATCGAGGTCTCCTGTACAGCGGCAACGTCCTTGCGTCAGCTTATTCAGAGAAAGATCAGTTCACTGTCATAGGAAACGGGATGAACATAAATGACTCCAACGGAGTAGTATTCGTGGCTATAGATGCAGACGGTGAAAGAAGCAGGATCTCCGGAGGTGGACTCTCATCAGCCGCCCAACTCGGAGTCAACGCCAACACATCCAGGATCAAGAACGTTCAGACGACAGTCGGGGCCAACTACAAGTACGGCGACACCCAGACCGGTTCATCATCAGCCCGCACCACTTTCCAGAATGACGGCGACTTGTTCTCCACCTCAGGCGATTCCGGGCGAGAGTTCGCCAACTCCCTGTCAGCAAACATGGAATTCCAGAAGGAGAGTGGCAACGTAAGGTTCCACTTCAGGCCCCAGTTCAGCTATTCAAAGAACAATTCCCATAGTTTCTCATCATCAGAAACAATGAAGGGAGGGGCCTCCATTAACAGTTCTGAAAGTAACAACAGTTCATTGGACACCGGTCGTTCCTTCTTCGGTTATGGAGACCTGACTTTCAGGGACCTGGGAGGGAAGAAAAACAGGGTATTGTCTTTCAATTACAATGGTTCCCTGAATGATGAAGATGGAGAAAGCCATGAGAACAGCTTCTTGAAGATGGTCTCAGGTGAAGACAGTCGGTCCCTGAAATACATCTCGGAGAGCAATGCATATTCAGTCAACGGAGGAATAACTTATGGAGAACCTTTTGGAGAGAAATGGACGGTCTCGACCAGCACCCAGTGGTCCTACTCGAAGAATAACAGGAGCCGTGATGCCTTCGATGAAGCCGGACGGAATGACTATTTTTCATCGGAATCCCGCAACCGCACCATCACCCAAAGGTACGGAATGACCGCCCAGTACAAATTCAAGGAAGGAACCTGGCTAACCTTCGGAGCCCGTATTAGAGGAATGCTCAATGAAACATATTCCAAAAGTTTCAACGTATCCGACAACACCGGAGTTGGAGAATGGAATTGGTTCGTCTCCCCCGACATCAGCTTCCAGCACACGGCTGGAACTAACCGCTTTTTCGCCTCTGCTTCCGGAAGCAACCAGAGGCCTGGCAACGCCAGTATGATTCCAACAATGAACATCATAGACCCTGCGCGTCCGACTCTCGGCAACATCTATCTCAAACCTTACGGCAACACCTACCTGAGCCTCAGCTGGGACAGCAATAACCGGGAGAAATTCTCAACCTTGATGGCCTATTTGTTCAGCAACCTCAACACAAACCCGATTTCCTACGCGCGATGGTACGACAGTGACGGAATCCTCTATTCGATCCCTGTCAACTCCAAGAAGAACACCATGAGTCTTTCAGGAGTTATCACTTACACCACTCCTTTGGATGCCAAGAAGAAATGGTTCCTGACTACAGATGTCGGATTAGGCATCTCAGCTTCCACCAGCTACCAGGCTAAGGGCACCCTCGAAGGCCTGGACAAGGACTCATTCGACTATTCCTCCTTTATGGACTCCTTCTGGGGCGGAAAAGACGGAGACATCTTCTACAGTGGAAATAGCGGATTTGAAGAGAGCACCACAAGGAACTTTACACCCGATCTCAGCCTGAGCCTCAAATACACTTCCGGAAGTTTCAGCGGAAGGGTCGAGTCCGACTTCTCCGGCCGTATTGCTCGCTACTCCCTCGATGACAGGGTCAACATGAACACCCTCGACTCCCGTATAGGAGCCGGAGCCAATTACAGGACAAAGCACGAATTCGAATTCGACACCGACATAGCCTATGCCTGGTACAGAGGTTATGCAAAGGGTTACGGAGCCCCTGAATGGCAGTGGAATGGAGAAATCTCCAAGAACATCAAAGCCTTCACATTGAGCATCAAGATTAACGACATCCTCAACCAGACCAGGAACCTAACCCACACTGTCACCGCAAACTACGAGGAAGACACCTATCGCCTCGTGATGGGTCGTTACATCCTGTTCGGAGTCAAGTGGAATTTCGGCAAGATGAATGCTGCCCACAGCCAGAGGGCCCAGAGTGCAGCCATGAATATGATCTTTTAGCATCATCTGTGGCACATATCTTGATTCCAAGGAGTCAAAAGAGTTTTCGCCATGAAAAAAATACTTGTCTTGACAGTTCTCCTGGCAATCTCAGGAAGCTTGTTTGCCCAAAACATCTACAGAAGAGACCAAGACGACTGGAACCGTCCATTGTTCGAGCCCGAAGGCCCGGCAGGTCCCGGTATAGAAATGGCCTACTGGCAGCCTTTCGATGACATGGTAGGCTATTCCATCTACGGCAGCCGCTATCGCAAGGCAAAAGCCAACAGGAACTGGGGAGTGTTCTTCTGCGAAGTCATTGCACCGATCAGCGCACTTGTCGCAATCGGAGGAATTGAAAATGACACGCCCGGAGCCACGATCGTAGGCGTCGCAGGCCTCGCCGGCAGTCTTGGAGCCGGGATCCCTCTCTGGCGTAAAGGCCGGCGCGAACTCGACCGGATGCTTGACGACTATGCACGCCGCTACGCCCCGAGACCATATTCATCATCGATCTCGGCAGGTCCCACACGGAACGGCATCGGCCTGGCTCTAAATTTCTAAAGCATGAACCTTCTTCTGAGCGAAATGCTGAAGCATGAAGACCCCTCCCAGGTGGAGGGGCTTTCCCGTTTCTTCAAGACCGGACCGGGTGAATATGGTGAAGGCGACCTATTCCTAGGGATAAAAGTCCCCGTCACCCGCTCTGTGGTGAAAGATTGCTGGAAGGGCACGTCATTCGAAGACCTGGAGGAATGTCTGGCCAGCGGCTATCATGAAGTCAGGCTTGCCGGATTGCTTACCCTTGTAGAAATATTCTCCCATTCCAGAAAGGATCCTTTGGTGCAGGAACGCTGCATCGGTTTCTACCTCGCGCACACGGAGCGGATCAACAACTGGGACCTGGTCGACCTTTCATGCTACCAGCTGCTCGGCTCATGGCTTATGGACAAGGACAGAAGCCTCCTCTACGACCTTGCAAGGAACGGCAAAAGCATCTGGGAGCAGCGTATCGGCATCGTAAGCACGATGGCATTCGTCCGCAAAGGTCAGCTGGATGACACCTTCGCAATTGCAGACATCCTCCTCGACCATCCCCATGACCTTATCCATAAGGCAACAGGATGGCTCCTTCGGGAAGCCGGCAAACGGGACGGATCCGCCCTCAGGGAGTTTCTCGCCACCCGCTACATGAATATGCCGAGGACCATGCTCCGCTATGCCATCGAGAAGTTCCCCGAAGAAGAAAGACAGCAGTACCTAAAGAAAAAAGAGTAGCACCGGAAGATGCTACTCTTTTTTGTGGAGCATAGGAGATACGAAAATCTTGTAAAACCTGCCACAGAGAACTCTGGAAAACATTATTGTACTGCATTATATTACGGGTGTAGGTATTGGAATTTACAGAAAATTGTCACATTTTTGTAACACGAAACGGCTAAATCGTGTGACAAAATGATTCTGAAATATCAAATTTCTTTCAAACTTCGCCCCTACGGAAAGGAAAATAACCTCTTCCAGATCCAGCAACACGCCACTTTCAATGGCCAGCGACTGATAACCTCAACGGGCTGTCAGGTGAATAACCTTGACGCCTGGGATGCGGAGAATCAGTGCGTAAAGGATGGATATAAGGGGCCCAAGGGTGAGACGACCATTCCCATCAACAACGCTCTCCGCAACTGCCGTGAGCAGATGGTGACGGCTTTCAGATATTTTGAGGCCAATGACATCAACCCGACCAAGAAGCAAGTTGCTGATAAGTATCAGGAAAGAATGAAGGGAATTGTTCCCAAGAAGCCGGAACCGGAACCCAAGAAAGAACGGAAGCCCAAGTCTCTAGATTTCTTTGAAGTGTACGACAAGTTTGTAAAGGAAAATGGGGAGAAGAATGCCTGGACAACGGCGACATATGCTAAGATGGAGACGATGCGGAAGGATCTTTCGGCCTTCAAGAAGAACCTTAAGTTCTCAGATCTAACCGAATCTACCTTAGCGGAATTCGTGGCTTATTTGCGGGACGTCAAAAGACTTAGGACACCCCGAAAGAAAAAAGGGGACAGGGAAGAATATGACCATGATGATATCATCGGCTTGAAGAACTCTTCCATCGAAAAGAAACTGCGTTTTCTCCGTTGGTTCCTGAACTGGGCGACCGAAAACGGTTACAACACGAACATGGCTTATAAGTCATTCAAACCATCGTTGAAGACAACCCAGAAGAAAGTAATCTACATTACCAAGGAGGAGATGGCCCGTGTCCGTAATCTTCAATTGTCCGGTCTCCAGGCTTACCTGGATCCAATCCGGGATGTCTTCTTATTCTGCTGCTTCTCCGGGCTCCGTCACTCCGACGCCAATAATCTTCGCAGAAGCGACATTAAAGGCGACCATGTTGAAGTTACGACCGTCAAGACGGCAGATAGTATATCCATCGAGCTTAACGACGTCACAAAGGCAATTCTGGAGAAATACAAGGATGTTCCGTTCAACGATAACAAGGCCCTGCCGAACTACACCAACCAAGCGATGAACCGAGACGTCAAGGAACTCTGCAAACTCGCCGGAATCAATGAGGAAATACGCATTACAACCTACAAGGGTAACGTCCGAACCGACGAGATCCATCCCAAGTGGGAACTGGTCGGCACCCACACCGGGCGTCGCACATTCATCGTCAACGCCTTATCCCTGGGAATCCCGCCGAACATCGTGATGAAATGGACTGGTCACAGCGACTATTCTTCCATGAAGCCTTATATCGACATCGTGGATGATATCAAGGCCACCTCGATGACAAAGTTCAACGGGCTGTTGGAGAAAAATGATTAACTTCGCATAAAAGAAAGAGAACGATGGCCAAAAAGAAAGAATCAAATACTGAACCGTCGCAAAATTTGCGACAGTTGCCTGTGGAGGTCGAAGCGAAGGCCTGGGGAGAAGTGGCAATCTATAATCCTGACGATTCCATTCGTTTGGAAGTTCGTTTGGAGAACGAAACGGTATGGCTGAACAGAGCACAGATGTCCCTTCTTTTTGACCGGGATGTTAAAACGATAGGCAAGCATATCAACTCGGCTCTTGTTGAAGAGCTTAAGGGCGTTCCAACTGTCGCAAAATTTGCGACCCTTCAACAGGAAGGTGATAGATGGGTCCGTCGTCCCAAAGAGTACTACAATCTTGATATGATTCTATCCGTGGGATATCGTGTGAAATCCTCAAGGGGTATTGCTTTCAGACGTTGGGCGAATACAGTCTTGAAGGAGTATCTGCTTCGCGGTTATACTATTAATCCCCGGCTTGAACAACTTGAACGGAGGGTCGCCAAAACAGAAGAGAAGATTGACTTTTTTGTACGGGCGGCATTGCCCCCTGTGGAGGGAGTCTTCTATGATGGCCAAATCTTCGACGCGTATGAGTTTGCTTCAAAACTCATCAAGAGCGCCAAGAACGAGATTGTCCTGATTGACAATTATGTTGATGAAACGGTGCTCACAATGCTTGACAAGCGGGCCTCTAACGTGAAGACGACAATCTACACCAAGCAGATTTCTGCGCAGTTCCAACTAGATATCAATAGACACAATGCCCAGTATCCACCCATTGATGTTCAAGCGTTTAACAAGGCTCACGATAGATTCCTTATCATCGACGACAAAGTCTATCACATCGGAGCCTCATTGAAGGATTTGGGAAAGAAGTGGTTTGCTTTCTCTCTTATGCAAGACATAACCCCACAGGATCTGATCAGCCGGATTTAGTCGGCAGCGAGTATCCATATCTATCGTTCATCTTTGGCACATCGTTTTATCCTCTCCCCAAAACGGGAGAGGTCTTTTTTGTCAAATCCGGAATTCTGAGTATCATTTCAGAGTACCATTTTGATACTCGCCGGTGAAATAACGCGGGTTTTCGCAAAAAAATCATAATAGCGTTTGGTTTTTCAAGTGCTCCTTCCTAACATGCACTTGGGCGAAGGGCCTGTCGGACAGATGTTTGGCACATTCCCTTTCCCATGTTTGGCACATTCCGGCAAAACGCGCGTAGGATACTTCCTGCCGGACTGTATTTGAAGAACGTTAAACTCAATGCTATTATGAACCCGAACAATCTTATTGAAGGGCTCCTCCAGAAGCCCCTTTGGCAGATGACCGGAGAGGAATACTGCCAGCTCACTCACTATGCTCTCTCCATTTCCCCGAACACGGGATCATCCCCGGCTCCGCCAGGGCAGAAGGCCCTCGGCGTTCACGCCCTGGCTGTGGAACTCGGATGCTCTGATTCCACAGTTTATGCACTGATGCGCACGCCACGCGAAGAAGACGGCTCTTCTGAAGGCGGTGGAATCCTCCGTCCTGCTGTCGTCTCCCGGATCGGGCGACGGATCGTCTTTGACGTCGACACAGCCCGCAGGCTGGCCGACGATTACCAATCGTCCCGCAAATAATCTGCGGGTCAAAAGAGAAATATGATGCACGATGAGCTCGGCCTGAAAAGGTGCGAGCTATCGTCGTATGCGTCCATGGAGTCTTGGACGCTTTCAAGACTGTATCGGCTTTCCCTTCGTTCCTGCCACTCCCGGCTCGCCGCATTTCGGCACCTGGTAGGCGACATCAGTCGACCTACATATTAAGTTACCAGTTGTCATTTTGAGTGTCCATGATCCGGGCAAGCCCGAAGGCTGTCTATCATAATAGTGCCAAACTTTACTCTTCCATAAAAACTGTCGAGATGCTCCGAACAAACACTCCTTTTGAGCGGCCATTTGCCAGCCACAGCTTGCTGATTCCTTGGCAGACCTCCCCTTATGCTTTATATAAGGGGGTATTGTGTTACCCACCCTCCTTAAAAGGTGGCAGAATCCGGGCAAGCCCGGGATTGATTCTAGTAAAATAATGCCAAAGACCTGCTAGTTGTAAAATCAACTATACATTGCACTATGAAGAGTGACCGTTAGGATCGGAATTGCCATCATCACAGAGCATAATTGTTTTTTCATGTTGAAATACGAAATTGTCCGTAGAACTACTATTATTTTTCTTCGTTTTACGAAAAGATTACTAACTTTGTGTCGAAAGACCAAAATCAAGAAAGAGATGAAAAGATTAACGGAGAAAGAAGAATTAATCATGCGGTTGTTTTGGGCACATGGGGATATGTTCATACAGGATCTCTTGCGCTATTATCCCGATCCCAAACCCCACCACAATACACTGGCGACGCAACTGGGCATCTTAGAAGAAAAAGGTTATGTCACCCGTGACAAGTATGCGAATGCTTATCGCTATCATGCCGTGCTGAGTGAACACGATATCGCCGACAAAGCCATCTCCGATGTCGTGATTAAATTCTACGGCAGTTCCTACACACACATGGTCTCCCGATTTGTGAAAGAGGAAAAGATGGATCTAGCAGAACTCAAAGCACTCATTAAAGAGATTGAAAGCACTCAATGATGTTTTCTATTTTAGTGTATCTTATTAGAAGCGCGCTGAATCTGGCGGTCTTCTATGGCTTCTTCCTATTGGTGACCCGGCGTAGTTCGCATTTCCGATTCAATCGCGCCGCGTTGCTTGTGGGCACGGCTCTTTGCCTCATACTTCCGTTGCTGCCTATGCATACGGCAGGGCCGTCACTGCTGGACTCCCTCCCCTCGGAATCAGTCTCGGGCAACGTCGACACTAAGGGTGCGACAGGAACTGAGCCTATGCCATGGCTAGGCATAACAATCGGCCTATGGCTGGCGGGTGTACTCATTGTCATGATTGTGAACACGGTCTCCTTCGTTCGGATGATACGCTTTTTCCGCAACTCTCCTTACGAGCTTAAAGATGGTTGTCGGCTCTATTTATCGGACCACGACTTGGCCTCCTTCAGTTGGATGCGCCGTATTGTGATGAACCGTAGCGACTATGACACCTATCCGGCCATGTTCGCACACGAACGCGCCCACGTTGCTTGCTGGCACTCGTGGGATATGCTTCTCTTTACTATTTTGACGGCTTTTCAGTGGTTCAATCCTCTGGTATGGGTCTGCCGGAGCGAACTGCAACTGCTTCACGAATATGAAGCGGACGCCACCGTGCTTAAACAAGGTTTTGACGGCATTCAATATCAGAAGCTTCTTATCCGGAAGGCCGTGGGAGAGTCGTTGTTCCTTCAGGCTAATGGCTTCAACCACGCGCAACTGAAGCTTCGGCTTGCACAACTTAAACGTCCGACACAAAATATCTGGCGTTGTGTCGTCGTTCTGCTGGCATTGCCCCTTCTCGCCGGTTCATCCTTGCTGACGGCTGAACCCATTTTGCCCCCCAACTTTATTAATGGCAGCCAATTTGTCGATTGGATGTATCAGGAAATCCACTATCCCGCCTCTTGTCGCAAAGCCGGTGTGGAGGGGCGCATTTACCTTTATTTCAAACTGGACTCCGAAGGGAAAATGTACGATATCAAACTACTCGGAACCCTGCACCCTGATTTGGACGCAGAAGTTCTGCGCACCGCCCGGAGATCTCCCAAATGGGCTCCGCCGCAAACAACTAAAGGAAAAGACGTTAACATGACCTACATCTGCACCCTTGATTTAAAACTACCTCGCCATGAATGACCGTAATACACTTTATCGCGCCATGTCCTGCTCCATAGGAATGATTCTTCTTGCTTTTGTCGCAAGTGCACAAAGCGTGCGATGTACTTATGAGTATTCGTATAAGTTGGACCCGGCCGGAAAATACCGTTCAGCACCCGATATGCGTCTAGACTATTGTGAAGGAAGGAGCGCATGGTACAGCGAAAGCAAATACATGAAGGACTCCCTGTCAATCCATGCGTTTGACGAAACGGGGTCCATTGTTGACAACAAAGTATATGGTCAGTTGGCCCAAATCCAACCGAAATTGTTCGAATCCACAACCATTGACTTCCAGAATCGGTCTTTTATTCAACACTATCAAAACGCCACGATCCATCTGAATGGAAAGGGAGAACTCATCATGCCGGCGTGGGAGTTGTTGGATGAAGAGAAAGAGATTGAGGGTTACCACTGCCATAAAGCCACGACGTTTTATCTGGGTCGTAACTGGACGGTTTGGTATACGGAAGAAATACCGCTGAATATCGGACCGTGGCTGCTTTGGGGAGCGCCAGGCCTGATTCTGGAGGCGCAAGACGCTGACAACTTGTTTGCCTTTAAATTTACAGGTGCTCAACAGTTTTCTGGCATTCATCGATTTGAACAATTGCGGAACTTTTATATGGTGTCGCGCAGCAAAAGACGCGAGAAGGATTACAAAACGGATGAACTGAGAATCATTGAAAACACTTATACAAAACTAAGGAATGATGTGGAATTTTTCAATGAAGCACACGGAATTCGAACCAGTCGAGTTACAAATGCCAGTGGCAAGGAACTCGATCAGTCCGCATACTTCAGATACATTCCGCTCATTCCCACGGAATACTGGAGAAACAACAGGTAATGCTCCGGTATAGAGTATATACGTTTTGGTTGGCTCTGATTGTCAGCTGCACCGTTGCCGTCGCGCAGACGGTCGTGTCGGGCGTTGTACGAAATGCGAAAACGAAAGAACCATTGTCCGGGGCGTTTGTGCTGGGGCTGGCAGGATCACAGCAGATGACTTATGCATATAGTGACAACAATGGCCGATTCGATTTGAAAGTACCACCAGGGGTGGTGATAGACGAGCTTCGCGTATCGATGATGGGATTCGAGGTCGTGAAAAGAGCCCTAACGCCAGATAAAACCTCCGGTCTCGAAGTGGAACTGACAGAGAAGCGTACGGAACTGCGGGCTGCTCAAGTTACGTCTTCCGTCATTGAGAGAAAAGGAGATACGCTTTCGATTTCCGTCGGAGCTTTCAAGGATGGTACAGAGCGTACGATGGGCGATCTGCTCGCGAAGCTCCCCGGCATCACGGTCACAACCTCGGGGGGAATCAGGCACAATGAAAAGCCTATCGGGAAACTCTATGTGGAAGGGATGGATCTCATGGGAGCACGCTACGGAACGGTCACCAACAATCTTTCTGCCGATGCCATAGATCGGGTCGAAGTGTATATGAATCATCAGCCTGTCCGAGCACTGCAAGATATTTCCCTCACCGACCGCAGCTCCATTAATGTCATCCTGAAGGAAAGCATTCGGAGCACCTGGATGTTGTCAGGCGACGCGGTAGTTGGCCTGCCACCGTTCCCGCTCTTCGAAGTGCGTTCCATGCTCACGAATTTTGGCAAGAAACGACAGAGTCTGTTCCTCGTCAAAGGAAACAACGACGGCGGGGACATCCTGCAGGAGTTGCAGCAGCAGTCCATTCTGGGGCGTGGCCAGGGAGCCTATCTCATAATGCCGGGCGAAATCGACAGTGACCTGCGTTCTCGCTTGAATCCTGGCAGGAGTTATCTCTCCCTTCCTAAGGAATACTGGTATGATAACCTGTCCGGCTTGGGATCATTCCACCACGTGGTAAAACTGGGTGAAACCCGGCAACTGCGTCTCGCTCTGCAGGCGGCAGGAGAGAAATATAACGAAACTTCGGAGAGCCGTGAGGAAATCCGTTTCGCTGATGGAACCTCGCTTGAAATCTTGGAAAACAGAATGATGACCGATCGTCGCGGATACTTTTCCGGCACCGCGTCTTATGAGGATAACAGTCAGTCTCGTTATATAAGCAATGTATTCTCCGCGGCGGGCCAGTTGCGAGTCAATGAATCTGCCCTTATGGGAGGCAAACAGCAATACAACCAATTATACGACCTTCCGTCGTTCAAAGCAGACAACCTATTGAAGATGGTGCTGCGACAAAATGCCACCCGTGCTCTGGAGTTGACCAGTGAGAGCAAGTATCGCCGCTTCAATCACGTCGCACGGTATGTGACCGATGGCCGGGAATATGGTCAGCACCTGATGGGGCAGGACTTCTCTACCGAACTGCGCACTTCGCAGAGTTGGAGTCCCGGACGTCATCGCATCAGCCTCTCAGGCGAAGCCTTGTTGGGCTATGTTGGCCGCCAAGCGGACGCAGAAGGTGTATCATTCGAGGACGTACAGACTAACGGCTCGTTGCACTTATGGGAATTCCGCCCTTCTGTACGTGTCTCGGACGCCATTTCGCTTGGCAGTGCACTTCTGACTTTTACGTTACCTGGCTCACTGCATTATCTCGCTGTTCAAGGAAACGAAAACCTGCTTTATCCAACTGTTTCTCCTTCGGTTTCTCTGCGCTGGGAACTATCTCAACGGCTTGAACTCTCCGCGTCATCATCCTATTCACTGACTCGCTCCAATCCGGAATCACTGCTTGACGCTGCATTGATGCAATCCTGGCGTACACTGGCCGTAAGCGACAGTTTACGGAGCAGTACCAGATGGAATAACCAGACATCACTACGATGGAATGATATGCCGTCAATGTTCTTCGCTACCATCTCAGGTTCCTGGTCATTTAGTGGTGGGGACCGCGTGCCTTCAAGCACATGGTTGGAGAACCTCACCTTTCAATACTACCTGCCACTGATCACTGCCACTTCCAGTTGGAGTGTAAATGGCTCATTAAAAAAGTATTTCGGTCTGAAAGCCTTCGTTTTGGGTTTGGAAGGCGGTTGGATTGAGAATGAACTTCAGGAGTATCTGCAGGGTATTCCGGTTAATTATCATAGCGCTCGGCTACATCTCCAGCTCAACTTTACGAGTAACCCTGCGAGGTGGTTTTCCACTAATGTTACAAGCAGTTACGACCGCGATATTGTAACGGGCTCATCAATGCAGCACACACAGATGTTTCAAGTCGAAGGTACCCTGCGGGTGAAACCAGCCAAGCCCCTCTCCATTGATGCAACCGGACACTGGCTTTGGAGCGAGATTCCTGGGACGAGGATCTCCAACACCCCGCTCCTGAAGATATGTGCCTCTTGGTCCCTGCCATACGCCAACCTATTCATTGAGTGCCGTAATCTCCTTGATGCCACGGAATACCGCCGCGAAAGCGTCTCTGCATACCAAACCTCAACTTCTATCACCACCCTTCGAGGGCGGCAGTTCTTAATTGGGATACGGATGACCAAATAATTGTTTCTTGGATAGTCAATATCCTTTACAGGCACATAACTTCAAATATCCTCATCTGATACCCAAAAGGACAAGATTGTCACACTTTTTGATACACTATATACGAAAAATCCCCCTCAGACTACTCTGAGAGGGATTTTTGTGGAGCATAGGAGAATCGAACTCCTGACCTTTTGAATGCCATTCAAACGCTCTACCAACTGAGCTAATACCCCGTTTTCGGACTGCAAATATAGCAACATTCCTTGAATCCGCAAAATTTTTGAAGGGAAAAGCTTCTCTAATCAGCGTTTCATGTAACTTATTGAAATCTGGACTTATACAAAAAACGCATAGGGATAATACCTATGCGTTTTTCATAACAGATTATATTTCAACCACTTCTAGGAAACGGTCTCGTCCTGGAACTTGAGGACCGGCTGGCGGGCAGCCGTAGTCTCATCCGGACGTGTGATCGGAGCGTTGTGAGGAGCGCTCTTGAGGATAGCAGGATCCTCGGCGGCCTCAGCAGCTATCTCCCTCATGACCTCGATAAAGGCATCGAGAGTCTCAAGCGACTCAGTCTCGGTAGGCTCTATCATAATGGCCTGATGGAAGAGCAGAGGGAAATAGATGGTAGGGGCATGGAAACCGAAATCGAGCAGCCTCTTGGCCACGTCGAGAGTCGTCGCACCCTCCCTTTCGAGAGTACCGTCTGCAGCCTTCCTGGATCCGTCATCCACAAGCCCGTCGAAGACGAACTCATGCTTGCAGATTGAATGGATGGGCAGTTTGTAGCAATCCTTAAGGCTTTCCTTGATATAGTTGGCAGCCAGGGTCGCAAACTTGCCGGCCAGCTTAACATTCTGCTTTCCAAGAGTCAGGATATAAGCATAAGCCCTGAGGATAACACCGAAGTTTCCGAGGAAACCGGAAACCTGACCGGCGCTCTTCTCGTCACTGCACACCACGTCGAAGGTACCGTCTTCTTTCTTGACGACCTTCGGGACAGGGAGATAAGGAACGAGCTTCTCGCACACTCCGACAGGACCCGAACCGGGACCGCCACCACCGTGAGGAGTGGAGAACGACTTGTGGAGGTTGAGATGCATGATGTCGAATCCCATGTCGCCGGGACGGACCATTCCGATCAGAGGGTTCATGTTGGCTCCATCGTAATAGAGAAGGCCACCGCACTCATGGACGAGTCCTGCGATCTCCCCTATCTCCTTCTCGAACAGGCCGAGGGTGTTGGGATTGGTCATCATGATACCAGCGATGTCATCGCCGAGAAGCGGCTTGAGGTCAGCCACATCCACAAGACCGTCCGCATTGGACTTGACAACCACGACGTCGAGTCCACAAACAGCTGCGCTGGCAGGGTTAGTGCCATGGGCGCTGTCCGGTACTATCACCTTGGTCCTCTTTAGGTCACCGCGAAGCAGATGGTACTGGCGCATGATCATAAGGCCCGTCAGCTCACCATGGGCTCCGGCGCAAGGGTTGAAAGTGAACCCAGACATACCGGTGAGAGCCGAAAGGGACTTCTCCATGTTGTAGTAGACCTCAAGGGCACCCTGGACGGTGCATGCAGGCTGAAGCGGATGCAGGGCCTGGAAACCCTTCATGCCGGCAATCTCCTCGTTGATCTTGGGGTTGTACTTCATGGTGCAGCTTCCGAGGGGATAGAATCCGGTGTCGACACCGAAGTTCATCTGGGAGAGGTTGGTGTAGTGGCGGACCACATCGATCTCACTCACCTGCGGCAACTCAGGAGCCTCGCTCCTGAAAAGGTTGGCAGGAATGGATCCCTCGGCAGGCTCAGGAATCGTCATTTTTCCGAAGGAATAACCGGTACGGCCTTCCTTGGACAGTTCGAATATAAGCTTATCGTAATATTTCATATTCCTAGGCCTCCTTCACCAATGCGACCAGGGCGTCAATCTCTTCCTTGGTCCTTCTTTCAGTTGCACAGAATGTGACATAACCCTCCTCGGTGGGAAGGGCGGCGAAGAATCCGCCTTCCAGGAGTTTCTTCTGAAGCCTGTCCACGGGGACGAGAGGCTTGAGGGCGAACTCCTTGAGGAACGGCTGGTCGAATTCCTCCTCGAACTTACCGGTCTTGAGAAGTTCGTCATGGAGGTAATGGGCTGCAGCGCAGGAACGGCTGTTGACCTCCTTCAGACCTTCAGGTCCCATGAGGGACATATAGACAGTCACGAAGAGGGCCATGAGGCTTTCGTTCGAGCAGATGTTGGAAGTAGCCTTCTCGCGACGGATGTGCTGTTCGCGGGCCTGAAGTGTCAGGCAGAAGCAGCGGCGGCCTTCGGTGTCGCGGGTCTCTCCCACGATCCTTCCGGGAAGCTTGCGGAGATATTCCTTCCTGCAAGCCATGAAGCCTACGTAAGGGCCTCCGAAGGTCATCGGGATACCAAGGCTCTGGCCGTCACCGACTGCTATGTCGGCTCCCCACTCTGCGGGAGTCTTCAGGACTCCGAGGGCTGAAGGGTCGCAATAATCAATGAATATTCCACCTTCCTCATGAATCGCATCTGCGAAGCCCGTGAGGTCCTCGACGATTCCGAAACGGTTGACAGAAGGAACGATTACACCGGCCACGTCACCCTTGGAAAGCTCGGCCTTCATGTGGTGGGGGCAGGTGTGCCCGTCCATCACGGGAAGGTATCCAAGAGGAATCCCATGGTACTTCGCGTAGGTCTCGATAGTACGTATGACATTAGGCAGCAAGGTCTTGGAGACAAGCACGCGGGTCTTCTTCCTGGTGCACGAAGGAGCCATCTTCACGGCCTCGGCAGCAGCGGTTGGACCGTCGTACATCGAAGCGTTGCTGACATCCAGACCGGTGAGGGCGCAGATCATGCTCTGGTACTCGAATATGTACCTGAGAGTACCCTGGGAAATCTCTGCCTGATAAGGAGTGTAGGCAGTGAGGAACTCGGACCTAGAGATGATGTAGGGAACGACAGAAGGAGTGTAGTGGTCGTAGGAACCCTGCCCGACGAACACCTTCAGCTTCGCATCCTTTGCATCGAGTTTCTCGAAGAAGCTTCTGACCTCCTCCTCCGACATGGCGTCGGGAAGGTCGTACTCACCCTTGTAGATGAAGTCTTTAGGGACATCGGAATAGAGGTCGTCCATCGACCCGACTCCGATGCGGTCCAGCATGGTCCGGACATCATCTTCAGTGTGAGGGAAATACTGGAATGTCGCCATGTCTACTTCTCGGAAAAAGCCTGGTAAGCGGCAGCATCCATGAGGGCCTCGACCTCTGCGGGATCGCTCATCTCGACCTTGATGATCCATGCCTCATAGGCATCCTCGTTGATCTTCTCAGGAGCGTCCTCAAGTTCAGGATTGACCTCGACGACCTTTCCGGAGACAGGGATAAGAAGCTCGCTGGAAGCCTTGACACTCTCGAGTGCACCGAACTCTTCGCCGGCCTCGAACTCGTCGTCAACCTCGGGAAGGTCAGCATAGGTGATGTCACCAAGCTCATGCTGTGCGAAATCGGAGATACCGATGACAGCCACATTGCCTTCAACCTTTACCCACTCGTGGTCCTCGCTGTAACGGAGGCCTTCTACTACTTTGCTCATGATTAATTGTTTTTAATGTTGATTATCAATTACTTCTTATAATTCGTCTGATAGAATCTCTTCTTTACGACCTTGCCGGGGAAGACCTTCTTGCGGATCCTCACGAACAGAGGGGTGTCAAGGGCTCCGTTCTCCCTGTTGACGAGGGCGAAGCAGATGCTCTTTTCCAGGGAAATACTGTGGTAGCCTGTGGTCACGACTCCGACCTCGGTACCATCTTCAAGCTCTACAGGATAGCCGGCACGAGGGATGGCCTTGTCCTGAAGCTCGATTCCCACGAGCTTCTTTGCAGTGCCGTTGGCCTTCTGGTCAGCCACTGCCTCCTTGCCGATGAACTCGTCCTTGTCAAGCTTGCAGAACATGCTGAAGCCAGCCATCACAGGAGAGATTTCGGGAGTAAGCTCGTCGCCATAGAGAGGCAGGCCTGCTTCGAAACGAAGGGTATCACGGCAGCCAAGCCCGCACGGAGCGACCCCAGCCTTCAGGAAAGCCTCCCAATACTTGACAATGAGCCTGTGGGAAGCATAGATCTCGAAACCGTCCTCTCCGGTGTAACCGGTACGGCTGATGATGACTCTCTGGCCCTCATCCTCAAAATCCTTGAAGGTGTAGAAAGTCAGTTCTGCAGCATCGGCAGCGAAAGGCAGGACCTTTACGAGGGTCTCTTCAGCCAGAGGGCCCTGAAGGGCGATCTGTCCCCAGTTGTCCGACTGGTTGTCGATCTTGACGTCAAAACCTTCGCAGTGCTCCTTGATCCAGGTGAAGTCCTTCTCTATGTTGGCCGCATTGACCACGAGGAGATAGTGATCCGGCTCAAACTCCTTGTAGACAAGAAGGTCATCCACGGTACCTCCGTCCGGGTACAGCATCATGCCATAGAGGACCTGGCCGGGAACCATGGGACGTATGTCATTTGTGAATACATGGTTCACGAACTTTTCAGCATCAGGGCCGCACACGAAGATCTCGCCCATGTGGGAGACATCGAACATACCGACCTTGTTGCGGACGGCAAGATGCTCCTCGGTGATTGAGGAATACTGTATCGGCATGTCAAATCCGGCAAACGGACTCATCTTGGCTCCGAGAGCCAGGTGGCTGTCATGAAGACAGGTAAGATTAAGCATTTCTTCCATTATGGTTATCAATTATGTAACAATATCCTAGTCTCTTAAAACCTCATCCCTTATCCTCCAGTCGCCATAGGGATCCATCACGGCTTCGGCTTTGTCCTGGGCCTTAGTCTCCAGGTTGAAGAACAGGTCCATTCCGAGCTTTGCCTCGAGCTCGTCGACGGTCATCGTGTAATGCGTAAGGTTCCTGACGCAGGCTTTATTCGGGAATATGAAGCCGATGGCGGCATACGTCCCATCCTTCCGGCGGGCCAGCAAGGCCTTGAAGAAGGAATCCGGGACCATCACATGGTTCTGACCGATATGCTTGGGATTGTTGTATTCGAATATAGGGCCGCAGACCACCCAGACCCTCTTGTAATAACGGGCTTCGTAACGGACCTGCTTCTCAAGGTCGTTCCATGCACCAGAATTCAGGTTGTGGTTCTGTGGGCAGACGTTGCTCAGGTAGAAACTCTCCTTCATCGTCTGGGAACTCCACCTCATGTCAGCGGCCGGGGCCATGTGGCCGCGGTCGTAGCCGGAGCCGACGTAATCCCTGTCATAGGCCTGGCGTCCCTTGATCAAGGGATCCGGTTCGAACCGGTCTTCCCTGCTCCTGAACCCGGTCTCGAGTTCGGTCGCAAGCAGCTCGTAAGCCACCCAGTTGGGAACACGGTACTCGGAATTGTATGAAAGGGCATAACCCATGTGCTCGATGACAGTCCCTTCGTTATCTTCCAACCTGTAAGGTATCTCCAAACGGGACATCAGTTCCTTGTCAGGAACCCATTCCCCGTCGGACAGGATGGCAGGATTGTCAGAAGCGCTTTCAGAGCCGCCCCAGACAAAATGGTAGGCTGTGCCCAGAAGAGCCAGGACTACAAGGATTATGATAGATGTTTTCTTCTGCTTGTCCATATTCCTACAAAGCGAGTCTCAGGCCGAAAGTTCCTTTGAAGTTCTTACCGGGCATGTATGAACGGTTGGTGATGCGGCAGGCATCCCAACGCGCGGCGCAACTGCCTCCGCGGAGTATCCTTGTACCGCCCTCAAGCGCCCCGATGGGGTTGGTCTGAGGGAATGTAGTATATTCAGAAGCCCTGTCATAGCACCACTCCCAGACATTGCCGCTCATGTCGTAGAGGCCGAGCTCATTAGGTTTCCTGGTAGCGACTTTCTGCGGCTTTGAATCGGCATTGTCGAGGAACCACATGACAGATTTCATGTCGTTTCCACCGCTGAAGCCATAGTGGCGGGAGAACTTGCCGCCACGGGCAGCATATTCCCATTCGGCCTCGGTCGGAAGGCGGAACTTCCTTCCGGTCATAGCATTGAGCTTACGGAGAAAAACCTGGCAGTCATACCATGAGACATTACCTACCGGCTTCATCGGCTCGTCCGCATCATTGAGATAAGGAACAGTTCCCATCACTGCATGCCACAGTCCCACTGTCACCTCTGTCTCCCCTATCTCGTAGTCGTCCAAAGTCACCTCATGGGCATTCTTCTCATTGTCAGGCACCTTGAAATCCAGGTAAGGGCTGTCGGACTCGTTGAAGCCCATGGAATATGTCCCCCCTTGGACCTTCACCATCTTGAAAGCGACGTCTCCGACAGAGAACTTTTCAGGAAGCCCATCTGCGGCATCGATCTTCTCACGGTCGATCGTGGTACCGTCCAATGGGCCAAGGATGTCTTCGGTAAGAGGATCGTCGGTCACCTGGACGAGGCGGAAACCGACCTTAGCCCTTCTGGTGTGGGAATCGATGCTCATCCTCTCAAGGGTTGTACGGGCAACCTTCTGAGAAGTCTCCTTTGGACCACGGGGATTGACCATAAGGCTCATCGGGACGAAATAATCGTCTTTCGTGGCGTCTTCCGGAACCTCATCATAACTGTCGAGGCACCATTCCGCAACGGCAGTGAATTCCTTGTCTCCGCAGACCTTATGGGCATATTCCCACTGGGCCTCGGTCGGAAGTGAATATTCCTTACCGGAGAGTTTCGACAATTTCTTGATAAACTTGGCGGCATCAGCCCACGAGACCATGTCGACAGGAGCGTCAGGGTCCTTCACGTAACTGGGATTCTTCCCCATGACTTCTGTCCAAAGGGCTTGCGAGACGGGCTTGGCACTGATCGCGAAACCGTCAAGCGCTACAGGCTGGGCGATCCCATGTGTAACCTTCCTGCGGTTGTCAACCGAGATGCCCATCGTGAAACTGCCGGCCGGAACCTCGATCATCTCAAGTCCGGAAGCCACCTGCGGCCCTGCGAAAGGCTTGCAGGACAGCACGGAAAGGGCCAGCACAACGATTGCGGCAAAAGTAAAAATCCTGTTCATACAGACAGATTCCGTATATCCCACAAATATATGAAAAAAGAAGAGGATGACCAAGACTGGTCACCCTCTTCAAGTCGCTTATCCTTCGGACTAGTACTCTACCACCGGAGGAAGGACCTTCGCCTGGTCGATCATCTTCTGAACCATCTTCTCAGTAGGGACTACCTTGGTGAGATGCTTCTCTTCATTGACCTCGGTCATCTTTGCAACGAGGTTGGCGGCGACCCTGTGCTGGAATTCCTTCACAGTGTCGACTCCGGATGCCTCGAGAAGTTCGGAGAACTGAGGACCGACGCCCTTGATGCGGAAGAGATCTGCATGGTTTACCCATGTGAGGATGAGCTTGCCATTAATGCCGGTAGTCTCCTCGAGTTCCTTGCGGCCCTTGGGGGTCTTTCCCCTTTCAAGGAGCTGGTCAACTGTTTCAACGCCTGCGGCGACGAGTTTCTCGGCATAGACCGGTCCTACGCCCTGAATGTCGATAATCTTGTAAGTCATTGTGATAAGATATTTGAAATGAATAACAAAGTTCTGCTATCCAAATATAATCAAAATCTTTAACTTGACAAATTTTTCGTCAGAAGGTCTGCACATATTGGATGTCCTTCTTGAGCATGACCTTAGGCTCCATGAGGTAGACTTTCTGGAAAAGGCGGAACTGGTTGACCTTGGAAAGGTAGACCTTGTCCTCGTGCTTTCCCTTGCGCCACCACTTGTAGAAGCCGATCGGATCGTTCTCGAAGGGGATCTTGGCCACTATGTCCGATGAATAACCAGGGAAGTCAATCGTCACGTTCAAACCCATGTACTGCTTGAAGTACACAGGATCTGCCCTGCGAAGCTTGCTGATAAGAGGATTAAGGACTTCGATCTGGTCGACGTGGAGGATCTTTTCGCGGATTATCATCTTGTGGATCCTGACAGGGTCGTAGTTGAGCCAGGCACCCAACTTGAGTGTCTTCGGGCCCTCGGGAGTGTCGAGGGTAAGCTCATCCATCGAATAGTAGATTTTCTCAGGATCGAGAGGATAGATAGGTTCCGAATCCGCCATATTTGGCAAATATAGCGAAAAAAAACCTCCTGCACAAGTGTGCAGGGCTGGAAAAACCTTTTATTTCAGATATGCATCGGTCATCACGCGGCCGCTCCGGGCGATGAAATCGGCAAGAGCCTTACCTTTCAGCATGCCGTTTGCCAGAAGAGCCAGGTCAGTCACCTGCTTGAGCATTTCGCTGCCGTCAGCATATTCCTCAACCTTTTCCTTGTTCTCCTTCATGCCTTCCACTATCTTGGCCATCAGCGGGTTCTGGAGATTGGCCGTGATGTTGAACGACTCAGGCATCTCTCCGTAGAAGTTCATTCCGCCGCCCAGGGCGCTCATCTCACGGTAACGCCTCATGAATTCATTGCGTGTGATGAGGATAGGAGCAGCATCTTCGCCGAGGTTGTCTGCCTCGACATAATACTCATTTTCCTTTGGCAGGACAGCCTTGAACATCGATTCGAGAGCCTTCTTGTCTTCCTCGGCGAGTTCTGGCTTCACCTTTTCCTCCTTCGGGATAAGGTTATCAGCCGAATCGGAATCTACGCGGGCGAACCTTGTGTTCTCGATCTTCTGCTCCAGCAGGTTCACGAAGTGGGCATCCAGTTCGCAGTCCATCAGCAGGACGTCGTAGCCCTTGTTCTTGGCAGCCTCGATGAAAGGATACTGAGCATCTACATCCGTTGCGTAAAGGTAGACCACCTTCTTGTCCTTGTCTTTCTGGGTGTCCTCGATAGCCTTGCGGTAGTCCTCGAGGGAGAAGAACTTGCCGTCCGTGTTCTTCAGGAGGGCGAACTTGAGGGCCCTCTCGCAGAACTTCTCGTCGGAGAGCATTCCGTACTCGATGAAGAGCTTCAGGTTGTCCCACTTGCTCTCCCAGGCGCTGCGCTCGTTCTTGAATATCTCCTCAAGCCTGTCGGCGACCTTCTTGGTGATGTAAGTGGATATCTTCTTGACATTCTCATCGGCCTGCAGATAGCTCCTGGAAACGTTCAGGGGAATATCCGGGGAGTCGATCACGCCGTGCAGCAGGGTCAGGAAGTCAGGAACGATGTTCTCCACATGGTCGGTGACGAACATCTGGTTGCAGTAGAGCTGAATGTTGTTCTTCTCGATGGCCATCCTCTCCTTTATCTTCGGGAAATAGAGGATACCTGTGAGATTGAACGGATAGTCGACATTCAGGTGGATGTAGAACAGGGGCTCCTCCTTCATCGGATAGAGGTCCTTGTAGAACTTGACGTAGTCCTCCTCCTTAAGCTCGGAAGGTTTCCTTGTCCAGAGCGGCTCAATGCCGTTGATGACATGGTCCTTGTCAGTGTCGACATATTTCTTGTCCTTCCACTCCTGATCCTTGCCGAAGACGATCGGGACGGGCATGAACTTGCAGTATTTGCCGAGCAGCTGGCTGATCTTGCCCTTCGTACCGTAATCCTTGGCGGAATCGTCATCGAGGAACAAGGTGATGACTGTTCCACGGTCAGTCTTCTTGGCAGGTCCCATCTCGAACTCAGGGTCGCCATCGCAGCTCCAGAGCACGGCTTCGGCACCTTCCTTCCAGGAAAGGGACTCGATGGTGACCTTCTTCGCCACCATGAAGGCCGAATAGAAACCAAGGCCGAAATGGCCTATGATGTTCTGGTCCTTGTATTTCTCAAGGAACTCCCCTGCTGAGGAGAATGCTATCTGGTTGATGTATTTGTCCACCTCCTCAGCCGTCATTCCGATACCGTTGTCGATGACCTTCAGGACCTTCTTCTTTTCGTCCAGTTCTACACTGACCTTCAGGTCGCCTAGCTCGCCCTTGAACTCGCCGCTAGAAGCCAGGGCCTTCATCTTCTGGGTTGCATCCACTGCGTTCGCCACCAGCTCGCGGAGGAATATCTCATGGTCTGAATACAAAAACTGCTTGATAACCGGGAATATGTTCTCAGTCGTCACACCGATCTGTCCTTTGCTTTTCATATCTGTTGTTATTTTCTTGTTTATATTCTCTATTCAATTCTTGTCCCGTGATTGGCGGTAGCCCTCCGGAACCGTCTCGCTCCGCTCGACCCCACCGTTCGCTTCGCTCCGGTCCCCCCTCTTAACGTGCCGAGGGTGGCAGTGGTTCCTGGAGGGCTACTGCCAATCCCCGGTCGCCATTCGAAAAATCAATGAACACCAAAACCGGCCGCAGGGCTGCAGCCGGTTCCTATGGAGTCAAATTGCGTTCCAGAGTCGAAGTGCTGACAAAATGTCACCAGGCCGGTCCTCAGAGTCCTTTGGTAGAAGATATGTCATAACAAAACATCGAGGATCTCTTTGTCAACCCCGAGAAGACGGGATAGCTGAGATTGCTGAGCCCCGTAACGGTTTCTGACGATGACGCAGAGTCTAAGCAAGTCTTTCCGAGAAAGCAAAGTGTAGGACTCGACGTGGAATTCATTCCTGCATACATCCTTGATCCTCTCCCGTAACTCCTGGTCACTGAAAGATATCGATTCATGAATCCCATGCTCCGACTCCACAATAGATTCCAAGGAAAACTTCCTAAGGCAGTCGAAATACTCCACACTGTCCCTGAAACTCCTGGAAGCGGTTTCGTAAGACACAAAGGACTTGTTCAATATTCTTCCATCGATGAACTCATAGTCATCAGGAACCGGGATGTGCGTCTTGAAGATTATGCGTTTCCCCCTTACAGAAACACTTCCTGCCTTTATCCCTGATGGGACGAAAGCATTGAAATAGACATCTGCAGAACTCCATCTGTAGGCCAGCGGAGAAGATATCCTGGCTTTGTACGGATTCCTGTGAATATAACAGATTTCTCTCTTAAGCTGCTGATCATTGGTGACTGCAACAATGTCAACATCTTCACAATTCAGAATCCCGGAAATCCCATACTGTCCGGCGGAATGCTGTGCAATCCTGAGTACCACCCTGTCATAAAAGCTCAGGCAGGATTCCAAACGGCCGTTCAGCAAAAGGTGCAGATGATTGTCCATCAGGCAATAAGCGATCAGACTCACATCGAATAGAGGCAGAAGAAGAGCCAGTGTGTTGACTCCAAAGATAAAGTCACTGTCACTGCGAAACAATGATTGTTTTTCCAGATGAGATGAGGAGAGATGATAGCATCCCTTTTCTCCCTTGAAAGGATCGTTGAATGAAGCGCGTTTCATAGCCTATAGTTTTCCGAAAAGTACACATTCTTCCGCTACTTTCCAATCCTTATCTGGTGTACCAAACGGGATCTGGCACGGCTGATATTGGCTTTCTCCTGATTTACAGACAGTTAGATAAAAGAGCCGTGCCAGACCCCACATAAAACAAAGGGGTCTGGCACAGAACCATCTGTTAAATTATTAATATTCAATTATTTATACAAACCGCCCGTGGCAGGCCCTACGAGAGAACTGCTGCGGACAGCTGACGGCTTGCCACACGCGTTCTGGTGCAGATGCAGCAGCGCTGCCTATTTGTACAGGAAGCGCTTGATCGACATCTTGGGAGTCTTCTCGAAGGGTTGCTCCTGGATCTCGACCTTGGTCAGCTGGCTGTAGTTGGGCAGATTCTTATTGGAATTCTGGCGGACCTTCTCGGGAATGTCGGAGATTGTCTCTTCATCGAGGTTGTCCCTCTTGATGGCATCCTGGTCGAGGTACACAAGGGCGACAAGTTTGGAAGCCCTGTCAACCACCAACGACTCACCTACATAAGGCTGGTCATTGATCACCGCCTCAACCTCCTCAGGATAGATGTTCTGGCCGTTGGCCGAAAGGATCATAGACTTGCTGCGACCCTTTATGAATATATTCCCGTCCTTGTCCATGATGCCCAAGTCGCCGGTCTTGAGGTAACCGTCATCCGTGAAGGCATTAGCTGAAGCCTCCGGATTCTTGTAGTAGCCGATGCAGATGTTCGCACCCTTCGCCTGGATCTCTCCGGCGATGTGCTCGGGATCCTCGGAATCGATCCTCACATGGGCGCAGGTTACTGGCTTGCCGCAGGAGCCGGCCACATAGTCCTTGTACCCGATATAAGCAAGCAGAGGGGTCGCCTCAGTCATGCCATAACCCACCATGTAAGGCAGCTTGATCCTCTTGAACCACTTCTCCACCTCGGGACTGACGGGAGCTCCACCAAGGATGAATTCCTGTACCTCACCGCCGAAGGCATCTATCATCTTGTCATGGATCTTCTTGTAGATGATGTTCCTGACACCGGGAATGGCGCAGAGGAACTTCATCACGGGCTTGTCCACTATGGGCTTCACCTTGGACTTGAATATCTTCTCCATCACAAGAGGCACGGTGATAAGCTGGTAAGGCTTCACCTGCTGGAAGGCCTTCATCAGAGTCGAAGGAGTCGGGGTCTTTCCGAGCCAGTAGATCGCTGTACCGTAGCAGAGCGGATAGATGAACTCAGTCACCAGGCCGTACATGTGGGCCATCGGAAGCATGGAAATCATCCTCTGATGCTCATTCGTAGGCCTGTTGACCTGGCTGAACTCTATGGTGGCACAGAAGTTCCTATAAGTCAGCATTACACCCTTAGGATTGCCTGTAGAACCGGAGGTGTAGTTGATCACCGCCAGGTCGTCCCAGTTGTCTGTCGGATACTTCACGTCCTTAGGGCCGAAGCCATCAGGATACCTTCCGGCAAAGAGATTGTCGATGTTGTCCCACACGGCCTTTACCTCGGGCTCCGCGCTGTAAAGCACCTTCAAGTTATCGACATCCATGACGAACTTGATCTCGGGAGTCTTCGAAAGGTCCAGCTTGGCGAACTTGTCGGCATTTGTCATCAAGGCGATGCTGTCCGAATGTCCCAGGAGGAACTCCACGTTCTCTGGCGTGAAATCCGCCAGGATCGGCACCACGACTGTCTCGTAGGTGTTGACAGCCAGGTATGACATGCCCCAGCGGGCGCTGTTGCGTGCCCACAGGGCAATGTGCTGGCCCTTCTTGACGCCGACAGTCTCGAAGAAGATATGGAACTTCTCGATGATGGCCGCCATCTGGGCATAGGTGAATGATTCGCCGTCAATAGTGTTCAGGGCAGACTTGTCCCAAAACTTCGCAGTAGCGTTCTGAAGTAAAGAAAGATAATGGTCCATAAAGCAAAAATACTTATCGGAAGTGAAAATTCAAATGAGAGAATATGTTATCTTTGTCCCTGAAGCCAGATAATTTGTAAAAACCGATTATTTGTGGCGAAAATCTTAGTTGACTATGAAGAAAAAGCCTATAGTAGCCCTGATCTACGACTTTGACGGGACCCTTTCTCCCGGCAACATGCAGGAATTCGGATTCATCCAGGCGGTCGGCAAGACTCCCAAGGAGTTCTGGACCATGAGCGACGGACTTGCTGCCGGGCAGGATGCCAGCAACGTTCTCTCCTACATGAAGATGATGTTCGACGAGGCCCGGAAGAACGGCATCACCCTGCGCCGCTCCGACTTCCGTCGCTTCGGACAGCACATCCAGCTGTACGACGGAGTCAAGGGCTGGTTCAAGGCTGTCAATGAATATGGTGCCGCACATGGCGTCCAGATAGAGCACTACATCAACTCCTCCGGCCTGAAGGAAATCATCGAGGGCTCCCCCATCGCTTCCGAATTCAAGCACATATTCGCCTGCACCTACATCTACAACGAGGCCGGCGAAGCGGTCTGGCCGGGGATTTCCGTGGACTACACCGCCAAGACTCAGTTCATATTCAAGATCAGCAAGGGAATATTCAGCGCCCACGACAACAAGAAGGTCAACGAAAGCGTGGCCGAGGACAAGAAGCGCATCCCCTACCCCCCAGATGATCTACTTCGGGGACGGCGAGACCGACATCCCCAGCATGAAGATCGTGACCATGTTCGGAGGCCATTCCATCGCGGTCTACGACCCTTCAAACGAGAAGAAAAAGGCTTTCGCCGAGAAGCTCAAGAAGCAGAAACGCGTGAGTTTCACAGCGCCGGCCGACTACCGGACAAACGGCCGAACCTTCAAGGTCGTCTGCGCCATCATCGACAAGATCAAAGCCGACTATGAACTCAAGCAGCTGGAATAAGGTCCTGAAGGTCCTGGTGGTTGCCTTAGCCGTACTGTCCACCGGCGCGTTGCAGGCCCAGAAGAAACAGGCGATGACCCTCAAGGAGGCCTCCAAATGGGCTGACGGCTTGAACAAGGCTCTTATACAGAATTTCTGGGGAGCAAGTTTCAAGGGTCAGGAAGATCGCTATTTCTTCAACAAAATGAGCGGGCAGGAAGACATGAGCACCATCGACTACTGGCCCCAGGCCCATGCCATCGACGTCATCACGGATGCATATTCGAGAACCCACAGGAAGAAGTTCCGCAAGTTCTACAATCTCTGGTGGGAGGGCATGCCACGATTCAATCCGGATGCTGTCAATGGCAGGGGAAGGGGCGATCCATGGTGGAATGCCTACGTGGACGACATGGAATGGCACTGCCTGGCACTTATCCGCATCCATGAAGCGACCGGGGAAAATCGCTACCTCAACAAGGCCCGCCAGATATATGCCGACTGGATATGGTCGGAATGGAGCCCTGAAGATGAAGAACCCTGGCATGGGGGTATCACATGGAAAACAGACATCAAACGTTCGAAGAATGCATGTTCTAACGGTCCTGCTGCTATCATCGCCGCGCGACTGGCACAGTTCGCGGACGTGGATACCGGAAATCCCAAGAACAAATCCGCCAAGGAATATCTCGATGAGGCCCGTAGAATATACCTTTGGGAAAAGGAGGTCCTCTGGAATCCAGAGGATGGAGCCGTCTATGACAATATGAACAGCGAAGGCACAGTATGGCGCAAGTGCTTTAGCTACAACCAGGGGACGTTCATCGGAGCGGCTGTGGAGCTTTTCCGCCTGACAGGCGACAGGAGCCTTTTGGATGATGCTGTCCTCACAGCCCGCTATACTACCGGTACCATGAGCCAGCGGAATGGCGGAGTACTGTCGGATGCTCCCAGCGGCGACGGTTGCCTCTTTCACGGAATATTCTTCCGCTACCTGGCAAATCTCATAGTCTTGCCCGAGCTTGATTCCGATGTCAGGAAAGAACTGACCGATTATCTTCTCAACTGCGCAGCAGTGATGACAAGCCAGGGCATCAACCCTCAGACTATGCTCTACGGAGGGCACTGGCACGAATTCCAGCCGACGGAGCAGCCTTCGGCACTTACTCCCCAACTTAGCGCCTGCATGCTCATGGAAGCGGCATGCAAGATTCTCGGAATTAATCTGTAAATTTGATCATAGTTGAAGAATATCATCATGAAAAAGATTCTCATCATTGTTTCGGTCCTGTTGCTTCCGGTTCTTTTCGGATGCGCCCCAAAGAAGGCTGTCACCCAGGAAGGGACGTACACCTATTCAGTCCAAAAAATCTGGGATGAGGGCACCCATGCTGCGTTCACTTCGCTGATAAAGTTCAACGGCAAGTACTACTGCTCGTTCCGCGAAGGGTACAGCCACATATTCGATGAAAACGGGAACGCCGAGGGGCACATCAGGATCCTTGAATCCACGGATGGCGAGACCTGGGAGCCGATCCTCGACAAAGGCATAGAAGGAATAGACTTCCGTGACCCCAAACTGTGCGTCACTCCCGACGGAAGGATCATGGTACTGTTCGGCGGTTCACTCTACCGCGACAGGAAGCTCATGTCGCAGCAGGGCTATGTGATGTTCTCCAAGGATGGCAGGACATATTCCGAGCCCGAGAAGATCGTCTATGACCCGAAGCCGGAGAACACTTCCAACTGGCTCTGGAGGGTTACCTGGAACGGGAACACAGGCTATGGAGTCAGCTACGGCTCCGGCGATGAAGGCAGGACATTGATCCTGTACGAGACTTCAGACGGAATCAACTACAAGCATGTGAAGGCTTTCGATGTCGAGGGCTTCCCTAACGAGACCACTCTCAGGTTCCTGCCAGACGGGAAAATGCTGATGATGGTCCGTTACGATGACTATGGCGATAAAGACAGCCGTGGAGAGTGGGGCGTAGCCAATGCTCCTTACACCGACTGGAACCTCAAACGTATGGGGCTCAAGATCGGAGGACAGGATTTCCTGGTCCTGGACGATGGTACTGTCCTGGCCGGAACAAGGTCTTACGCCATTGGCAACCACTGCAAGACCATCATCCTGCGCGGAAACCTCGACGGGGATTTCCAGGAAGTATTCACCTTGCCTTCAGACGGGGACACAAGCTATCCCGGAATGCTGGTAGTGGGTGATGAGTTATGGATGAGCTACTATTCCACTGACGGCGTTCCAGGAAAGGCGGCCATCTTCCTTGCGAAGATTCCGCTTGCAGCACTGACAAGATAAAGGATGCAATTCAGGCTCGAATCGACATACAAGCCTTCCGGAGACCAGCCGGAGGCAATCAGAGGGCTCTGCAAGGCCTTGGAGCAGGGCGTCGGTGACGTTACACTGCTCGGTGTGACCGGATCCGGAAAGACCTTTACGATGGCCAATGTCATCGAGAAGCTCCAGAGACCGGCCCTGGTGCTCAGCCACAACAAGACCCTGGCCGCCCAGCTTTACGGCGAATTCAAGAGTTTCTTCCCGTCAAACGCGGTTGAATATTTCGTATCCTATTACGACTACTATCAGCCGGAAGCCTACCTGCCCACTACGGACACCTACATCGAGAAGGACCTCAGCATCAACGACCAGATCGACAAGCTAAGGCTCAGTGCAGCCTCAGCACTGATGTCCGGAAGAAGGGACGTAATCGTGGTCTCCAGCGTGTCATGCCTCTACGGCATCGGCAATCCGGAGGACTTCCATGCCCAGTCGGTAACCGTAAAAAGAGGCGAGACAAGGTCTCTGACCCGCCTCCTCTACCACCTTGTGGACGCCAACTACAGCCGCACGGAGGTAGATTTCAAACGCGGAACCTTCAGGGTGCGCGGAGACACGGTGGACGTGTTCCTGGGCGGATCGGACGAGGCCGTCCGCATCGAGTTCTTCGGAGACGAGATCGAGAGCCTGTCCCTGATCGATCCGATCACAGGAGCCAGGATCGAGGACCTTGAAGAAGTCCCGATCTTCCCGGCCACCAACTTCGTAACGACAAGGGAACGGAGCATCAAGGCCGTCAGCATGATCCAGGACGACCTGAAAGCCCAGATCGACTACTTCAACGAGATCGGCAAGGGTCTGGAGGCGAAGCGACTGCAGCAGAGGGTCGAGAATGACCTGGAGATGATCAAGGAGATGGGCTACTGCCCTGGAATAGAGAACTATTCCCGCTACCTCGACGGCCGAAAGCCCGGCCAGAGGCCTTTCTGCCTGATAGACTACTTCCCCAACGATTTCATAACCTTCATCGATGAAAGCCACGTCACTATCCCCCAGATCAGGGCGATGTACGGTGGCGACCATTCCCGCAAGTCCGTGCTCGTTGAATATGGGTTCCGCCTCCCCGCGGCAGCAGACAACAGACCCCTCAAGTTCGACGAATTCAACGAGATAACGGGCCAAAAGGTCTACGTCAGCGCGACTCCGGCCGACTACGAGCTTGAACGCTCTGAAGGGCTTGTGGTTGAGCAGGTTGTGAGGCCTACCGGATTGCTCGACCCGCCGATCGAGGTGAGGCCTACGAAGAACCAGGTGGATGACCTGGTGGAAGAGATACGCCAGAGGGCAGAACGTGACGAAAGGATTCTCGTGACTACCCTTACGAAGAGGATGGCCGAGGAACTTACCGACTATCTGGACCGTATCGGGGTGCGCGTGAGGTACATCCACTCAGACGTGGACACCTCAGAGAGGGTCGAGATCATAGAGGACTTCAAGAACGGACTGTTCGACGTGCTGGTGGGAGTGAACCTCCTGAGGGAGGGCTTGGACATTCCAACGGTCTCCCTGGTAGCCATACTGGATGCTGACAAGGAAGGATTCCTGCGTTCCGGTAGGGCGCTGACCCAGACTGCCGGACGCGCGGCGAGGAATGTCAACGGGCTCGTGATCATGTATGCAGACACCGTCACGGAATCTATGGAAGAGACGATCCGGGAGACGAACAGGCGGCGTTCAAAGCAGATGGAGTACAACAAGGTCCACGGGATCACGCCGCAGCAGGTGGAGGTCAAGAGGAATATCCTGGTGACAGAGTTGTACGGGCCTTCGGCTGGCTCTGCTGCCGGGTACGGTGCTGCGGCCGGAGTCAATCCGAGGATAGCGAACGGGCCGAGCGGAAGGGTGAGTGCCAAGGATTCGGTGTCAGATCCGACATATATTCCCAATCCGAGCGAGCTTGGCCGAGGTACTGTTTCCGTTGGACTCGGGCATGACTCGAAGCGTGAAGGCAACACGGCCTACGTGGACGGCTATGTCAAGGCCGATCTTGCAGCTGTGCTGCAGGATCCGGTGATCAGGGCTATGAGCAGGGAGCAGATCGAGAAGACGATTGCGGAAGACAAACGCAGAATGGAGCATTCGGCGGCCGAACTGGACTTCAGCCAGGCGGCGAAATACCGCGACGAGATGTGGGCCCTTCAGGAATATCTCAAAGTCTGGAAATCATAGGCTCCAGCGGAGGCCGAGGGTGGCGCCGAAAGTGTCGCGGAGGACGGAACCATTGTCGGCATAGAGGCCGTAGAGAATTGCGAGGCGGTGGAAGGGTATTTCTCCCATGAAAGCGCCGCTGAACTGGCTATTGGAGGTTTCCTTGACTGTATCAGGTTCTTTCCCCCAAGGGGATTCCCCTTCATAAGGCTGACGATACAGACCGTAGTTCTGGCTGTAGGTCAGCATCAGCTTATAGGGCGACTTCCTGAACAGGTTTCCGGCCAGGCCTAAATGGCAGGCTTTCAGGCGGTTGTTCTCGACCCCTAGCACAATGCCATCGAACGGATTCCATTCATGGTTGCGGGTCCCGGTCGGGAAGAACAGTGGGAAGCCGGCAGTGCGGCCTGAGAAAGTCCAGCCGGAACGATATTCACCATTATTGAAATAATTATCCCCTCCGCCGGAAATGTGTTTCTTACCCTCGGAGTCCGTCCAGTCGTGACGGGTCCCCGACTGCCACATCGTGGTAGCATATTCAAGAAGCACGTCGCTGACCCAACCGGATCGGTCATTGAAGCCTAAATGGAGGGTGTTCACCCCGTCCGGGAAGTTCTGGAAGCCCATTCCGGAGCCGTCGTCGTAAGGGATGTCGTGCTGGAAGGTCACCGAGAAGCCATCACCTTTCCAACGCAGGCCGAAGAGCTCCTCCCCTCGCTGGTCACCCAGGACGTTGATCTGGTCGCTGACGGTACTGCTTGAACCGCCACTGGAACCTGTTATGACCCTGAGGTAATCTTTGAAAGTGGACGGCCGTCTGCCATTCGTAGGATGTGTTCCGCTCCAAAGTGCATAATGGTCAAGGCGGCCGAGGAAATCCAGCCTGTCGGTAATATGTACCATAAGGCCAATCCGCATATTGTGAACCAGGGCGCCTTCGACAAATCGCGTGTCGAAGGTCCGGTAGTCGCCGTAGGAACCGCTCAATTCAACCCTGCCTCCGGTGAAAGGTACGGTCCAAGGCTCAAGGTTCAATGAATATCCTGGGATACTCCTTGAGTTACCGCTCCAAAGGATGTTGCCGGCAGTGGTGGAAAGGGATCCGAGGTAAGCGGGACCCTGACTGGAAGTTCCGGCCAGGAAGCCCTGGTCACGATGCATCATCCCTAAGTCGAGGGAGAACATCTTCCAGCGGAGTCCGGCATAGAGCTGGTCCAACATTATGCGTGTACCGTCGTTCTTGAAACCGTCCGTAATGACGCCATTAATGTCCCGCTCGGGATTGTAGGAATCATATCCAGCAGCCAGCGATGCCCCCCAGTGCAACTGGATTGTCTTCGAAGGATCGTATTGAGACGATGCTGCGACATAAGCGATTCCGCCGTTCGCCTCAGGCATCAGGCCGAAACGGTTCGCTGTCGCCCAGAAAGGCATGTTCGCCCCGGAGCTCATCGCCCCAAGCATCATCAATGTCAGTATGAAGTCGTTCATCTATTCATATTTGTTTCACAAAATTAATCATTTTTATTAGCTTTGCCTTTGACAAACTTAAACGATGAAGACTTATGCCTACTATTTTTATTGTTTTTGGATTCATCTTCAGATTCTTTTCTGATGACCATCTACCAATCCACGTCCATGTTGTAAAAGATGGACACGAAGCTAAATACAACGTTGAACCCAAAGTTGAACTAGTTTACAACCATGGATTCAAAAGACAAGAAATCACATTGATAGAGAGTATTATAGAAGAGAATGTTGAAGTGATTGTAACACATTGGAACGATTATTTCAAACAAAAGATAAAACTATGAAAAGAATCGTGGAAAAAGTCTGGGTAGATGACACCCACGTGTATGCCAGGACAAGAGACGGTCTGATGGCAAGCTATCCTTTTGCACGATGGGAAAGGCTCAGGAATGCAACCAAATCCCAAAGAGAAGAGTTCTACCTCTCGTACACAGGCATTCATTGGCCTGCAATAGATGAAGACTTAAGTTTTGAGGGAATGTTCTGCGATGCAGGACTTTGCACGAGAACAGCGACGGAAGACTCTGTCTGCTACCTAAAACAATAAGACAGCCTATTCCTCAGGTAGGGTGACGATGGTGGGTAGGCCGTCGGGACCGAATTTTACGACGGTAAGGCGACCGCTGGAAACTGCCTGGCCTATGAGACTGTCAACGATGTCAGGATCAGCGCCGCTGCGAGCCTTGATGTCATCGACATAGACCTCTGCCTTACCCTTCAGGAAATCGTAAATCTTCTTCCTGTCCTGAACGCCTTCCTCTTCTTCCTCCTCTTCCTCTTCTCCCATAGGAGAATCCAGCCACTTTTCCAAGGCGATCCAGGTCTGGGTGTGCCCGAGATGGCTCTTCACTCCGAACTTGGTAAGACTGTGCATGAGAGCAGTATGATGTTTCTCATTCCAGCTGAACAGGAAATACACTCCCCAGACCAGGACAATGGAGCAGAGGATCACAATATACAGCTGAAGATCCAGGCCGGCATGGAGTTTTGCACTCAAGAACCAGATCAAAACAATCAAGGAATTGATCAGAAGGATCAGCAGGGTGGTTATGGAATGGCTTATCCCAGCCTTTATGAAGACGTGGTGCAGATGTGTCTTGTCCGGATGGAAGGGACTCTGGCGGTGATAAATCCTACGAGTCATGACCCTTAATGTGTCAAAGACAGGAACACTGAGTATCGCAAGGGACATGGCGATCATGTTGTAGTTCTTATGAACTGCCAGGATCTTGACGGAAGAATCACTGCGGAGAAGGCTGATAGTGAACCAAGCCATGATCACACCAAGCATAAGGGTTCCGGCATCGCCAAGGAACATTTTGCTCCTCTTGCCAAACACATTATGGGCAATGAACGGGATGGCAGATGCAGCAAGGGAAAAGGCCAGTACGGCATTCGGAATCTCGCTGACCTTCAAGAACAGCAAACCGAACAAAAGGCTGTACAGGACGCACAGGCTGCTGCACAAGCCATTCACCCCATCAATGAGATTGACTGCGTTGATTATGCCGACACAAGCGAAAACCGTGAGCGGAACGGCTATCCACCAGCTGAAGTCTCCGATGCCCCACATGCCATGGAAACTGTCTATGCAGGCCCCGCTTGCAAAGATCAGGGCAAGGATAGTGAATATCTCCACGACAAACCTCGCGCTTGGAGTCAATCCCTGGATGTCATCCAGAGCCCCCGTGTAGATCATTATCACTATGGCGCAGAGGATTGGACCGAGAGACTGCTGCGGCGTACTGGAAAAGATGTAAGTCAGGCATGCGCCAGTCAGCACACCGGCAATCAGTCCGAAGAAGACTGCAATCCCGCCCAGGACGGGTACAGGACGTTTCTGCAGTTTGCGTGCATCCGGGTTGTCTACAATGTTGCTATCCTTCGCAATTTTCAGCACTTTGAAGTAGACCCACTTCACGGAGAAAAAAGCAACAAGAATCGAGAGTATGAGGACAATAGCCGTTTGCATTTAACGTCTGCAAAGATAATCAAATAAACGGGAATAACTAGGACAATCGCAGGCCGTCGCCTCTTTATTTGCGGCGTATCCTCAGGCTGATAGCCTCAGGGTGAACCATGGAGGATGTTCTTGGTGCAAAAAATACGAGCTCCACCAGTGTTAAACCCTATGGGTATCACAGATTGTGAAACCCACCTGGAAATCAATTCCTTAGCCTCCGAATCAGACAATTGGAACATAAAATCATCAGGGAACTTCTCAAGATTTCAACGAACAGCCTGCTTCAAGACTCTGTTTTCAACACCTTACAATGATGCTAAATCACGGTCCACTATAACATAAACACCACGAACCAGATGAATACGTTGTTCAATGGAGTCCAAAACTTCTTCATTCTTCTTCATAGTTCAAATATATTTTTTCAAAGATAACAATTTATCAATCTTCGCCTCAACTTCTCGGCCCACCAGCGGAACATGCGGGGGATCTTGGACCAGGATTCGGAGGGGGCGTAATAGTGGAACTTCATAGCCTGGCCGGCGATGCGCCAGAGGTGCTGGAGCCCATGGATGGGGCCGGAACTGCGAAGATATTTCTTGTTCTTCCCGAAGTTACCTAATTCGAGAATATTCTTCCAGAGCGACCCGGCGCGGCGATGGAACTCCTCCGGAATCTCGAAGGGGAAATCTTCGGCAGGCAGGCCAAGGTAGTCCGTCAGGATGGCGCCGAAGCCGATGAATGCCTTCTTGAGCCCGATCCCTTCAAGGTGTGCCTCCAGCCGTGCGACATCGATCCGTGTCTTGTAGTGCTTCAATACCAATGCCCAGTCAAAGAACTGCCGGAGCCCTATTCCCTCGCTGATGAAATGTCCGAATATGTGGGCGAACACGTACAACGCATTGATGGTCGGAGGCAGGACCGGGACCCTCACTCCGCAAATCTCGATACTCTCATCGGACGCCAGTATCTCATCCATTACGACAGTGTCCCAATAGCGCTGGTGACGAGGAGCCGAAAAGGTCATCAGCGTTCTATGCATCTCGTATTGTACGCCTTTGTACTTAAATTCGATATGCTTGGGAGAATTGGTATCCTTGAATATTGCCTGATATGCTTCGCGGAAGAATACCACTGCCCTTCCCCAATCATCCGGATGGCACACAAAATCAATATCCCCGCATGAACGGGACTTCGGCTCCGGGTAAAGTTGCGCCAGTGTCTGCCCCTTGACTACCCAGATCCTTATGCAAGCCTTATGGACTGCAGAACAGAGATCCGCTACCGCTTGGTCAAGCTCAAGATTCCTCTGCCAGATTGACTGACGAGAACCAAACAGGTCGATTACATCCGGACGGTCAAGTTTGATTCCAGCATCCAAGATGCCCTTCACTACCAAGCCCTCGGCGGCCTGCTTCTTACCTAGGGCGATAGCTTCTGAATATCGCTCATGGTCCCACTGTTGGCCGGCCAAATCAACAGACGAAGCATTGACGGCCACCTGAACCAACCGTACAAAATCATTCTCTATAGGTGTAAACCTGGAATCCATCTGCTACTAAATAATGATAAGATTGTCGGTAATCCTCCCCACAATCTCTTCCCGGTTGAAACGAGTTCCCATCAGCCTCTGAGCAGCAACTGCCACATCTTCCCCATGCTCCGCCAAAAACGGCACCATATTCCTAAATCCTTCTGCAATCGCATCGGGATCAGACGGCTCTGCACAAAGGCCCGGGTTGTTTCCTTCAATGATATCCCGGCCTGCGCCATTAAGGACACCGAATATTGGCTTACCCGCCTGCAGATAGGACTGCATTTTCAACGGTTCTGTCTTCTCAATCCCCTCCTGTGGCATCAGTGGCAGGACTAGGACTTGGCTTTGCTGCAGGATGTCAAGCATCTCGTTATACGGCCGGCGGCCATGGAAGACAATTCCTTTGCTAGCAAAGCGCTCCGCCGCTGCCTTGACTTCCTGAATATACGACCCATCCCCAACTATGTTCAGCTGAGCATTCTCAAGCCCAGCCTTGGCAAAGCCTTCAACAGTGTTGACAAGATTCTGGTAGCGAGAAACATTGCCGGTGAAAGTAAAATTCACCTTATCCGCAGGAAACCGCAAAGCGCTGACAACATTTTCCACAGGACGCAGCCAGTTCGGAGCATACATGCATTCCGCATCAGTGTACCGATCTATCGTCTCAGCAAAACGCTTACTAGAAATGAATATCCTGTCACAACCGCCATAGATCCGACGTATCATCTTGTCCAGCATCGCCTGGGCAGGAGCGAGCCGAGGGATCCCATAGCTCCACACAGCATCCGGCCAAAGATCGAAGGTCCAGATATTTACAGGAATGCCAAACCTCTTTTTAGCATAGAGGGCAGGGTAAGCCACGGTCAAAGGCCCCGTCTGCGAAACGAAAGCACAATCAAACGGCCCCTTAAGAGAGTCCACTACCCTCTTGCCACCCTGAACGAAACTATAGTAATTCCTGATCTTCTTGACCTTGCTGTCACGATATCCCTCGACGAATGGATAACGATGGATCTTTACTCCTTCCCAATCTTCGATGCAGAAACCATCGTTCTCATAGCCATCAAAGACATAACTCTGCGGGTACGACGGATACTGAGTCACCACCTCAACCTCGTGGCCCAGCCTGACCCATTCCCTTACCAGGTCATTTATCATGAAATCCTCCGGCCAAAAGACCTCGGAAAAAACTAGGATGCGCATCAGAACAGACCTATTTACATATTGCCTATTGAAATCCTCTTTTTAAGTATCACTAAATCTAAATAAACCCGCATTGTTCAGTCCAAATAGGGTCCAAATACTTTTCAAAAAGAGAATAGCCATCAATCCCATACTCATAAGTCAGAATAGGTAGATTCCTGAATGAGTAATGCAAATCATGATACAAATCACTATCAAACATTGACTCCATACCTTCGACAGAGTAATCCTTGCATATAATCGCGAAACTCAGAGCTCTCGATATGTCAAGATACTCTATATCGAACTCATTACGCGCACGACGGATTACCCTATACTCTTGCTCGTACTCCCACTCCTTTCTCTTGTTGAAAAAGATTTCTTCTCGCCTACGCCATATTTCATTCTCTAGTCCCTTTCGGCTCTTATTGACGAACTCAAAATCTTGTGGAATAATATCATAGTACTTCACATCGTTAGCCCAATCTGTATCGGCCAGTTCCAACAAATCTTTGTCGAATACAAGGCATACGCCATAACCCTTATCTGCATACAACCCCCACATAGTATGCAAATCAAAGCCAAGAAATTTATGGTCCTTGTAATCAGCATCTTGTGAAAAACTGATTACCTGGTATCTTCGCATCTCGTCCTCTGCAAATGCATCTTTTTCATCATGGCATACATCGCCACCATTCAATAGATGATCAAAGACTATTCGATTACTCTCTATCAGGTCATTTAACCGAAAAGATTTTCCAAACCTTAACTTGCCACTTTCGATAATGCTGAAAGCGGCCTTTGCAGAAGTAAAATGATAAAGGCGAGACATCTTTTCAAATCTTTCGCCAACCGATCTCCTCATTTCTGACGTAATATCAAGATAATAACCTCGAACAGTAGCAGATTCGTTCGATAATACCTCTGCCGCTATTTTAATATCCCTTCAATAATATCAAATAGCTTATACATCTGCGAGTAGGACTTATACACTTCCGGTTCTTTGGTTCGCTGGCCATCAAGTTCACGGGATAGTTCTATGGCCCTCGCCATATCTCCATTCTCTTTAAGTTTCCGATAAATATGAGTCTTATTGAAGAAAGCCTCCGTCTTGTCGTAGTTGGGGATATGCTTCTTCAACGCCTGAGCAACGGCATCGTAGTTTGCATATTCCTTGCTCGACGGCCCTGGCATAAAGTGCATCAGGAACCAATACTCTGTACACGGGCATGACTCAACAAAAATGATTTCAGGATTCTCATTCTTCAACACACGATAATGCTCTATCTTATCGTGATTTCCCTCTATCACATCCATATCTATCAGACAGAGCACATAGTCATATCCTGCTTTCACACGCTCTCGGGCAAGTCTCACGATATCATCGATATCCGGATGCTTAGGGATGCCGGGCACAAGACTGAACCTGTATCGTTCCGTCGTACGCATATCGTCCACATAGCGATACTCCGTCAATCCCTCGCCAATGATGGCAATGCTCCTTCGCACCATCCTATTCGCCACTTTCCTCTCCATAGTATTCATCCATATCAATATAAATACTATCCAAAAATGGCAGGTTCACAAGCTTCTCCTGCCTGTACGCATTGTACACAGACAGTGTTTTGTGCAGACCAAGCGTAGAAAGCCTTATCAGTTGGGTCTCTCCACAATCATTTTTATCTGTGAACCAAATCACATCCCTGCGTATATAATCCTCATCAAGCAAATTGATGTCATGTGTGGCAATTATCAACTGTCCGCCTCGCTTGCTATTCACAAGGAAAACCTTGATAAAGAATGAAAGCAGTTCATAATGAATACTTGTTTCAACCTCATCAACGGGAAGAATGACTCCTTGAACCAACAAATCGTATAGAACTGTCGCAAGTCCCATATATCTTTTGGTCCCCCTAGACTCCAAGTCTTCGTCAAGTTCCTTGTCGCCATTACTGGTATGGTGCACAAAGAACATCTCGTCCGTATGCATTGTTCCTCTTTTCAGGACTTCTTCCTTCGCATTTTCGGGCATCGCCGGAGCATTCTTAATAGCCATCTCCATCTCGGGAGTAATCACCACCTCTTCATCGTGGATAGAGATGTCCGAGATGTTGAAATCCGATGCCTTCAAAAAATGAAGTATGAACTTCTTCAGGCGCCCATCCTTGCTTTTTGCCAGCCGACGCTTCGTAAAGCTCATCAGGTTGCTCTGCGGATACATAATGGGAGCAATCCTCTGTAAGAAGAACTCATACACCAGATTTAGCCTAGACTTCTCCACATTAGAAACCCCAAATGCAGCGATTACCGTACGATTGTTGATGGTATTGGCAATAATAGCCTCCCTGCTCTTCTTCACCAGCCCGATCTTGCCCCCGAACACAATACCTGTAGATGCCGTCTCTGCGTTATAAGTACGCTTGTACAACAGAGTCGGCTGTACCGATGCGTACACCTGCAAGGTCTCTTCATAAATGACCTTGTTATCCAGCACCAGGTTAAGTTTATACCTCTCACGGTTCAGGTAGAACGTCATTTCAAACGACGTCCGCTCCTTGTCCGACACATCATCCAGCAAGAATGGCACCACACCAATCTCATCGCCTTTATTCAGATTATCCCTAATCATAAATCCGGCGAAGAAATCAAGTGCCTTCAGAATATTGGTCTTACCGGAAGCATTGGAGCCATAGACACATCCAATCTTCAGCAACGAAACACCATCCGCCACCTCTTCCGTATAAATATCACGCGAGGTGTTATCATTCGTGGGAATAAAACTCAGCGTCTGCTCATCCCGAAGCGAATAGAAGTTCCTGATTTTGAATTCCGCTATCATGCTTATTCAGGTATTATATGACGGTACAAAGATACGATAAAATTTAATCTCGGAAAAATCTATTTACAACGTTCGATCATTATTCACGAAAATTATATATAAAATATGTCATTTTGTCATTCTATTGACAGTTGGCACATCGATTGCCAAGAGCTAAACAGCCGCTTAAGTTCCAGAGCATCTATGCGGCCTTTGTCAAAAGCTCGCTGAACTGTCAGGGAACAGGAGTTTAACAAATACCTTAAAATTATGACATATCGTGTACATAATCTTCAGGAAGGTAGCAGATCAGGCAACTGGATCAAGTATTGGGAAGATGCTACTAGGCAAAAGGCGGGTTTTTGTCACAAACTTGGCTGTCTTTCATGGGCAACCGATGGTGCCCACGTCCAGCTTTCCAATTCAAGTGATCGCAGATGGTGGATAGTCCCTCTATGTCACCAGTGCAATTGCCAGTTCGGAGCGGAGTTCACTGTTACAGGACCTTTGGTAAGCGCGACAGACCCTAATGTTATCCTTTGGTAAACCTTCTACGCGACCTAGGTAGTCCAAATCCCAAAGTCGCCATTTTCACCACAGATGGCCCAATCTGACGTCAAACCCGAAGGCCTTGGGTAAGCCTTCACAACTACCTGAAAGGAGCAGGTCAATGGAGCAATGGCAAAAACTTCCGAAAGAGGGAGAGACGCAGGAACTGGTCGTTTCATCCCTGTCAAAGAAGCCGAGAGGCGAAAAGACACCGCTGTCGTTGAGAAAATAAAAATCGGGCCCATCAAGCACCGCAAGAAATAATCTCAAGGACCTTTAATGGCAAGAGGGCTTATCATGGTGGCAGCCAAGGTAAGGCCTCTTGTCTCACTCATCTTACTCGTCCATAATACTCCTTCAAAGGCCTCTCCACCAAATTATACGTTCTTCTCTTCCATATCTCTATAGAACCCTAAAAAAACCTTAATGTCTTCAAAACCATACACTATTTAAACTCTTCAGCCCCTCTCTCGCATTCACCGACATCCGCTTTGCCCCCAATGCCTTCTTAATCTTCGCATTCGACGAAATATAGTTCTCTGTCAACTTCCGAAGCCGCTCCGGGTTCAACTTCGCGTAGCCTCTATCCTTCTCTCACATTCTCATACAACCTTAGATACTCGGCGAAGCATTTGTCCTTGTCGAAGAGGCAGAGGGCGCGGGCGCGGCAAGGTGAAGAGAAGGCATGCTTGTCGACGGATGCAACTGCACTTGCCATTCCGGCCACATCGCCTTCTCCACAACGATGCCGGTTTCATCATCAATAGCCTCGGGACTTCCCCCTGTGCGATAAGTGATGACCGGAGTGCCGCAAGCCAAAGCCTCGATGTTGACGGTCGGGAAATTGTCTTCATAGGTAGGATTGACGAATACAGTCGCCAATGAATATAGCTCCGCAAGCTCGGCCGCGCTGTTAGTCCTCTTAACCCCTATGATGTTAGAAGGCAGATGCTTCATCTGCTTGTCCGAAAGGCCTACCATCATCACCTGATACTCATTGGAAGGAAGAGTGCTTGCAAGCCGGATCATGTCCTCGAATCCTTTACGAGCAGTCCATGGAAGGGCAACACCCAAAACCACCTTCTTCTCTCCTAATGAATAATACTCCTTCAACGACGATACTTCCCTCGGAGAAAATGTCTCTATGTCAACCCCATTATGAATAGTCTGAATAGCCGCGTCCTTTAAAAACGACTGGCGGACGAACGACTCCAACCAATTGGACACAGGCACAATCGTAAGCCTGTCAATGACAGAAGTAAAACACTCTTTCTTCAATTGCCAGTTCCTGGCAGAGCGATCTACGAACAGAGATCTCGGGTATACTGACAATCCAGGACAGTGGCCGCAGCCAGTTTTCCATTTATCGCAACCCAACCTATCAAAATGACAGCAATGACCAGTAAAAGGCCAGCAATCATGCAATGTCCAGACAATGGGAGTATTAACTGACGATAGATAATCGAATAGAATCGGATAGTTTAAGTAATAGCCATGAATATTATGCAAGTGGATGATATCTGGCTTGTAGTTCTTTATCTCTATTATTAACTCCTCTGTAGCTCTCTTCGATCCCAGACCATGAGAATCCATTATAAAGCTGTAAACCTCATGTTCTAATAGAGATGCTTTACCTCCTTTAATAACCTTTGAAATTGTGGAATCCTGCAAATATTTAGAGCCTGCAGCAATTAAGCAATCCCAATCTTTCGCAATCAGATAGTTGCCTAATTCTTCTGTAATACGGCCAGTAGAACCATAATTAATTACGGAATTGATTGATAATAACCTCATTTACTTATTTCACTATCAATGATTTCGTATAATCGCCATATGAACGTATGACGTCATTTCAACACTGGATATGCTTTGCTGCATGGCCCTTCTGCAAAGGGGGTATCTTCACCTTTATTGATAGAATCTATAAGCTTGATTAGACGTTTAGCAGCCTCATTTGGCGACCACAATTGAAGGGTTTCGCGAGCTTTTACTGAAATAGAAGGAATGAGATTAGGATTATCTAATAGATAAAGAATTTTCTCTTCAAGGGATTCAAGATTTCTCGACTGAAATACCATTCCATTCTCACCATCCTTCAACAAATAAGGTACACTACCTATTTCATTTGATGCAATTGGTATACAACCATTTGACATAGCCTCATTAAGAACAGCTCCCCAACCTTCATGACGGTCGCTCGTAAATAAGAAAAGATCGTGACAACGCATCTCTTCAAGAATCTCTTCATTTGCACGTTTACCGCAAAGATGCACTTCGTTGCTAAGCTCTTTTTGCTCAATCATTTCTCTAATAGTTTCATACTTCTCACCACTGCCGAACATATCAATAGAGAAACAATAACCTTTTCTCTTAAGTCTTTCTGCCAAAAGGACCGGCAACTCAGGGTGCTTCAATTCAAGGAATCTAGCGCACCACATTATTGAAATACACTTTTTTGCTAAAAATGCGCCAGAATCGTCATCACGTGATATAGTCTGTACCTTAGTGAAGTATGCCCATTTATAACACTTATCCTTAAATTGATGAAGAAGATACAAATCATTAGGAGCAAATGCGCTCATACAGAGACGGTAAATCGGCTTTTTATACCATTTTCCAATCCAGTAATTCTTAGTCTCATTGAGTAGGTTGGGAGAAAACATATTAATAAAACCGCGCTTAAGCCATCTCTCTGACATCTGAAACGTGAGTTTCCCAGCATGAACACGTTCTTTAGCTAAATCAAAAGCTTTTCTACTACCGCCAAAAACAAGCACATCCGCCTCTAATAATATCTGCCGTATCGCTTCTGCATTCTTATTATTAAACTTCAACACATAAGGCACATTGATCTCTTTGTATCCCAACTCCCTTCTATAATCAGGTATTTCTGTTGTAGTGATAAAGAAGTAATTACCTTCACCTAACAGAGAATATAATTCTGAAGCTAATGGTTGTTGGTGATGATTAAAATAATTGGAAAGAAAAACTATTTTCATGATATCTGTTCTCAATTATTCTTTTCAAATTCAATCTTTCTTGACCTATCCCAACTAATACTAGATTTGATAACTTTAGACGGGATTCCAGCCAGCATGCTATTAGCTGGAAACTCTTTCCCCGTTACAATAGCACCTGTAAAGATAATGCAATTATCACCAATTCTTGCTCCTTTAAGAATCCTGGCTCCATTCCCCACCCAAACATGATTTCCAAGTTCAATGTCTCTTGATGGATTAATTCTCAAGCCACTTGTCGCATTGAGGATACTATGGCTATCTCCTGTCCTAAGAAAAATATTGGAAGAAAACATACAATCGTTTCCAATCTTGATAGCAGTACCTTCAATTGTAGCTAATTCCACATTACGATTAATCCATGTATCATCTCCAATGGAAATAGTATTATTATCATCTTCTATGTAAAGTGTGACGCCATCTAGCACCACATGTCGGCCAATAATAATCTTATTATTAGAACCATAAATAGTTATTCTACATTCTGAAAGACGAGTAAGGCCACCTTCCACATATACCTCGTTTTCTCTGCCAATAACATTTATTCTATTCTTCTTAAGGAAGCCTTTAATCATCAGCTTATTCCGCTCACCGTGGAGCCTTTTCCTATTTAGTCCGAAAAAGTTATATATCTTGACCAGAAAACTCTCGTGTGACAGGATCAGTCGTTTTAATACTTGCTGATTCATAATAAAGAAAGTTAATTCTCAAGTAATTCAATAATCCTAGCCGTTTGGGTTATATTGTTCTTTTTGGCCAACACCCACTCGCACGCTTCTTTCCCCTTCGCCTCTAATTCTTCAGCGGGCTGGCTAAGCACTCGGCGCAATACTTCAGCAAAATCCCCTGCATTCTCACCGGAATCAAAAAGGTAAACATGGGGATAGTACTCCACAGGCATTCCTGGGAGTTTAGTCGTCAGAACAGGAGTACCACTTACCATGTATTCCATATTCTTGGATGGGAAAGAATATTTTGCATACTCTTCACCAGTTGGTCGAGGATTCACTAGCAAAACGGCTTTCTGCTCAGCTCTAAATACTTCATCATTCGGATGTATGCCTTTATATTTTATGCGAGAATCTTTCAATTGATATGATGACAACTCGTCCACAAACGAGCCGCTACCGTATAGCCATAATTCAGTATCCTCAAGATCTGCCGACATAAAAGCGTCTGTAAGGGTTTTCAAACCATAACGTTCATATAGACCTCCTGCGTACAAAACGACTCGAGGGAATTCCTTTTCACTTATCTTTGGTGGAATAACATCTGCATCTACAAGTCCCTCCATTACGATATACGGGCAGCGATTTATGTTCACCTCATCGTTCATCTGTTCGGTCAAGAATACATAATGCGTGAAATGGCCTAAATACAACCTATTCATCCGCATAGCAAATGAAACCTTATCATTAGCATTAGACATACGATTGTTACTTACACCTATACCTAACATGTCTGTCATTACACCAGCACAACGCAGCCCGAGCATCCTGGCTGCAGCTAGTGCGCCCAAGCATGCACTCACGTTGAGTACGTCACATATTACGGCTTTCTTTTTTCTGTTCCTAAAGCCCCATACTAAAACATAGAAAAAGCAATATATAGATACCCATACCATGCGAATAGGTCTGAAATTCAGAGTTGGTATGTATGTGTAAGTCACATCATTTTCTTTTTCGGTCTTTCGAGAATAACCAATCCCAACATTAGGCTGGTAAAAAGAAGATAGCGACCTCACCGAATGGCCATTCCTCGCCAATCCTTCAACTATCAACCTATTGAATTTTTGAACTGCAAAAGAGCTGAAAGACGGATCGCTCCTTTGCGCTTTATCTAAAGCCTTTAGCGAGGCCAAGACAGATAGATATAATAATTTCATATTATGCGGACTGATTCATGTAGTAATCTCCTGACAAGTAACCTATGACTCAGTAAACATCAATTAAATATAGGTCTTACTTAGTCTTCCGAATTATTCATATTATACAAAAGGAAGATAAACAGTTCTATATGACCAAATATGCCATAATACGATAATTATGGCAATTACTGATAATCGTCGTACTATAATAATGCCTTTATAATTTCCAGACTGGTAAATACGCGCTATATTAAGTCCCCAGAACATCGGCATCACCATCATGCATCGATATGTAAACATTTGGTTAGAATTCATAAAGAAGAATAACAATATGACTAAAAAGGTCAATGCCCAAAACTCGAAGCCCGTTTTATTCGTATTTAGCAAAACCAAAATAGAGAACAATGCAGCAAATACAACATTTACTACACTGCTGATTCCAACATTTGTCCAAGTTGATAACCCTAATGTGTCCAATGAAGTATACTGAGTGCTATAAATAGTTTCTCCCTCAGATAATAGGGAAGAAAACATATCAATAATGTATGAAGGCGCAATATAACTAAAGAGAATAAAACCTATTAATACAAAAACAAATAGTCCATTTCTAATATGAAGATTACGCAACAAGTAAGAAAGAGCAAATATTGCGACATACATCAGAACCGAAAAATGCGAAAAAACACTTAGTATAAGAAATAGCGACATCCATACATACTTATTCTTATAGAGCATTCTTAATGCTATATAAAGAAACATAAAAGCCATCATGTTACGCGATATTTCAATTACCCATGTAATAGGAGTCATAAAAAAAACTGCCGCCATAACATACCATTCAATTTCACCATTGTAAATAATTCTCATGCAGCGTGAAATCATATACAATGATACTGTAACAGTTAAAGCAGTTATAAGGTTAAAAGGTATCGACAATAAAATGGCGAAATGAAGTATAACATAGTATATAAAGTCTATCCCTCGGGCACTGAAATGCTTAATAATATCTGACACAGAGGAATCTCGCATCGAATAAGCCGTTTCATAATACCGATGCAAATCTAATGCTTCCATTGTTTCACAACGTGATGCAAAATACCACATCAAGCATAATATACTCATCCATAACAAGAATGCAAAACGTCTAGGGGGGTAATAAGTATTCTGGTCTTCTATATATGTTGATCCAATTTCCATACTCGTAATTCGACAAAAATTATCTTTCAATAATGCTCTCGTAGATATCTAAAAGTTCACTAACTATACTTCTGGGATCATGCCTTCGCCGAGCTTCTTCCCTCATACATTCAGTATTGATGGTATCCTTTTTTGCAAAGAAGTCACAAATCAGATATGCCAACATCTCGACCTCTTCAAAACGATAGAGGTGAGACTCATCTCCGTACATCATATCCATCACTCCCCCAACATATGAAGCTAATACAGGCACTCCTAAGATTTGTGCCTCACCCAAAGAATTGGGGCTATTCTCAATGCTACTTGGACAAATAAAAACATTACATCTAAGATATTCCTTTTTCATTCCCTCTCCATCCAATGGTCCTGTAAATGTAATGCTTTGTTTCAATTTATACTTATTGATTAACTTTTTTACTATAGCACCATAGTCACTAAGCTTAATTCTTTCCTTCCACCCACCATTCCTGCTTATGTCGTAGCCAGCGACTCTTATTGTTGTATCAGGGAAATGCGATAATACCCAAGGCATCGCTTTTAGCACCTGATGAAGGCCTTTTATAGGCATGCCGGCTTGGCTTATGAAAATACTATGAGGGGCACATTCTTCATAACTCCAGGAAGGACCATTATAGAATTCTTGGCGTAAGATCTCTCCTCCATGATGATATATAGCATTCGGGTTAATTGCCCATGAATGTGCTCTATCCCAAGAGGTCCTGCCAATTATATGATGGACTCTCTTAATAAGCTCGATTTCACATTTCCCCCTTCTTTTAAAGTCACGATAACCATCAAGGATGCTTTTCCTTACAATAGAGGCCGGTGTAGCTGAACTTCTTATATCAAAACGTGTAAGACCTGAATAATAATAATTAGAATACACACTTACAAGACCCTGAATGCTCACACAGACATTCTTAACTCCACAGGCATTGATGTATGCCAAACCATGAGTGTACTCTGTTCCATGTATATGGACCACATCAGGATTCACCGTATCTCGAACAACTCTCCACAACGGTTCATAATCATGATTCTCCCTGCAATTTCCAGTCCCATATGGTAATAGAAAATATGTTATTCTTTCTCCTACAAGTTTTGTAATCTTATCGACCTTTGTAGATAGAGATGCAATAGATAGTTCTACATCGTGAAGCTGAACCAAAGCATTAGCAGCGCCCAATAGCCATCCACCACTTGTCTTATGAGAACCTTTGCCCGTTAGAAGGGCCTGTGCTTCAGGAAACGTAAAATTAGCGATCCATAATATTCTCATAATTAATCATTTAGCCTTAATGAGTTGTCGTACAAAACCTAAAATCAGCATTTTTTCATCTTGTGTTACTGCAAAAAACCACGCTGATATAAACATTCCAAATGTAGTTGCTAAACATGTGATCACAAGTCGGATAAAACTCTCACTCATAAGCAACATCGGCAGAGAACCACAAATCAACATGGAAAAAACTGTTATTACTAATGGAGCAAATACGTGCATTAAGTAGTCCTTTAAAATCAACCCACACTTGCGCTTTGCATACTGAATAATAACAATATCGCCTCCTACTGCCCATACAACAATCATTGGGATATACAACCAAATTGGGCTTCCGCCAATTGAGAACGCTATCCACACTAGCAGAACCGGCATAGCATTCATAATACTTTTCCAGATAGCATAATTCTTTATATCGCCTTGAGCATAGACAGCTGTAGCAGCGCTGCTCGCCATCTGAACAATAATACTCTGCACAAGTTGCATAACACAAAAAAGTTTTGCCCATTCTGGGACTTCCTTGAGCCAAATATTAAGTACGAAACGAATCTCAAGTGAAAGTGGTACAGCAAAAAAAAGAGTAAGCATCGCAGAAAACTTACAGCCAGCTAAGGTCGCACGATTCATTGAGGCAATATTGTTAGCTCCGGCATTCTTTACAATCACTGGATTCAACGCCTTCATCATGTTACTTGAAAAAGAAGACATGTAACCATTAACCTGCTGAGCAATCCCTTGAGCGGCATTTAATACAGAGCCATAAAAATGATTTAAAACGACACCAATCCCTTGAGCTGTAAACAGACTGCTTATAGCTGTAAGGAAATTCCATCCAGAAAAAGTAGCTATCTTTTTTACAAGTCCAACATCCCAATTTTGCCTTGGAGCTATCACGCACTCCTCATAGTGTCTATGGCAGTACACTTTCATTATGCTCAATGTTATCAAGGGTATGCATGCCATAAGAATACCATAGACTACCAACTTGTCTCTAGCAGTTTTAACACATATAAAAGCAACGCCAAGTTTTAGGAGCGATTCAAAAATGCCTATGACAGAATAATACAACATGTTCTCATGAGCATTCATCACTGCATCATAGGGGACATTAATTATCGTTAATACTGTACTGACTATCAAGCAATAAAAAACAATCTTTGCCGATGCCACTCGCTCTGGATCAATATTGAAAACGCTATTGAACAATGGAGGCATCGCGAGAAGCAACAGTAACACTGTAGCAATAGCTATAAAAACATGCAGTACTACACTAACATTGAATATTTTAGTTTTATTCTCTAACTGTCCCTCACCCTCAGCATAAGACATAAACCGTTGTGTTGCATTAGCCAATGTAGAATTGAGAAATCCCAACATAGCGATTGCCCCTCCAACTACAGTGTATGTCCCGAAGTCCGAAGCGCCCAAAGAGGATAAAACCAAACGCGTGGAATACAATGATATAAAAATAGATATCCCCATTTTTATATAGAGATACCCAGTATTTTTTATAACACGTGAGGAGGTCGACATTCTCAGATGATTATTTCCAATAAGCCACAAAAGAATGATGAGTTACTTGCTTTTCTCTGGGAGGCAACTGCATATAATTAGATCCATATAACTGTTGTAAATAAGTTTTATAGCCAACCGGAGCAGGGAACTTATGGCCCTCGAATTCGACCTCTACTGAGTCAGAATACACAGATGATTGATTTCTCTCTTTTATTCCATAATGAGCAATGATAAGAATACCCTTATAGCCGGTTTCATTACTATTATACTTTTGAGCCAACATTTGTATACGATTAGTATAAAAAGAAATTGGAGTAATTCCTGATAGGTCTAAAAAACGCCAACATAGTGCAATCAGATTATGTATCACAGTCCTTTTCCAATTCTGTTTTTTGCCAAACCTAGAGAAGAGACGATACATCATGGACTGAGTAACTTCAATTTTTCTACACAAAGAGTTGGATTCACCGATACTGACAGGGAAATTATCAATAGGGAAAACGTCAATATCAACGCCAATACATTGATATTTTGATGATATGCTCTCTTCTTTCTCAGTCATGGCATCAATTATTTTTCCATAGGCATATGGAAAATTCTTTGTATTATTAGAATTGAGGAAACGATAGCGTCCCTCTTTAGGTAATAATACCGACAAACGTTCATATTCCCCCCGAGGCAGCATTATATCAATATCATCATCCCATGGAATAAAACCTTTGTGACGAACAGCCCCCAGCAGTGTTCCACCACATAGCCACCACGAAATTCTGTTTGTTTTACAAAAGTCATCAAACCATAATAAAATATCAAAAGCACAATTCTTTACTTCTTCATCAGTCATTCTTTTTTTCATACTCTGCATGAAATTGGATGGCTTATTTCCTTAGCAAAAAAGGGATAGCCTTATTAAAAATAAAAACGATATTCTGTAGATTCCAGTAGAAAAAGAGTAACACTAAAAAGCGAAATCTATCGGCATATCGGTTTCAACAATATCGGGATGTTGGTCTAGAAGAATCCAGTACATCTTCTTTCTTTCTTTCTCGTCTGGAATAATATCTTGATCAGGAGCAGTAGAAACCATGCATCGTTTACCCTCCTGCCTGATCGCACGGTATAATTGCTTTTTTGTCTCCTCCATTTTAGACGATTCGACAAATGCTACAACAACATGGTTTAATAACCCAGCCCTTCGGTAATCTTCAAACTTTTCCTCAGCTCCCATAAATGCCGAGAAAAGAATATCCGATGACAACGCCAATATCTGTTTAGTTTTTGACACAGAATGAACTGTAAAAATACAGTTATGAGCATCTAAAGAATCTAGAATCGCTATGATTTCTGAAGGAGGTACACCCTTATCATCAAAATTTAAGATAACTTTGTCTTTGCTCCATTTGATGACATCTTCAAGTAGTGGTACTTTATACTCTGTAGGATTCCCCCACCTATCTTTTAGATAATACTTATTGATTTCGGCATAAGTCAATTCTTTGACTTTTCCTTTGCCTGTAGTTGTGCGATCAATAGTCTCATCATGCATCAAGATAATCTTTCCATCCGCAGTTTTTCTCGGATCAACTTCAAAAAAAGTTGGTAGAATACTCCTGACTTTCATGAATGTCTCTAGGCAATTCTCCGGATAACCTTTTAAATTTCCTCCTCTATGACCACTGATAATAATATCGTCAGTATCAACCGAGAAGAATTGTCTTACAGCATCTGTAGTTATTAATGTATCAGTATTCTTATTTGTATATCTTCGAATTGGGAAATGAGCAAAAGATGGAACTATGGCCTCTGTTTCAATTTCTGTTATGTCTCCTTTGGAACAAGAAAACAACGAAAAGAGTACAATGAAGTTGACCACCAGCAACTTCATTATAAAAAGGCTAGTTCTTGAAAACACTTAAATAATGTTCTATTATCGTTATATCCTCTTGATTGGTGAGTTTCACGTTTGAATACTCGCCTGGCACAACAAAAACCGGTTCTTCAGGAAGATACTTGAAAACCACGCCACAATCGTCAGTAGTTTTAAAAGATGGATCGCGTAGAGCAATTTCATACGCATGTTTAATAGTCGAACACCTAAAGCATTGGGGGGTCTGTCCATTTCTCAACATAGGTCGCGGAGGCACAGCAGAGATACATTCATTCTCATCAACCTGAATGATTGTATCAACCGTTTTGACAGCCACATCAACTGCATTATATTTCTCTAGTGCTTTTATACAATCATCCAAAATTCTCAAACTAATCAACGGACGAACCGCATCGTGAAAAATCAAAAGATCATCATCAGAATAGGCCTGGATGGCCGCCAAGCTAGAATGATAACGCTCTTTTCCGCCTGCTAAGACTTTCTTAGTCTTATCCCAAGAATTTCTTTCGATTAAATGTTGAACAAACTGGGTATAATCTTCTCGCGTAACTATCGCAATCTCATCTATTCCATGATGACGTTCGAAAACATCTATCGTATATTCAATGATAGTACGACCTCCTATTTCCATAAACTGTTTCGGCTTCTCTGTTCCAAATCGAAGGCCGGATCCACCAGCTAAAATAACTCCTACGACTTTTGACATAACATAACTAATTATTAATGTCTTCCTTAGTCTCTATTGCATCTCCATTTATCTATCACTAAAACTTCCTCCACACCATCTTATTCACGACTCCGGTGTAGCTCTGGATGATGCGGACGACCTTGGTGCTGACGTTCTCGTCCACATAGTCAGGAACGGGGATGCCGGGATGGCCGTCGTGGATAAGGCTCACGGCCAGGTCGACGCTTTGAAGAAGGCCTTCGGTGTCGATGCCACTGAGGACAAAGCAGCCCTTGTCGAGGGCCTCAGGGCGCTCGGTGCTGGTGCGTATGCACACTGCCGGGAAAGGATGGCCGACTGAGGTGAAGAATGAACTCTCCTCAGGGAGGGTTCCGCTGTCGCTAACGACGGCAAATGCATTCATCTGGAGGCAGTTGTAGTCGTGGAAACCTAGAGGCTCATGCTGGATGACGCGGGGGTCGAGGGAGATCCTTCGCTCGCGCTCAGGATGACAAGCAGCTTGTTCAAGACGTTTGCGGCTGCGAGGGTGACAGCTGTAAAGGATAGGCATGTCGTACTTCCGGGCCATTGCATTGATTGCATTGAAGAGGCTCAGGAAGTTCTTTTCGGTGTCGATGTTCTCCTCGCGATGGGCGGACAGGAGGATATACTTCCCTTTCTCGAGTCCGAGA
>Ga0129310_1000081_pt1 | contig 125942 bp, 111 predicted proteins | sample Go1ome_2_FD_94433 | JGI IMG/M metagenome (GOLD analysis project Ga0129310, IMG submission 94433) | Western lowland gorrila individual fecal microbial communities from Wisconsin, USA - Go1022A metagenome | ecosystem: Host-associated > Mammals > Digestive system > Large intestine > Fecal... | reverse complement strand
TTAGCGGTTTTGTACAGTAGCCGAATTTTGGGGTGATTAGCGGTGTTCCGTATGGTTGGTGTTGAATGACCGCTATTAGTCAGAATTATTTTTTTCGTACATAGCAATGGCAAACTCAAGCATTAGATCTACTATCCGCCCCGGTTATATCTTCCACATGGGAGCCGTGCACGTTGATCGTAATGCTGCCCCCCACATCACCGCGCAGGGCTCCGTAAATCGCTGGAACATCATCAGTAGGTGTGCCTCCTTTGTCCCATGCCCATACATTTTCATAGGTGTCGATTACAATGTCGCCGTTGACGGCATAATTGCCCACAGCACCGGGCATAGCTGCAAACAGATGACCTGCGCCAATAATCGGCCAGTTGCCACCTAACCGCAGAACCTGATCAGTATTCTCATAAGCAGGATTACCTGCAATGATATGCAAATTACCGCAAATGATGGATTTATCGACCGGTTCCTCCGTACCGACAATGCCCGCTACTCTGCCTGCACGAACATCCAGCGTGACATCTCCCTTCATTTCGCAGCCGTATGTGCCTTCAATTGCAGGAGACGCAGTATCGGCACTATTTTTGTTGTCATAAATCAGCGTAGCATTGCCGCCGACATAGACATCGGGCACATCCCTGCCATCGCCGCTGCTGCCGTCGCCCTTCATGCAGCCGGGGTTCAGATGGTTGCCGCTCTGCATTTGAATATCGCCCGTGATTTCCAAATAGGTATCACCCTCAACACTGCCCTGATAGGAGCCGCCGATCACATCGTGCAGACCGCTGGAAGAGGACGGGTTGATATAGCCGCTGGCGGCAATCTCTACATGAGTGCTCTTCACTGTGGTTTTGTAGCCGCCGCCGTAGAGTGTTTCGCTTAAATGGATCTGACCGTTTTCCGTAAAAATTGTATGATAGCCATTGCAGAACAATCTAGTGCCGGTCACATCAACATTATCAAAGGTGCAGTCGCCGTTCAGAATTCCATACCAGGGAAAGGAAAGTTTCTTCATTTCCCCCTCGTCGCTCTTTACCGTAATATGCTTGCCGCCAACGCCAAAGGTGGTTGTATAGCTTCCCTCTGCGGTAACTGGTGCATTCACATCGGCTTTCAGCACAATGGTTGCCTCGGTATCTGCGCTGTTCGCAATACTTTGCAGCGCGGTGCTCAGGTCGTCATCCGTTGAAACTTCGTAAAGGTTGGATTCCGCTGCTGCTGAAAATGCGGATGCAAACAGCACGGTCAGCATCACCAACGTCATCAGCATTGTTTTTGCAAAGTGCTTTCTCATTTTTGTTTGTTCCTTCCTTTCCCTGCTCCTCTTTGACAGTAACATTCTTCCACCGTGCTTTTTTACAGATATACTAATATTACCACCTTCCAATCTGAAAATTAAGACATTTTTTCGAATTTTCCGGTTTTTTGTAGAAAAGCAAATATCGCACAAAGGAAGACCGCGACCGAGATGCCGAATTGGAGGCTGCATCCATGACGATGCCTGAAATGGCCCGATTGCTTATGATTACCAGAGATCAAGTGTACAACATCCTGAATCAAAAGCGAAACAAATGGATAAGATCCTGGAAAAATACGGCCTTGCCCAATATGACGGATATGAACTGCTGCGGAAAAATGGGGGCAGATTGCCCATTGATACCTATGAATTCGTCTGCCCGGATTCTCTCGACGGCGAAAGGGGATGAGAAAGTATCCTTTGAAAAATGGAACAGGGGCGGCAGGGAAAGCAAAAGCAGCAGAAAAATCACGGAAACATTTGTCTGAACCGAAGCCGTTTTGCCGTTGGAAAGCAATTTTTGTGGTATAATAAGGCAGAAGGTCGGCGCGGCCGAAGAGAAAGGAAAATGTGGTATGAAGAAGATCGAGATCTACGCCCACAGAGGCGCCAGCTGCTGCGCGCCGGAAAATACCCTGCCGGCTTTTGCGCTGGCGGCGAAACTGGGGGCGGACGGCATAGAGCTGGACGTTCACCTGACAAAGGATGACCAGCTGGCGGTAATCCACGACGAAACCGTGGAGCGGACCACGAACGGGCAAGGCTGGGTGAAGGATTTTACCCTGGCGGAGCTGAAAAAACTTTGCGCCAACAATGGGATGCCGGGTTTTGCGGATGCCTATGTGCCCTCGTTGGAGGAAGTCCTGATATTGGTCCGCCACACGAAAATGAAGGTGAATATAGAGCTTAAGACCGGAATCCTCTGGTACGAGGGCGTTGAGCGAAAAACGGTGGACCTGGTTCGGAAAATGGGAATGGAGGACAGGGTAATATATTCTTCCTTCAACCACTACAGCGTCGAGGAAGTCCGACGGGTGGCTCCGCAGGCGCAGACGGCATATCTGTATTCGGATATTATCTGCGATGTGGAAAAATATGCGGCCGCCCATGGGGTGGGCGGGCTGCATCCCGGCCTGTGGAATGTGAAGATGCGGGATCTGCTGCGCATCTATCTGAACAGCGGCCTGCCGGTCCGTGTATGGACGGTGGATGAGGAAGAGGACATGCGCTGGCTGATGCGGGAAGGCGCCCATGTGATCACCAATGATCCCAAGCTGGCTCTGCAGGTGAGAGCGAAGATGGTGCAGGAGGGAGCCCTGGCCGGCGACTGAGAAGCCGAGAGACTGGCACCCTGTTTTAGCATAACAAAAAGAGCCCGCCGCTGACTGAACGCAGAGGCGGGCTCTTTCAAGTGGAGCCATGCAAAGAAGAAAAATCAAAGAAACAGCTGATTTTCCTTAGGCTGAGAGCAAACAGCTTCCAGCTTGCGGGAGGTTACTGCAAGAATCTCCGGAGCTACCCGGCGGGCATGCTGGGGGCAAACCTGGACGCAGCGCATGCAGGAGATGCAGAGCTGGGGATCGGTGTGTTCGGGCGTTGCGGCCGGGATGGCCTGAACCGGGCAGAGGGAAGCACAGATGCCGCAGCGGTTGCAGGTATCCAGGGTTTGGGGAACCATGGGAATGGTATGCAGTTCCTTATAGGGGCGGTTGCCGGGTACGGCAGGTTCGCCCGGAGCGCCTCCCTCCAAGTGGCTGCGGATCTGGCGGGAAAAATCCTCCAACTGCTCTTTGTCGCGGGCATCGGGGCGGCCGGCAGCGAACTGATGCATGATGGAGTGCTCGGCCACAGCCGCCACAGCGGCATCACAGCGGAAGCCGGCAGCTTTCAAAACATCTTCCAGCTCGGTCAGGGTATCCTCAAAAGCCCGGTTGCCATAAGCCGTGGCAAATACGGCCCGGGCGCCGCCGCCCTGGATCTGCCCCAGGCGCTGAGCAGCCACGGGAGGAACACGGCCGCCGAAAGAGGGAACCGCCACAACACAGATGTCCTCGGCCGTCAGGGAAATAGCGGAAAAATCCCGCTGGGAGTCGGAGAGATCTACCTCTTCGGCCGGCTGCTGCCATGCCGAAGTGAGCAGCTGGCAGACCTTGCGGGTGCCGCCGGTGGGGCTGAAAAAGATGGCATACAGTTTCATGATGCGGCCTCCTGATGATTAGAAATGTACCCCTCAAAGCGGATGAATAAGTTCAGCAGCATTGTACCTCTTATCACGGGGTTCGTCAAACAGAGGGATTGGCCTTGACTGGAAAATGTGATAAAATACAGGTGATTTGAAGCGGCATTTTGATGCAAGAATGCCGAAAAGGGAAATCGAGAAAAATACGGGACAAAGAAGAAGCGCCAAGGAGAAAACAATGCAGGAGAAAATGACCTATACCGTAGTGGTTGCAGATGACGAGGACGAACTGCGGGAAGCGCTTTGCCGTATGGTGCCCTGGGAGGAACTGGGCTTCAGGCTGGTGGGAGATGCCAGCAACGGTCTGGATGCGCTGGAATTGGTGGAACAGTTGGAACCGGATCTCCTTTTGACGGATATCCGAATGCCGTTTATCTCGGGGATCGATCTGGCCAGGCAGGTGCGGGAGATCCGCCCTTCCATGCATATCGCCTTTTTGAGCGGCTTTGATGATTTTGAATATGCCAAGCAGGCCATCCAGTATAACATTATCAGCTATATGCTCAAGCCAATCACCCGGGAAGGACTGATCAAAGAACTGACCGCAATCCGGGAAAAGATGGACGCCCAGTTCAACGCTTTCCGGCAGCAGAGCCAGTTCCGGGCCAATCGGGAAAACTTCCTGATGTCCCTGGTGCTGGATGATTTCCCCCAGGATTTTGTCCGTCGGGAAGAAAAAAGCTCGGCGCAGCCTGGGGCGGTGGAGCGCCGCCGGGAAGAGGCGTTGCGGGCCCTGGCTGTGGAATGTGGCCTGTTGGAAGATGAGACCGATCGGCCTTCCTATGTGGTGGCTGCCCTCTGCCTCACCGACCAGGAGAACGGCAACATTACCTCCCCCAGCATGACCCATTCCATGGAGATGATCGCCCAGAAATATTTCCGCCACGAGGGTTTTTATTCCCAGGGCAAGGTGGTTATGGTGCTGCTGGGGAATCCCTCCGACTTTGATGAATATCTGCATATTCTGGCCAACGAGTGGCTGCAGATGTCCGAGCGGGCGCTGCATATTTGCTGCCATGTGGGTGTGAGCCGGCAGACACAGGAGCTGAACCAGCTGCACCGGGCATACCGGGAGGCGCTGGAAGCCATGACTTTTGTGGAAGCAGGCCAGAGCCAGGTGCGCTTTTTGTCCGATACCCACCCCCTGACGGCAGTGCATGTGGAAAATCTGAATGAACAGGTGAACCGGCTGCAGGAGGCCTTCAAGAGCGGCAGCCGGGAGGATATGACCAGAGAGATTTCCGCACTGGTGGGCACGAGCTTTGCCTCCCCTCAAAGCAAGAACTGGCTGGATATGGCGGTGCTGCAGCTGATTTCGGAGATATATCGGCTCCTGTTCCTGGCCGGCGGCGGGAAGGCCGTAACCGCTCTGCAGGACCGGGGATTTTTCAGCGGCCTGACCTTCCATTACCGCTCGCCCGCTGAGCTGCAGAGCACCCTGGAGAAGTTCTGCTTTTTTGCCATGGATACCCTCAGCGGCCTGCAGAAAAAAGGGGGAGACCTGCTTTGCCGGCAGGCTTTGAGTGCCATAGACCAGCATTATAAGGATGAGGACCTCTCCCTGGTTTCCCTCAGCGGGATGCTGAACGTGAGCCCTAATCACCTGAGTGCCTGCATCAAAAAGTACGCGGGAGAAAGCTTTATCAATATCCTGATCCGCAAGCGAATGGAAACAGCCCGGGAGCTGCTTCTTACCACGCCCATGAAAATCATGGAGGTGGCGCAGCAGTGCGGGTACAGCGATCAGCATTATTTCAGCTATTGCTTTAAAAAGTATTGCGGCATATCGCCCAATATGCTCCGGCATCAGAGCAGGCAGGAAGAGGAGGGGAAAGCCCAGTGAAGCGGTGGAGAAGTCGCGGCAGGGGAATGAGCATGACCTCCATCCTGGTTTTGATGGTAGTATGCATCGTAGCTGTGGCGCTCACCGGCTGCATGATCCTGTTTATCAGCCGCTATCAGAGAGCGATGGAGCAGAGCGCCAAAACCAGCAGTGAGCAGGCGGTAGAACAGGTAGCCAGCGTGGTGGGCAGCTATACCCGGGATATGAATCAGGCCATGGCCATGCTGGTGGAGGCCCTGGAAGAGGAGGAAGACCCGGACGCCTTTTTTGACAATTTCCTAAAAATCCGCCCGGATGTGGTGGCGGTGACCCGCTATGACAGTCAGGGAGAGCTACTGGATTGCTGGGCACTGGACCGGCAGCCCCGAGAACATATCCTGGAAAACCTCTCCTTTGATAAACGGCTGCTGGAAAGCGGCCAGGAAAGCTCAATCTCGGCGCCCCATGTGGAATCCATCTTTGAGGGATATTACCCCTGGGTGGTCACCATGACCCAGAAAATAGACGGGGAGGACGGGGAGAGCTGGCTGGCGCTGGACCTGAGTTTTTCCAATATTTCCTCTTACATCAATAATGTGGGCATCGGCCAGCACGGATATTGTTTCCTGACGGATACCGGCAGCAGCATCGTGTACCATCCCCAGCAGCAGCTGCTCTATTCCGGCATTAAAAATGAGAGCGCGGAGGAACAGCTGGCCAGCCGGGATGGAAATTATACCCAGGAAGATATGATCTGCTCGGTGAAGGATATAGAGGGAAGCAGCTGGCGGGTAGTGGGCGTAAGCTATGTGGATGAGCTGGTCACCGCCAATGTGGCCGTCATGATTCAGATCGCCCTGACCATTGTGGCGGCCGTGCTGCTGGTGACGGCGGTAAGCAGCCTGATTTTGTCCGGTGTGCTCTCCCGGCCGCTGCACAGCCTTTCCAACGAGATGGAAAAATTTGAGCAGAACGCGGCGGAATATACCTATCACCCGGTGAAAGGAGCCCGGGAAGTGGGGGCCCTGTCCGATGCTTTTGGGCATATGGTGGTCAAGATCCAGGATCTGATGGCCAAGGTTCGGGAAGAGGAGATCAACCTGCGGAAAACCGAGCTGAAGGCCCTGCAGGCCCAGATCAACCCTCACTTTTTGTACAATACCCTGGATTCCATTGCCTGGATGTGCGAGCAGGAGCGAAGTGCCGACGCGGTACAGATGGTGCATGCCCTGGCTACCCTCTTCCGCATCAGCATCAGCAAGGGGCATGAGCTGATCCCCATTTCCAAGGAGATCGAGCATGCCAAGAGCTACCTGCAGATTCAGAAATACCGGTATAAGAATCAGTTCTCCTATACCTTTAATGTAGACCCTGCCTGCGAGGAATTTTACTGCAATAAGATCACCCTGCAGCCCATTATTGAAAATGCCATTTACCATGGCCTGGATCTGATGGTGGAAGAGGGAAGAATCGATGTGACGGTGCGGCAGGACGGTGAGAATATCGTATTTACGGTGGAGGACAACGGAGTGGGCATGAGTCAGGAACAGGTGGCCCACATGCTCCACCGGGAACCGGGGGACCGCACCGGGATCGGGATCAAGAATGTGAACGACCGGCTCCGGATCTATTTCGGGGAAGGGTACGGCCTGAAGATCACCAGCGAACTGGACGAGGGCACCTGTGTGGAGATCCGCATGCCCAAGGTAAAGAGAGGCGAATATGGCGAGAAGTAAAAAGATGCGGGCCGTACTGTCAGCCCTGGCCCTGAGCGTGGGGCTGCTTTGCGCCTGTTCGGCCGTCTCCACGCCGGTGACCACGCAGAAGCACCGGGTGGCCCTGGTGGTGAAATCCACAGAGACCGAGTTCTGGAAAAGCGCCTTTGCCGGGGCCAAGGCTGCGGCCACCGAATACAATCTGGAACTTTCCATACGGGGGCCGGAAACCGAGGAGGATTATAAGACCCAGAATGAGATGATCGGCCAGGCGGTGGAAGATGGCGCGGAAGCACTGGCGTTTTCGGCCATTGATTATGAGAACAATGTGCCGGCGATAGAGGCGGCCGCCCAGGCAGGCCTGAAACTGGTGGCCATAGACAGTGGGGTGGCCTCGGACAAGATCAGCACCTACATCGGCACCGACAACTATGCCGCCGGCAAGATGGCGGCCTCCGCAGCGCTGCAGAGCGGGGAAAGTCAGATCTGCGTAGGCCTGGTAAATTACGATGCCAATAGCGCCAACGGCCAGGAACGGGAAAAAGGCGTGCGGGAAATCCTGGAACAACTGGACAATGTGGAGATCGTGCAGGCCATGAACGTGTTTTCCATTGCGGAGAATGCCCGGATCCGCACCGAAGCCATGCTGAAACAGCATCCGGAGATCAATGTGATCATTGCCTTCAACGAGCCCACCAGCGTGGGCGCCGCCAGAGCGGTTCGGGATCTGGGGCTGGAAGAGGACGTCTGGCTGGTGGGATTTGACAGCAATGTGGAGACGGTGGACCTGCTGCAGAGCGGCGTGGTGGATGTGCTGATCGTGCAGAACCCCTATGCCATGGGGTACCTGGGGGTGGAAAGCGCCTATAAGCTGCTGGCCGGCCAGACCGATGAGGTGGAAAGCACGGTGGATACCGCCACCGTGTTGGTCACCCGGGAAAATATGTTTACTCCGGATTGTCAAAAAGCCCTGTTTTCCTTTGCTGGATGGTAAACAAAAAAACAGAATTGGAAGTGTTGCACAAAAGTAAAACGATAAGTTTGTACAAAAGTGTGCACAACAGTGGATTCTTTAACTTTTTTCAGTGAATTTTTACCTTGGCGAAGAAAAAATTTACCGGTATAATAAATGCCAGAAGAACGGATGTCAAAGCGGCGTCCGCCCAACGGAAAATTAGGAGGATACACACATGAAAAAAGCAATGGCCATTGCCTTGGCTATGTCTATGGCGCTGTCCATGGCTGCCTGCGGCGGTTCTTCTTCGTCCAGCGCGGCTACCAGCACCGGCAGCACTTCCGGCACCCCCGCTGCGAGCGGCGAGGTTGCCAACAAGGATAAGCCCCTGGTTTGGTTCAACCGTCAGCCCTCCAACAGCTCCACCGGCGAGCTGGACATGAACGCTCTGAGCTTCAACGAGGACACCTACTACGTGGGCTTCGACGCCAACCAGGGCGCTGAGCTGCAGGGCACCATGGTTATGGATTACATCAAGGCCAACATCGACTCCATCGATCGCAACGGCGACGGCGTCATCGGCTACGTGCTGGCCATCGGCGATATCGGCCACAACGACTCCATCGCCCGTACCCGCGGCGTGCGCGCTGCTCTGGGCACTGCCGTTGAGAAAGAGAACGGCAGCATCAACAGCGATCCTGTTGGCACCAACGCCGACGGTTCCGCTACCGCTGTTAAGGACGGCGAGCTGGAAGTGGACGGCAAGACCTACACCATCCGCGAGCTGGCTTCTCAGGAGATGAAGAACTCCGCCGGCGCCACTTGGGACGCTGCCACTGCCGGCAACGCCATCGGCACCTGGGCTTCTTCCTTCGGTGAGCAGATCGACGTGGTCGTTTCCAACAACGACGGCATGGGCATGTCCATGTTCAACGCCTGGTCCAAGACCAACGAAGTTCCCACCTTTGGCTATGACGCCAACGCCGACGCGGTGGCTGCCATTGCGGAAGGCTACGGCGGCACCATCAGCCAGCATGCTGACGTTCAGGCTTACCTGACCCTGCGTGTGCTGCGCAACGCTCTGGACGGCGTGGATATCGATACCGGTATCGGCACCGCTGACGACGCCGGAAACGTGCTGAGCGACGATGTGTACTACTACAACGAGGAGCAGCGCTCCTACTACGCCCTGAACGTGGCTGTGACCAAGGAGAACTATGAGGAGTTCACCGACTCCACCAAGGTTTACGAGCCCGTTTCCAACCAGCTGGATGCTTCCGCTCATCCCTCCAAGAAGGTGTGGCTGGACATCTACAATGCTGCTGACAACTTTCTGAGCGCCACCTACCAGCCCCTGCTGCAGAACTACGACGATCTGCTCAACCTGGAAGTGGAGTACATCGGCGGCGACGGCCAGACCGAGGCCAACATCACCAACCGTCTGAGCAACCCCAGCCAGTATGACGCCTTCGCCATCAACATGGTGAAGACCGACAACGCGGCTTCCTACACGGCTCTGCTCAACCAGTGATAACGCTGCACAAGCAGACTGAACATTTGGACTAAGTAAGCTATTAGGGAGAAGGAGTTCTTCGTTTGGGAGAAGGAATTCTCCCTAATAGCACTTTTTGGGGAATTTTGCGGCAGAATCAGCTTTGGCTGAAGCTGTTGAAATGGATAAGACAGGAGTAGACAGAATGGCAGAAGCGAAAGACGATATTGTCCTGTCAATACGTGGAATGAGCAAGTCCTTTGGACGCAACCGGGTGCTGGATCACATCAATCTGGATGTGAAGCGCGGGACCGTCATGGGGCTTATGGGAGAAAACGGCGCAGGCAAATCCACCATGATGAAATGCCTGTTCGGCACTTATCAGAAGGACGAGGGAAAAATCTTCCTGAACGGCAAGGAGATCAGCTTTTCCGGGCCCAAGGATGCCCTGGAAAACGGCATCGCCATGGTTCACCAGGAGCTGAACCAGTGCCTGGAGCGGAACGTGATCGATAACCTCTTCCTGGGGCGCTATCCCGTCAATTCCATGGGTGTCGTGGATGAGGGACTCATGAAGAAGAAGGCCTCCGAGCTGTTCCGCAAGCTTGGAATGACCGTAAACCTGAACCAGCCCATGCGGAACATGTCGGTCTCCCAGCGGCAGATGTGCGAGATTGCCAAGGCAATTTCCTACAACTCCCAGGTGATCGTGCTGGACGAGCCCACCTCCTCTCTGACTGTGCAGGAGGTAGATAAGCTCTTTGAGATGATGCGTATGCTCAAGAATCAAGGCATTTCGCTGATTTACATCTCGCATAAGATGGACGAGATCTTCGAGATCTGCGATGAAATTTCGGTCTTGCGGGACGGCAACCTGGTGATGACCAAGCCGGCCAAAGAGACCAACATGAACGAGTTGATTACCGCCATGGTGGGCCGCTCTTTGGAGAGCCGCTTCCCGCCGGTGGATAATACCCCCGGCAAGCCGGTGCTTTCGATCCGTCACCTTTCCACCAAGTACGCTCCCTACCTGCAGGATGTCAGTTTTGATGTGCGGGAGGGCGAGATCTTCGGCCTGTATGGCCTGGTGGGCGCAGGACGCACCGAGCTGCTGGAAACTATTTTCGGCGTTCGTACCCGTGCAGCGGGCCGTGTTTATTTCAAGGATCGTTTGATGAACTTCAACGATGCCAAGGACGCCATCGACCATGGCTTTGCCATGATCACGGAAGAGCGCAAGGCCAACGGCCTGTTCCTGAAGTGCGACCTCACCTTCAATACTACGATCTCCAGCCTGGAGCAGTACAAGACGGGCGTGGCGCTGTCCCGCTCCAAGATGGTCAAGGCCACCAATAAGGAGATCCGGGTCATGCACACCAAGTGCATGGGGCCGGATGATATGATCACAAGCCTGTCCGGCGGCAACCAGCAGAAGGTCATTTTCGGCAAATGGCTGGAGCGTGAGCCCCAGATCTTCATGATGGACGAACCCACCCGAGGCATCGACGTGGGCGCCAAGTATGAGATCTACGAGCTGATCATCCAGATGGCCAAACAGGGCAAGACCATCATTGTGGTTTCCTCCGAGATGCCCGAGATCCTGGGCATCACCAACCGGATCGGCGTAATGTCTAACGGTCACCTTTCCGGCATTGTGAACACCAAGGAGACCAATCAGGAAGAGCTTTTGAGACTGAGTGCAAAATACCTATAATGAGGGAGATCGCTATGGCAGCAGAAAATTCAAAGATTCTCACGGCTGAGCAGGAGCAGCAGCTTCGCAAGCCGATAGACGAGTATGTAGGAAAAATTCAGGATCAGATCAATGCTCTGCGGGAAGACGGCACCGATAAGGTCATCGAGTATCAGAACCTGATCGATAACCTCAAGCGTGACCGAATCTACACCCAGCAGGAAAAGAACGAGCGGATCGAGCAGGCCAAGAAAGAGCAGGAAAAGGCCCGCGCCGTGGAAACCCAGAACAAAGCCCAGATCGCCAAGCTGATTGCCGACGCTGAGGGCTACCTGAAGGCTCACTACAACACCGATTATTATCAGGCAGTTGTGGCCAGCTGCAAGGAAGAGAAGATCCAGGCCCAGAAAAAGTACAACGAGGCTGTGGCCCAGCTGAAGAAAGAGCATCAGGAGACTCTTTCCAAGCTGACGGATCAGCACGAGATCAAGGACGAGAAGTACGTCCACAAAAACCGGCTGTTCGACGCCAAGATGCAGCTGGCCAAGGACCTGCAGGAAGTCAAGGATCGGCAGCATGCCGCCTTTGATTACCGCTATCACCTGATCGACATGCTGCGCATGTCTAAGTTCACGGTGGCGGAAGATCTGGCCCAGAGATGGGAAAACTATAAGTACACCTTCAACCGTCGGGACTTTTTGCTCCGCAACGGCCTGTACATTGCCATCATCGTGATCTTCATTGCGCTGTGCATCATCACTCCCATTGTCAAGAACGTCCAGCTGCTCACCGTGAACAACGTGCTGAACATTCTGCAGCAGGCTTCTCCCCGTATGTTCCTGGCTTTGGGCGTGGCCGGCCTGATCCTCCTGGCCGGTACCGACCTTTCCATCGGCCGTATGGTGGGTATGGGCATGACCGCTGCCACCATCGTGATGCATCAGGGCCCCAACACCGGCTCTGTGTTCGGCCATGTGTTTGATTTCTCCGGCCTGCCGGTTCTGGCTCGTGTTCTGCTGGCTCTGGTGATCTGCATTGTGCTGTGCACCATCTTCACCACCATAGCAGGTTCCTTCACGGCCAAATTCAAGATGCACCCCTTCATTTCCACCATGGCGAACATGCTGGTGATTTTCGGTCTGGTGACCTATTCCACCAAGGGCGTTTCCTTCGGTGCCATTGATCCCAGCATTCCCGGCATGATCATCCCCCGCATCAACGGGTTCCCCACCATCATCCTCTGGGCGGTGGCGGCCGTGGCCATTGTCTGGTTCATCTGGAACAAGACCACCTTCGGCAAGAATCTGTACGCGGTGGGCGGCAACCCTGAGGCTGCTTCCGTTTCCGGTATCTCGGTGTTCTGGGTTACCGTGGGCGCCTTTATTCTGGCCGGTATCCTTTACGGCTTTGGCTCCTGGCTGGAATGCATCCGTATGGTGGGCTCCGGCTCCGCCGCTTACGGCCAAGGCTGGGAAATGGACGCCATCGCTGCCTGCGTGGTGGGCGGTATCTCCTTCACCGGTGGTATTGGTAAGATTTCCGGCGTGGTGGTCGGCGTGTTCATCTTCACCGCTCTGACCTACTCTCTGACCACTCTGGGTATCGATACCAACCTGCAGTTCGTGTTCTCCGGCATTATCATTCTGGTTGCCGTTATGCTGGACTGCCTGAAGTACGTTCAGAAGAAATAATCACGATCAGTCGGAGCGTGGCTCCGCAAATACCCAAAAAAGCGAAGAGCGCCTTCCCCAAAAGGGAAGGCGCTCTTTGCTTTTATCCTCATAAAAAAAGAAGCGGTAAGGGCAGATCAGGCAAAAAACTCCCGGGGCGGTAGCCGCCCCAGGAGTTTTTGTTCAGGATCTTTTACTGTAAGCCACTCAGTACAGGCTGAAACGGAACACCGTCCGGGTGCAGAGTTTGCGGCCTGCCCGCAGAACGGGCGAGGGGAAACTGTAGCAGGAAAATGCGTTGGGGAAAAGCTGGGTTTCCAGGCAAATGGCGGTACGCCGGTCAATGAGGATCCCGTTTTTGCCGGGGCGGGGGGTCAGGAAGTTGGCGGTGTAGAGCTGCAGGCCGGGCAGGTCGGTGCTCAGATCCATGCGGATCCCGCTGACTTCGCTGCACAGGGTGGCCGCATGCTGGCTGGAAAGCACGAAGTTGTGGTCATATCCGTGGCCGTTTTTCAGCTGGGGGTGATCCGCTTCGATATCCCGCCCGATGGGTTTGGGGCGCCGGAAATCAAAGGGAGTGTCTTCCACCTGAAGGAAACGCCCGGTGGGCAGGCTGGCCTCGTCGTTTTCGGTAAAACGTTCGGCTTTCAGCTGCAGGATGTGGTTCATGGCGTAATCGCCGCCGTTCAGGTTGAAGTAGCTGTGGTTGGTCAGGTTGACGGGGGTATCCTGATCGGTTTCGGCTTCGTAGGTGATGGCCAGGGCATTATCCGCCGAAAGGGTGTAGGTTACCCGCACCATCAGATTGCCGGGGTATCCCTCCTCGCCGTCAGGGGAAAGGCGGGAAAAGGTGATCCCGCCGGGGAAGGGGGCGGCATCCCAGATTTGTTTGTCAAAGCCTTTCAGCCCGCCGTGCAGGTGGTTGGGGCCGTCATTAGCTGCCAGGGAATAGGTGCGGCCGTTGAGGGAAAAGCTGGCCCCGCCGATCCGGTTGGCCATCCGGCCCACCGTGGCACCCAGATATCCGTCGCTGCGCTCATAGGCAGCCAGGGTGTCATAGCCCAGTACCACATCGGTAAAGCCGCCCAGGGCGTTGGGCACGCACAGGGACTGCAGGGTGGCGCCGTAATTCAGCAGGGTGGCCGTGGCGCCGTTGGCGTTCCGCAGCCGGTAGGCAGTCACCGGTTTCTGATCCAAAGTGAGACCAAAAAGAGAATGTGTAAGCATAGAAAACCTCCTGAAAGGTTACCGCACGCTCTCGATAAAACGCAGGAAAGCCTGCTTGCCGGTTTCGTTGCGGGCATACACGCCGGCTTGCTCCAGAACTTTGGCGAACACCTGGCCAACCTCCTGCCGGAGAATCTCCTCCACATTGGAGGCGTCGGGGCTGCGGCGGGCAGCGATTTCCAGGGCCCAGTCCGCGTGGGAGGCGGTGAGAGGGTCGGCCCGGAGATCCTCACCCTGGACCAGAGCCCGGGCGACGGCGGCCAGTTCGGTTTTCAGGCGGGCAGGCAGCACGGCCAGGCCCATGACCTCGATCAAGCCGATGTTTTCTTTTTTGATGTGATGGAGTTCGGCATGGGGATGATAAAGCCCCAGAGGATGTTCGGGGGTAGTGAGGTTGTTCCGCAATACCAGATCCATCTGGTAGTCCGTCCCGCAGCGGCGGGCAATGGGGGTGATGGTATTGTGGGGAACGTCGTCCGTATAGGCAAGGATGGTTGCGCTCTCGTCGGTATAGGAACGCCAGGCAGCCAGGATTTTATCTGCCAGGGCGATGAGCCGCTGGGGATCCGCTCCCTGCAGCCGGATCACCGAGAGGGGCCATTTCACGATGCCGGCCTGGATATCCGAAAAGCCGGGGAAAGAGACCGGGGTCTCCACCGGGGCCTTGGCCATGGCAAAATCATACCGGCCGCCCTGGAAGTGGTCGTGGGCCAGGATGGAACCGCCCACAATAGGCAGGTCGGCATTGGAGCCCAGGAAGTAATGGGGGAACTGGGTGATGAAGTCCATCAGTTTGCAAAAGCAATCGTGATCGATCTTCATGGGGGTGTGGCTGCCGTTGAGCAGGATGCAGTGCTCGTTGTAGTACACATAGGGCGAGTATTGCAAAAACCAGGGCTGCCCGTGGATGGTCAGGGGAATCAGGCGGAGATTCTGCCGGGCAGGGTGGTCCAGCCGGCCGGCGTAGCCCTCATTTTCCCGGCAGAGCTGGCATTTGGGGTAGGCGGTGGCTGCCGCGTTGCGGGCGGCAGCGATGGCCCGGGGATCCTTTTCCGGCTTGGAAAGGTTGATGGTGATATCCAGCTGACCATATTCCGTGTCGGCTTTCCACTGCACATCCCGGGCAATGCGGTCCCGGCGGATATAGTTGATATCGCCGCAGAAACGATAATACCAGTCGGTGGCCTGCTGGGGAGAGCGGGCATACAGCTCAAAGAAGCGGCGGATCACCTGGCTGGGGGCCGGGGTGAGCCGGCCCATCAGAGAGGTATCGAAGAGGTCCCGCCCCAGGGGGGAATCATCCTGCAGAACGCCCCGGGCGAGGGCATCCTCGGTAAGGGCGTTGAGAAGAGCGGGAAGGTCAATCTCCCCGTCGGGGACCTCCTGATCCTCATAGGAATCCAGTTTCAGAATTTCCAGCAGGCTGTTCCGGGCCCAGACCAAATCTTCGGGGGGCAGAAGCTCTTTCCGGCGGGCATATTCCACCAGTGCTGCAACAGACGATGCGGACAAAATAAACGCCTCCTTATGGATTGGGGATGAGAAAGGTCAGATCAGCACGGCGCCGCCCACGGGCCGCACCCGCAGGAAATGGCAGCAGCCTTTGCCCAGTACTGCTTCCATGCCGGCCTGGAACTCCTGGACCCGGTCCTGGGGCACATAGGCCTGGACGGTGCCCGCAAAACCGCCGCCGTGCACCCGGACTGCGCCGTCCCCTTTCAGGAGCCGGCGGGCCAGAGCGATGGTGAGGGTGAGGGCCTGGTGGGCAGGATCCGACCAGCAGGAAAGGTTCTGCAGATGTTCGGCAGAGGACTGGCCGGACTGATTCACCAGCCGCAGGAAGCCATAGAAATCATCGTTTTCCAGCATCTGGGCCTCTTTGGCGGCCAGCTGGTTATCAGTGTAGAAGTGGATGGCCCGCAGTACGGCCCGGTCGCCCGCATGGGCCCGGAGTTCGGGCAGGTGGGACCAGATCTCCTCTTCCGGCACCTGACGCAGCACATCCTTGCCGAAGAAGCGGGCCACGGCGCCCATTTCCCGGGGAATGGCGGCATATTCATCGGTGAGATCCGCATGGTCTGCGCCCGAGTCGATCACGCAGAGGGCATAGCTGGAGGAAGAGAGGGAGTATTCCAGCTTTTTCACCAGGGGCTTGGCGGGATCTTCAAAATCAATGGAGATGATGCCGCCCACGGCGCTGGCCAGCTGGTCCATCAGGCCGCAGGGCTTGCCGAAGAAGACGTTTTCGGCGTACTGACCGATTTGGGCAATCTGCACCATATCCAGCTCATCGCCGCAGTACAGATGGTTCAGGATCACCCCAATCATGACCTCGTAGGCGGCCGAAGAGGAAAGCCCCGACCCGCCCAGTACGGTGGAATTCACGCAGGCATGGAAGCCATGGGGCTGGTAGCCCAGCTCACGAATCCGGGCGGCAATGCCCCGCACCAGAGCCGCCGAGCTGCCCTCTTCCTCCTTTTTGGGGGTAAGGCAGCTCAGATCCACCCGCAGTTCGGGGTAACCCTCGGAAAGAATGCGGATTACATCGTCCCCGCTGGGGCCGGCACAGGCCAGCGCGTCCAGATCCACAGCGGCGGCCAGCACCCGGCCCCGCTGATGGTCGGTGTGGTTGCCGCCCATCTCGGTGCGGCCCGGGCCGGAAAACAGCCCTACCTCCTCATCGGCGGCAAAGGCGGCCTGATAGGCGTCCAGCAGTTTCAGCAAGCGGGCGCGCTTGGTGCCCAGGGCGGAAGGCCCACAGCCGCATACGGCGCACAGACGGGCGTCCAGCCCGCCCTCCTGGATATGGCGGCGAAGATCGTTGGGATGCTGCATGATAGATCATCTCCTGTATGTATTTTTGAGCAACACAAAATTAGAAAAAAGGGACAGTATACCCCTGATTACAGTATACGGTGATTTTAGTAAAAGCACAATATGTTTACTAAAAAACATGCACAAGGATTTCCCCCGGTTTTTGCGCAAAAAGACGAAAGATTTCCCCGCAAATCAAGAAGGCCGCCGGGACGGAATCAGGGCGGCGGGAAAAAGAAAAAATCGCCCGGGGCTGCGGGGCAGCCCGGGCGATTTTTCACGCGGATTTGTCTATCCCGAAGAAGGGCGGGAGCAAGCTTTGAAAAGGCCGCAAAAGGATCGATCAGCGGCCGGGAGGGCAGACGCTCTCCCGCTGGATCAGGGAAGGGGGAACGACCACTTTCAGGGGCAGGGCATCCGCCCCCAGGGATACCCGGCGGCTCAGCAGGTCCACGGCCAGGTGGCTCATCTCTTCCACATGGGTGCTGATGCTGGTAAGGGGAGGGTCGGTGAGGGTGCTGAGAACGGTATCGTTGAAGCTGATGATGGAAAGGTTCTGGGGAACCCGGATGCCGGCGGCCCGGGCGGCGCTTACCGCGCCAATGGCGGCTTCCTCGTTGGCGGCGATCAGAGCGGTGGGCATGGGCTCGCCGCTTTCCAGCCGACAGCTGACCACAGCCCGGGCTTCCGGCGCTGTCATGGGGGCATCCAGCAGGAAAGCCGGGTCAAAAAGCCCTTTTTCCTGCATATATTGGATAAAATATTGGCGGCGGACCTCCGGGGCGGGGCGCTTTTTCTGGTCCAGTTTGGCAGCGGGGCCCAAAAAGCCGATCCGGGTATGGCCCAAAGAGAGCAGGGAATCCAATGCCTGTTCAATGCCTACCCGGTAATTCAGCACCACCGAGTCAAAACGGGATTCATCCGGGGAAGAATCCAGAAAGACCAGCTTGGGGCAGAGCCGGTGCAGGGTGCGAATCTGCTCTTCCGAGAAGATGCCGATGGCCAGGATCCCCTCAAAACTGCCTGCCAGGTCGGCCCGGTAAACGCCGCCCTGCTCCAGCAGGTGCAGGGTGCGGATCCGTTTGTCCCGGCAATACTGCTCGGCGTAGTTGCGCAGATACAGGTAGTAGGGGTCGGCCAGCTGTTCCACCGGGCTGAGCATTTCGGCAATGGCAAAGCAACCGGCCGAAGCCCGGGCCCGGGAACGGGGAGATTTGGGCGAGGTTTTGGTGGTATAATGCAGCTTGCCGGCGGCTTCCAGGATGGCGGCCCGGGTAGAATCGGTGACGCTCATGGTGGGGTCGTCGTTCAGTACGCGGGAGATGGTGGTGATGGAATAGCCGGTATATTCGGCCAGTTCCCGAAGCGTGGCCATGAAACCAAGCCTCCTCATAAAATATACTGAAAAAGAAGGGAGTGTAAATGCTCTAAATACATCCAGTATAGTAAATCTTTGTGTTTTGTGCAAGCGGATTGGGCGTGAAAATACCTTGTAAAAAGCAGGAAAGATGAAATTTGCAAAAGCTGCGCAAATATGCTATTCTGGATACAATAAAATGGTAGGAATCTACGAAAACGGCGGCCGGTATCGGCCTGCCCGGAGTGAAAGACGGGCAGCCGTCAGGGATACAGGAGGCTTGTTGTGCATATCCAAATTCATGAGTCGGCGGAAGATTATCTGGAAACGATCCTGATGCTGAAGGAAGAAAACGGTCAGGTGCGCTCCATTGATATCGTGGGCAAATTGAATTACACAAAGCCCAGCGTCAGCGTCGCAATGAAAAAGCTGCGGGAGAGCGGGCATATCCGGATGGATGAGGACGGGTATATCACCCTGACCCCCACCGGTATGGAGATCGCCCAGCGGATCTATGGCCGGCATAAGCTGCTGAGCTCCTTTTTGCGGGAACTGGGGGTAGACGAAAAAACGGCCGCCGCCGAGGCCTGCCGCATTGAACACGACCTGAGTGAAGACACGGTGGGAAAGATCCGCCGGCATCTGGAGCAGATGCGCCGGCAAAATCCGGACGAAACCGGAGAAAAGGCATAACCGCTTTTCCGGCATCCAGCATAGAGAAAAGCCTCCGGCACTGAGACTGAGGCTTGATTCGGCGCTTTTGGTCTGACCAAGACAAAAAAGCGCCGTTTTTTTCTCTGCCGAGCGATATGGCCGGGGCAAAAGGAAAAAACTTGCCCCGAAAACCGCGGCGTTTTTGGCAAATGGCAAACAAGAGGAGAAATGCCATGCATAAAAGAAAGCTGCTTTTGGTGGAGAAAAGCCCCATCGACGCAGAACTGCTGAGCCTGAGCCTGCAGGAAGAATACGAGGTGGCCCGGGCGCAGGATGGCCGGCAGGGCTTTGCGCTGTTGAGGCAGGCGCATGGCGGCATCGATCTGGTGCTGCTGGATCTGACCACCCAGGAATCGGGCGGGTATGAATTTCTGGAGCAGGTCCGCCGGGAACCCTCCCTGGCCCGGATCCCGGTCATCGCTGTGACCCGGCAGGATTCCCAGGAAGAAGCGGAGCAGGCCCTGGCACTGGGGGCAGCGGAGGTGCTGGCCAAGCCCTGCGGGCCCCTGTTGCTCCGGCGGAAGGTGGAAAGTGTGATCCGCCTGCGGGAGAGCGGCGGCCGGCAGGAGTCGGATCAGGAGGATGAGCTGACCGGCCTTCTGAAGCGGGAGGTGTTCTGCCAAAAGGCAGAAGAGCTTTTGCGGGAAAACCCAGAGGAAACCTATACGGTTTTTTGCTTTGACCTGGAAAATTTCAAGCTGGTCAATGATCTTGCCGGCCGAACCGCAGGGGACCGGCTGCTTCAGTGCGCCGCCGGCATCCTGAAGGAACAGATCCCGGAAGGCGGGCTGTGCGGCCGGCTTCGCGCGGATACCTTTGCCATCCTGGCGCCGAGCCGGGTACAGTATGGGGAAGAGGAGTTCCGCCGGGCAAACGAACGACTGAACGGGCTGGGAATGAATGTGCGCCTTTCCCTGCGGGTGGGCATTTATAAAATAGAAGAGCGGGATCTGTCCATGAGCACGGTCTGTGACCGGGCCATCCTGGCGGCGGATTCCATCCGGGGCTGGTACGGCAAGCGCTTTGCGGTGTACAATGACGAGATCCGCCAGAATCTGCTGCGGGAAAAATCCCTCATTGACGGGATGGAGCAGGCCCTGAGTGAAAAGCAGTTTGAAGTGTGGTATCAGCCCCGGTATTGCCTCCGAACCGGGCAGATCGCTGCGGCCGAAGCTCTGGTGCGCTGGCAGCACCCCCAAAAAGGGCTGCTGCATCCGGATGAATTCATATCCCTGTTCGAGCGCACCGGGCTGATCGACAAGCTGGATCTGTATGTGTGGGAACAGGCCTGTGCCGACACGGCCCGGTGGGAAAAGCAGGGCTGCCCGGCGCTGCCGGTGTCGGTGAATGTTTCCCGGGCCGATCTGTACGACCCGGAACTGCCGGGGCGTTTGGGGGAGATCCTGCGGCGATACAGCCTCCCTGCTTCCCGGCTGCATCTGGAAATCACCGAGACGGTCTGCGCAAAGGAGCCTCACCAGATCGTGGAGGCGGCAAAACGGCTGAAACAAGCCGGTTTTGTGCTGGAAATGGATGATTTCGGCAGCGCCTATTCCTCCCTGAATATGCTCAATGAGCTGCCCATCGACCTGCTCAAGCTGGATATGAATTTTCTGCGGCATGAAAAGAACCCGGGACGGGACCGGAACATCCTATACTTTATTATTGACCTGGCCAGGTGGATGCGGCTGCCGGTTACGGCAGAAGGGGTGGAGACCCGGGAACAGGCCGACTGGCTGCGGGGGATCGGGTGCGATTGCGGGCAGGGGTATTTCTTCTCCCGCCCATTGCCGGAAAAGGAATATCTCCAATTGCTGCGCCGCTGTAAGGAAGAGGCTTCGGTCAGACAGCAAAACTCCGCACCGGAACCGGAAGACGGGGAAGAGGAAACCCATAGACCCACCCTCCTGATTTTGGAACGGGAAGAGGTTTACCGCCAGCTGCAGCAGCGGGTGCTGGGCCGGCGATACCATCTGGTCTGGAAAGAGAGCAGCGAGGAGATTCTGCAGGCGCTGGCCCGGCCGGACCACGCCGTGCAGATGGTGCTGCTGGATATGGCTGTCATTCGGGCGGATGCGGGCCGGACCCTGCAGCTGATTCGCAAGGAGCCGGCTCTGCAGGATCTGCCGGTGCTGGTAAGCGGCCCCTTTGCGCCGGGAGCGGAAGAGACCCTGCTGCAGATGGGGGCGGATGACTTTTTGGCCAAGCCCTATAATGATACCCCACTGCTCCATCATGTTCAGGGCGTGCTGGCCCGGCGGCGGTTTTCGTACAGCCGGAGCGAGGAAAGCGAGGAACAGCGCAGGCTGGAAGACGCCGCCAACCGGGATTGTCTTACCGGCGTGCTGAACCGGCGGGGGCTGGATCAGGCGGTGGAACAGATGAAACTGGAAGGCCGGCAGGGGATGAACGCCCTGTATGTGCTGGACCTGGATGATTTGAAGGGGGCCAACGACCGGCACGGCCATCTCTACGGGGACAAAAAGATCCGGGCCTTTGCCGATTACCTCACCTCCTGCCTGCGGGCCGAGGACCTGGTGGCCAGAATCGGAGGGGATGAGTTCATCATCCTTATGCGGCAGATGCCTTCGGCCGAGGTGGCCCGGCAGCAGGGCCAGCGCCTTTGCCGGGATCTGGAGCGGAAGAGCGGCGTGGATGGGGAGAAAATCTCCTGCTCTGCCGGTGTGGCCATCTTCCGGGACATGGCGGAGCTGCAGCAGGCGCTGGTCCGGGCGGATCAGGCCCTGTACCAAGCCAAGCGCCAGGGCAAGGGGCGCTGCTGCCTGTGGCAGCCGGAATCTCCCGCCTGAACCTGCCCCGGCCCTTTACAATGCGGGCCGGGCAGAGGTATAATGTGCATCGGAACTTGCGGGGGCAGAGCGCCTTCCGCGCCGGAATAACGGCGGCGCAGCCAGCGCCGCAGTGAGGAGTATTAAATGAAAAACAGCGAAAAAACACTGGATATGATCGTCAATCTCTGCAAAAACCGCGGGTTTGTCTATGCGGGCAGCGAGATTTACGGCGGCCTGGCCAACAGCTGGGATTACGGCCCTCTGGGCGTTGAATTCAAAAACAACGTCAAAAAGGCCTGGATGAAGAAGTTCGTGCAGGAGAGCGGCCTGAACGTGGGTCTGGACGCGGCCATCCTGATGAACCCCCAGACCTGGGTGACCACCGGCCATGTGGCCAGCTTCAGCGACCCCCTGCTGGACTGCCGGGCCTGCAAGTCCCGTCATCGCGCGGATAAGCTGATCGGTGAGGCTCACCCCGAGGTGAATGTGGACGCCATGAGCTTTGATGAGATGGACGCTTTTATTGCCGGCCATGAGGATGTGGTCTGCCCCGTCTGCGGTAAGCATGACTTCACCCCCATCCGCAAGTTCAACCTGATGTTCAAGACCGCCATCGGCGTTACCGAGGATTCTTCCAGCACCTGCTATCTGCGCCCCGAGACCGCCCAGGGCATCTTTGTAAATTTTGCCAACATCCAGCGCACTACTCGCCGCAAGCTGCCCTTCGGCGTCTGCCAGGTGGGCAAGGCTTTCCGCAACGAGATCACCCCGGGCAACTTCACCTTCCGTACCCGGGAATTTGAGCAGATGGAATGTGAGTTCTTCTGCAAGCCGGGCACCGACCTGGAGTGGTTTGCCTACTGGAAGGACTTCTGCAAGAACTGGCTGCTGAGCCTGGGCATCAAGGAGGAGAACCTCCGCCTGCGGGATCATGAGCCTGCCGAGCTGGCCTTCTACAGCCGGGCCACTACCGACATTGAATATGCCTTCCCCTTCACCGATTGGGGCGAACTGTGGGGCATTGCCGATCGTACCAACTACGACCTGGGCCGCCATCAGGAGGCCAGCGGCAAGAGCCTGGAGTACTTTGACCCCGAGACCAACGAGCATTACATCCCCTATGTGATCGAGCCCTCCCTGGGCTGCGACCGGGTGGCTCTGGCCTTCCTGTGCGAAGCCTACGACGAGGAGCACATGACCGATGCCAAGGGCAAGGAGGATGTGCGCACCGTGCTGCGCCTGCATCCCTTCCTGGCTCCCTACAAGGCGGCAGTGCTGCCCCTCTCCAAAAAGCTGGGGGACAAGGCCCAGGAGATCCGCAGCGAGCTTTCCCGCTACTTTATGGTGGATTACGACGATGCCGGGTCCATCGGCAAGCGTTACCGCCGGCAGGATGAGATCGGCACTCCCCTGTGCATCACGGTGGACTTTGACACCGTGGGCGACGGAGAAAAAGAGGGCGACGGCTGCGTCACCGTGCGGGATCGGGATACCATGGAGCAGGTCCGCATGCCCATCAGCGAGCTGCGCGCCTACATTGAAAAGAAGATCGAATTCTGAGGAATTCTCTGCGGGGCTGCCGGAACTGCCGGCGGCCCCCTTTTCAAAAACAGAAAAAGCTGCATAAAGGGCGGCAAAAACAGCCATACAATGAGAAAGACCTTTTAGGGTCCCTGCTGCCGGGAGGAAGAAAGATGGACAGAGAATTGCTGGAAAAATACGCGGATTTTGTGGTGAAGGTGGGGGTCAATGTGCAGCCCCGCCAGACCTTTCTGATCCGGTGCCCGGTGGAGGCGGCCTTTTTTGCCCGGGCCTGCGCCCGGGCCGGATATGAGGCGGGCGCCAAGGAGGTGATCGTCCGATACGAGGACGATCAGCTGGCCCGGCTAAAATACGAAAAAACACCGGAGGAGGTCCTGGCCGGGGGACATGAGTACGAGCTGCGCAGCTGGCTTGACTATGCCGAAGACCCGGACGGCTGCTGCCTGCTGGCCATTCATGCCTCCGACCCGGAAGTTTTTTCCGGGCTGGATGCCGGCAAGCTGAACCGGGTGAGCCTGGCCCGCCGCCGCTTCATGCAGCCCTGGAACGACTATACCATGAAGGACCGGGTACAGTGGTGCGTGGCGGCCCTGCCCACCCCTGCCTGGGCGACCCGGGTCTTCCCGGGCCTGGACGGGGAAGAGGCGGTGGAGAAGCTCTGGCCGGTGATTTTTGATGTCTGCCGGGTCACCGGAGGGGATCCAGTAGGGGAGTGGAAGGCCCATGTGGCCAGAACCGCCGCCCGCCGGGATCGCCTGAACGAGTTGGGCCTGGAAAGCCTGCACATCACTTCTTCCAACGGCACCGATCTGGTGGTGGGCCTGGCAGAGGAGAATCTCTGGGAGGGGGCCGCCGGCCTGGCCGAAAACGGGGTGGAGTTCATCGCAAATGTGCCCACCGAGGAGGTCTTTACCGCCCCCCACTGCCGGCGCACCGAGGGTGTGGTGAAAAGCACCAAGCCCTATGTGTATAACGGCCAGATCATCCGGGACTTCTCGGTTACCTTCCGGGAAGGCCGGGCGGTGGAATGGAGCGCCGGGGAAAATGGGGAGCTGCTGACCCGGATGCTCACCAGCGACGAGGGGGCCGCCCGGCTGGGCGAGATCGCCCTGGTGCCCGCTTCCAGTCCCATCAACCGCAGCGGGCTGCTTTTCTTCAACACCCTGTTTGATGAGAACGCCGCCTGCCACATTGCTTTTGGGGACAGCTATCCGGGTACCACCCGGGGCGGTACGGCCCTCAGCCGGGCAGAACTGGACGGGCGGGGGATGAACCACTCGGCCATCCATGAGGATGTGATGATCGGCGCGGCTGATACCACCGTTACCGGCAGAACCCGGGACGGCCGGGAGGTGCTGATCTTCCGGGATGGGGAATGGGCCTTCTGATGAGGGGGGAATCCCCTCAAAAAGCCGGTTTTGCCGGGAATTTTGCCCATCTTTATGGGGTCGGGCCCTTGCGCCCGGCCCCAAATTGTGATATAGTAGCAGGGTAGGATGAATGATTTCAATGGAAAGTGGGCCGCAAGGTCCGCTTTTCTTGTTTGTCAGGGGCTTTTTTGCCCCGGGAAGGATGTGTGTCAATGGCGTCCGGTAAAAACGGAAAAAATACGGCGGGCGTGGTGGAAGAGCTGGTGCGTCCGGTGATTGAAAGCATGGGTCTTGGCCTGCGGCTGTGGGATGTGCGCTTTGAAAAGGAAGGTCCGGACTGGTATCTGCGGATTCTCATTGATCGGGATGAGCCGCTGGATACGGATACCTGCGCCCTGGTAAGCCATGCCATCGATCCGGTGATCGATGAGGCCGACCCCATCGACCAGAGCTATTTTATGGAGGTGGGCAGCCCCGGCCTGGGCCGCCGCCTTACCCGCCCGGAGCACTATGAGCAGCTGCAGGGGCAGAAGGTGGCTGTGCGGCTCATCCGCCCCCTGGAAAACGGCATGCGGGAATTCGAAGGGATCCTGCAGGGCCGGCAGGACAGCCTGGTGACGGTGGATACCCCCCAGGGGCCGGTGAGTTTTGAGGCCGGCGCAGCCAGCTATGTGAAGCTGTGCGACGACGAGGACCTGTTTTAAGGCCCGGGGCCCGGCAAGGAAAAGGGCCGGCCCCTGAAGATGGATGGCAGATTGAGGAAAATCGAAAGGAATCCCCGGCCGGCAAGGCCAGGCGGGATCTCGAACAGGAGGAAACCGGAAAATGAATGCAGAATTTTTTGAAGCCCTGTCCATGCTGGAAAAGGAGAGAGGGCTTTCCGCCGATTACCTGGTGGAAAAGATTGCCAACGCCATCGTGATCGCGGTGAAGAAGGATTACGAGGTGGAGGATGACAACGTACTGGTGGAGATCGACCCGGCCCGGGGCCGCTTCAGCGTTTCCCTGGTGCGGGACATCGTGGAAGAGGTGGAAAATCACAACACCCAGGTGAGCCTGGCCGAGGCCCAGGAAGTCCGCAAGAGCTATAAGCTGGGCGACCGGATGGTGACTCCCCTCAAGACCAAGGAGTTCGGCCGTATTGCCGCCCAGACCGCCAAGCATGTGATCCGTCAGGGCATCCGGGAGGCCGAACGCAGCCAGCAGTTCAGCGAGATGCAGTCCAAGGCCCATGAGCTGATCACCGCCACCGTCACCCGGGTAGATCCGGCCAGAGGCATTGTGGCCCTGGATCTGGGCAAGGGCGGCGAGGCCATCCTGCCCCGGAACGAGCAGGTGCCCGGCGAGGAGTACACCGAGGGCCAGCATGTGCAGGTGTATGTGGTGGATGTGACCGTCACCGAGCGGGGTCCCCGGGTGATGATCAGCCGCACCCATCCCGGCCTTGTGAAGCGGATGTTTGAGATGGAAGTGCCCGAGATCTTCGACGGCACCGTGGAAATCAAGGCCATCAGCCGGGAAGCCGGCATGCGCACCAAGATGGCGGTGTACAGCAAGGATGAGAACGTGGATCCGGTGGGCGCCTGCATCGGCGCACACGGCGCCCGTGTGGCCAAGATCGTGGAAGAGCTGAACGGGGAGAAGATCGACATTGTCAAGTGGAGTGAGGATGTGAGCGAGTTCATCAGCGCCGCTCTCAGCCCCGCCCGGGTGCTGAAGGTGGAGATCCTGGACGGCGACACCCGCGCCTGCAAGGTGACCGTGCCGGATAACCAGCTGAGCCTGGCCATCGGCAACAAGGGCCAGAATGCCCGCCTGTGTGCCCGCCTGACCGGCTACAACATCGATATCCGCCCCGAGAGCGGCTACTACGGCGAGGAGCCGGACGAGAAGGCCTGAAAAGCCGGATAAAACACAGACCTCAACAAGAAGGAGCTGAATCAGATCCATGCAACCGAAAAAGATCCCCATCCGCCGCTGTGTGGGCTGCGGAGAGGGCAAGCCGAAAAAAGAACTGGTGCGCGTGGTGCGGAGTGCGGCCGGCGAAGTGAATCTGGACCTGACCGGCCGGATGCCGGGCCGGGGCGCTTACCTGTGCCGGGATACGGAATGCCTGCGCAAGGCCCGCAAGGCCCGCCGGCTGGAAAAGGAATTTTCCCAGGCCATTCCCGATGAAGTGTATGACCGGCTGGAAAAAGAGCTGGGAGGCGCGGATCATGAGCAATGAGCAGGCGCTTTTCGGTGCCCTGGGCCTCTGCCGCAAGGCAGGCAGGCTTGTGATGGGATTTGACGCGGTCTGTGATGAAGTATACAGGGGCAGGGTGACGCTGGTGCTTACCGCTGCCGATCTGAGCCCCAAAACCCTTGTGCGGCTGCAGAGAGCCTGTGAGGGAGCGGCCGAGGTGCTTGCCATGCCGCTTACCCAGGAAGATCTTTGCCCCATCAGCAGAAAGCCGGTGGGCGTATACGGCGTGGCCGATGAAAATCTGGCCAGCCTGTGCCGCGGACATCTTGTGAAATAACATCGATCAAGGAGGATATAGCCCATGCCGAAGGAAGAATTTGTCATTAAATATAAAGTGAGCGACCTGGCCAAGGACCTGAACATGGCGCCCAAGCAGATCCTGGATCAGCTGGCGGCCCAAGGAGGCGAGGCCAAGAAGGTGAGCAGCAACCTCACCGAAAACGAGCTGAACTACCTGCTGGAGCATTACACCCAGGCCAATCAGGAGCCCAATCTGGAAGCCTACCTGAACTCGGCCAGCAAGCCCCAGCCCAAGAAAGAGGAGCCCCGCCGCCAGGAAAACAAGGCCGGCGAGCAGAGCGGCAAAAAGCAGAAGGCCAAGCAGCCCGCTGCCGGCCCCAAGCAGCCCAAGCGCCAGACCGTGAGCTTGGCCGAGGCCGCCAAGGCTGTGGGCGCGGTGCCCGCATCCGGCAAAAAAGAGGCCGCCCCGGTGGAGTCGGTGGAGGTCAAGCGGGATACCGTCATGGTGGATACCCGTACCGTGGATGTGAACCTGGATAAGTTCAACGAGAAGTACAACGACCTGGCCAGCACCAAAAATGTGGAAAACCGCCGCAAGCCCACCCCTGCCGGCAACAAGCAGAAGTTCAACAACCAGCGCAAGAACCGCCAGCAGCCCTTCCAGAAAAAGCGGGAGAGCGAGGCCGAGCGGCTGCAGCGCATCCAGCTGGAAAAGGCCCGCAAGGCTCAGCTGAAGATCTCCATTCCCGAAGAGATCACGGTGGGCGAGCTGGCCACCCGCCTGAAGAAGACGGCCGCCGAGGTCATCAAGAAGTTCATGCAGATGGGCGAGATGCACGCCATCAGCGATGTGGTGGACTTCGATTCCGCCGCCCTCATCGCCGAGGAATTCCACGCCAAGGTGGAGCGGGAGGTCCATGTTTCCATCGAGGAGCGCCTGTTTGAGACCGAGCAGGACGCCGCTGAGGATCTGGTGAGCCGTCCCCCTGTCGTGGTGGTCATGGGCCATGTAGACCACGGCAAGACCAGCATCCTGGACGCCATCCGCAAGACCAATGTGACCGCGGGCGAGGCCGGCGGCATCACCCAGGCCATCGGCGCCTATCAGGTCAAGGTCAACGACCAGCTCATCACCTTCCTGGATACCCCGGGCCATGAGGCCTTCACCTCCATGCGTGCCCGCGGCGCCAACATGACCGATATCGCGGTGCTGGTGGTGGCTGCCGACGACGGCATCATGCCCCAGACCGTGGAGTCCATCAACCATGCCAAGGCGGCCGGCGTCACCGTGATCGTGGCCATCAACAAGATGGATAAGCCCACCGCCAACCCCGAGCAGGTCAAGGAGCAGCTCACCAAATACGAGCTGGTGCCCGAGGAGTGGGGCGGCGACACCATCTGCGTGCCGGTTTCCGCCCTGACTGGCATGGGCATCAACGACCTGCTGGAGAACATCCTGCTGGTGGCTGAGATGAAGGAGCTGAAAGCCAACCCCAACCGCCGCGGCAAGGGCAGCGTGGTAGAGGCCCGGCTGGACAAGGGCCAGGGCCCCGTGGCCACCGTGCTGGTCCAGAACGGCACCCTCCACAAGGGCGACTGCCTGATCGCGGGCACCGCCGTGGGCCGTGTGCGTACCATGCGCAACGACAAGGGCGCCTATATTGAGGAAGCCGGCCCCTCCACCCCTGTGGAGATCACCGGCCTGACCGAGGTACCGGAAGCCGGCGATCAGTTCGAGGCGGTGGCCGACGAGCGGCTGGCCCGTGAACTGGCCGACAAGCGCGCCGAGGAAGCCAAAGAAAAGCAGTTTGCCAGCTACACCAAGGTCACCCTGGATAACCTGTTCAGCCAGATCGCCGAGGGCGAGCGCAAGGAGCTGGCCATCGTGGTCAAGGCGGACGTGCAGGGAAGCGCCGAGGCTGTGAAGCAGAGCCTGGAGAAGATCTCCAACGACGAGGTGCGGGTGCGGGTCATCCATGCCGGCGTGGGCGCCATCAGCAAGAGCGACGTGACCCTGGCCGATGCCTCCAACGCCATCATCATCGGCTTCAATGTGCGCCCCGATGCGGTGGCCAAGGAAGAAGCCGCCCAGGCCAACGTGGAAATGCGGATGTACCGGGTCATTTACGACGCCATCAACGATGTGACCGACGCTATGAAGGGCATGCTGGCACCCAAGATCCGTGAGGTGGAGATCGGCACCCTGGAAGTGCGCCAGGTCTACAAGATTTCCAGCGTGGGCACCGTGGCCGGCTGCCGTGTTACCTCCGGCAAGGTCACCCGGGATGCCAAGATCCGCATTGTGCGGGACGGCATTGTCATGGCCGAGGACGAGATCGCCAGCCTGCGGCGCTTCAAGGATGACGCCAAAGAGGTGGCCGAGGGCTTTGAGTGCGGCGTGACCCTGGAAAAATTCGCCGACATCAAGGAAGGCGACGTATACGAAGCCTTCAAACTGGAAGAATATCGGGATTGATGGCAAGGGCAGCTGCTCTGTCCCCCTGATGGGGGAGGGCAGCCGGCCGCCGTCCGTCCGGGCGGGGGAAAAGCCCGGCCCAAGGGCCGATGCGTTGGCCTGAAGAAAGGAGAAGCTCATGCCTACCAAAAATCAGGGCCGGATGGCCCAGGATATGAAACGGGAGCTTATCGGAATTATCAGCCAGATGAAGGACCCGCGGCTCAGCGGCGGACTTCTGACGGTGACCCGGCTGGATGTTACGCCGGACCTGGATGTGGCCAAGGTGCATGTGAGCGTCATGAACGCCCCCGAAGGGGCCAAGAGCGTGGTGGATGCCCTCAACAAGGCATCCGGCCATGTGCGCACCGAGATCAGCCGCCGGATGCATATCCGCAAAGCCCCTCGTTTTGTCTTCACGCTGGACGAGGGCGCAGCCTATGCGGCCCACATCAATGAACTGCTGGCCGGCCTGCCCCACAGCGAGGCGGAAACCGGTTCGGAGAAAGAATAAGCGCGTTTTATCGAAGGCGTGCGGGGCGTGGGGCCCCGGGCAGAACGCCGGGAGGAGAATATGACTGAGGCATTGAGTCTGGAGCAGGCGGCGCAGCGCCTGAAAGAACAGGATCGGATCCTGATCCTGTGCCATAAGAATCCGGACGGAGACACCATCGGCACCGGTGCGGCCCTGTGCAAGGCGCTTTTGGCGCTGGAAAAGGAAGCGGCTGTATTTTGCAGCGACCCGATCCCGGCCGTGTATGAGTATATGCAGATCCAGCGGTATACCGGGCAGTGGACGCCGGAGTATATCGTGGCGGTGGATGTGGCAGGTATTCAGCTGTTTGGGGATGCGGCCCAGCAGTATCAGGACCGGGTAGACCTGTGCATTGACCATCATGCCACCAATTCCGGTTATGCGGATGCCACCTATCTGGATGCGGAAGCCGCCGCTGCGGCCGAGATCATGGTGCGTCTGGTGGATCTTCTGGGGGTGGAACTGACCCCCGAACTGGCAGACTGCCTGTATACCGGCATTGCCACCGATACCGGATGCTTCCGGTTCAGCAATACCGGCGCCGAGACCCACCGCACCGCTGCCCGCCTTATGGATGCGGGGGCAAGGGTGAGCGAACTGAACACCCTGCTGTTTGAAAACCGCAGCCGGCAGCGGATCGTGGCGGAAAAAATTGCCCTGCAGAACCTGGAATACCATTTTGACGGCCGCTGTGCCCTCACCTTCCTCACAAGGGAGGAGATCACTCTCAGCCAGGTGGCCCCCGAGGAGCTGGAAGATCTCACCAGCCTGCCCCGTACCATTGAAGGGGTGGACGTGGGTATCACCCTGCGCCAGCAGCCCGGCGGCAGCTATAAGGTCAGCATCCGCACGGCCGGTGCGGCCGATGCCCGGGTGATTGCCCAGCATTTGGGCGGCGGCGGTCATGCCCGGGCGGCGGGCTGCGAGCTTATGGGCAATCTGGATAATACCAAGGCGGCAGTTCTGGCCGAGGTGGAGCGGGAGTTCCGGCGCCAGGAACAGCTGAAGCAAGAGGAGCAGTAATCCTATGCAGACAACGCGGGAAGAAACCTGGCTGTATGCTGCGGCAAAGCGAGTGGTGCTGGTGATCAGCCTGATCATTCTGCTTTTGCTGAGCGCCATGGCATTGTTTGGGACGACCGGAGCGGCAACCCCTTACCAGGAGGATGTTCGCTTTTCGGCCGATCATCCCCTCCTGGGCTTTGCGGCGGCCGGGATTTTGGGGATTCTTTGCGCTGCGTTGGTTTTCTGGATCGTGCCCAAACAAATCCAGACAAAGGCGGAAAAACGCAGGGTCTGTTTGTTCATGCTCCTGATATGCGCAGCCGAACTGGGGCTGTGCGCAGCCTGGCTGTGGAACGGGAACTATCTGCCCGGCGGTACCGATATGGGAAAAGTGTATTCCGCGGCGTGCCTGATTGCCGAGGACGGCAATTTTGCTTTTGTGCAGGAGACGTATTTCCGGATTTATCCCTTCCAGACAGGGGGCGCGCTGTTCTTTGCGACTATTTTTCAATTGCTGGGCAGCACGGATTACCGGATCCTTCTGGCACTGAATGGGCGGAGCGCGCTTTTGTGTGTGTATCTGAATTATAAGATCGCGGACCTTGCCTTCGGAAGTGTTCGAGTCAATGTACTGACAATGTTCTGTACGGCGGCCTTCTTCCCCATGGCCTTTCTCACATCCATGATTTATGGGGATCTGCCTTCCTGGGTGCTGTGCTGGCTGTCGGTATGGCTGACCATGAAAGCCCTGAAAGGGGAGAGCGCGGACCTGCGCTGGCTGGTGCCGGTACCCTTTTGTCTGCTTCTGGCCAATGTGATCCGGGGCGTGGCTTTGCTGTGGTGTCTTTCCATTGGAATCGTGCTGGTGGTATATGCCCTTGGCAAGCGATATCGCAGCAGGACGCGTGTGTTCCTGCTGGCGTTTGCGGCGGCCATCCTGGCGGCGGGTTTGTGTTCCGGCGCCCTGCTGCATCGCTATGTGGAGTTCCGCTCCGGCTATTCTCTGGATAAAGGGACCCCGAAAAGCAGCTGGATCGCCATGGGCCTGCAGGAAGGAAGACGGAGCTGCGGAGGCTATAACCCCTGGGGCGAAAACGTCTATACCATATATTCTCACTATGACTATGATGTGGCCAATGTGAAAAACATACAGAACATCAAAAGAAGCTTGTCGGGCTTTGCGGAAGATCCCGGCTATGCCCTGTACTTTTTCCATAACAAATTGGCAACAGAATGGGCAGACCCCACCTATCAAAGCCTGCAGGTGGATTATTACGAAGAACCGGAAGGGCAGGCCGGCAATTCTCTTTCCAGGCGTTTTTTCTTCGGGAAAGAGAAAAATGCCCTGATCGCCTGGCTCAATCTGTATCAGAATGTTTTGTATCTGGCAGCATTGCTGGGGGTGACGCTTTTCCTGAGAAAGGATCATCAGAAACTGGAGGCGCTGCTGCCCCTGGTGGTGTTTCTGGCAGGGTTTTGGTTCTATCTGATCTGGGAGACCCGGGCAAGATATGTAACGCCCTTTGTAATCAGCCTGATCCCGGTGGCGGCGTACGGACTGTGCAGGCTGTTTGAGCAAATCTCCCATATAAAAAAGAAAGCAGCGGTAGAAAAATGCAAGGCATACTGATTGTGGACAAACCCCAGGGCTGGACAAGCTTTGACGTGGTGGCCAAGCTCCGTCGGGTGCTGGGCACCCGAAAAATCGGCCATTCCGGTACCCTGGACCCCATGGCTACCGGGGTTTTGCCGGTCTTTGCGGGGCAGGCAGCCCGGGCAGTGGATATGCAGGCCGACCATGATAAGACCTATGAGGCTACCCTGCTCCTGGGCAGCCGTACCGACACTGGGGATATTACTGGTCAGGTGCTGGAAAGCAGCCCGGTGACGGTGGGGGAGAAGGAGCTGTTGGAAGTTCTGCCCCGCTTTGTGGGGCCCCAGATGCAGCTGCCCCCCATGTACTCGGCGGTAAAAATCAACGGCCAGCCCCTTTACAAGGCCGCCCGCCAGGGCAAAGAGGTGGAGCGCCAGCCCCGGCCGGTGGAGATTTATTCCCTGCGGTACTTGGGCCAGGCAGGGGAAAATGAGTACCGGCTGGAGATCGCCTGCAGCAAAGGCACCTATGTGCGGGTGCTGCTGGAAAAGATCGGCCGGGCTATAGGGGTGCCGGCCACCATGTCGGCCCTGCGCCGCACCCGGGCCGGGATCTATGGGCTGGAACAGAGCCATCCTCTGGAAGAGATCCTCCGGGCAGGGGAAGAGGGTCGGCTGGAATCCTGGCTTTTGCCGGTGGATACGGTGTTTGAGCGCTTTTCCCCTGTGACGGTGAGCCCGGAAATTGAAAAGAGGCTCCGGAACGGCGCGCCCACCTACAAGTTCCGTAAGCCGGATGGAGTCTATCGCCTGTATACGGCGGAAGGATTCTGGGGCCTGGGCCGGGTAGAGGATCATGTACTTCGGGTGGAAAAGAGTTTTTGTGAAAGGGAGTGAACCCTGTGCAGTATTTTGAACATCTGGCGGAACTGCCGGCCCCTCAGGGGTCCAGCGTGGCGCTGGGATATTTCGACGGCCTGCACATTGGGCATCAGACGGTGGTTCGCCGGGCAGTGGAAAAGGCGGAGAAAAAGGGCCTTGTGCCCGCTCTGTTCACCTTCCGTCTGCCGGAGGAAAGCCGAATCAAGGGGCCTCGGCTGCTTTCCACCGAGCGCAAACACCAGCGGGCCGCAGGCCTTGGGGTGGAATTGTATATGGCCCCGGATTTTGAGGAGTTCTGCGGTTTTTCTCCGGAAGAATTCGTGGAAAAGATCCTCATTGATTGTTACCATGCCAAAGAGGTATTCTGTGGGGAAAACTTTACTTTCGGCAGCAAAAAAAGCGGGAATGTGAAGGTGCTGGCCCAGCTCTGTGCCCAGAAAGGCATCGGGGTCACAGTACTGCCCCTGCTGGAATATGAGGGACAGCCGGTGAGCAGCACCCGCATCCGCAAAGCTCTGGAAGATGGGGAGGTGGAACTGGCCAACGCCCTTTTGGGGGCGCCCTACCAGATCGACTTCCCGGTACGCCGGGGCAAGGGGCTGGGGCACACCCTGGGCTTCCCCACCATCAACCAGCACTACCCGGCGGGGTTTCAGACCCCTCGGGAAGGGGTGTATATCACCCGCACCTGGGTGGATGGGGTGTGGTACCCCAGCGCCACCGGCTATGGCACCCGACCCACCGTGAATGGGGTGCTGCCCACCTGCGAGACCTTCCTGCCCGGCTATGAGGGCAGCCTGTACGGTCAGAGCCCGGTGGTGGAGTTTTACCGTTATCTCTGGCCCACCCGCAAATTTGAAAATTTGCAGCAGCTTACCGACTGCGTGATGGAGGCAGCCAGAGAATCCCGGGAATTCTTCGCCTCCCAGCCCTGAACGGGCTGAAAGAAGGCTGAATTTTTTCGGCAAAGGCAAAAATAATTTTGAAAAAGATTGTATTTGCTTTTGCCGGATGATATAATATCAAAGATACCGCGGCCCGGTTCAGGGCGTATGCCCCTTTTGGGGAGGACCGATGCCCTCTGCTGCGCTGCCGGCAAATTCAGAAAAGAGGTTTGGAAAATGGATAAGAAAACGATCATCGAAACTTACCGTCTGAGCGAGACCGATACCGGTTCTCCCGAGGTTCAGGTGGCTCTGCTCACCGCTCGTATCAACCATCTGAACGAGCATCTGGCTGCCAACCACAACGACCATCACAGCCGCCGCGGCCTGCTGAAAATGGTCGGTCAGCGCCGGAACCTGCTGGCTTACCTGCAGAAGAAGGACATCGAGCGTTACCGCGCCCTGATCGCGAAACTCGGCCTGCGTAAGTAAGAAACCAAAAGGCAGGCGGCATCACGGCCGCCTGCCTTTTCCCTGTTTTTGCAATCATTTTCCGAAAAGGGTAAAAAAGACTGCACCGGGTGGTTTTAGCGGTAAATCGAGGGCAGCGGCCCCCGCTGCTCTGGATTTATTGCTAAAGCCGTTGTGCAGCCTTTTAAAAAATAAATATCAGGAGGTTCCATTATGGCTTTGGAATTCGCATCCAGGCATGAGACGTTCCCCAAGTACAAGGTATTTGAAACCACCCTGGCCGGCCGGCCGCTGAAGGTGGAGACCGGCAAGATGTGCGGGCTCTCCAACGGCAGCTGCATGGTGCGCTACGGTGAGACCGCCGTTTTGTGCAACGTGGTCATGAGCGCCAAGCCCCGCGACGGCATTGACTTCTTCCCTCTGAGCGTGGAGTTCGAGGAGAAGATGTATTCGGTGGGCCGCATCCCCGGCAGCTTTATGCGCCGTGAGGGACGCCCCGGCGAGAAGGCCATCCTCACCAGCCGTGTGATCGACCGGCCCATCCGTCCTTTGTTCCCCAAGGATATGCGCAACGATGTGTGCGTGACCATGACCGTTATGAGCGTGGATCAGGACTGCAGCCCTGAAATCACCGGCATGATCGGCACTTCCATTGCCCTGTCCATCAGCGAGATCCCCTGGAAGGGCCCCATCGGCGGCGTTTTCATGGGCCTGGTGGATGGCGAACTGGTGGTGAACCCCACCCTGGAGCAGCGGGAGCACAGCGACCTGCAGCTGACCGTGGCCGCCACCCAGGAAAAAATCGTCATGATCGAGGCCGGCGCCAACGAGGTGGACGAGACCACCATGCTGAACGCCATCAAGATGGCCCACAGCGAGATCAAGAAGATCATCGAGTTCATCAACGGCATTGTGGCCGAGATCGGCAAGCCCAAGATTGATTTCCAGCCGGTGGATCTGGACCATGACCTGCTGGAAGAGGTAAAGGCTGCCCATCTGGATGAGTTCAAGGTTGCCATGGATACCGACGACAAGACCGTGCGGGATGCTGCCCTGCTGCCCATCATGGACAAGATCGCCGAGGAACATCCCGACCTGGATGCCGCCACCCTGGACCTCATCTCCTACAAGATGCAGAAGTTCGTGGTGCGCCGCTGGCTGCTGGATGACGGCAAGCGTGTGGACGGCCGCGGCATCAACGAGATCCGTCCTCTGGCTGCCGAAGTGGGCCTGCTGCCCCGTGTGCATGGCTCCGGCATGTTCACCCGCGGTCAGACTCAGGTGCTCACTGCCTGCACCCTGGGCTCTACCAAGGACAGCCAGCTGATGGATGACCTGGGCACCGAGCCTTACAAGCGCTATATCCACCATTACAACTTCCCCCCCTACTCGGTGGGCGAGGCCCGTGCTCCCCGTTCTCCCGGCCGTCGTGAGATCGGCCACGGCGCTCTGGCCGAGCGGGCTCTGATCCCTGTGCTGCCCAGCGTGGAGGAGTTCCCCTACACCATCCGGTGTGTTTCCGAGGTGCTTTCCTCCAACGGCTCTACCAGCCAGGCTTCCATCTGCGGTTCCACCCTGGCCCTCATGGATGCCGGTGTGCCCATCAAGGCTCCTGTGGCCGGCATCTCCTGCGGTCTGATCACCGAGGGTGACCGCTGGATGACCATGCTGGACATCCAGGGCGTGGAGGATTTCCACGGTGATATGGACTTCAAGGTGGGCGGCACCCGCAAGGGCATCACCGCCATCCAGATGGACATCAAGGTGGATGGCCTGACCTACGACATCATCGAGGAAGCCTTTGAGAAATGCCGCAAGGGCCGCCTGTTCATTCTGGATGAGATCATCAAGCCGGTGATCGCCGAACCCAGAGCTCAGCTGTCCAAGTATGCTCCCAAGATGTTCAGCATGACCATCCCTGTGGACAAGATTAAGGACGTGATCGGCAAGGGCGGCAAGGTCATCCAGGAGATCTGCGCCAACTGCAACTGCAAGATCGATGTGGAAGAGGACGGCCATGTCTTCGTGTCTGCCCAGGACGCCAACGACGCCGAGCGTGCCATCCACACCATCAAGACCATTGTGGAAGACCCCGAGATCGGTGCCATCTACAAGGGCCGAGTGACCCGTCTGATGAACTTCGGTGCCTTTGTGGAGATCGTTCCCGGCAAGGAAGGCCTGGTTCATATCTCCAAGCTGGACACCAAGCGGGTAGAGCGGGTGGAGGACGTGGTCGCGGTGGGCGACGAGCTGATCGTCATGGTCACCGAAATCGACCAGCAGGGCCGCATCAACCTGTCCCGCAAGGACGCTCTGGCTGCCATTGCCGCCAAGAAGGCACAGCAGAACTGAGCAAAACCCCAATAAAAAGCAGTACCCGGAACGCCCAGGGCGTTCCGGGTACTTTTTTGTTACAGATAAGACAGAAGAAAATAGGCGGTATCCCGAATGGCGTCGGAGGCCTTTTTGGTGGGGTACATCTGAAAAACATGCCACATGTCATCCCATTCTTCCAGCAGGCAGGGGACACCGGCTTCCTTCAGTTTTTCCTCCAGGCGGAGAGAATCGGAATGCAGGATCTCGTTGGTGCCGATCTGGATCAGTACCGGCGGGAATCCGGAAAAATCGCCCAGCAGGGGTGTGAGCAAGGGAGAATCCGGCGAAGCTCCGTTGGTGTAGGCATCCCGCACGGCCCGCACATATTCCGGGGTCAGTACCGGGTCGATATCAGCCCGGCTTTCCAGGCTCTCGCCCGACAGGGTCAGATCGGTCCAGGGGGAGAAAAGCAGGAGCGCGCCCGGCAGGGGGCGGCCTTTTTCTTTTAAGTACAGGCTCAGAACCAGTGCCAGATTGCCGCCTGCCGAATCACCTGCCAGGATCACATTCTCCGGGGCAAAATGATTTTCCATCAGGGAATCCCAGGCCAGAAGGGCATCCTCCAGGGCGGCGGGGTAGGGGTGTTCGGGTGCCAGACGATACTCAAAAGAGAGCACATCAAAGCCGGTGGCCCGGCAGAGCTTGGAGGAAAGGACCCGGGCATAGCCCAGGTTGCCGCTGGTATAGCCGCCGCCGTGGCAGTACAGGATCACCCGGCGGCAGGCCGGGCCCTTGGGCAGCCGGGTCCAGGCGGCGGGGATTTCGCCCAGGGTAAAGGACTCCCAGTTCAGCCCGTTCATGGGGGAAAAGAGCTTTCCCAGTATTTCCTGGTTCTTGCGCTGGCGTTCCAATTCCTCGGGATCCATGGAATCGGGGACGCTGACACTGTGCAGGGCTTTCATGGCCAGCACCAGGGGGGCAAGCCGGCGGCTTTCGGCCTCTTTGGCCTGCTGACGGGTGTGACGGTATTTGGGGGACAGGGAAAGATGTTTTTTCTCCATGGGGGCTCCTTTGGGCAATAAACGGGTGAAGGGTATATACTTAATATACCATGCCCGGCAGGGAATAGAAAGGAAAACCTTTTCCGACCGTATCCGGTTGCAGATACCGAGGCAGGAATGGTACAATGAAAAAACAAAAGAGGAGATGAGGCGGATGGCAGAGCCTGGCGGGAGTTGGTACAGGCTGGACAGTGCGGGCCAGCTGTACTCGGCCATACAGAGCGATCGGTATTCGGCGATCTACCGCTTTTCAGCCATGATGACCCAGCCGGTGGACCCGGCTGCCCTGCAAAGGGCAGTGGATCGGATCATGCCCCGGTTCCCCGGTTTTCGGGTGCGGATCCGAAGGGGGCTGTTCTGGTATTATTTCGAGCCGAATCAGGCTCCCGGGCCCTTTGTCCGGGAGGATATCCTCAATCCCTGCCCACCGGTTCGCTTTGGGCAGGATAACGGATGGCTGGTGCGGTTTTACTATTACCGCTGCCGGATCTCCATCGAAGTTTTTCATGCTTTGTCGGATGGCGGGGGCGCCATGGTGTTCTTCCGCAGCCTGCTGGCAGAGTATCTTCGCCAGACCGGCATACCGGTACCCTGCGGTCGGCGGTTTGGAGTGCTGGATCCGGACAAGCCGCCCCGGCCCGGTGAGCTGGAAGATGCGTATTCCCGTTATGCCGGCAAAAAGAAGGGAAGATTCGGCCTGCTGCCCAGAGCTTACCAGAACCTGGGCACACCGGAGCCTTTCTATACCCTCCATGTCACCATGGGTTTTGTGCCGCTGGATCAGCTGCGGGCCAAGGCCAAAAGCTACGGCGCTTCCATTACCGAGTACCTGGCGGCGATCTTCATCCGGGTGCTGCTGGATAAACAGGAACGGGAGCATCCCCGGCGGCTGATGCCGGTAGCCCTGGCCATCCCCATCAATCTGCGGGGCTGGTTCCCCTCCGAAACGCTGCGGAATTTCATCACCACGGTGCGCCCCTGCATCGACCCCACCCTGGGGGAATATACATTCCCGGAAATCGTGGCCCAGGTGCGCTATTTTATGAAGCTGCACATCAATCGCCAGGAGATGCAGGCCGATTTTACCACCAAGGTCCGGTTTGCGGAAAACCGGCTGCTTCAGCTGATCCCGGTAGCACTGAAAAATCCGGTGCTGTCTTGGAATTATCAAATCCTGGGCACCCGGCCCTATACCGCCACCTTTACCAACCCGGGCTCCTTTGATGTACCTGCCGAGATGCGCCCCCATATCAAGCATATGGAGGTGGTTTTAGGGCAGGCCACGGTGCCCCGCACCGACTGTGCGTCCATCAGCTACGGCAATACCATGGAGATCACCTTTGCCGGAACCCAGAAGGAGACCGACACCGAGCGGGAGTTCTTCCGCTTCCTGGTACGGGAGGGAATTCCGGTGAAGATTGAGAGCGATCGGCCCTGAGGCAGAAAGGAGGAAGATCATGTCCTACTGTGTTCATTGCGGGGTGGAGCTGGATGAGCAGGCCAAGCGCTGCCCGCTGTGCGGCACGCCTGTGGTAGACCCATCTGCGCTGGAACCGATGCAGGAAGCGCCCTTTTTTGCCTCCCGCCGGGAAGAGGTGCCGCCGGTATCCAAAACGGAACTGGCCTTGCTGCTCACCGGTATGCTGGCTTCGGTGACCATCTGCTGTTCGGTGGTGAATCTGTTTGTGGGCCGCACGGTTGCCTGGTCCCTTTATGTGACCGGGGCTGCGGCCATGCTCTGGTTCTGGTGTGTGCTGCCCCTTCTGGCCCGGCATATGCCGGTCTGGGCCCGTCTCACCTTGGATGTGGGGGCCATCGGGCTGTATGTGTATCTGATCAGTCTGGCCCTGCAAGGCAGCTGGTTTATGACCCTGGCCCTGCCGATTCTGATTCTGGCCGCCCTGTTGGTACTGGTACTGGGGCTGGCTTTGCAGGGGCGGCGGCGTTCCCTGCTCACGGCAGCATCCCTGGATATCCTGGCCTTTGGGGTATTCATGCTGGGGGTGGAATACTTCTGGGATCGGTATTTCCGGGGCCAGTGGGAACTGGGATGGTCCATGGTGATCTTCCTTGCCTGCGTGGCATTGGTGATCCCGCTGGTGATCATGCGGCTGGTGCCCTCCCTGCGGGAAGAAGCCCGGCGGCGGTTCCACCGCTGAGCCCTTGCCTGCCTGCCCCAGGCGTGGTATGATAAAGGGCGATTGCCGGCGCATGGCAGAAAAAGGCGGAAGGACCGCCGAAAAGCGAGGAGAGAAAGAAAATGGGGAAGATCTCGGCTGCGATTGTCAGCTACGGCGGCTACGAGGAAGTGATGCGGGCGGTGGAATCCCTGCTGAAATATGCGGGGCCCGATTTTACCTTGTGGCTGGTGGATAACGCAAGCCCTGACGGTACTGGCGAAAGGCTGGAAAACTCTGTGCGGGAGCCCCGGGTGCGGGTGATCCGAAATCCCCAGAATTACGGCTTCGGCAAGGGCCATAATACCGTGATCCCTCTGCTGGACAGCGAGTACCATTTTGTTTTGAACCCGGATATCCTGGTCAATGGGCCGGTGCTGGAACAGATGGCCGGCTGGATGGATCAGAACCCGGATGTGGTGATGAGCACCCCCCGGCTCACCTTCCCGGACGGACGGCCCCAGGTGCTGCCCAAGCGGCCCTGTAATCTGCTGGGCTTGCTCTCCCGCCAGTTGCCTTCGGTGGGCTTTTTAAAGCCCTATGGGGACCATTACGCCATGCTGGATGAGGACCTGAGCAAGGTCACGGATATCCAGTTCTGCACCGGAAGCTTCTTCTGCATGCGCACCGGGGTGTTCCGGGAAATGGGCGGTTTTGATGAGGGCTATTTTATGTATGTGGAGGATGCGGATATCACCCGGAAGGCTATGAAATACGGCCGGGTATGCTATCTGCCCCAGTTTACCGCCTGCCATGCCTGGCACCGCAGCCCCAACAAGGATCTTTCCCATTTCTGGATGCAGCTGAAAAGCATGGGCCGGTATTTCCGCAAGTGGGGCTTCCGGCTCAAGTAAAGGCAAAAGAGAGGCCCTACACCGCCCTGCAAAACTTCATAAAAAAAGAACGGCTCCCCGCAAAAGCGACAAAACGCTTGTACTGCGGGGCCGTTTTGTTTATAATAATACTATATATGACCCGGCAGGCGGAAGGCCGGCCGGACGAAGGCCCTGGCACCAGGGCACTCTTATAAAAACAATAAAGGCAGTGATTGTATATGAAAGGCATTATTCTGGCCGGCGGGGCCGGCACCCGTCTGTACCCCCTGACCATGGTTACCTCCAAACAGCTCTTGCCGGTATATGACAAACCCATGATCTATTATCCCCTGTCTACTCTGATGTTGGCAGGGATCCGGGAGATCCTGATCATCTCCACCCCGGAGGATACGCCCCGCTTTGAGAATCTGCTGGGGGACGGCAGCCAGTTTGGCCTGCAGCTGAGCTACAAGGTGCAGCCCTCCCCGGACGGTCTCGCCCAGGCGTTCCTGCTGGGCGAGGAGTTCATCGGGGATGATTGCTGCGCCATGGTGCTGGGCGACAACATCTTTTACGGCAACGGGTTCAGCCATATCCTGAAAGCGGCGGTGGAGAATGCCGAGGAGAGAGGCCGTGCCACCGTGTTCGGCTATTATGTAAGCGACCCGGAGCGGTTCGGCATTGTGGAGTTCGACGAGAACGGCAAGGTGATCAGCGTGGAGGAAAAGCCCGCCCAGCCCAAGAGCAATTATGCCATCACCGGCCTCTATTTCTATGACAAGCGGGTGGTGGAGATGGCCAAGAAAGTTCGCCCCAGCGCCCGGGGAGAGCTGGAGATCACCACTCTCAACGAGCTGTACCTGAAGGAGGGCGACCTGGATGTGCAGCTGCTGGGCCGTGGCTTTGCCTGGCTGGATACCGGCACCATGGACAGCCTGGTGGATGCGGCGGATTTTGTGCGGATGGTGGAAAAGCGCCAGGGCATCAAAATCAGCGCGCCCGAAGAAATTGCCTATAAATATGGCTGGATCAGCAAGGAAAAACTGCTGGAAAGCGCCGATCGCTACGGCAAGAGCCCTTACGGCCAGCATTTGAAACAGGTGGCGGACAATAAGATCCGCTATTAAGGGAAGGAGATTTGCAGGATATGAAGGTGCTGATTACAGGCAGTCATGGCCAGCTGGGGATGGAAATTCAGAAGCAGCTTCGGCTTGGGTACAGTGAGATCGGCCCCATCCCCGAAAAGCTGAAAAATGCCACGGTGCTGGCGGTGGATCTGGATGAGCTGGATATCACCAACCGGACGGCTGTGGTGGATTTTGTGCGCCGCCATCAGCCGGACGCCATCATCAACTGTGCCGCTTTTACCAATGTGGATGGCTGTGAGACCAATACCGATGCGGCTTTTAAGGCCAACGCCATCGGCCCCCGGAACCTGGCTATCGCTGCCGAAAAAGCAGGGGCCAGGCTGGTGCATGTGTCCACCGACTATGTATTCAGCGGCCGGGAGAACGGGGAGATCCCTCAGGATGAGACCTGCCTGCCCGGCCCTATCAGCGCCTATGGCAACACCAAACTCCTGGGCGAAAAATATGTTCAGGAATTCTGCCGCCGGCATTTCATCGTGCGCACAGCCTGGCTGTACAGCTATTATGGCAAGAACTTTGTCAAGACCATGGTAAACGCCGGCCGGAAGGTGGGCGCCTTGGAAGTGGTCAATGACCAGAAGGGCAACCCCACCAATGCGGTGGATCTGGCCCACCATATCCTCAAACTGGTGGTAAGCCATGAGTACGGTATCTACCACTGCACCGGCGAAGGCGTTTGCAGCTGGTATGATTTTGCCTCGGAAATCATCCGCCTGTCTGGGGTGAACGCCACTGTTTCCCCCTGCACCAGCGCACAGTACAAGGCAAAACACCCGGAAAGCGCCGACCGTCCTGCCTGGAGCGCGCTGGAAAACCGGATGCTGCGCTGCACGGTGGGGGATGAGATGCGTCCCTGGCAGCAGGCACTGGCCTGCTTCTTTGAGCACTGGGACGGCGAAAACGGAATGAAATAAGAGAGGAACACAAACGTCATGAAAAAGTACCTGATCACAGGCTGCGCGGGCTTCATCGGCTCCAACTTCGTCTATTATATGCTGAAAAAGTATCCGGAGATCCTGCTGGTGAACCTGGATAAGCTAACCTATGCAGGCAACCTGGAAAACCTGAAGGACTGTGAGGGGGATCCCCGCCATGTCTTTGTCCAGGGGGATATCTGCGACAAGGCTCTGGTGAGCAGCCTGTTTGAGAAATACGATTTTGACTATGTGATCAACTTCGCCGCCGAGAGCCATGTGGATCGGAGCATCTCCAACCCGGAGATCTTCGTGGAAAGCAATGTGCTGGGCACCGTGAACCTGCTGCAGTGCGCCAAGAATGCCTGGTACGATGCTGCCTCCAAGACCTGGAAGGAGGGCAAAAAGTACCTGCAGGTATCCACCGATGAGGTATACGGCGCCCTGGGCCCCGAGGGGTATTTTATGGAGACCACTCCTCTGTGCCCCCACAGCCCCTATTCCAGCAGCAAGGCCAGTGCGGATATGTTTGTAAAGGCCTTCCATGACACCTATGGCATGCCCATCAACATCACCCGCTGCTCCAACAACTACGGGCCCTATCAGTTCCCGGAAAAGCTCATCCCCCTGATGATCAACAATGTGAAGAACCACAAGAATCTGCCGGTGTACGGCGACGGGATGCAGGTGCGGGACTGGCTGTATGTGGAGGACCACTGCAAGGCCATCGATATGGTGGCCAACGGGGGCCGGGACGGCGAGGTATACAATGTGGGCGGCCACAACGAGCGGCCCAACATCTTCATTGTAAAGACCATCATCGCCCAGCTGCATGACCGGCTGAAGGATGAGGGAATCAGCGAGGCGCTGATCACCCATGTGGAGGATCGCCTGGGCCATGACCGGCGGTATGGCATTGATCCCACCAAGATCAAGGAGGAGCTGGGCTGGTACCCGGAGACTCCCTTTGAGAAGGGGATCGTGCTTACCATCGACTGGTATCTGGAGCATGAGGAATGGATGGCCCACGTGACCAGCGGGGATTATCAGAAATATTACGCCGAAATGTACCGGAACAAGTAATTTTCCAGATTCGGTTCAGGCAGGGGCGAGGTTCGTCCCTGCCTTTTATTGAGAAAGGGGATTGCTGTCTTGGAAAAACTGGCAAGAAAGCACGGCGGTCAGATCCTGTTTTATGGGGCAGCCATTCTGCTTTTGGCGCTAGAAGTAAGTAGCCAGAGCTACTGGACGGATGAGGCCATTCGGCTGTATTCCCTGGCCTTTGAGGGCCTGGCGGAAACCGTGCAGTACGGCCTGGAAGATAAGCAGCTGCTGTTTGTGCTGACGGCCTGGGTCTGGCGGCATCTGTTCGGGGCAGGAGAATGGGCCATGCGGGCCCTGAATATCCCCTTTGCGCTGGTGATGCTGTGGTATCTGCGGCGGATCCTGGTCCGGGCAAGGCGGCCGGCAGGGTATGCTTTTTTGCTGCTTCTGCAGCCCGTTTTTGCCTATTACATGAATGAGGCCAGCCCCTACCTGATGCTGGGGGCTTTCGGCGCGGCCTTCTTTTATTATTCCATCTATGCGCCTGAACCGGATGGCCTGCCCAACCTGTTCCGCCTGAATCTGGCCTTCCTGCTGGGGGTCGCCACCCATTTTATCTTTGTGTTCATCTACCCGGTCTATCTGGTCGCCCTTTGGTGGCGGCTGAGAAAAAAACGGGCGGGCAGGAAAGAACTTTTGCATGGCGGCGGCATGCTGCTCTGTTTTTCTCCCGCCTATCTGGCCCTGACCATCCTGGTGCTGCAGAACCTTTCCAGCGGGTCGGAGCGGGGATGGGAGATGCCGGGCCTGAAAAATCTGGCGGCCATTGTATATCTGTTCCTGGGCCTGGGCGGGCTTTGCCTCTCCCGCAATGAACTTAGGGCCATGGACTGGGCAGCCCTGGATGGCTTTGCCATTGCTCAATCCGCTCTGCTGCTGGGGGCCATGGCACTGATTGCCCTGGTTTTGTGGCGCAAGAAACGATTGTTAAAGATATTCCGGAAATACCGCCTGATCCTGATTGGTTCCGGGGCATACTTTGTCTGCTTCTGGGTCATGTCCATGGCTTGGAAATTCCAGATCTGGGAAAGACATCTGTTTCCCCTGGTCATCCCCTTTGTTTTGCTGGAAGCCGAGACCCTTTGCGCCTTGCGGCTGGAAAAAGGGGGGAAAGCCCTGCAGGTGCTGGCCATACTTCTGGTATTCATGCAGGCCTTTTCCTGCTTTAATCTGCGGTTTGTCCCCAGCTATGGCAAGGATGATTACAAAGGGGTGGCCCGGCTGCTGCATCAGGCGGAAGAGGAGGGGGATTTTACCCTTTTCACCAGCGGGTACCATCTGGCCTATCGGTTTTACGGAATTTCGCCCCAGGACAGCAGCGGCATACAGCCCCAGCCGGGGGATCTCTGTTCCACGGTCATCAACGGTTGGTCGGTGGAAGAGTTGGAGCAGGCGCTGGATGCGGTTGACGGGCCGGCCATTGTGGTTTTGAACGAAAAAGAGCTGCCCCGGGATACCTACCTCTGGGATGGGCCGGAAGATTGCCAGGTGCTGGACGTATACAATTCTTTCCGCATTCTGTGGATCGGACAGCCGGGAATTCCGCTGCCCTGGTAAAATAAAATAAAAAGGGCGCGCCTTGGAAAAAGGCGCGCCCTTTTGGCTTGCAATCTTTTCAGCGGAGCCACACCCCCTGGGCTTCCAGCATCTGCTGCAGGGTGGGAATATGGACATCGGCGGTGGTCGTGTGGGACTGCACCGATAGAGCAGCCGCAGTGCCGGCAGCCTGACCGGTGGCCATACAGCAGGACATGTTCCGGAAAGAGGTGTGGGCGATAGGTTCGCCGGAAATGCAGCGGCCAGCTACCAGCAGGTTGTCCACATTCTTGGGCACCAGAGCACGGTAGGGAATCTGATAATACCGGCCGGTGGTGGGGAGTACCAGATAGCCGCGGACGTCAATGAATTCCGGGAAAATGGCAATGGAATCCTTAAAGCGGGCCTGGTTGAAAACATCCTCCTTGGTGAGGGTGTACCGGCCGTCCAGCAGATGGGATTCCCGCGTGCCCAACGCCATGCCAAAATTCCGGAGCCGGGCATTTTGGAGGCCCGGCACCTGTTCCCGCAGGATGCGAAGGGCTTCGATGCAATAGCGCCGGCCATTCAGGTGGGCTTTGGTAGTATCCCGTACATCGGTGCAGTCGATATTCCGCATGAACACCAGATTCAGCTGGGTCACTTCGCCTTCCGGTGTGATGGTGCTCCAGGTGCCGCCGATGCTGGTGGAAGGGTCATCTATGACCAGGTCACCACGCTTGCGGGCTTTCCACAAAGGGCTTTTCCAGATAGGGAGAAAACAAATTTTCTTCCTTTCCCGTGCTTTGCTGGGCCCAGCACTCGCCGCCCCAATCCCGATAGGTGGGGTTCAGATCGTTTTGGACATAGCGGGTGAACTGCTCGGTGTCCACTCCCCGGCAGCTGAAGAGTTCAGTAACAGACATCAGGTCCTGGCGGGACGCTTTTTTGTACAGGGCTCCGGCCAGATGCATAATGTCTCCGTCGCCGGTGCAGTCGATCACCCGGTCGGCCAGGATGGCCGTTCGGCCGGATTTGCTCTCGGTGATAAAGCCCCGGATCAGTCCGTCCTCCACAATGGCGGCTACAGCGTAGATATCCAGCAAAAGGCGGACGCCGGCCTGCTGCAGCATCTGGTCGCACACATATTTGAACATCTCGGGGTCCAGGGCCTGGCTGTCCGACTGGCATTCCTTGACAGAGGCCCCCATACGGAGCGCGGTATCCTCCATTTCCCGGAGAATGCCGCCGGCCTCGTTCACCTTGCCTTCATGGCGGTACCAGGCCACAGCTTCTATGCCCACTTGGGTGATCACTCCGCCAAAGTATCCGTACCACTCCAGAAGCAGGGTATCCGCCCCGGAACGGGCAGAGGCAAGGGCCGCGGCAATACCGGACGGCCCGCCGCCTACCACCAACACCTGTGCTTTTTCCAGCACAGGTATGCTGCGGGGGTTTTCCATAATTGAATCCATAACAATGACCTCCGTTTGCAGAAAGGTGGGTTACTTGGGGTCCCGATACGCTTCCCGGTTGCTCAAACGCTTTTTAAAGATGCAGAAAACCAGAAGAATACCCAGGTATCCGGTAATGGTACACAGCACATTTACCAGCACGGCAAAGGGGAAACGGCTGAGAAAGAAGGCGATCAGGGTGAGCACGATAGCTCCGACCCTGAATCGGTTGCTTTTTTCATCAACAAACAGTCGGTTGCGGCTCAGCCAGAGCAGGGGAACAGCGGTGGTGTATACGCCGCTGATCAGGATGATGGAGAAGATGGCGCCGATAAAGGGAAGGATCCGGTTGGCAATTACCAGCGCGGGCACATTCTTGTCGTACAGATCCCCGATGTTGGCCAGCAGACCGAAAGCGAATACGGCCACGGCAAAGGAGAAGGTGAGCGCACCCATAACGCCGCCCAGTCGTGCTTCCTTTTTGCTGGATGCCGTGGCCCCCAGCTGCGCCAGGAACGGTACAATCATCACGCAGCCCATGGAGGGAAAGATCAGACCGGAGACCAGCCAGTTGGAAGCTGCTTTTGTGACCGTGACGCCGGAAAGAATCTCATCGGCCTCGAAGATGCCGGTGGGATTCATGACAATGCTGCCGATTCCCACCAGAAGGGAGAACAGGATGATAAGAGGGCCGATTTTGGATACCACATTCACCAGCCCGTTGAGCCCCAGCAAAACGGTGAAGAGGGAGAGCAGAGCCATCCCAATACGGCCCCACAGGGGCGAAAGGCCGTAGTATTCATTCAGAATGGCGCCGGTGCCGGAGAGTTCAACGATAAAAAGGCAGAACAGAAAAATAGAGGTGAAGATTTCAAAAAAAGAGCCCAGACGTTTGCCGCAGTAAAAATAGAAAATGCGGTTGGGGGAATCCAGCTGCAGTGCATATCCATCCGACATGATGGTGGAGCAGATGTCCCAGTCGGTGGGTGCCATGCGGCTGTACGATATTGCGGAGCAATGTGGGATGAACCCAACCACAACCCTGCGATTCTTTACCACTACCAGCCGGGAAAAGCTGCAGAAGGAATTGCTGCTGGCCCAGATCAAGGGCTATGCGTGTGCCGAAGAGGAACGGGTGTATGGGATGTGTTGCGTGGCGGTGCCGATTCGGGATTATACCAACAAAATTATAGCGGCGCTGAATGTGGGCGGGCCGCTGACCGTGATGACCCGGGAACATGTACAGGAACATATGGATCTGCTGCGGGAGAGCGCGGATAAGATCTCGCTGTGCATGGGCTATGATAAAACCCAGCAAAAGGACGGGATTTATCAGCGATAATACCGAGCAAACAAAAAAGCGCGCGTTTTCCCGCCGGGAAAACGCGCGCTCTATGAAAAAGCTTATTCGCCGAAGACCTTGATGTAATCTTCCTGGAACTTCTTGATGCCGGCATCGGTCAGAGGATGATGGGTCATCTGCTCGATCACCTTGTAGGGCACGGTGGCGATATCGGCACCGGCCAGGGCGCACTCGGTCACATGCAGAGGATTGCGGACGCTGGCGCAGATGATCTGGGTCTTGATGTCGGGGTAGTTGGAGAACATCTCGGCGATGGAGCGGATCAGATCGGTGCCGAACTCGCTGATATCATCCAGGCGGCCCAGGAAGGGGCTCACATAGGTGGCGCCGGCACGGGCAGCCAGCAGAGCCTGGTTGGCGGTGAAGATCAGGGTGACATTGGTGGGGATACCCTCGCTGCTCAGAACCTTCACAGCCTTCAGGCCTTCCACGGTCATGGGGATCTTGACGACCATATGCTCGGGATCCAGCGCGTAGATGGCACGGCCCTCGGCAATCATGCCCTCGGCGTCCATGGTGGTGGCTTTTACCTCACCGCTGATGGGGCCGTCCACAATGGTGGTAATCTCCTTCAGGGTCTCGGCGTAATCCCGGCCCTCCTTGGCGATCAGGCTGGGGTTGGTGGTGACGCCGCAGATGACGCCCATATCGTTGGCCTTGCGGATCTCTTCCACATTGGCGGTATCAATAAAGAACTTCATTGGTATCCTCTCCTTTTCTTGTTCGTGCGGCCCGGCGTCTGATACGAGCAACTCAGCTGCCGGCCCGGATCGTTTTTATTATAACATGCACAGAGGGATTTGCAACGGGCAAAGGGGAGGAGCAAAAGAGAATTTTGGCAGAGAGCCGACAGAATGGAAAAAGCAGCGCGCCAAAGCCTGCCGGCACCCGGCAGGAAAATTTCCCGGGCGGTTTTACCCGCATACAGGAAAATCAAGCTGGAAAAAATGTGTACAGAAGAGAACAAAACGGAAACATTTTTGAATGAGCATGGCAAAGGTTTACAATCAGGAAACCGCTATATAAAATAAAGTTTTTAAGGGATAAAAAACCGTAAAACTGAATTTTATTTTGAACATTTTGTAAAAGTTGAATAAAATAGAAAGTTGTCTTCTTGATTCTTGTGTGGAAAAGTGGCATAATAATATCCATAGCAGGCCGGTAGGCCGTCAAAAATATGGGGGTGACAGGATGCAGGAAACCATCGACGCGGTACGCCGGGCCGAACAGGCGGCCGAAGAATTGGAAAAACAGACCAAGCAGGACTGCGCCGCAATTCTGGAAGAAGCCCGTGCCAAGGCCGGGCAGGTGCGCCAGGATCGACTGAATCAGGTATCCGCTGAGGTTGCGGCGCAGAAAGAGCAGGCCGAGCAGACCGTCCGTCAGATCCAGGACGAGGCGCGGCAGGCTGCGCAGGAACAGGTGCGGGAACTGGAGAAAAAAGCCTCGGAAAAGCAGGGCGAAGCAGTGAAGAGACTTTTGAAGACACTGCTGTGATCCCTGCGGCTTTTTTATATTAAAAATTCCTAAAAACTAAAATAAACAAACGGGGCAGACTTTTGACAAAGCAGTCAAAAGTCTGCTCTGCCAAAAGCCGAAAGAGAAAGGAGGTTTCTTTCTTTGGCTCGATTGCAAATGCAGAAGATCGGGATCTGTGCCCTGAAAAAGGACCGGCAGGCCCTGATTGAAGAACTGCAGCGGAAAGGGGCGGTCCAGCTGGTGGACCAGGAGCCGCCCGAAGAGGGTGCCTTCGGCAAAACCAACACCATGGAGCAGCGCTCAGGTTATGAGCGCACCATCCAGGCCTGCAAGCAGGCGCTGGAAGTGCTGGATAAATATGCGCCGGTCAAAGAATCTCCCCTTGCCGCGTTGGAGGGAAGACGAATGCTTTCCCCAGAAGAGTGGAAAAAGCGCACCCGGGAAAGGGAGGAACTGGAAGGCGTTGCCCGGCAGATCAATGCCCTGGCCAAGCAGGCAGCCGAAAATCACACCCAGGCTGGCCGGCTGCAGGCTCAGGTACAGGGGTTGGAACCCTGGATGGGGCTGGACCTGCCTTTGGATTTCAAAGGCACGAAAAAGACGGCGGCCTTTATCGGGGTGTTTGCCGGCGAGCGGGACGAGGGCGCGCTGAAAGAAGCTCTTGCCCAGAGCGCGCCGGAATTGGAAGCGCTGGATCTCTGGATCATCAGCCGCACCAAAGAGCAGACCTGTGTGTTTGTGCTCTGCCTGAAAAAGGACGCACAGAAGGCCGAGGATGCCCTGAGGGCCAACGGATTTTCTCTGCCGGGGCTGCCGGGGGATAAGGTGCCTGCCCAAGAGAAGGAAGAGCTGCTGGAAAAAATCCGTCAGTGCCAGGAAAAGGCCGGGCAGAATGAGGAAGAGCTTCGGCAGCTGGGCAGCCGGCGGGAAGACCTGATGCTGCTGATGGATGACAGCGCCCTGCGGGCCGAGCAGCAAAAGGCCACCGACCTTACCATGGCCTCCCGACATGTGTTCTGGCTCAGCGGTTACCTGCCCGCCAAGCGGGCAAAGGAGATTCAGAGCCTGCTGGAACAGAAATACGGTGCAGTGGTACAGTTTGAGGAGCCCGCTCCCCAGGAGAATGTTCCTGTGGCGGTGGAAAACGGCCCCTTCGCTGCCCCGGTGGAGGGCGTGCTCAACAGCTTCAGCCTGCCGGGCAAGGGGGAGATTGATCCCACCTTCATGATGAGCCTGTTCTATTACTTCTTCTTTGGCATGATGCTCTCGGATGCCGGCTACGGCCTGGTGATGGTGCTGGCCTGCGGGTTCTGCCTGGTGAAATATAAGAATATGGAGCCCAGCTGGAAAAAGACATTGAAGATGTTTTTGTACAGCGGCATTTCCGCCGCCTTCTGGGGCGCCATGTACGGCAGCTGGTTTGGCGATGCGCCCAAGGTCATCGCATCCACCTTCTTTGGCTCGGACTTCGCCATCCGGCCCCTCTGGATGGATCCTTTGGCCGAGCCCATGACCCTTCTGATGATCTGCATGCTTTTCGGCATCATCCATCTGTTTGCGGGCCTGGGCTGCAAGGTGTACCAGAGCCTGCGCCAGAAGGATTATCTCAGCGTGGTATCCGACGCATTGGTCTGGTACCTGTTGGTGGGAGGCCTGATCCTGTTCGGCCTTTCCAGCCAGACCTTTGTGGATATGCTGCAGCTTGACTTTTTGCTGCCCGCTGCGGTGGGCGCCGTGGGTAAGTGGATGGCCATCCTGGGAGCCCTGGGCGTGGTGATCTGCGGCGGCCTGGGCTACAAAAACCCGCTGCTGCGGCTGGTAAACGGGCTGTATGCCCTGTACGGTTCCACCAGCTGGCTGGGCGATATCCTTTCCTACAGCCGTCTGTTGGGCCTGGGCCTTGCCACCGGCGTGATCGCCCAGGTGGTCAACATGATGGGCTCCATGATGGGCGGCGGCGTGCTGGGAGCCATCGTATTTATTCTGGTGTTCCTGTTGGGGCACACCATGAATATCGCCATCAACCTGCTGGGCGCCTATGTGCACACCAACCGGTTGGAGTATGTGGAATTCTTCGGCAAGTTCTTTGAGGGCGGGGGCGAACCCTTTGTTCCCCTCGATGTTCACACCAAATATTATAAAATTTCGGAGGTAAAGTAACATGTCTATCGGTTTGGCTTTGGCGGTAGCGGGCGCGGCGATTGCCGTGTTCGGCGGCGGTTCCGGTTCGGCTATGGGCGTTGGCATCGCAGGTCAGGCGGCCGCCGGCGTTGTGGCAGAAGATCCCAACAAGTTCGGCAAGGTGCTGATCCTTCAGCTTCTGCCTGGTACCCAGGGCATTTACGGTCTGATCGTGGCCTTCCTGGTTCTTTCCAATATCGGCATCCTGGGCGGGAGCGCCGACGTGAATATGAGCATTGCCAAGGGCGCGCTGTACCTGGCGGCCTGCCTGCCCATCGGCGTGGCCGGCTGGACCAGCGGCAAAGCCCAGGGCGAGGCGTCTGCTGCCTCCATCGGCCTGGTGGCCCAGCGGCCGGATATGTCCGGTAAAGCGCTGATCTTCCCCGCCATGGTGGAAACCTACGCTCTGCTGTCCCTGCTGATCTCCCTGCTGGCTGTGTTCGGCGTGAACAGTCTGGCCATTTGAGCCTGACCGGCCGATACATGACAGAGAGAGGAGCGTTATGGCCATGACAGGCTTAGAAAAGATACTGGCCGAGATCTCCGGCGAGGCCCAGGCGGCCCGGCAGGCTGCCTTGGACGAGGCCCGGCAGCAAGCCGAGGCCATCCTGCAGGAGTCGGCCCGCCGCACCGAGGCGGAGTGCGAAAAGCTTCGTGCCCAGGGCAAAAAGAGCTGTGAGGATATGATCAGCCAGGCCCGGGCAGGCGCGGAGCTGCAGCGGCGGAGAGTGCTGTTGGAGACCCGCCAGCGGCTGATCGGGGAGACCCTGCGGGCGGCAGGGAACGCCATTCTGGATATGCCGCCGCAGGAGTATTTCCAGGCCCTGATCCGCATTGCTCCCCTGTACGCCCATACGGGCGAAGGGGTGGCCCATCTTTCCCGGCGGGACCTGGATCGACTGCCGCCGGATTTTGAGAGACAGCTGAACCAGGCGCTGCCCGAGGGCTGCCGCCTGACCATTTCCACCGAGCCCCGTTCCATGTATGGCGGTATGGTGCTGGTATACGGCGGCGTAGAGGAGAACTGTTCGCTGCGGGCTTTGTTCGGCTCACGCAGCGAGAACCTTTTGGATCTGGCCGATGAGGTCATGTTCGGGCCAAGAACCTGAAAAAACTGTAAAGGAGGATGAAGCCATGTCACAGCCGCGATATGCCTTTGCGGTGGCGCGGATCCGTGCAAAACAGGCTTCCCTGATGAACGCCTCGGCCTTTGAGCGGCTGCTGGCCTGCAAAAACGCAGAGGAAGCCATCCGCCTTCTGCAGGAACAGGGCTTCGGCACCGAAGATGCCCGGGACGCGGAAGAACTGCTGCGGGCAGAGGAGGAGAAAACCTGGGCTCTGATGGCCTCGCTGGTGCAGAGCCCGGCGGAACTGGAAATGCTCCGTTATCCGGGGGATTTTCATAACCTGAAGGCGGCCGTGAAGGCCACTGCCCTGCCGGGGCGCATGCCTGCATCCTATGTACACAGCGGCAATTTGCCCCCGGAAAAGATCCGGGAGGCGGTGAGCGCCCAGAACTTTTTCGCTCTGCCGGCCTATATGCGCACCTGCGCCAAGGAGGCATGGGATGTACTCACCGAGACCCAGGATGGCCAGCTCTGCGATATGATTGTGGACCGGGGCTGCCTGGAAGCCATCTCCGCAAAGGGAAGGCAGGAGGAAAACCCGGCCATGGCCCTGTATGCGGATGTGACGGTGGCCTGCGCCGATATCAAGACGGCGCTCCGCTGCGCCAAAACCCGCAAACCGCCGTCCTTTGTCCGCCGGGCGCTGGCCGGATGCGCCAGCCTTTCGGCGGCGGACCTGGCACGGGCAGCCGGGGAAGGTGTGGATTCGGTCTGCGCTTATCTAAGCGGCACCCGCTATGCCGGGGCGGCCGAGCAGGCCAAAAAATCGGCGTCGTCCTTTGAAAGATGGTGCGATGACTACCTGGCGCAGCAGCTGCGCAGCCAGCAGTACACCCCCTTCACCCTGGGGCCGCTGGTGGCCTATCTCACCGTCAAGCAGAACGAAATCAAATCCGTCCGGTTGATTTTGGCGGCCAAGCGCAACGGCCTGCCGGAAGAGGCGGTAAGGGAAAGGCTGAGGAAGACCTATGGATAAAATTGCAGTGCTGGGCGACCGGGACAGCATTTACGGCTTTGCCGCCGTCGGCCTGGAAACCTGCCCGGTACAAGGCCCGGAAGAGGCGGCGCGGATGCTGCATTCTCTGGCCGAACAGGGGTATGCGGTGATCTATGTTACCGAAAGCTGCTATGCCCAGCTGGGCCATGAGCTGGAAAAATACAAGGGCGTGCTCAAGCCGGCCGTGCTGCCCATTCCGGGTGTGTACGGCAACACCGGCCTTGGGATTGCCCGGGTCAAGGGCTTTGTGGAAAAAGCCGTGGGCAGCGATATCATTTTCGGCGGCTGAGCCGCCTGTCCGAACAACAAGTGTCCGCCTTTTGCGGGCCGACATGAAAACAGGTGAAAAGAATGAGTAAAGGTACCATTAAAAAAGTGGCCGGCCCGCTGGTGATTGCCGAGGGGATGCGGGACGCCAACATGTTCGACGTGGTGCGGGTCAGCGAGGAAAAGCTGATCGGCGAAGTGATCGAAATGCACGGCGACCAGGCCTCCATTCAGGTATATGAGGAGACCAGCGGCCTGGGCCCCGGCGCGCCTGTGGAATCCACCGGCGCCCCCTTGAGCGTGGAGCTGGGCCCCGGCCTGATCGAGAGCATTTACGACGGCATCCAGCGCCCCCTGGTCAAGATCATGGAAAAGGTGGGCAACAGCCTGGTTCGGGGCGTGGAGGTCCCCAGCCTGGACCGGGAAAAACTCTGGCACTTTACCCCGGTGGCAAAGCCCGGAGACCTGCTGCAGGCAGGCGATGTGCTGGGCGCCGTTCAGGAAACCCCCATTGTGCTGCATAAGATCCTGGTCCCCCTGGGCAAGGAGGGCACCCTCCAGTCCATTCAGGAGGGGGATTTCACCATCGAGCAGCCGGTGGCCGTCCTGAAGGACGCCAACGGCAAAGAGTTTGAGCTGACCATGATGCAGAAGTGGCCGGTGCGCCGGGGCCGTCCCTATAAGCAGAAGCTCTCTCCCGATATGCCCCTGATCACCGGTCAGCGGGTGGTGGACGCCATGTTCCCCATCGCCAAGGGCGGTGTGGCCGCCGTGCCCGGCCCCTTCGGCAGCGGCAAGACGGTGATCCAGCATCAGCTGGCAAAATGGGCCGAGGCGGACATCGTGGTCTATATCGGCTGCGGCGAGCGCGGCAACGAGATGACCGACGTGCTGAACGAGTTCCCCGAGCTGAAGGACCCCAAAACCGGCAACAGCCTGATGGAACGCACCGTGCTGATCGCCAACACCTCCGACATGCCGGTGGCGGCCCGTGAGGCCTCCATCTATACCGGCATTACCATCGCCGAGTATTTCCGGGATATGGGCTACAGCGTGGCCCTGATGGCCGACTCCACCTCCCGCTGGGCCGAGGCCCTTCGGGAAATGAGCGGCCGCCTGGAGGAAATGCCCGGCGAGGAAGGCTACCCTGCCTATCTGGGCAGCCGTCTGGCTCAGTTCTACGAGCGGGCCGGCCGGGTGCACACCCTGTGCAGCGGCGAGCGGGAAGGCTCTTTGAGCGTGATCGGTGCGGTTTCGCCTCCGGGCGGTGATATTTCCGAGCCGGTGAGCCAGGCCACCCTGCGTATCGTCAAGGTGTTCTGGAGCCTGGATTCCGCCCTGGCCTACAAGCGGCATTTCCCCGCCATCAACTGGCTTACCAGCTATTCCTTGTACCTGGACACCATGGCCGCCTGGTTCAACCGGGAGCAGCCCGGCTGGACCGAACTGCGGGGCAAGATGATGCGGCTTCTGCAGGAAGAGTCCGAGCTGGATGAGATTGTCAAGCTGGTGGGTATGGACGCCCTGGGCTCATCCGATCGGCTCAAGATGGAGGCCGCCCGCAGCATCCGCGAGGACTTTTTGCATCAGAACTCCTTCCACGAGGTGGACACCTATACCCCGCTGGATAAACAGCGCCGGATGATGCAGCTGGTGGTGGGGTATTATGAGAAGTGCAGCGATGCCCTGGGCAAGGGCGCTCCGGTGGAGCCGCTGCTGAGCCTGCCTGTGCGGGAGGCCATTGGCCGGTATAAGTACACCGTGCCCGAGCAGGTGGAAAGTGAGTATGAGAAGATTCAGGCAGAACTGGATGAGGAAATCGCCGGGGTCCTGAACAAGAAGGAGGAGTACTGATGCCCAGAGAATACAGGACGATTCAGGAGGTAGCAGGCCCTCTGATGATGGTACACGGCGTGGAAAACGTGGTGTACAATGAATTGGGCGAGATCGAGCTGGCCAACGGCGAAAAGCGCCGCTGCAAGGTGCTGGAGATCGACGGCACCACGGCTCTGGTGCAGCTGTTTGAGGCTTCCACCGGCATCAGCCTGGAGAGCAGCAAAGTGCGCTTTTTGGGCCGCACCATGTCCATGGGCGTCAGCGAGGACATGATGAGCCGGGTGTTTGATGGTATGGGCCAGCCCATCGACGGCGGCCCCGCCATCCTGCCCGAAAAGCGGATGGATATCAACGGACTGCCCATGAACCCGGCGGCCCGGCAGTATCCCCAGGAATTCATCCAGACCGGCGTTTCGGCCATCGACGGCCTGAACACCCTGGTCCGAGGCCAGAAGCTGCCCATCTTTTCCGCTTCCGGTCTGCCCCATGCCCAACTGGCGGCCCAGATCGCCCGTCAGGCCAAGGTGCGTGGCACCGACGAGCCCTTTGCCGTGGTGTTTGCCGCCATGGGCATCACCTTTGAGGAGGCCAACTACTTCATCAACTCCTTCAAGGAGACCGGCGCTATCGACCGCACGGTGCTCTTCATCAACTTGGCCAACGACCCTGCGGTGGAACGGATCGCGACCCCCCGCATGGCCCTGACCGCTGCCGAGTACCTGGCCTTTGAGAAGAATATGCATGTGCTGGTCATCCTCACCGATATCACCAACTATGCGGACGCCCTGCGTGAGATCAGTGCCGCCCGCAAGGAGGTGCCCGGCCGGCGCGGTTATCCCGGTTATATGTACACCGACCTGGCCAGCCTGTACGAGCGGGCCGGCCGCCAGCAGGGCAAGACCGGTTCCATCACCATGATCCCCATCCTTACCATGCCCGAGGACGACAAGACTCACCCCATCCCCGACCTGACCGGCTATATCACCGAGGGGCAGATCATCCTGAGCCGTGAGCTCTACCGCAAGGGCCTCATGCCGCCCATCGATGTGCTGCCCTCCCTGAGCCGTCTGAAGGATAAGGGCATCGGCGAGGGCAAGACCCGGGCGGACCATGCGGATACCATGAACCAGCTTTTTGCCGCCTATGCCCGCGGCAAGGACGCCAAGGAGCTCATGACCATTCTGGGCGAGGCTGCCCTTACCGATGTGGATAAGCTGTACGCCAAGTTTGCCGATGAGTTTGAAAACCGGTATGTATCCCAGGGCTATGAGACCGACCGGGATATCGAAGAGACCCTCAGCATCGGCTGGGAGCTGCTGCGGATCCTGCCCAGAAGCGAATTGAAGCGTATCAAGGATAAATTCCTGGACGAATACTATGACAAACAGTGAGGAGGGATGACTGGTGGCCAGCACACAGATAAATCCCACCCGAATGGAATTGACCCGCCTCAAGCGTAAGCTGACCACCGCTCTGCGGGGCCACAAGCTGCTGAAGGATAAGCGGGATGAGCTGATGCGCCAGTTTTTGGAGCTGGTGCGGGAAAACAAAGCCCTGCGGGAAAAAGTGGAGGAAGGGCTGGCTGCGGCCAACCGCAACTTCGTGATGGCCCGGGCTTCCATGCCGGATGAATCGGTGGATGTTGCCCTGATGGCCCCCAAGCAGGAGGTGTATCTGGAAACCGAGACCCGGAACGTCATGAGCGTGGATATCCCGGTTTATCAGTACAAGACCCGCACCTCTGACCCGGCCGACATCTATTCCTATGGCTTTGCTTTTACCAGCGCCGATCTGGATGACGCGGTGAAAAGCCTGGCCGATCTTCTGCCCGACCTTCTGCGCCTGGCGCAGGTGGAAAAAAGCTGCGAGTTAATGGCGGATGAGATCGAAAAGACCCGCCGTCGGGTGAATGCGCTGGAACATGTGATGATCCCCGATACCCGGGAAAAGATCCGGTACATCACCATGAAGCTGGACGAAAACGAGCGCAGCACCCAGATCCGCCTGATGAAGGTAAAGGATATGATGCTGGAAGAGGCCCATCACTACAGCCAGCGGGAGCAGGGCTGAGGTCGACTTGCCGCAAGGGGGCGCAGTAGATGCGCCTGGGCCGATATAACAAACGGGAAGAGCCATCCCAAGGGCAGAGCAATCTGCTGTCAAAACAAGCAAAAAACCGGTGCCTGGATTCTTCCGGGCGCCGGTTTTTGTTTGCGGGAAAGGGAAAAATGCTTTTTTAGGCTGGCTGTCCACCCGGTCGAGGAGCGGGGGCGGAGGGACGTTTTGGGGGCAGGATAGACTTGCCGGCGCCAGTCTGGTACAATACAGACAGAATCAAAACCGCCGGGGTGAGCCGGGCAGGGAGGGCATATGATCAAGAAACAAAAACAGTGGCCCGTCAGGGCGTTTATCCTGATTGTAGGCCTGGTCTGCCTGGTCGCCTTGGAGAGATTCTTTGGCCTAAAGGGAGATACCCTTGCCGACAGAGAAAAGATCCTGAACGAATCCCTTCCGGCAGGTGGGGGCTGGACCATTTTCCGGGAAAAAGAGCTGGATGGTTTTTTGATCAGCGCCGCTTCCGGTCAGGACGGAAAAGCCTGCCTGGCGATTTTTGAGCCCGCCGGGAAAGGGGGACATACCCTTTCTGCATCTGTCAGCCAGGATCAGGGTGAGATTCTCGTGACAGGGCTCTAAACCGGGGAAAGCTGGTACGACTTGGTCTGGTTTCAGGGGGGCTGATACGGAATACGCCGAGATTCGGTATACTATAGCAGGGGAAGAACAGGCTCCAGTGCGGTATGATACTTCGGATATGGAGATCCTTTGCATAGAAAATCCGGAAAAAGAATATACCCTGCAGGCCGTGTATTTTGACGCGGACGGCAATGCATACGAATCATAAGGCCTGGAAAAAACAAAGGGCAGCCGTATGGAAAAACCATACGGCTGCCCTTTTGAGTTGTCACTATGCGGGGAATTCCGAGCAGGAAAAGCTAAGGCAATAGATAGATCTTTGCCGCCGGACACGGCAAAAAGATGATTGCGGGCATTTCAAAATCCATAGTTTTACAAACAGAGAGAGCTTCATTTTCGTGCGGTTTATCGCCTTGTCAAGCGGGAAGAAATCCGTATAATGGGAAACCGGTGTAAAACTACAAAGAGAAAGCAGATGGATGGGAAATGACAAAGAATATGACCAGCGGCAGCCCCATGAAGCATATCCTGAGCTTCAGCGGCCCGCTTTTTCTGGGAATGCTTTTTCAGCAATTCTATAACCTGGTGGATAGTGTGATCGTGGGTCAGCTGTTGGGGCCGGATGCGCTGGCGGCGGTGGGTTCCACCGGTTCGCTGAACTTTCTGGTGCTGGGCTTTTGTATGGGGGTATGCAATGGTTTTGCCATCCCGGTGGCCCAATGCTTCGGCGCCCGGGATGAAGAGGGGCTGCGCCGGTATACCGCCAATTCTTTCTGGCTGACCATAGGGTTTTCCGTTCTTATGGCGGTAATTACGGCCCTGGCCTGCCGACGGCTGCTGATCTGGACCAATACGCCGGAGGGTATCCTGCAGGATTCCTGGAACTACCTCTTCATTGTCTTTCTGGGCATACCAGCCACCTGCCTGTACAATCTGCTGGCCTCGCTGCTGCGCAGCCTGGGGGACAGCCGTACCCCAGTGGTGTTTCTGGCCCTGTCGTCTCTTTTGAATGTGGCGCTGGATATTACGTTTATCTGGCTGTTCCACACCAGTGTGATGGGGGCGGGTATCGCCACCGTGCTGGCGCAGAGCGTTTCGGTGCTGCTCTGCCTGGTGTTTATCTACCGCCGATACCCGGTCCTGAAACCGAGACAGGGGGAGTGGGCGTTCCGCCGACGGTTGGCCCTGAAACTCTGCGGCATGGGGCTGCCCATGGGGCTGCAATATTCAGTGACTGCCATTGGCTGCGCCGTGCTGCAGGCCTTTGTAAACAGTCTGGGCACCACCTATGTGACTGCCTTTTCAGCCGGCAGCAAACTGAGCCAGTTCTTCTGCTGCCCCTTTGATGCCATGGGTTCTGCCATGGCGACCTATTGCGGGCAGAATGTGGGGGCGCGTCGGCTGGAACGGCTCTCGGCCGGCGTTAAGGCCTGCAGCCTGCTGGGGCTGATCTATGCGCTGGTTTCCCTTGCTTTTCTGGCTGTTTTTTCTCCGCAGCTGTCCCTGCTCTTCCTCAAGCCGGACCAGACCGAGCTGATCGGGCTTTGCAGCCGGTATGTGGTGGCACAGGCTCTGTTTGCTTTCCCCCTGGCACTGGTGAATATCCTGCGCTTTTCTATCCAAGGAATGGGCTTCAGCCGCCTGGCAGTGGTGGCAGGCGTTTTTGAGATGATGGCCCGCACCCTGATGGGGGCTTTGGGCGTGCCCCTGTGGGGCTATGCCGCCGCCTGCTATGCGGCCCCGGCTGCCTGGCTGGCAGCGGATGCCTTCCTGCTGCCTGCCTGTGCCGGGTGTATCGGCAGCCTGCGCAAAAAGTATGGCGCTGACTTTGTCGATTCAGCGCTCCGAACTGCCGCGGCGCAGAGTACAGGTACCCGCTGAGAAAAAATTCCGGCCATAAAATTTCCTGATCCTGCCGTAAAAAAACGAGAAAATCGTCAGAATAAAGGAAAAGCAACCACGCAGGAAAGAGGTGCAGGCATCATGGCCCGGAAAAGTATCGGTATCAGAGCGGAAGAATATTGCTTTTGGGTTTCTCATCCCGCAAAAGTCCTCTCTTTTCATCCGGAAAGGGGATTTGTGAAATGCGCTTGTGAGGAACGGGCGGTTATGTGGGAAAGGATTCATTCCCTGATGGAACAGGATTATCTGGTTTTGTAAAAAGCTATTTTTAAACAAAAACAGGCGCCCGGTTTGATGGCCGGGCGCCTGCTTTTTACTGCGGGGGAGGGGATTCGTTTTCTATCTGCGGGGCGGACATTTGCTCTCTGGTAAGGCCGTTTCTTTTGCCGCAGTTTTCCCAATATCGGGAGGAGGCGCGGAGGAACATCTGCTTGGAAAGGGGCATGGTCACCTGAAAGGTCCCATAGGAGCGCCGATGGATGGATTTGGCCAGTTGCCGGATCTCCCGCTTGGCCAGAAAGCGGAATGGGGTGGAGAGAATTGCCTCGCCGCCCCCAATTTTCAGGATGGAGCCCAAGGGATATCCGTTCTTCTGGCAAAACCGGCGAAGGATGCGAATAGCGGTATGGTTCTGCTCCGGTTCCAGAAAACCGCAGTTGATCAGAATGGAGATGACTGGCCGGTTGTGAGGCGGGTCTTTTTCCAATTCCTGCAGGAAACCCATTAGGGGAGAAGGCAGGCCATCAGCGTATAGAGGAAAGACCAGCAAAAGATCGGAACAGTCCTCCATGGCCCGGCAAAGCTCCCAGGGGCGGCATTGCCCCACGGCGAAAGTTTCCACAGCCTGGGGATAAGACTTGGCGAACAAAAGGGCGTATTGGCGGGAATTGGAACGGGGCGCCCGGGGGCTCCCGTTCAGGATCAGGAGTTCGCCCATGCAATCGCCTCCTTTTGAAAGGTCATTTCCAGTTCTTCTTCGGAGGTGAAAACAATCCGGTATTCCTCAAAATTCATATTATGGGCATTCCGGCTGACCAGCTGGCGGAAAATATCCTGTTTCCCAGCGGAAATATCCCCATACCCCAGGATCAGAGCCTGCTTGGGTAAGGGATTCCTTTGCAGGTGGTGGGTCTCCCCATGCCACAGCCGGATAAATGCCTGCTGCACCGGGATGGCCCGCTCCAGCATGGTTTTCATGGGAAGATCATAACTGCCGCACCAGATGCGGCTGACACACAGCAATTTCCGGCTTGCGGCAATGCGGGGATAGATACGCACTGCGTCATCCCGAATGACACAGCGGCCGGGCGTGCGGACCCAGCAGCCAAAGCAACCCAGGCAGTGGGCAATTCTCATTTGGGAAAGATCGAAAAACTCCGAAGAGGCCCGGCAGATCTCTGGTACAGGCAGCGCCCGGTCGGATAGAATCAGATTCATAAAGCCCTCCGTGGCATAGTATTCAAGGATAGTATGCCACAAAAGGCCACTTTTTGTGCAGGGTAAGCGTATGCGATAAAAGCGCTGCAAGAAACGATACAAATTGCAAAATTTGTATGGGGCAAGCCTTAATTTAAGACGCACAATAAGCGGTAAAGACTTGTTGAGCATAGGTATGAGACCCAAGCACAGATAATTTTTGGCGTTATAAGAATAGAAGTATGCATGGCTTATGGGTGTTGTGCAAAAAAGCGCGCCAAACCAAATGGTTTGACGCGCTTTTCCATGGTGCCGGTGGTGGGGGTCGAACCCACACGATGTTGCCATCAACGGATTTTGAGTCCGTCTCGTCTGCCAGTTCCAACACACCGGCATGATGTGTTTAACAGAAATAAATTATACACGAAGATCGGAAGAAAATCAAGATGCATTTTTGTCGTATGCCTGAAAAGCCGGGCCGCCCCGGGCAGAAAAAAGCAGAAATTTGGGGAAAGCTTTTTATGGTAAAAACACAAAAAAGGATTGACAAAAAACCTTTTGGTTTGTATAATATGGTAGATTGCAGTGAAGATAGTCAGGGGTGGAGCCATGGCGCAGATAACCCCGGAGCAGCTCGTCCGGGCAAAGACCGGCGACGAAAGGGCGCTGGCAGGCATTATTTCACGGATGATGCCCCAGGTGCGCTTCGGCGCATACAGCCTTCCCGCAGAGGGGCTGGACTCGGAAGACCTGGTGCAGGAGGGCCTGATCGGCCTGATGCATGCAATCGGCACCTATGTGCCGGAAAAGGGTGTAAAGTTCGAGACCTACGGTGCTTCCTGCATTCAGAACGCGCAGATTTCGGCACTGCGGGCGGCCCGCCGCAAAAAGCATGGTCCGCTGAATTCCAGTGTTCCCCTCAGCGAGGAGCAGATGATTCCGGGGCCGGAAGAAGCGGCGATCCAGCAAGAACAGTTGGAGTTGTGGCAGGCGCGGTTTCGTTCGCAGCTTTCAGAAAGAGAGCGTCAGGTGCTGACCCTGGTTTTAAAAGGGGACAGCTATCGGGAGATTGCCGAGATCCTCGGCTGTACCCCCAAGGCGGTGGAAGGCGCCCTTGCCAGGGCACGCCGCAAACTCCGGTCTTTTTTATAAACCGGATAGTCAAGGTGTTCGGTCGGTTGGCCGCACTATATAACAATGCCCCCAGTAGCTTAACATTCAGAGCGTTGGTTCCAAAAGAAAGCCAAAGGTGACGGTTGAAATCCTTCCGCGGGCAAAAATTCAAAACATTGAGGAGATACCAAGCATGTACGAAGACATTACTTTAGTTTGCAAAGACTGCGGTCAGGAATTCGTTTTCACCGCCGGCGAGCAGGAGTTCTACGCCAGCCGTGGCTTTGAGAACCAGCCCCAGCGCTGCAAGGCCTGCCGTGACGCCCGCAAGAACGCTACTCGCGGCGAGCGCCAGATGTACGAGGCTACCTGCGCCGCCTGCGGCAAGGTTGCCCGCGTTCCCTTCCAGCCCCGCGAGGATCGTCCTGTGTACTGCAGCGACTGCTTCGCCAAGATGAAGAACCAGTAAGCTTTGACCTTTGCAGAGCGCCTTCCCGCAGGGAGGGCGCTCTTTTTGTTGCGGCTTTGCTTGTCTGCCGGGCAGTGCGCGGGTATAATAAAAAGAAAATCTTTGGGAAATCGAGTAAGTGATATGGAACTTTTATGGGAAGCAGGGTTGGACGCTCTGCTGGACAGCCTGAAAATGCTGCCCTTTTTGTATCTGGCCTATTGGCTGATTGAGGCGGTGGAACGGAGCCATGGCGCCCGGATCGAGCGAGTCCTGGCGCAGGGAGGCAAATGGGGGTTCCTGGCCGGCGGAGTGCTGGGATGCCTGCCCCAGTGCGGGTTTTCTGCCATGGCCGCCAATCTCTATGCCAGCCGGGTGATCAGCCTGGGCACCCTGATGGCGGTGTTTGTGGCCACCTCCGACGAGGCGGTGCCCATGCTGCTGAGCATGCCCCAGTATTGGCCCCAGCTGCTTGCGCTGTTGGGGCTTAAGCTGGTGTTTGCGCTGGCGGCCGGCTTTTTGCTGGATATGGTATTGAGCCGGGTATTGCCTGCCTCCCTGCGGGGTGGGTATAAAGGCCGGGCAGAGGAAGTGGACTGCTTTGGCGAACATGGGGAAGAGAAAAATATCTGGCTGGCAGCCCTGCAGCACACCCTTCAGATCTTTTTCTTTATTCTGCTGTTTAGTTTTGGGATTGGTTTGGTGGTGGCCCTGGTGGGCGAGGATGCCATTGGCAGTTTCCTGCTGAGCATGGGAGCTTTCAGGCCTCTGGCGGCGGCCCTGATCGGGCTGGTGCCCAACTGCGCGGCCAGTGTATTGCTCACCCAGCTGTACCTGACCGGGGCTCTGCCCTTCAGCAGCGCGGTGGCGGGGCTCTGCTCCGGTGCCGGGGTGGGGCTGGCGGTTTTGTTCCGAACCAACCGGAATCTCCGGCAGAATTTGTTTATTGCAGCGCAGCTGTGGGGGCTGGGCGCGTTGATCGGGCTAATCCTGCAGGGGATCGGATTGTAAAAAGAGCGAGGAGAGAACGATGGATTATAAGATGATGGTGCTGGATATAGACGGCACCCTGATGCGAAAAGGATACCCCCAGGTCACCGATCGGGTGGCAAAAGCGGTGAAAGCGCTGCAGAAAAAGGGCGTGATCGTGGCAGTGGCCACAGGGCGTACTTATTTTGCCATGTCCGGAGGAATTCTGAATGGCATCCGACCGGATTATGCCATCTGCTCCAACGGCGCTCAGGTGCTGGACCAAAAAGGAAATGTGCTGGCCAGCCGCACCATGACCCCCGAGGAAATGTATGCTCTGGTGGATTACTGCGAAGATTATGACGATGCCCTCTGTTTTTGTTTCGAGGATGGCTACTATGCCTATGTGGGCTATGAGACCATCCGGCAGTTCTATCAAACCGCCACCGGCCACGGGGAACATGTGAAAGACGGGGAGGATCAGGACCGGCACCTGAAAAGTATGCCGCTGGCCGCCTTCTGCTGTATGCCGCCCCAGCGGGTGGAGGGGTTCCGGGAAAAATACGGCTACCTGGGCCTGCAGTTCATGCCCTATGCGGTGGGGCGGTACGATGTGGTGCAGCAGGGATTGGACAAGGCGGTAGGGCTGTCGGCCTTGTTGGAAAAGCTGGAAATGAAGCCGGAAGAAGTGGTTGCAGTGGGGGATAACCAGAACGACCTGGCCATGATCCGCCTGGCGGGGCTGGGAGTCTGCATGGAAAACGGGGACGAGGAAGTCAAACGCCAGGCCGACCGGCTGGCCCCTGCCTGTGACAAAGACGGCGTGGCACTGCTGATCGAAGAATTGTTCGGGAAATAAAGGAGAAAACATGGCAGAAAGATCGGATTTCCCGGCGGAGTTCTATGGCTTTGAGCCGGTGTGGGGGAGGGATTCCCGGGCACTGATTCTGGGTACCTGGCCCAGCCCTAAAAGCCGGGCCCAGGGGTTTTATTACGGCCATCCCCAAAACCGGTTTTGGCCCCTTCTGGCCCGGCTTACCGGTAATGAGCGCCCGGTGACCATTGAGGAGAAGAAGAGGCTGATCCTGAATAGCGGCCTTGCGTTGTGGGATACCCTGGCCCATTGCACTATTGTGGGGGCCAGAGATGAGACCATAGAAGACCCGGTACCCAACGATATTGCGGGGCTTCTGGCCCGAGCCCCGGTGGAGGCCATTTTCTGCAACGGGGCGGCGGCCTGGAAGTTCTATGAAAAATTTGCCCGCCCTCTTACCGGCATAAAGGCAGTGAAACTGCCCAGCACCAGCCCGGCCAATGCAGCCTGGAGCCTGGACCGGCTGCAGGAGGCCTGGGGGCAGGCCCTGGGCCCCTATCTTGTAAAGAAACCATGAACAGTCCTGCCTTTCCTTGCTTTTTGCAGGGCAAGGGGGTACAATGAAAATGCGTTTAAAAAGATAAAAACACAGGCCCAAAATGATTTGAAAAAGAAGGAGAACCCTGCTTTGAGTCGTTGGATCGAAAAAAAGGAAAACCCGGTCCTGCCGGTATATTTTGTGGGGATCATCTGGCTGATATGCGGCCTGATCCTGCCGATTTATAAGCTCTGGGCGTTGATCCTGACCGCTCTGCTCAGCGCGGCGGGATATGGCTTGGGCAAGATCCTTTGCCCCAAGCGCCTGAAACGGGTGGAACAGGACTTCATGACCGGCAGCGAGGATGCAGACGAAATGCTGCGCACCATAGACGAGCTGCTGAAAAAGCTGAAGGAACTGAATGACGCCATTCCGGACGACGAACTCAGCGCCGCCATCACCCGGATGGAAAAGGCCGGCGCGGGCATTCTCAGCGAGGTGGAGAGCCACCCGGAAAAAGCCCGGCAGATCCGCCGCTTTACAAACTATTATCTGCCCGACGCGGTGAAGATCCTTACCGCCTATGCGGAACTGGAAAAGCGGGGCGTGTCGGGCGAAAATGCCGATACCGTGCGCCGGCAGGTGGCCGACAATGCTGCCTCCATTGCAAAGGCTTTTGAAAATCATCTGGACAGCCTGTTTGAGGGGGAGGCGCTGGATATCAGCACCGACCTGGAAGTATTGCAGAACTTTTTGAAAGGACAGGGGCTGAACTGAGCCCGGTTCATACGGGAAAGCGGACCCGGATAAGAAAGGAAGGTATTTTCACATGGACGAACTGAATCTGACCCCCAGCCTGACCCTGGACGCGGAGCCCAGCGCTCCCACCCTGACACTGGAGCCGGAAAAGGAAGAAGAAGCGCCTCAGGCCAAGCCGGTTTCGGTGGAAGAAACTCCGCTGAGCCCGGAAGAGCAGAAGATGGTGGACGATTTTTCGGAAAAAATTGATATCACCAATTCCCAGCAGGTGCTGCAGTACGGTGCGGCCTGCCAGAAAAAGATCGGCGATTTCAGCGACGCGGCTCTTTCCAAGGTGCGCACCAAGGATATGGGCGAGGTGGGCGGCATGCTCACCGATCTGGTGAGCGAGCTGAAGGGCTTTGACGCCAATGCCCAGCCCCAGAAGGGCCTGTTCGGCTTTTTCAAAAGGGCCGGCCAGCAGATTGATGACCTGAAGCTGCGCTACAGCAAGGTCGAGACCAATGTGGAAAAGATCGAGGGCATGCTGGAAAATCATCAGGTACAGCTTCTGAAAGATGTGGCCATGCTGGACAAGATGTATGAGATGAACATGGCCTATTTCAAGGAACTGAGCATGTATATCCTGGCCGGCAAGAAAAAGCTGGAAAAGGTGCGTGCCGAGGACCTGGCCCAGGCCCAGGCCAAAGCCCAGGCCAGCGGCCTGCCCGAGGATGCCCAGCGCGCCCGGGATCTGGAGGATATGTGCGTCCGGTTTGAAAAGAAGTTGTATGATCTGCAGCTTACCCGCACCATCTCGATCCAGATGGCGCCGCAGATCCGCCTGATCCAGAACAACGACACCCTGATGGCGGAAAAGATCCAGACCACCATTGTGAATACCATTCCCCTGTGGAAAAACCAGATGGTGCTGGCCCTGGGTCTGGCCCACAGCCAGCAGGCCATGGAGGCCCAGCGGGCGGTGTCGGATATGACCAACGACCTGCTGAAGAAGAATGCTGCCGCCCTCAAGCAGGGCACCATTGATGTGGCCAAGGAGAGCGAGCGGGGCATTGTGGATATTGAGACCCTGCAGCAGACCAACCGCAGCCTGATCGAGACGCTGGATGAGCTGAACAAGATCCAGACCGAGGGCCGCCAGAAGCGGGCTGCCGCCGAGGCGGAGCTGGGCCGCATTGAGGGAGAGCTGAAGGACAAATTGATGGAGATCCGCAAATAAATGATGGAAACATTCAAGGCATATGAAACGCCCACCGGGCCCCAGCTGGAGGTGCTGGGCCAGGCGGAAAGCCGTCTGCCAGCCCCCTTGAAAAAACGGGGCACCGCCTGGGCGGCAGCGCTGGCCCTGGCCCTGGTTTCGGTGCTGCTGGTGGGCGGGCTGAAGCTGAAGGGGCAGTATAATTCGGTGCTGCAGATGTACGAGAGCGGGCGGGATGCGGACGGCTACCCCTACAATATCTCTGCCTGCCTGCAGACCAGTCAGGATACTGCCGCCAACATCATCACGGTGGCCGGGCAGCTGCTGGATAAGGATGACGCCAGCCTGCAGAGTGCCCGCCAGGCTCTGGAAGAGCTGGAAGAGAGTCGGGAAACCGGCGGCCCTTCGGCCCAGTATCAGGCCAACAGCGCCCTGAAACAGTCGGTGGACCTGCTGTATCAGAACCTGCAATTGGGCAGGGAAGATGCAGGGGAGGATGCCAGCCTGTACGACAGCCTGCAGACCCAGTGGAGTGCTTTTCTGGACAGCCAGGATCAGATGAGCCATATTGCCGATGATCCCCGCATTGAAGGCCAGAAAGCCTATAATGATGCAGCGGGAGAGTATAATGAGGCGGCGGCCTCCATCCCGGCCCGCTGGCTGGCTGCTTTGTGGGGCTGCGGAGAAGTGGAGCTTTTTGCATGAAATACAACAGAAAAAAAGCAGGAGCTCTGCTTTGCACCCTGGGCCTGATTCTGGCGCTGGGGACAGGATGCTCCGCAAAAAATTCTCAGAGCGGAGAAGCCCAGGGAATTCCCGCCGCGCCCACGGACCGCTGTGTGCTGGATGAGGCGAATATCCTGGATGAAGAAACCGAAAAATTTGTCAATCAGAAAACCCAGGCCCTGGATGCTGCCAGTGGGGCTCAGATCGCCGTACTCACGGTGGAGTATACCGGCAGTTTGTCTACGGAAGAATATGCTTTGACTGTGGGCAACAACTGGGGCGTAGGCGATAAGGATAAGGACAACGGCATTGTGCTGTTGTTGGTGCCCGGCGCGGATGATTATTGGTGTTTGCAGGGCAAGGGGCTGGAAACCACCCTGCCCACCAGTACGCTCAGCCGCATTCTGCAGCAGCAGATGGAGCCCCAGTGGGTAAAGAAGGATTATGACACCGGCACCCGGCAGACCGTACAGGCCTTGTATGAGGAGTTGTGCTCCATTTATGGCATCGATCCGGATGAGGCGGAAGCGGCAGTAAGCGGAAGCTACAGCACCGGCTTCAACAGCAATGCGGGCAGCTATGTCTATCAGTACGGCAGTCCTGCAGGTTCGAGTGTATCCGGCATGGCAGGCGCCATGGCCCCGATGCTCTTCTTTGTGGTAATTGCGGTGGTGGTGATCCTGCTGCTGATCCCCCGCGGGCCCCGCGGCGGCGGTGGCGGCGGCGGTGGTTCGCTGCTGCCCTGGCTGTTTTTGTTTGGCGGCGGCCCCCGCTGGGGTCCCCGTCCTCCTCGCCCGCCCCGTCCTCCCCGTGGCCCGGGCGGCTTTGGCGGAGGCTTCGGAGGAGGCTTCGGTTCCGGTCGAGGCGGCTTCGGCGGTTTTGGGGGCGGCGGCTTCCATGGCGGCGGCGCAGGCCGCGGCAGGTGAAAACACTTCCTGCCCACAGCCGGCCCCATACCCCTATACAAGCCAAAAAGAGGCTTTCCCCAAAAAGGGAAAGCCTCTTTTTTTACAGAAAAACGACCGGACCGTAAGCCGGGTTCTGTATTAAACGACGATCTTTCTCGACTTTGCGTCGCCGCAAAGCTCAAGCCATCTCCGGGACGCGCGGAGCAACGCATATGTCCCATACGGATGTTGCTTCTGGTAGGGTTTACAGAGCCGCAAAGTTGCCAGTGCGCTGGTGAGCTCTTACCTCGCCTTTCCATCCTTACCGCGCCAGGCGCGGCGGTTTATTTCTGTTGCACTATCCCTGGGGTCACCCCCGGCTGCCGTTAGCAGTTACCATGCTCCTGTGAAGCCCGGACTTTCCTCAGGGCGGTCAAAGCCGCCCCGCCGCCGTATGTTCCGCTCGTTTTTCTGCCAAGTCAGTATAGCACATTTCTTGCCGGAGGACAAATCTTTTTCTGTGCCCAAAAGTGAAAAAGCAGGAAAAAGGGTTGACAAGATAGGTCTATAGAGATAGACTGCAAGTGAAAGGTTTATTGAGATAGACCAATTGCGGCTTTCAGAATTTTGAAATAAAGAAAGAAGGTGCAAGCGATGCAGGAAAAAAGACAGGAAGAAAAAAAGCCTGCCCGGCTGGGAGAAAGTGAGTATCGGTTTGCCTGCCTTGTGTGGCAGAACGAACCGCTGGCCAGCGGCCAGCTGGTCAAGCTGGCCGCCCAGGAGATGGGCTGGAAAAAAAGCACTACATATACGGTGCTGCACAAGCTGATTGAAAAGGGGATCCTGTGCAATCAGGAGAGCCAGGTGACCAGCCTGGTGGGTCAGAGCGAGGTGCAGCGGTCGGAGAGCGCTGCTGTAGTGGATAAGACCTTTTTTGGCAGTCTGCCCGGCTTTGTGGCGGCTTTTCTGGATGGGAAAACCATCACCCCGGAAGAAGCCCGTCAGATCCGGCAGATGGTTGAGGCCTATGAGAAAGGAGAAAAGGGATGAACAGGGTACTGCAGGAGATTTTTCGCATGGGAGTGGAAGGAAGCCTGGTGCTGCTGATCGTCTGGCTGGCCGGTAGTTTGCTGCGCTGCTGCAAAGCGCCTGCAAGGCCGGTGGCGCTGCTTTGGCTGGCGGCGTGGTTCCGGCTCCTTTCTCCCTTCAGTTTTCAGCTGAATCTTTCCGCCTCCAAGGCAGCCGCTGCGGCGGCAGGGACCGGAATCACCGAGTTGGAATGGGAGGTACTGTATGAAGGCGCAGCCCAGACAGCCGCACCGAGCCAGCTGATCCCGAATGTGCTGGCTGCGGTGTACATCACGGGAGTGCTGGTGTTGGCAGCCCGGGCGATTCAGAGATATTACAGACTGAAAAACAGTCTGGCGCTGGCTTACCGCACCGAGGATGGCTATTACACCGGCAGCGGCGTGCAAACCCCTTTGATTTTAGGGGTGCTGCGGCCCCGCATCTACCTGCCCGCTTCGCTTACCGGACAGGACCGGGAGATGGTACTGGCTCATGAACGGGCACATCTGCGCTGGAAGGATCATTGGACAAGGCTGCTGTTTTACGGTGCCGTCTGCCTGCACTGGTATAACCCTCTGGTGTGGGCGGCCTATTTCCGCTTTGTGCGGGATACAGAGACTGCCTGCGATGAAGAGGTGCTGCGAGCCCAGGCGGAAAAAGGGGCGTACAGCCGGTGCCTGCTCTCTCTGGCGCAGGAAACAGGCATCCCGGCGGGAGTTCTGGCCTTTGGCCGCTATCCGCTCAAGGGCAGGGTCAGCTACATTTTGAAATGGAAAAAGCCGGGCAAACTGCTCACGGCCCTGGCGCTGGCCGTGGTGTTGACGGTGGGGGCAGCCAGTACCTTCTCCTTTGCGGAAGATGCCCCCACGCCGCAGCCTCAGAACGCGGATTCCCAGGTATCCAGTCAGGCAGTACCGGATGCCGGGCAGGAGGATGCTGCACAGGAATGGCTCTGGCCGGTGCCGGAGTATACCGCTGTGAGCCGGGATATGTGCGGAACCCAGGAAGATGACCCGGACAATCAGCAGGTGGTGGGCAGCACGCATAAAGGCGTGGACCTGGCTGCGCCTAAGGGCAGCCGGGTGCTGGCTATGGCCGACGGCGTGGTGGAAAAAGCCGGTTATGACGCGCTGGGCAGCGGTTCCGGCTATGGCTATCTGGTTCTTCTGCGCCATGAAAACGGGTGGCGCACCCTGTATGCCCATTGCGATGAGGTTTGCGTACAGGAAGGCGATACCGTGCAGCAAGGGAATCTGATCGCCCGTGCAGGCGATACCGGGAACAGTACCGGCGATCATTGCCATGTGGAGATCCTGGATGAAAATGGGGATCGATACAGTCTGTGCCAGCTGGCTGAAGAGCCTTGAATCGGCAAAAATTTAAAAAAACGAGAAAAAGGGAGGGTTTGTGTGCGGCACGTTTGCAGAATTCCCGCTTTTTTGCTATAATCAATACTTGTAAAACCGGAAATATGACTTTTGCTCTGCCGGGCTGCCGGGTAAAGAGCCCGGGAAAGGAGGCGTCGTGCCTTGGGGCGCAGGCTGACATTTCAGGCGGAATCCTGCCAGAAGGGGATACCGCTGAGAGAGTTTCTGCGCCGGCAGGGGATCACGGCGTCTTTGATCCGAGAGGTCAAGTATCGGGGCGACGGCTTTTGGGCCGACGGCAAGCCGGTATTTACCGACTACCTGCTGCAGGGCGGGGAGAAAATCTCCCTGGAATTGCCCCCCGAAAAAGATACCGACGTTCTGCCCCAGGAACTGCCCCTGCATATCTCCTATGAGGATCAGGAGGCAATAGTACTGGATAAGCCCGCCGGTATGGCGGTACACCCCACCCTTACCATCAAGGAAGGAACCCTGGCCAATGCCTGGATGGGGGAACTGCGCCGGCGGGGCGAAACCGGCATTTTCCGGCCTTTAAATCGTTTGGATAAAAACACCAGCGGGCTGGTGCTCTGCGCCAGAGATGCCTTTGCGGCCTCCCGCCTGCCAAAAACCTGCCAGAAAAAATATCTGGCCATTGCCCGGGGGGAAATGCCCCTGGGGCCCGGCCGGATCAAAGCGCCCATTGACCGGGCCCAGGACAGCATTATCCGGCGCCGGGTATATGAAGGGGGCAAACCCAGCCTTACCGAATATCGGGTGCTGGCAGCGGCAGGAGGGTATTCCCTGCTGGAGGTGGAGCCCAAAACAGGGCGTACCCATCAGATCCGGGTGCATATGGCCTGGGTGGGCCATCCCCTGGCAGGGGATGATCTTTACGGAGAAGACAAGGCCCTTTCCCGGCATGCTCTGCACTGCGGAGTATTGACCTTTGAGGGAATGACCGGGCCTGTGGAAGTTCGCAGCCCGCTGCCGGAAGATATGCGCCGGCTGGCCCAAAAGACCGGGCTTATGTGAAAACCCTGTGAAAAAATCAGGGAAATCCTGGCCGTAAGGTGTTTTGGCTCGAAAGATGGGTGTATAATGGGGCCGATCCCTGCCAAACGGAAAAACAGCAAAAACCAGGAATCAAAAATCTAACAGGAAAGGAGCATACAGCGTGCCGCAATTTACTCAGAAACCTCCCGGAAAACCCCAGGGCCCGGGAAGCAAAGAGGAAAAACCGGCTGGCATGCCGGAAACCAAGAGCCGCCGCTCACTGGAAGATAAGCTGCAGGAACGCTTTCCAATGCTCTTTCATCGTCTGCGGCAGAGCGCCCGCTTTGCCGCTTTGGGCGAGGCACTGTATTACATAGGCTTTTGGGCCGAGTATACGGTGCTGCGCGCGGGCAGGGGCCTGCGGTATTGGTCCCGCACCGGGATCCGCCGCGCTGTCCGGCTGATTGGCCGGGGATGGCACCGCCTGGCCCGCGTAATAGGGCATGCGTTTGAGGAAATTACCGGCCCCATCGTGTATTTCCACCAGGGCTGGCAGAGCACTTCCGCTCTGGTGCACTGGACCTATAAGAGCAAAGGATTTGTGGGCGCTGCCCGGCTGCTGTTCAAACGGCTGAATCTGGGGGCTGCCCGCTTCCGCCATCTTACCCGGCGGGCAGGAGTCTACCTGCTGCCCCTTTCGGCTTTCGCCGTTTTTGTCTTCACCGTGCAGACGGTGGTGCATTATAACTACATTCTGGCTGTTTATGTAAACGACCAGATCGTGGGTTATGTGGAAAGCGAAAACGTGTTTGATCAGGCCGAGGAAGATGTGCAGCAGCGTGTGGAAAGCGCCAACATCGCCACGGGAGACGCTTCCCGTCAGCTGGAAATCAAGCCCACCTTTGCGCTGGCTGTTCAGGGCGAGGTGCTGGATGAAAACGCCATGGCGGACGCGATCCTGACTGCGGCCAGCGACGAGATCCAGGAAGCCACCGCCCTGTATGTGGACGGAGACTTGGCGGCCATCACCACAGACGGAGAGGATCTTCGGGAAGATCTGGAGGCCATCAAGGAGCCCTATGAAAACCCGAATGACCCCAACCAGCGGGTGGAGTTCACCAAGGACGTGGAAGTGGTGGATGGTATCTATTTCACCGATTCCATTTCCGATTATGACGAAGTGTATGACAAGATCACCGGTCTGGAGCAGGCCGAGGTCCAGTATCAGGTGCAGGAAGGGGATACGCCCTGGAGCATTGCCCTGAGCCATGATCTGACCATTGATGAGTTGTATGCCATGAACCCCCAGATGACCGAGAAGGGCTACAACATGTATGTGGGGGACGAGCTGGTCATCGGGCAGGAGCGGCAGTATCTGCCGGTCAAGGTGATCTATACCGAAACCTACCAGGTGGAAGTTCCCTACGAGACCATCACCACCGAGTCGGACGAATACGACTGGGGTACCACCAAAACCATCACCCAGGGCTCCAATGGCCTGAAAGAGGTGGTGGCCGATGTGACCTATGAAAACGGCGTGGAGACCAGCCGGGAGATCCTGCAGGAAACCATGCTGCAGGAAGTGGTGAACGAGGAAGTCGTCAAGGGTACCCGACTGAAGGATGGCTCTGTGGCGGCCACTGCCACCGGCACCATCATGTGGCCGGTGCCCAACTACCGGTATGTGAGCCGCTGGATGAGTTCTTCCCACAAGGGTGCGGATATCTGCGCCGCCTATGGTACGGCTATCCTGGCCGCCGACAGCGGTGTGGTAACGGCCGCCGGCTACAATGCGGCGGGCAGCGGCTACGGCTATTCCATCATCATCAACCATGGCAACGGAATGACCACCCTGTATGCCCACTGTGCCGAGCTGTATGTATCGGCAGGCACCTATGTGAGCCAGGGCCAGGTAATCGGCGCGGTAGGTTCCACCGGTCAGAGTACCGGTAACCACTGTCATTTCGAGATCCGCATCAACGGTGCCCTTACCAGTGCCCGGAATTATTTCCCGGGTATGTAAGAAGCCGGGATCGGCGAGTGTACAAAGAAGCGCAGGCAGAGGAATCTGCCTGCGCTTTTGTTGCGCAATATGGAGAAAACTTGCAGGCTCCCAAGGGCTCCTTTGCCGGTATGATGAAAGCAGCTCGGCAAAAAGGGGATAGTTCCGGCAAAATGGGCAAATAATAGGTTTGGCACTTCCTTTCTCGGCAAATATGGTGTATAATTACCAAGTTAGTGAGAAGGGGCGGGCCCCTTCTCGCTTGTGTGTACAGAAAAACTCAAAGGAGAGTTAGGTTTGGAAAAGTTCGTCATCAACGGCGGCAAACCTCTTATGGGCGAGGTCACCATCAGCGGTGCCAAGAATGCGGCGGTGGCTATCCTGCCCGCGACCATTCTGGCCGCAGATAAATGCATTCTGGAAAACATCCCGGCCATCCATGATGTGTCGGTTTCTCTTGAAATTTTGGAGGCTCTGGGCGCGCAGATCCGTACCCTGGGCAAGAACAGCTACGAGATCGATACCACCCACCTGACCAGCACCCGGGTGCCGGACGATCTTTCCCGTCAGATGCGGGCCAGCTATTATTTCCTGGGCGCGCTGCTGGGCCGCTGCGGTTCCGGCCAGGTGGCCATGCCCGGCGGCTGCAACCTGGGGCCCCGCCCCATCGACCAGCATCTTAAGGCTTTCTGCGCCTTGAATGCGACGGATTCTGTGGAGTACGGCATGATCAAGGTGCAGAGCGAGGATCTGCAGGGGGCTCATATCTTCTTTGACACCGTTTCGGTGGGGGCCACCATGAACGCCATGCTCAGCGCAGTGCTGGCCAAAGGTACCACCCAGCTGGAGAACGTGGCCAAAGAGCCCCATATTGTAGATTTGGCTAACTTCCTGAACATGATGGGCGCAGACGTCCGTGGCGCCGGCACCGACGTGATCAAGATTCGCGGTGTGGAAAAGCTGCACGGCTGCACCTATTCCATCATCCCCGATCAGATCGAAGCTGGCAGCTTTATGGTGGCGGCTGCGGCCACCGGCGGGAATGTACTGATCAAAAATGTAACGCCCAAGCATCTGGAACCCATCACCGCCAAACTGGAACTGGCCGGCGCCACGGTAGAAGAATATGATGACGCGGTTCGGGTATACCGCACGGGAGATATTTATCCCTGCAAGATCAAAACCATGCCGCATCCCGGCTTCCCCACCGATATGCAGCCCCTGATGACCGTGCTGCTGAGCCGGGCTCTGGGCACCTCCATTATCACTGAGGGAATCTGGGAAAACCGTTTCCGGTATGTGGATGAGCTGGTGCGGATGGGCGCCAACATTCAGGTGGACGGTCAGGTGGCCGTGATCGAGGGCGTGCCGGAACTGCTGCCCGCTCCGCTGCGGGCTTCCGATCTGCGGGCCGGTGCTGCCCTGGTGGTGGCTGCCCTTTCCGCCAAGGGAATCAGCGAAATCGATGAGGTAAGCCACATCGAGCGGGGCTATGAGAACCTGGTGGAAAAGCTGCAGGGCCTGGGGGCAGATATCCGCCGGGTGGAAAAACCGGCAGCGGCCATGGCCAAGGCGCTTTAACTGAACAGTTGGGCGGAGGGAGATTTCCGCCGGGGCCGCAGAAATGCGGCCTTTGTTTTTTGTTACTTATCAAGGAGAGACCCATGGCTTTTTTTACCACGCTGTATTCCGGCTCCTCAGGCAACTGTGGAGTCGTCTGGCAGGGCGAAGAATATCTGATGATCGATGTGGGCAAGAGCTGCCGCACCACTCTTTCAGCCCTGAAGGAACTGGAACTGGATCCCCGGGGCTTGCGAGGCATCCTCATTACCCATGAACACACCGACCATATCGGGGGACTTTCGGTATTCCTGAAAAAGAACCCGGTGCCGGTATACGCCGGGGACGAGACCCTGCTGCACCTGGAAGAGCAGGGGATCCTGCCCGCAGGGGTGGAGGCAATACCGCTGGGGGAAGCCCAGGAAGAGATCGGCGGGTTCGGGGTAAAGGCTTTTGCCACCAGCCATGACGTACCCTGCTGCGGGTTTCGGATCGAGACGCCGGACCATAAGGTGATGAGCATCGCCACCGACCTGGGAACTCTGACCCCGGTGGTGCATCAGAATCTGGCGGGAGCGAACCTGGTGGCGCTGGAATCCAACTATGACCGGGAATGCCTGCGCTGTGGGCCGTATCCCTATTACCTCAAAAAACGGATCGAATCGGCCCGGGGACATCTGAGCAACGATGAGTGTTCGGCAAAACTTTTGGAATTGATGCAGGAGGGCTGCCGCCGCTTTGCCCTGTGCCATATGAGCAAGGAGAACAACCGGGAAGACCTGGTGCTGGGGACCCTGCGCCGGCTGCTGCTGGAAGCAGGCCTTATGCCGGAAAAAGGCACCCGGGTTCAGGTGCAAAAGCGCAGTGAAGTGAGCCAGGTACTGGATTTTTAAGGCTGTAGGAGAGAGAAGATGCAGAATATTGACCTGATCTGCGTGGGGAAGCTGAATGCGGCTTACTGCGCCCAGGGTGTGGCCGAGTACCAGAAGAGGCTGTCCGCGTTCTGCCGGTTCCGGATTTTGGAATTGCCCGAGGAAAAAATCCAGGAAAAAAGCGCCTCGCCTGCCCTGATTGAAAAGGCGCTGGAAAAAGAAGGGGATGCGATCCTAGCCAATGTGCGCAAGGGCGCCGGTATTGTGGCCCTGTGTGTAGAAGGCAAGCTGCTTTCTAGCGAAGAACTGGCCGGCTTTGTAGCCCAGCGGGCGCTGGAAGGGGCAGGAGATATTGCCTTTGTGATTGGTTCCTCCCATGGCCTTGCCCCAAAAGTCAAAGCGGCAGCGGCCCTGAAATTTTCCATGGGGCGCATCACTCTGCCCCATCAGCTGGCAAGGCTGGTTCTCTGCGAGCAGATTTACCGGGCCTTTGCCATCAATGCGGGAAGTAAATACCATAAATAAAAACACCCTCTGCTGTATACAGGCAGAGGGCGTTTTGCTTTGTCAGCGGGTTTCCTTGGAGAAAGACGTTTGTTGGCAGCCTGACATTTTGGATTCAACCATTTTGCAGAGACTGCAGGCCAAGCTCCATCTGATCAGCCATGAACGAGTTGCCGCACAGCTGAGAAATTTGTTTTGCCTTTTGAATTTTGTCCATTCCGGTTTTCAGACTATTGATCCTGCAATCCAACAGACCCTGATAATAGAGCAAGGGGACTTTCCAGGTCAGCATGTTGGGATCAGAGGTTAATTCCTGCAATTTGTTTATAGCTTTTTCGGCAAGATCATATTGACGGCTGCGGATCAGCGAATACAGGTTGTTCACCAACAGGTGGGACAGATATACAGGATAATCCGGGTGAGCCTGGTATTTTTCCAAAGTGTCCCAAGCTGTCAGAAAGAGGGAAGTCTTGAGCTCGCCGCCATCAAAAAGAAAACTCATGTCTGAAAAAATCCGAAACTCGGCCAGTGTCCAGGTCTCCACGTCAAACAGATATCGCTGTATATATCGTCGGGCGTTTTGGTATTCAGGCAGATTTTGATAATCTGGAGCCGTATATACGCATCGCAACGCCGTGATTTCTGCATACTGCAGTCTGGCGGCAGAGGTCTTTTCACTTTGCATTTTTTCAAATAGCAGTTTTTCAATTGCACAATAATACAGGGGATCGTCATTCAGGCGCTCGAAATTCACGTTCAGCAGAGGTTCACTGTGGGGCGTCGATTGGTACTGGCTATGGATAAGCAGGAGTTCGTCCACGGAAAGCATCAGCCTGTCCAGAATTTGCAGCATAAAGTCAAACTTGATATCATAAAGACCTTTCTCAAAATCAATGGCGAAGGATTTGCTTAGTATTCCTGAATAGATCTCTTTATGGGCAAACCCCTTGCTCAGCCAGATCTGGCGGATGGTGGCGCCGTATCGTTCCACAGTATCACCCCTTTCTTGAAATCTGCTTTATTATACCATGCCTCTTCAATATGGTCTGAATACCCGGACTTTTTTGGCAGCGGTATCGGCTGCTTTTATAATAAAAGCAGAAAGGAGGTTGCCGCAATGAAAAAGAGCATGATCCCGGGTACCAAGATCATGAAGTTAGTGGCCGGGAAAAATAGCGACGAAGAAAAACTGGAAAAAGACCTGGGAAAAATCGGGAGAATAGAACTGTTGGGCAGGGCGCTGAAAAACGTCTTTTCCCTGTGACTGGATTTGAAACCGAAAAAACTGCGCAATGCCCGACAAAAAACCGGCGTGCTATTTCCTTGCGAAATAACACGCCGGTTCTTTTTTAGTTGGTTTGTGAGCCACTCACCGGGGCTCTCTCTGCAAAGGCGTCAGGGGATTCCCAATGGCACAAAGCAGAGAAACAAAACCCTTATTCGTGCAGGAAGGAAAGGGTGATCTCGTAGGGGCTGTCCAGCGCTTCCTTCTTGTCAGCAGCCTGTCTGTACTTGGCCAGGATGGCCGCAGTCTTGGCGGGATCTGCCAGGGTGCCGGCGCCGGCCACACAGCCGCCGGGGCAGGCCATGCCTTCCAGCAGGTAGCTGTTGTACTTGCCGGCCTTGGCCAGCATCAGCATCTTTTTGCAATCCGCCAAGCCCTGGGCGCTGGCCACCTTGACCTCCCGGTCAGGATCCAGGCGATGGATCACTTCCACCACGGCCTGGGCTACGCCGCCGCTCACCGCAAAACCGCGGCCGGCTGCGGTGGCGCCCTGGGGCTCTTCGCCCTCTTCCAGCGCAGTGAAGTCCACTTCCTTGGCCTCGAACAGGCCCATCAGCTCCTCAAAGGTGAGCACGAAATCCACATCGCTGCGGACCGAACGGCGGCTGGCCTCCAGCTTTTTGGCGGCGCAGGGGCCGATAAAGCAGACACGGGCGTTGGGATGATCCCGCTTGACCATCCGGGCAGTCAGTACCATGGGGGTCAGGGCCATGCTGATGCAGTCGGCCCGCTCGGGGAAGAGCTTCTTGGCCATTACGCTCCAGCTGGGGCAGCAGGAAGTGCCCATGTAGGGGATCTGGTCGGGAACTTCCCGCATGAAATCCTTGGCTTCCTCAATGGCGCACAGGTCGGCGCCAATGGCCACCTCCACCATATCGCAGAAGCCCAGCTGTTCCAGGGCGGCCTTCAGCTTGGCAGCGGTAAGGCCGGGGAACTGGTTGATAAAGGCGGGAGCCACGATGGCGCAGACCTTGTCGCCTCGCTTGATGGCCTGGATCAGCTGGAAGATCTGGCCCTTGTCGGAAATAGCGCCGAAGGGGCAGCTCACCAGGCACATGCCGCAGGATACGCACTTGTCGTAATCAATGTCGGCCCGGCCCAGGCTGTCGGAATGGATGGCGTTGGTGCCGCAGGCAGCAGCGCAGGGGCGCTCCATCTTTACAATGGCATGGTAGGGGCAGGCATCCACACAGCGGCCGCACTTGATGCAGGCATCCTGGTCAATCACCGAGGTGTTGTTGTTGCTGAAGTGGATGGCGTTCTTGGGGCACACCTCCTGGCAGGGGTGCGCCAAGCAGCCCTGGCACAGGTTGGTCACCTTGACCTCTTTTTCGGGGCAGCGATGGCAGGCAAACTTGATGATGTTAATCAGCGGGGGATCATAGTACTTGTCCGCGATAACGCTGTGCTCCAGACCCTCGCTGGTGGGAACCTGCTGGTCGATGGGGCGCAGGGGCAGGCCCATAGCCAGACGGAGCCGCTCGGAGACGATGGCCCGCTCCAGGAAGATGCTTTCCCGGTGGTGGTTTACCTCACCGGGGATGATCTTGAAGGGCAGCTTGCGCAGTTTGGCGGCGTAATCGTCGTAGTCGCCTCCCTGATAGGACATGCGAGCGACCTCGGTGAATACCTTGCGCCGGATGTCGGTGACGGACGTGTAGATACCTCTCATTGAAGACATGACTCTCTCCTAATCCTTTTGGTAAACCGCAACGAAGGAATTTCTTTAATTAACGGGGGATGAACCCGAAAGACAGCTGATGAATCGAAAATTATAATACCATACAGGCTTTATAAATCCAAGTGGGAACCTGCCTAATTTTGGAGAAGAGAAGCAGAGGAAACTGGGCAGAATGCGCCCTTTGCCTGGGATAAAGACGGAAAAAGCCCAAAACAGGGGAAATGAACGGGATTTTGTCCGGTTTACAGCAGTTCGGCGGCACAGCGGGAGCCGTCGTAACTGCCCAGGCGCACCCGCAGAATCTCCCCGGAAACATGGCCGGGCGCCGAGAGCACCACCGGCACATACAGGCGGGTATAGCCGGTGAAAAGACTGGCGGAGAGAGGTGTTTCCAGCAGCACTTCCTCTTCCATGCCCTCCATGCGGCGGATCTGTTCCGCCCGCACCCGGTCGGCCTCGGCCTGCATCTGATGGGCCCGGGCCGCCTTTACCTCTTCGGGAATCTGGCCGGGGAAATCGGCGGCCGGCGTGCCGGCACGGCGGGAATAGGGGAACACATGGACCTTGAGAAAGCCGATCTGGGAGATAAAGGCCATGCTCTCCTCAAAATCCTCCTGGGTCTCGCCGGGGAAACCCACAATGATATCGGTGGTGAAACTGAGCCGCCCCTGGAAGGCCTTGGTCATCTTTTCGGCCACCTGGGCGTACTGCTCGGCGGTATAGGTGCGCCGCATCCGACGCAGGGTGCGGGTGCATCCGCTCTGCAGGCTCATATGGAACTGAGGGCAGAGTTTTTCCACCCGGGACATGCGCAGAATGTCCTCGTCGCTGAGCAGGTCGGGTTCCAGGCTGCCCAGTCGGATCCGCTGGATCCCCTCCACCCCGGCGGCCTTTTCGATCAGCTCGGTGAGGCTGGCACCGTTATCCTGCCCGTAGCTGGGCAGGTTGATGCCGGAAAGAACGGCCTCCCGATAGCCTGCCTTGGCCAGGGCCTCCAGCTCCCGCAGGGTGCTTTCCACCGGCCGGCTGCGGGCGCTGCCCCGGGCCCGGGGAATAACGCAGTAGGCGCAGCGGCGGTTGCAGCCGTCCTCTACTTTTACAAAGGCCCGGGTGTGACCCTCAAAGCGGTCAATGGGCAGTTCCTCAAAAACCTCCTCCTTCCGGTGGGGGGTAATGGCAATGACCCGCTCGCCGGTTTCCAGCGCTTTCTGGATATGCAGGGGCAGGCTGGCCCGGTCGGTGCTGCCGGTGACCACGTCCGCTTCGGTCATGGCGGCGGCTTCCTCCGGGAAGGCCTGGGGGTAGCAGCCGGTGAGCACCGTGACCGCGCCGGGATTGGTCCGCTTGGCGCGGCGCAGCCATTTCCGGCTTTTCTGGTCGCCCCCGGCGGTGACGGTGCAGCTGTTCACCACGTATACGTCCGCCTCTTCTTCGGGGCCTGCCAGAGTATAACCCCGATGCAGAAAAAGCTGCTGCAGGGCCCCGGTCTCATTCTGATTGACTTTACATCCCAAAGTATAAAAACTGATTCGCATGAAAAATAGTTCCTTCCGCAGCGCCGCTCGCCCTGGAAAGGGCACCTTAAAGCGCTGACGTCCTTTTTTGTTTTTATTATACCAGAAACAGAGCCAAAGCCAAAGCGGCCCGGCCCCAAAAGAGAAAATATTTTCCGGGCCGGGCGCATATAGATAGCAGGGAAATCGCAGAGAGGGGAAGGAGCCATGAAATACCGTATGCTGACAAAAGTTCTGGCGCTGACGCTGGTGGGTACAGCCCTGTTTTCCGGAATTTGCACCCCCTTGGCCGAGGGGGAGGAGAGTCGCTTTGCCATGCCGTCTTTGGATGTGCCTTGCCGGGCGGCCATTCTGGTGGAACAGACCGCCGGGACCGTCCTGTTTGAAAAGGAGGCAGATACCCCCATGCCGATGGCCTCCATCACCAAGGTGATGACCCTGCTGCTTACCTTTGAGGCACTGGAATCGGGCAAGGTGAGCCGGGAGGACCTGGTGCCGGTGAGCGAGCATGCCTATGATATGGGGGGCAGCCAGATCTGGCTGGAGCCTGGGGAGCAGATGACCCTGGATGAGATGCTGCGGGCCATCTGTGTGGCCAGCGCCAACGATGCGGCCGTGGCGGTGGCCGAGTACATCGGCGGCAGTGAGGGCGCTTTTGTGGAGATGATGAACAATAAGGCCGCCCAGCTGGGGATGACCAACACCCACTTCATGAATGCCTGCGGGCTGGATACAGCGGACCACTATTCCACTGCCCGGGACATTGCCCTGCTCAGCCGGGAGATGCTGAACAACCATCCGGAAGTAACCGAGTACACCACCATCTGGATGGACAGCCTCAGAGGCGGCCAGACCCAGCTGATCAACACCAACAAGCTGCTCAAGCGGTACCAGGGGATCAATGGCCTCAAGACCGGGACCACCAGCGGCGCGGGGGTCTGCATTTCCGCCAGTGCCGAGCGGGAGGGGCTAAAGCTGATCGCGGTAGTACTGGGCAGTCCTTCCAGCGAGGAGCGCTTTGCCTCGGTCACCACCATGCTGGATTATGGGTTTGCCAATTTTGAGGCGGCAGCGCTGCCCCAGGCCCCGGATGTACCCGGTACCATCCCGGTGAGCCGGGGCGAAGAGGAGCAGGTGGGGCTTTCCTACAGCCTGCCTGACAGCTTTTTGCTGGCCAAGGGCGAAGGGGCCGCCCTCAATTGCCGGGTCCAGCTGCCCGAAAGCCTGGAAGCGCCCCTGGAAGAAGGCCAGAGCGTGGGCAGCGTACAGGTGTATACCGGCGAGACCCTGCTGGGCGAATACCCCATCACAAGCGCAAATTCCGTGAAAAAGCGCAATATTTCCACCGGACTGCGCTGGCTGTGGCAGGCGGCAAAAACAGGGTGATTTTTTTGGTAGACCTGTCAAAGTGGTATCTTTCACCTTGACAGTTCCCCCCGGAAAAGGGTATAGTAAATGTAATAAAAAACTTATGTTCCGGGGGGATAAATATTATGGGCGTGCGGTACAGCGCCAAGTATCTTAAGAAGTTTATCCAGGACGAGGAATACAAAAATATCTATTCGCAGGTAAAGACTGCCCATGAGCTGCTGGAGAGTAAAACAGGCCCCGGCAGCGATTTTTTAGGCTGGACAACCCTGCCCCGCGATTATGATAAGGAAGAATTCGCCCGCATCAAAGAGGCGGCCGCCAAGATCCGGCAGGATTCCGACGTGCTGCTGGTGGCAGGCATTGGCGGCAGCTATCTGGGTGCCCGTGCCGTCATCGAGGCCTGTAAGGGCCTGATGCACAACGAGTTGGACGGCGGCCTCAAGATCCTGTTCTGCGGCAATTCCATCAGCCCCAGTTATCTGCAGGATATCATGGATCAGTGCCGGGGCAAGCGCTTTTCCATCAACGTCATCTCCAAATCCGGCACCACCACCGAGACGGCTCTGGCCTTCCGGGTGCTGCGTCAGCTGCTGATCGAGCAGATGGGGGAGGAAGAGGCTTCCAAACGAATCTACGCCACCACCGACCGGGCCAAGGGAACCCTGAAGGAGTTGGCCGACGCCGAAGGATGGCCCACCTTTGTGGTGCCCGACGATGTGGGCGGCCGTTACTCGGTGCTGACGGCGGTGGGTCTGCTGCCCATTGCCTGCGCCGGCTGTGATATCGATGCCCTGATGCAGGGCGCCGCGGATGCCATGGAGCAGTTCTCGGTGCTCAGCCCGGAGAACGACGCTTACAAATATGCCGCGGCCCGGAACATCCTGTACCGCAAGGGCAAGGCCGTGGAACTCACCGCCTGTTTTGAGCCCGCCTTCGCCATGATGAACGAGTGGTACAAGCAGCTGTTCGGGGAGAGCGAGGGCAAGGATCAGCGGGGGCTGATGCCCACCAGCTGTGTCTTCTCCACCGACCTGCACAGCATGGGCCAGTTTATTCAGGATGGCGGCCGTGTTCTCTTTGAGACCATGGTGGATGTGAAAAAGCCCGCCCGGGATCTGTTCATCAAGAGCCTGCCCGGCAACTTTGATGGGCTGAACTTCCTGGCCGAGCAGAACATGAGCGTGGTGAACCGCAAGGCCATGGAGGGCACCATTCTGGCCCATAACGATGGCGGCGTGCCGGTGGGCATCATCGAGGTGGACAGCCTGGATGAATACAACATCGGCAATCTGATCTACTTCTATTGGCGGACCTGCGCCATCAGCGGCTATCTGTTGGGGATCAACCCCTTCGACCAGCCCGGCGTGGAGAGCTACAAGAAGAATATGTTCGCCCTGATGGGCAAGCCCGGCTATGAGGACCGCAAGGCCGAGCTGGAGGCAAAACTCAACTAATCGTCCCGCACTGTGGGTGCGAAATGGCCGGCACATCCGTGCCGCCTGTAAAATACAAGGAGGTTAACCCCTATGATGAAACTTATCGTTGGAAGCAAAGGCTCCGGCAAGACCAAGACCATGGTGGATATGATCAACTCTGCAACCAAGACCACGGCCGGCAATGTGGTTGTGATCGAGAAAGGCATGCAGCTTACCTATAACATCGACCACAAGGCTCGCCTGGTGGACCTGGCCGATTACAAGATCAGCGGCTACGAGATGCTGTACGGCTTCGTGGCAGGCGTTCTGGCCGGCAACTACGACATCACCGAGCTGTTTGTGGACGGCATGATCCGCGTGGGCGGCGACGACCTGGAGGCCCTGGGCAAGACCCTGGACGCCATTGCCGCCATCGCCGGCGATTCCACCGAAGTGGTGGTGACCATTTCCGCCGAGGAATCCGCCCTGCCCGAGAGCGTGAAGAAATACCTGTAAAAAGGCAGAAGAACCAAAAAATCCGGTGGTTTTGCGCCGGATTTGGGAGCGGGGACCAAAATTTTGGTCCCCGCTCTGTTTTGGGGTTGACAAACAAACCCGAATTGCTTATACTTGTAAGGCAACCTTTTGAGGTGGTACTATGCAATTCGACCTGCTTAAGTTTTTCCGGACGGCTACCAAGCCGTATCAGACGGAATTTTCAGTGGATCTTTCCGGACAGGATTTCCCGGGTTATCAGGTGCCCAAGGCCGTGACCGCACGCTTTGAGGCTGACCTGGAAGGGGATCTTCTGCGCGTGGAACTCTCGGCAGGCGCCGAAGTGGTGGCCGAGTGTGCCCGATGCCTGGCCCCGGTGCAGGAGCTTTTCACAGTGGAAAAGACCTACACCCTTAAGGAACGGGAACTGACCCAGGAAGACAACGATTTGCCCATCGACCTCAAGGGTGTTCTGGATCTGGACGAGCTGGTTTATCAGGAACTGGTGCTGCAGATCCCCACGGTGCTGCTTTGCAGCCCGGATTGTTTGGGACTATGCCCGGTATGCGGGAAGAAAAAAGGGGCAGGATGCACCTGCCAGGAATCGGAAGATTCCGCCCCCGCAGATCCCCGGCTTAGTATATTGCGACAACTGCTGAATTGATTTTCACATCGAGGAGGTGCTAAATAATGGCAGTACCCAAGAGAAAGGTTTCCAAGGCACGGCGTGACAAGCGTCGCTCCTCTGTGTGGAAGCTCGAGGCTCCCGCTCTGGTCAAGTGCAGTCAGTGCGGCGAGTATAAACTTCCCCACCAGGTATGCGGCAATTGCGGCTACTACAAGGGCAAGGAAATCGTCAAGAAGGAAGCCTGATCGGGCTTTCGCGCAAAGGGGAAGGCTTGCCTTCCCCTTTTTTCTTTGCGCTCACAGGACAGACAGAAAGGGGGAAAACAGAGATGGCGATCCGGGTCAAGGCGGTGGAAGAAGGCTCGCCGGCCGAACAGGCAGGGATCCAGCCCGGCATGCTGCTGCTGGAGGCGGATGGGAATCCCCTCAATGACATGCTGGATTATGAATTCTACACGGCGGCCTCCCGCATCCGGCTGAAGGTGCGCCCGCAGGAAGGGCAGGAGCAGGAGCTGTGGGTGGAGAAGGAGGAGTACCAGCCGCTGGGCTGTGACTTTGAAACCTACCTGATCGACGAAAAGCATTCCTGCGCCAACCATTGCATGTTCTGCTTTATCGACCAGCTGCCCAAGGGGATGCGGCCTACCCTGTATTTCAAGGATGATGATGAGCGGCTCTCCTTTTTATACGGCAACTATATCACCCTTACCAATCTGAGCCCCCATGAGGTGGAGCGCATCAAAAAGATGCATATTTCCCCCATCAATATCTCGGTGCATACCACCAACCCGGAACTGCGGGTGCGGATGACCGCCAACAAGAGGGCGGGGGAGGTGCTGGCCTACCTGAAGGATTTTGCCAAGGCCGGTATTTCCATGAACTTTCAGCTGGTGGTCTGCCGGGGAATCAACGACGGGCAGGAGCTGAGAAATACCCTGCGGGATCTGCTGGCGCTGGGGGATGAGGCGGTGGAAAGCATTGCCGCCGTCCCCATCGGGCTCACCCGCTACCGGGAACATCTTTATCCCCTGATCACCTACGATGCCCCCACCGCTGCCGGGGTCCTGGAGATCCTGGAAGAGGCAGGGGAGAAGTGCCTGGCGGACTGGGGCCGGCGGGTGGTGTTCCCCGCCGACGAATGGTATTTGCAGGCGGGCCGGCCTTTGCCGGACTATGATTTTTACGAGGATTTCGTCCAGCTGGAAAATGGCGTGGGCATGTGGAGAAAGTACCGGGAAGAGTTTTTGTGGGAACTGGAATCGGCTCCGGCACCCCAAAAGCCCCTGGAATGGGATCTGGTCACCGGTACCCTGGCAGCGCCCCTGATCCGGGAAATGATGGGCAGGGTGGAGGCTAAATGGCCGCAGGTGAAGATCCGGGTCCACCCGATCCAAAACGATTTCTTTGGCGGGAACGTGAGCGTGGCCGGTCTGGTCACCGGCCAGGATATCCTCAGCCAGTGCAGGGGTCGTTTGAGCGGCCGGCTGCTGGGCATCCCCGAAGTGATGCTGCGGGATGAGGGGGATATGTTCCTGGATGACATGCCCCTGACCCGGCTGAAAGAGGAGATGGGGAGGCCGGTGCGTGTGCTGCCCTGCCAGGGTGCGGAAAATTTGCGCGCCTTACTGGAAGGATAAGGCTTCCGGGCGTATAATAGAAAACAAGGAAACAGTGAAGGAGGGCGAGCCCTATGGCAAAACCCATTGTAGCGGTGATTGGCCGGCCCAATGTGGGCAAATCAACGCTTTTTAACAAATTGATCGGCCAGCGCCTTGCCATTGTGGAAGATACCCCCGGCGTTACCCGGGACCGGATCTTCGGCGACTGCGAGTGGCGGGGCCATAAAATGCTGCTGGTGGATACCGGCGGCATCGAGCCCAGCATTGATGACGGCCTGCTGGCCCATATGCGGCAGCAGGCCCAGCTGGCCATCGATTCGGCGGACTGCATCATCATGGTCTGTGACCTGAACAGCGGCGTGACTCCCCAGGATCAGGATGTGGCCGCCCTGCTGATGCGCAGCGGCAAGCCGGTGGTGCTGGCGGTAAACAAGTGCGACAAGGTGGGCGAGCCTCCTATGGAGCTGTATGATTTTTACAGCCTGGGCCTGGGCGAGCTGATTCCGGTATCCAGCATCCACGGCCATGGCACCGGTGATCTGCTGGACGCGGTGTGCGAGCACCTGGATTTTTCCGGGGAGGAAAACCCGGAGGAGGACCGGATCTCGGTGGCGGTGATCGGCCGGCCCAATGTGGGCAAGTCCAGCCTGGTGAACTATATCCTGGGCGAGGACCGGATGATCGTGGCCAACGAGGCAGGCACCACCCGGGACGCCATCGACAGCCCCATCGACAACGCCTTCGGCAAATTCATCTTTACCGACACGGCGGGCCTGCGCAAAAAAGGCAAGGTGGAAAGCGGCGTGGAGCGCTTCAGCGTGCTGCGCAGCCTGGCCGCTGTGGAGCGCAGTACCGTCTGCGTCATCCTGATCGATGCCACCGAGGGCTTTACCGAGCAGGACAGCAAGGTGGCGGGATATGCCCATGAGCAGGGCAAGGCCTGCATCATTGCGGTGAACAAATGGGACCTGGTGGAAAAGGACGGCCGCACCATGGATTCCTACCGCAAAAAGCTGCAGGATGACTTCAGCTTTATGTCCTATGCGCCCATCCTGTTCATCAGCGCCAAGACCGGCCAGCGGGTGGATAAGCTTTTTGAGATGATCCGCTATGTGGACGAGCAGAATGCCCTGCGGGTGCCCACCGGCGTTTTGAACGAGCTTCTGGCCCGGGCCACTGCCCGTGTGCAGCCCCCCAGCGACAAGGGCCGCCGGCTGAAGATCTTCTATATGACCCAGGCTTCTACCCGGCCGCCCACGTTCGTCTGCTTTGTGAACCGGAAGGATCTGTTCCATTTCTCCTACCAGAGATATCTGGAAAACCAGATCCGGGAGACCTTCGGGCTGGAAGGTACGCCGGTTCGCATTGTGGTGCGGGAACGGGGCGACGGAAGCACCCGGTAAAACCAAATATGCAGCGGCCCCCGCGGCGGAGATTGGGAGAGACGCAGGGCCGGATAAAAAAGGGAGTTGCCTTATGCTTCATATCCTCACTACCCTTGGCGTGATCGGCGGCGCCGATGGCCCCACCGCCATCTATGTCACCGCAGGCGGAGTACCGATGGGCTTTTTGCTGGCCTGTCTGGTCGGTTATCTGCTGGGCAGTATCGATTTCGGCATTCTGGTAAGCAAGTACCTGTATCACGATGACATCCGTGCCCACGGTTCGGGCAGTGCCGGCATGACCAACATGCTGCGCACCTTCGGCAAGAAGGCCGCGGCCCTCACGGCCCTGGGCGATGTGCTCAAGGGCGTGGCGGCGGCGCTGCTGGGCGAGTGGCTGTTTGCTTCCCTGGTGCCCCAGCTGGAGCCGGTGTGCGGCGCTTATCTGTGCGGCGTATTGGCGGTGATCGGTCACCTGTTCCCCGTGTTCTTCCACTTTAAAGGAGGCAAGGGGGTTCTGTGTGCCGCGGGCGCCATCATTGCCACCGAACCCCTGACCGTGCTGATCCTGTTTGTGGTCTTCTGTGTGCCTTTCCTGGCCACCCGGATCGTCAGCCTGGGCAGCATCTCGGCGGCGGTGGCGTACCCCATCTGCACTCTGCTGCTGGATCTGTACTTTGGCTACAACATCCAGACGGTGGTGGTGTCCACGGCAGGAGCCATAGCCATGGCGGCGCTGGTGATCTGGATGCACCGCAGCAATATCAAGCGGCTGCGGGAGGGTACCGAATATCGGTTTGGGCAAAAGAAAAAGTAACGGCGGGGCCGGTAGGCGGCCCTGCGGCAAAAGCTCCCCTTTCTGCCTGCGGACAGACGCCGGCTGCTGAGGGGGGCTTTTTTCGGCTTTTGGGAGGATTTCCTCACAATCTTCACATTTAAGAGATACAATACATACATTCTGCAAATCAGTTAGGAGTGTGGCTTTCTTGATCAAGGTAGAGCACCTGACAAAGCGCTACGGCAACCATTATGCCATCGAGGATCTTTCCTTCACGGTGGAAGAGGGAAAAATCTACGGGCTTCTGGGCCCCAACGGCGCGGGCAAATCCACCACCATGAACATCATCACAGGGTATATCTCGGCCACCAGCGGCACGGTAACGGTGGACGGGCACGACATCCTGGAAGAGCCAAGCGCGGCAAGGGCCTGCATCGGATATCTGCCCGAGATCCCGCCCCTGTATATGGATATGACTCCCCGGGAATATCTGAATTTTGCCGGTGAGCTGAAGGGAATGAAAAAAGCCGCCCGGAAAGAGCAGATTCAGCGGGTCATGGACCGCACCGGCATTGCCGAGATGGCGGATCGGCTCATCAAGCACCTTTCCAAGGGCTACAAACAGCGGGTGGGCCTGGCCGGCGCCCTGATGGGCAGCCCCAAGGTCATCATCCTGGACGAACCCACCGTGGGCCTGGACCCTGCCCAGGTGATCGGTATCCGGGAACTGATCCGGGATCTGGGCAAGACCCATACCGTGATCCTTTCCAGCCATATTCTGAGCGAAGTGCAGGCAGTCTGCGATCAGGTGCTGATCATTTCCGGCGGCCATCTTACGGCTCAGGGCACCCCGGAAGAACTGAGCCAGCGGCTCAGCGGCAAGACTGCCCTGAACCTGACTGCCCTGGGCAGCCTGGAAAAGGTGCGCGCTGTGGTGGAAGGCGTGGAGAAGATCGGCGAGATCCTGGAAGCCCATGAAGAAAACGGCGAGACCAGCCTGAAGGTGGAGATTCCCTCCGGGCAGGATCTGCGGGCCGAATTGAGCGCTGCCCTGGCAGGGGCCGGCTGCCCGGTGACCGCACTGGCCACCGAGACCCTCAGCCTGGAAGATATTTTCCTGCAGCTGACCGAAGGGGAGAACGCTGCCGGGCAGCAGGAAGAGGAGCCTGCGGCAGCTGACCAGGAGCAGGAGGAGGAAACGAAGGAATGATCGCGATTTATAAACGGGAGCTGAAAAGCTTTTACGGCGGCATGATGGGGTATCTGCTGGATGCCTTCTTTATCCTGGTGGGCGGGCTGTACTTCACTGCCGTCAACCTGCAGGGCGGGTATTCGTATTTCTCCTATACCCTGTATAACACCTGCTTTGTTTTTCTGATTTTTGTGCCGGTGCTCACCATGCGCAGCTTTGCCGAGGAACGCCACAACAAGACCGACCAGCTGCTGCTCACCAGCCCGGTATCCCTGGGGCGGATCGTGATGGGCAAGTACCTGGCCCTGATGACCGTGTTTGTCCTGCCTTTGGCGGTGCTTTCGGTCTGCCCGCTGCTGCTGAGGATCGGGGGCGAATTCTCCAACCTGAGCAACTACTCGGCGATTTTCGGGTATTTCCTGCTGGGCGCGGCCTGCATTGCCATCGGGATGTTTGTATCCAGCCTTACCGAAAACCAGATCATTGCGGTGCTGGGCACCTTTGCCATTCTGCTGCTCACCTACCTGATGAGCGGTATCCGCACCCTCTTCACCACCGGCAGCTCCCTGGCTCTCATTGTGTTTACGGTGCTGCTGCTGGTGATCAGCCTGCTGGTGGGCCTGAACAGCAAGAGCCTCAGTCTGGGCTGCATGGTCTTTGTCCTGGGCGGCGCAGTGCTCCTGGCGCTGTTCAAGCTCAAGAGCGCGGCCCTCACCACCGCTTTTTCCGGGCTGCTGGGCTATCTGTCCATCTTTGATCCCTTCCAGAACTTCGTGGGTGACCTGTTCAGCATCACCTCCATCGTGTATTATCTGTCGGTTGCAGGCCTGTTCCTGTTTTTGACCGGCCAGTCGCTGGAAAAGCGGCGCTGGAACTAAGGAAGGGAGCCTGGAACGATCATGAAGAAATTTGATTTCCCTAAAAAATCCGCCGAAAACGGCGAAAAGGTCAAGAACACCAAAACCTTCCGGATCGGCGCGGCCAGCAGTCTGCTGACCATCTTCGCCATTGTGGCGGTGCTGCTGATCAACCTGGTGGTAGGGGCAATTCCGGCCCAGTACACCGAGCTGGATGTGAGCGCAAGCCGGCTGTTTGAGCTGAGCGATACCACTCTGGAACTGCTGGATGGGCTGGATCAGGATGTGACCATCTACTATCTCTGCCAGACCGGGTCGGAAAACGACATCATCGTGAACATGCTGAACCGGTACGCCGGCGCCAGCAGCCATGTGAAGTGGGAGCAGAAAGACCCGGCGGTCTACCCCACCTTTGCCAATCAGTATGGGGCCGAGACGGCTTCCATGGGCAGCACGGTGGTGGTGTGCGGCGACACCTATAAGGTGATTGACGCCACCGACTATTACAACTATGATTATGACTACAACTACGGGCAGTTCAAGGCCACCAGCCTGGATGCGGAGAACCAGTTCAGCAGCGCCATCCAGTATGTGACCAGCAAGACCGGCGAGTTCCCCAAGATCTATCAGCTCACCGGCCATGGTGAGACCAGCCTGTACGGCAGCCTGACCGCCGCCATGAACACCCAGAACATGGAAGTGGAGGAACTGGGGCTGCTCAGCGTCAGCGAGATCCCCGAGGATGCGGACGCCATTGTGATCAACAGCCCGACGGTGGATTATACCGAGGCGGATATCGCCATTGTGCGGGATTACCTGGAACAGGGCGGCAGCTTGCTGGTGACCACCAATGCCCGGGTATCTACCCCCAATCTGGAAGCTCTGCTGGCGGAATACGGGATGACCGGCATTGAGGGCCTGGTGGTGGAAGGGGATTCTTCCCACCATATGCGGGGCTATGCCCATTACCTGATGCCCACCATCACCTCCACCGATGTGACCCAGGACATTGCCGAGGGTACCTATCTGATGGTTCCCTTTGCCCGGGGCATCCAGCTGAACAATGAGCTGGAAAACGTGAAGGTCACGGCTCTGCTGGATACTTCTGATTCCGCCTACAACAAAGCCCAGGGCGTGAATGCCGCCACCACCGAGAAGGAGGATGGTGACACCGACGGCCCCTTCACCCTGGCGGCTCAGTCGGTCAAGACCCTGGATGACGACACCCAGGCCAAGATCATCTGGATCAACAGCGGCGATATGCTGGCAGCGGATGCGGATACCATGGTAAGCGGCGCCAACGGCACCTTTGCCCTGGGCTGTGTCACCTGGCTCACCGATGCAGAATCCACCGTTCTGGTGGGGGCCAAGAGCCTGGAAACCGAGACCCTGGTATTCACCGGCGGCCAGATCGCCACCATGGGCCTTACCTTCATCGTGGTGATCCCCCTGGTGATCCTGGTGGCCGGAGCGGTGGTAGTGATCCGCCGCCGGGCCCGGTAAGAAAGGAGGCCGGCGCGTATGAAAGCCAAAAAAAGAGCCCTGATCGGCATGGCGGTATGTCTGGTGGTGCTGGCCGCCCTGCTGGCGCTGGTTACCTGGATGAACAGCCAGGAAAAGGACAGCGGGGAAGAGACCATCTATATCACCGATTTTGAATCCTCGGCCCTTTCCACCATCACCTATACCTTTAACGGACACACGGTGGAGCTGGTGTATGATGCCGAGGCCCAGGCATGGCATTTGAAAGATCTGCCGGATCAGCCCCTGCAGGCCACCCTCACGGGCAACATGGCCTCGGCGGTGAGCGCCATGAAGGCGAAGCGCCAGCTGGAGGATGCGGGGAATCTGAGCCAGTACGGGCTGGATGCGCCCTCCTTCACCGTCACTGCCACCGCCGGGGAGGAGACCCATACCTTCCTCTACGGGAACCAGAATCAGATGACCCAGGATCGGTACCTGATGCTGGAAGGCAGCGATGCCGTTTATACGGTGGATGAGACCATGTATTCCGCTTTCCAGTACGCCCCCGAAGACCTGTTTGAGGAAGAAGAGGAGGAGAGTACTTCCTCCGAGACTTCTGAGGAGCAGGAGACGGCTTCCTCGGCAGCGGATTCGGCGGCTTCTTCCGAGGCTGTTTCCTCGGAAAGTGCCTCCTTTGAGGCCGCTTCTTCCGGGAGCACCTCTTCTGAGGCGGTCTCCTCCGAGAGCGCTTCTTCCGAATCTGCTTCTTCCCAGAGCAGTTCTTCGGACGCGGCCTCTTCCGCAGCTTCCAACTGACAAAAGCAAAGAGCCGGCGAATTTTCGCCGGCTCTTTTTATGCCAGAAAGCACCGGGGGACAGGACCCCGGCTCAAAGGGTATATTCGATTTCCTTATCCAGGCAGCGATATTGCAGTGCCTCGGCGATCTGGCTCTCGCCAATCACGTCGGCGCCGGCCAGATCGGCAATGGTGCGGCTCACTTTCAGGATCCGGTCATAGGCCCGGGCCGAGAGGCCAAGGCTCTGGAAGGCGCTCCTCAGCAGGGTCTCCGCGCCCTTGGTGAGGGGGCAGAACCGGCGCAGCAGCCCGGCGGGAATATGGGCATTGCAGGAAAAGCCCAGCCCCTCATATCGCTTTTGCTGGATCAGGCGGGCCGCCGTCACCCGGCTTCGGATCGAGGCGCTGTCCTCGCCGCCCTGGCGGCTGGCCAGGGCTTCGTATTCCACCGGTTCCACCTGGATATGCAGGTCGATCCGGTCCAGCAGAGGGCCGCTGACCCGCTGCCGGTAGCGGGCCACCGCATTGGGCAGGCAGGTGCAGGGATGGGTGGGGTGCCCCAGATATCCGCAGCGGCAGGGGTTCATGGCCGCAATCAGCATGAACCGGCTGGGGTAGGTGACGCTCCCGCTCACCCGGCTCACCGTGACGCTGCCGTCCTCCAGGGGCTGGCGCAGCACTTCCAGCACATCCGATTTGAATTCGGGCAGCTCGTCCAGGAACAGCACCCCGTTGTGGGCCAGGCTTACCTCACCCGGCCGCAGATTGGTCCCGCCGCCGGCAAGAGCGGCGGCGCTCACGGTATGGTGGGGACTGCGGAAGGGCCGGCGGCAGGCAAGGCCGCTGCCGGAGGGCAGCAGATGGGCCACCGAATAGATCTTGCTGGTCTCGATAGATTCTTCCAGGCTCAGGGGAGGCCGGATGGAGGGCAGCCGCTTGGCCAGCATGGATTTGCCGGTGCCCGGCGGGCCCACCATCAGGGCGTTGTGTCCCCCTGCGGCGGCAATCTCCAAGGCCCGGCGGGCCAGCAGCTGACCGTGCACGTCCCGGAAGTCGGGCAGATCTTCCCGGTATTGGGGCAGAAAAGGGGTGGGCGGCTGAGGCTGCAGAAGCTCCTGTCCCCGCAGGTGGGCCGCCAGCTGGGCCACACTGTCCAGCGGGTAGACGGTGAGCCCCTCGGCAGCCGCCGCCTCCGCCGCATTGGGCCGGGGGACAAAGAATTCAGTAACCCCGTTATCCCGGGCGGAGAGAGCCATGGAGAGCACCCCCGCCACCGGACGCAGGCTGCCGTCCAGGGAGAGCTCCCCCGCAAAAGCCTGGGAGAGGGGAGGGGTGGGCAGCTGGCCCCCGGCGGCCAGAATGGCCAGCAGCACTGGGAGGTCATAGACCGGGCCGGTTTTGCGCACGTCGGCCGGGGCCAGGTTTACCGTGATCCGGCTGACCGGCCAGGTATATCCCAGATTTTTCAGGGCACTGCGCACCCGGTCGCCGGATTCTTTTACGGCACTGTCCGGCAGGCCCACCAGGGAAAAACTGGGCAGCCCGCCCGACAAATCCGCCTCGGCGTGTACCAGGAACCCGTCAATCCCCCGCACGCCGAAACTGGCTACCTTTGCGAACATCCGGCCCGCTCCTTTCTGCATAAAAATCCATTGTTTTCAGTATAGCCTTTGGGGCGCGTTTTCACAAGTCGGAATTGACAAGCAAAGGCGCATGAATTATCATATACCCATAGTGACCTTGCCCAATTTTGCGAGAAATTTTGAAAAGCAGGTGTAAAATATGTATAAAAAAGAATATGAGCGTTGGTTGACTTCGAAACTTGACGATCCGGATCTGGCCCCTGAGCTGGAATCCATCCGGGACGATGAGGAAGCAATCAAGGACCGGTTTGCCGTCTCCCTCAAATTCGGCACCGCAGGCCTGCGCGGCGTGCTGGGGGCGGGAACCAACCGGATGAATGTGTATGTGGTGCGCCAGGCTACCCAGGGCCTGGCCAACTGGGTCAAGACCCAGGGCGGCAGCCAGTGCGTAGCCATCAGCTACGACAGCCGCATCAAGAGCGATCTGTTTGCCCGCAGCGCTGCCCAGGTGCTGGCCGCCAACGGCATCCAGGTGCGCATTTACAAGGCCCTGATGCCGGTGCCGGCCCTCAGCTTTGCCACCCGCTACTACCACTGCAACGCGGGCATTATGGTTACCGCCAGCCATAACCCCGCCAAGTACAACGGATACAAGGCCTACGGGCCGGATGGCTGCCAGATGACCGACGAGGCCGCCGGGGTGGTGTATGCCGAGATCCAGAAGACCGATGTGCTGAGCGGCGCCAAGCTCATGAGCTTTGAAGAGGGAATGGCTGCCGGCCTGATCCGGTATGTGGAGGATGACTGCATCGAGGCCCTGTACGACGCCATCAAGAGCCGCCAGGTGCGGCCGGGTCTTTGCGCCCAGGCGGGGCTCAAGCTGGTCTACAGCCCCCTGAACGGCAGCGGCCTTGTGCCGGTCACCCGGATCCTGAGCGACATCGGCATCACCGATGTGACCATCGTGCCCGAGCAGAAAGAGCCGGACGGCAATTTCCCCACCTGCCCCTATCCCAACCCGGAAATCTTTGAGGCCCTCCGCCTGGGGCTGGAACTGGCCGAGAAGAACGGCGCCGACCTGATGCTGGCCACCGACCCGGATGCCGACCGGGTGGGCATTGCGGTGCGCTGCAAGGACGGCAGCTATCAGCTGCTCAGCGGCAATGAGGTGGGCGTATTGCTGCTGGATTACATCTGCGCCGGCCGGATCGAAAAGGGTACCATGCCCAAGGATCCCGTGATGTGCAAGTCCATCGTTTCCACCCCGCTGGCCGACGAGGTGGCCGCCCATTATGGGGTGGAGTGCCGCAACGTGCTCACCGGCTTCAAGTGGATCGGCGACCAGATCGCCAAGCTGGAAGAAAAAGGGGAGGAGGAGCGTTTCATCTTCGGCTTTGAGGAAAGCTACGGCTATCTGGCCGGCAGCTATGTGCGGGATAAGGACGCCATTGTGGGCAGCATGCTGATCTGTGAGATGGCCGCCTACTACCGCAGCATCGGTTCCTCTATCAAGGAAGAATTGGAGCGGATCTACCGGGAATATGGCCGTTACCTGAACCAGGTGGACAGCTTTGAGTTCCCCGGCCTTTCCGGTATGGACAAAATGGCCGCCATTATGGCCAGGCTCCGGGCTGAGTCTCCCAAGGAGATCGCCGGCTGCCCGGTGATCAAGGTGACCGACTACCAGAAACCGGAGGAGACCGGTCTGCCGGCAGCCAATGTGCTGATCTTCACCCTGGAAGGCGGCGCCACGGTGGTGGTGCGGCCCAGCGGCACCGAGCCCAAGGTCAAGGCTTACTACACCACCAAAGGCAAGGATCTGGCCGAGGCTCAGGCAAGAAAGGATGCTCTGGCCCAGGCCATGAAGCCCCTGCTGGATTGAGAAGAAAACCTACCCCGAACCAAGGAGGCAACCCATGATCGAACTGTGCTGGAAGGACCGCAAGCGCCATTTCGGGCTTCCCCTCTCCTTCACCAAATACAGCCTCAGCCAGGACCGGCTGTTCTATGAGAGAGGCCTGCTCAGCACCACCCTGGATGAGATCCAGCTGTACCGGGTGCGGGATGTGCGGGTCATCCGTACCCTGGGCCAGAAGATTTTTGGGGTGGGCACGGTCTGCCTGATCTCCAGCGACAAATCCTGCCCGGAGATGAAGCTGGAAAATATCAAGGATCCGATCCAGACCAAGGAGATCATTGTGAATCTGGTGAATAAGGCCCGCCTGGCCAACCAGGTCCGTTCCAGCGAGCTGCTGGATGAGCTGGGCGGCGATGATGACACGGATGGGGACGGCCTGGCCGATGCCCTGAAAGATTCCCGGGATCTTTTATAAAAAAGAATCCTTGACAAGCCCCCGCCGGGCTGGTATAATCTTAGGGCAATCGTTCCCAAGGCTGCTCCGCGGGCGTATGAACCGCGCTGGTAGCTCATATTGAAGGTTGTGATTGGGCGCATGGTTTCGCATGGCCCCTTGCAGTCATGATCAGAAAGAGGTGAATGAACAATGAAACAGGGTATCCATCCCAACTATGTGGATTGCACCATTACCTGTGCTTGCGGCAACGTGATTCAGACCCGTTCCACCAAGCCCGCTATCCACGTGGAAATCTGCTCCAAGTGCCATCCCTTCTACACCGGCAAGCAGAAGCTGGTCGACACCGGCGGACGCGTTGATCGTTTCAACCGGCGTTTTGGTCTCAAGAAATAAGCTGTTTTGGCAACAGAAAGGCGGTTTGAGTTTCAAACCGCCTTTTTTCTGTTCCCTCAGAATAGATGGGAGGAGGAACCAGCATGGAAGATTACCGCACGGTGGAAGGCAGGGCCCGGGCGGAGCTGGAAGAAAAGCGCAGCCGCTTTATTGCCAGCCTGGCCTTTGCGGATACCGAGCAGAAGGCGCTGGATTTTTTGGCCGAGATCCGGGAAGCCAACCGGACGGCCCGGCACAATGTGTACGCCTATATCCTTCGGGAGGGCAGCCGCACCCGCTATTCCGATGACGGCGAGCCCCCCAAGACCGCCGGCCTGCCGGTGCTGGAGGTGCTGACCCATGCCGGCCTTACCGACTGCGTCCTGGTGGTGACCCGCTATTTCGGCGGGATATTGCTGGGCACCGGCGGCCTGGTGCGGGCCTATTCGGGGGCGGCGTCCCTGGCGGTAAAAAGCGCCCGGGTGGTGACGGTGCGCTCCTGCGTGCGGGTAGAGCTGCGGGTGGAGTATTCCCTGTATGAGCGGGCGGCCCTTTTGTTCAGTGAGGCAGGGGCCAGGATGGAAGAGCCGGAATTCACCGATCAGGTGACATTGCGGGGGATTCTGCCCGAAGGGGACGAGCTGCCGCTGCTGCCAAAACTCACGGAATTGACCCGGGGCGGCCGGACCCTCACAGTGTCCCAACCCTTCCATACGGCATTTTGACAAAAATTTTTTTGACTTTTTAGAGGGTTTGACCTTGAAAAAGGCGTATAAAGAGGATGAAGAGCCAAAAAAGGGGGCGAGGGCGTGACCATACGGGAAAGAACCGAGGAGATGGAGGAGGCCATCCTGTCTCCCCATGCGGCGCTCAGCCGCCGCAGCCGGGGCCGTCAGAGACCCGAGGAAGAGTGCCCGCTGCGGCCCTGCTTTCAGCGGGACCGGGACCGGATCATCCACTGCAAATCCTTCCGCCGGCTCAAACAGAAGACCCAGGTGTTCCTCTCCCCGGAAGGGGATCACTACCGTACCCGGCTCACCCATACCCTGGAGGTGGCCCAGATCGCCCGGACCATCGCCCGGGCCCTGCGGCTGAACGAGGACCTGACCGAGGCCATCAGCCTGGCCCACGACCTGGGGCATACCCCTTTCGGCCATGCGGGGGAGCGGGCCCTGAACGCCCTCAGCCCCGGCGGGTTTTCCCACTACTTCCAGAGCCTTCGGGTGGTGGACAGGCTGGAAAAGAATTTCCAGGGGCTGAACCTGTCCTGGGAGGTGCGCAACGGCATCGTCTGCCACACCAAGGGGGCCTGGGCCCAGACCTGGGAGGGGCGGGTGGTGCGCTATGCCGACCAGATCGCCTTTATGAACCACGATATTGAGGACGCCGTCACCGCCGGGGTGCTCCGGCCGGATCAGCTGCCCCGGGAGATCACCGATCTTTTGGGGAACACCAAATCCCGGCGGATCACTACCCTCATTACGGATCTGGTGGAGAACAGCCGGGAGGAGCTGGGGTTCAGCCCCGAGATCCTGGATGGCTTTCTGGCTCTGAAGGATTTCATGTATTCCACCGTCTATGTGGACGAGGTGGCCAAAAAGGAAGAAAACAAGGTACAGAAGATGATCGGGGAGCTGTATGACCGGTTGGTGAGCCGGCCCCAGCTGCTGCCGGAAGGTTTTCTGCATATTGCCTATCAAGAAGGGATTGAGCGGGCCGTGGTGGACTACATCAGCGGCATGAGCGACGAGTTTGCCACCCGGATGTTTGTGGAGCAGTTCGTGCCCCAGAAGTGGCATGTGCTGTAATGGGGCAGGGCCCCATGGGCAAGGAGGGAAGAACAGGTGATCCCGCAGGATTACATACAGGAAGTGATCCGCCGCACCGATATCACCGATCTGGTGGGCGGCTATGTGAATCTGAAACACAGGGGACGCACCCATACCGGCCTGTGCCCCTTCCATAATGAAAAGACGCCCTCCTTTGTGGTATATCCCGAAACCCAGAGCTTTTACTGCTTTGGCTGCGGGGTGGGCGGGGACGCCATCACCTTTGTCAAAAGGATCAACAACCTGGACTATGTGGAGGCAGTGCGGTTTCTGGCATCCCGGGCGGGAATGCCCATGCCCGAGGAGGACGACAAGGCCGGGCGGCTGCGCAGCCGCATTCTTTCTGCCAACAAGGACGCGGCCCGGTTTTATTACCAGCAGCTCAATGCCGATACGGAGGAGGCCAGGCTGGCCCGCCGCTATTGGCGGGGCCGGGGGCTGTCGGATGATACCATCCGCCGCTTCGGGCTGGGGTACGCGCCGGATGGATTCTCCACCGGCTACAAGTTCCTGCGCAGCAAAGGGTATACCGACGAGGAACTTCTGGAAGCGGGGCTCATCAAGCGCAGCCAGAAGGGAAATTTGTACGACGCCTTTTTCCATCGGGTCATGACCCCCATCTTTGATGTGAAGGGCAGCCTGATTGCTTTTGGCGGGCGGGTGCTGGATGATTCCAAGCCCAAATATGTCAACAGCCCCGAAACTCTGGTGTACAAGAAGAGCCGCACCATGTTTGCCCTGAACCTGGCCAAAAAGAGCGCCAGCAAGCGGTATATCCTCTGTGAGGGATATATGGATGTGATCAGCATGCACCAGGCCGGCTTTGATACGGCAGTCTGCGCCTGCGGCACGGCCCTCACTCCCGAGCAGGTCAAGCTGCTCAGCGAGTACGCCGAAGAGGTGGTGCTCTGCTACGACTCGGACGAGGCGGGCCAGAAGGCCACCGCCCGGAGCCTGGAGCTTTTTGCCAGCAGCCCCCTGCGGGTGCGGGTCTTAAAGATCCCCGGAGCCAAAGACCCGGACGAGTTTATCAAGAAGTACGGAAAAGAACGGTTTGCCGCCCTGTTTGACAAGGCGGACAACGCACTGGAATACAAGCTTGCCAAGATACGGGATAAATACGACATCGCCCAGGATTCGGGCAGGGTGCAGTATATCAAGGAGGCCATCGGCCTGCTGGCCGGCCCCATCAGCGAAACCGAGCGGGATGTGTATGCCGGCCGCCTGGCCGAAGAGACCGACGTGCGAAAGGAATCCATCCTGAACCAGCTGGACGGAGCCATCCGCCAGAACCGACGCCGGGCCAGCGCCGCCCGCAGCCGGGAACTGCTGCAGGAGGGGACGGCCGGGCAGATCCATCTGCCCTATGGCCCGGATGGGGCCAAGGCCCTGGGGGTCGCCAACGCCGAGCAGCAGCTGGTGGCGGCTCTGCTGAAAAGCCCGGAATTCCTGCCCCGGGTGATGCAGCGGATCCGTCCCGAGCAGTTCCTGATGGAGGATATGCGCCAGAGCTATGAGGCCATCTGCCGCTGTGCCCGGGAAGGGGCAGCGCCCAGCCTTTCGGCCCTGGCCCAGGAACTGGACGACAAGCTGATGAGCACCCTTTCTCAGATGCTGGCAAGAAACCATGATGTGAGCCCCAGCCCGGCGGACCTGGAAATGTATATGGATCGGATGGAGCAGAGCGTGCCCAAGAGCAGCCAGGCGGGGAAGATGAGCAACGATGAAATTGAAAATTACCTAACCAGTATTTTGAATAAAAAGCAGAAAAAGAATTGACCAGACAAAGCAAAGGAGACCGAAACTATGGCAGAAAAGAAAAACGCTGTGCGGGAATTGGTGGAAACCGGCAAACGCAACGGCAACAAACTGACCGCCCGGGAGATCAACGACGCCATTGAGGAAAAGGGCATCGAGCTGGAAGACGTGGACAAGCTCTATGAGCTGCTGGAGCGCAACGGCATTGAGATTGTAGATGAGCCGGACCCCGACGCCGACAGCTTCACCCTTACCGAGGACAGCGTGGATCAGTTCGAGAGCGCGCTTTCTGCCGAGGGCGTGTCCATCGATGATCCGGTGAAGGTCTACCTGAAAGAGATCGGCCGGGTGCCCCTGCTCACCAGCGAGGAGGAGATCCAGCTGGCCAAGGATATCCTTCTGGGGTCGGAGGCGGCCGCTTCCCTGAAAGAGGGCGGCGATTCCCTGGATGCGGATACGGCTGCCGAGCTGAAAAAGGCCGTGGCGGCGGGCGACAAGGCCAAGCGCCGGCTGTCCGAAGCCAACCTGCGTCTGGTGGTAAGCATCGCCAAGCGGTATGTGGGCCGGGGCATGCAGTTCCTGGATCTGATCCAGGAGGGCAACCTGGGTCTGATCAAGGCGGTAGACAAGTTCGACCATACCAAGGGCTTTAAGTTCAGTACTTACGCCACCTGGTGGATCCGCCAGGCCATCACCCGCGCTATTGCCGACCAGGCCCGTACTATCCGTATTCCGGTGCATATGGTGGAGACCATCAACAAGGTCAAGAAGGTGTCCAGCCAGCTGCTGCACGAAAATGGCCATGAGCCCACCGCCGACGAGATCGCCCAGGAGCTGGATATGCCGGTGGATAAGGTGCGGGAGATCATGCGGGTAGCCCAGGAGCCCGTGAGCCTGGAGACCCCCATCGGTGAGGAGGAAGACAGCCATCTGGGGGATTTCATCCCGGATGAGGACGCCCCCGTGCCCGCCGAGGCTGCCAGCCACACCCTGCTGAAAGAGCAGCTGGGCAGCGTACTCAAGACCCTGACCCCCCGGGAGGCCAAGGTGCTCAGCCTGCGCTTTGGGCTGGATGACGGCCGCCCCCGCACGTTGGAGGAAGTGGGCAAGGAGTTCAACGTGACCCGTGAACGGATCCGCCAGATCGAGGCCAAGGCCCTGCGCAAGCTGCGCCACCCCAGCCGCAGCAAGAAACTGCGGGATTTCCTGGATTGATCGGCCTCGAAAAATTTTCTATTCAACAAACCATGCCGGAAGGAAAAAATTCCCTTCCGGCATTTTTGCTATTTAAAAAGGGAAAAAAGGATGCGCTTATAGTGGAAAGGGAGAAAAGAATGTGATAAAATAGTGAAAAAGAAAAGGGATCGGCCCTGGATCATCCGGAGGAACGAGAAATGAAGAAAAAAACAGCGGTTGTTTCACTGATATTGGGTACAGCTGCGGCCCTGGCTTTGTCGGGCTGCGGCACCATGACACCGGAAAAGCTGGCTGATAAGGTCAAAAAGGCAGTGGAGGAGACTCCCTACAGCCAGGCAGACGTGGATATGACCATGGATATATCGGCGACGGAGCCCACCACCGGGATCGAGATGGATCTGGGCATCCAGATAAACGGCCAGGTGCGGGTGAGCTATGAGCCGAATACGGTTTATGAAAACCTGGATCTTACCATGGAAATGATGGGCTTCCGGGTGCCCCTGAATGTGGAACTCTATGTTCTGGAAGAGGACGGGAAAATCGCGAGCTACAGCAACACGGAAGGCAGCTGGCTGCGGTCGGAAATCGATGCCTCCGCCCAGCAGGACGGGAGCCTTTCCATTGACATCTGGGCTCTGGACCCGGAACAGCTTTCCATTGATGAGGAAGTGACCGAGCTGGAAGGAAGCCCGGCGACCTGCCTGAAGGCGAATGTCACCGGCGAGGATGTTGCCCAGGCAATGAGCTTTTTGTTCAGCAGCCTGGAAGAGAGCGGCAGTCTGCTGGACGAGGGCATGCTGATGGATGAGGATGTGCAGGGATCTCTGGATGAGATTGATTGGGAAAAAATCTCCGCTCAGGTGACCACTTATGTGGACACGGAGACCTATCTGCCCATGCGGGAAGAAATTTCCATCAGCGGCTTGGATGAAGCCCTGGCAGGTATGGTGGGGAACAGCGATGTTTCCATCAACATCCGGCAGGCAAATGCCACGGTGAACTATACCTCCTATGACCCGGTGGATCCCTGCGTGCTGCCGGAGGGGGCCAAGGAACAGGCAGCTCAGAACGAGCGTCTGCTGGCCGGCAACCCGGATAACGGCGATGGCACCTTCACCATTCAGGAAGGCGGCTACTATGCCAATATCCAGGCCCCGGAAGGCTATGTGCTGGACTACACCAATTACGATGAGGTGGATTTCTACAGCGAGGAGCTGGACCGGCTGGTCTGCTATCAGATGTGGACGAGTGATGACCGCAACGATTTCTTCTTCTGGGATATGGTGGACCAGGCGGCCTACGAGTATACCGGAGATATGTTCGGCCCCGAACGGATGCCCAACATCGAAATCGTGGATACTGCGAATTTCAGCTTTGCGTTGGACGGTTTTTCCTACCAGGGGAACTATGCCGGCTACAATTACTATGCCTGGACCAATGTGGATGAGGAATATTACAGCTGGGTACTGGTGAGCATCTACGACGGCGGTGATACCATGGATTCCTCCATCACCCAGGAGGAGATCCAGAGCCTGCTGGAGCAGGTGAACCCGTATCAGCTGCCGGCGGCGCAGGAGGAGATGGAAGACATTCTGGATCAGCTGGAGCTGTAAGAAGGATGTGTTTCCCCAAAATGCTTTGAAAACCATAGAAGGCCGGGCGGAACTTGCCAGTTCCGCCCGGCTTTTTCCTATGGGCAAATTGCCCGCAAGGAATGTCGAGGGCGCCAAAAAGCCCGGTGGGCAGGAGAGGACAGGGGAGAAAACCACTGCAAAAATGCACACGACCCCGGGCGTATCGCACTCGAAAAAAATCGGAACAAAAAGCCGGAAAATGGCTTGACACAGCCGTTTTAGGGTGGTATACTGCCATAGTATAGCAAAATGGATAAGAGCGCCCTTAAACATACCATTTGCACAAAAGATTTTGCAAAGTTTGTTAAAACTGCACAAACGACAGGGGAGCCCCCCGGTGTGTTTCAAGCGCTTTTCTCAAGATGGCAGTAAAAATAGAAAGAATAGGAGTGGTCGCTTTTATGATGAAGGTCAAGCCCGTGAAGCTCGGCAAAACCGAAAGAATGAGCTTTTCCCGCATCGATGAAGTCATCGGCATGCCGAACCTGATCGAGGTCCAGAAAAATTCCTACCAGTGGTTTTTGGACGAAGGCCTGAAAGAGGTGTTCAAAGACATCTCTTCCATCGGCGATTACACCGGCAACCTGGTGCTGGATTTTATCGACTACCGGCTGGATTCCAAGCCCAAGTATACCATTAAAGAGTGCAAAGAGCGGGACGTTACCTACGCGGCTCCCCTCCATGTCACTGCCCGCCTGCTGAACAAGGAGACCGGTGAGGTCAAGGAGCAGGAGATCTTCATGGGCGATTTCCCCCTGATGACCGATTCGGGCACCTTTATCATCAACGGCGCCGAGCGCGCCATCGTCAGCCAGCTGGTCCGTTCGCCCGGTGTCTTCTTTGGCGCCAGCTACGACAAGACCGGAAAAAAGCTGTTTACTGCCACCATGAACCCCAACCGGGGCGCCTGGCTGGAATATGAGACCGATTCCAGCGACGTTTTCTATGTCCGCATCGATAAGAACCGCAAGCTGCCCGTGACCGTGCTGCTGCGTGCCCTGGGCATGGGCTCCAACCAGCAGATCCTGGACTTCTTCGGTGAGGACGAGCGGATCCTGGCCACTCTGGAAAAAGATACCACCACCAACGAGGAAGAAGGCCTGCTGGAAACCTACCGCAAGCTGCGCCCCGGCGAGCCTCCCACGGTGGACAGCGCCCAGAGCCATCTGGCTGCCCTCTTCTTTGACGAGCGCCGGTACGATCTTTCCCGTTTCGGCCGCTATAAGATGAACAAGAAGCTCAGCCTGGCCCGCCGCATCGAAAACGGCGTGGCTGCCCAGGACGTGATCGCCCCCCTCACCGGTGAGATCCTCATCAGCAAGGGCGAGAAGATCACCCGCCCCATGGCAGAGGCTGCCGACGCCGCCGGCGTCAGCGTGGTCTGGCTGAATGTGGACGGCAAGGAAGTCAAGGTCATCACCAACGGCAGTGTGGATGCCCAGCCCTTCTTCAGCTTTGATGTGAAAGAGGCCGGCATCAACGAGCGCTGCAACTTCAGCCAGATCCGTGCCATCCTGGATGCCACCGACGACCCGGAAGAGCAGAAGAAGATGCTGGAGGAGAACCACGACAAGCTGATCAGCAAGACGGTCACCGTGGATGATATCTTCTCCTCCATCAACTACCTGAACGGCCTGGATCACGGCATCGGCACCACCGATGACATCGACCATCTGGGCAACCGCCGTATCCGCAGCGTGGGCGAACTGCTGCAGAACCAGTTCCGCATCGGTTTTGCCCGTATGGAGCGGGTGATCCGGGAGCGCATGACCCTGCAGGCTCAGGATTCCGATTCCGCTACTCCCCAGTCCCTCATCAATATCCGCCCTGTGGTGGCCGCCATCAAGGAGTTCTTCGGTTCCAGCCCCCTGTCCCAGTTCATGGACCAGAACAACCCCCTGGCCGAGCTGACCCACAAGCGGCGTCTGTCCGCTCTGGGCCCCGGCGGTCTGTCCCGTGATCGCGCCGGTTTCGAGGTCCGTGACGTGCACTACAGCCACTATGGCCGCATGTGCCCCATTGAGACCCCCGAAGGCCCCAACATTGGTCTGATCTCTTACCTGGCCACCTACGCCCGCATCAACTCCTACGGCTTCATCGAGGCCCCCTACCGCAAGGTGGAAAAAACCTATGATGAGAACGGCAAGCTGATCGATCAGGTGGTCACCAACGAGGTGGTCTACATGACCGCCGACCAGGAAGATGAATATGTGGTTGCCCAGGCCAACGAGCCCCTGGACGAGAACAACCGCTTCATCAAGCCCCGCGTCAGCGCCCGCCGCCGGGACGAGATCCTGGAAATCGAGAAAGAAAAAATCGATTATATGGACGTTTCTCCCCGAATGATGGTTTCCGTGGCTACCGCCATGATCCCCTTCCTGGAGAACGATGACTGTAACCGTGCTCTGATGGGCTCCAACATGCAGCGGCAGGCCGTGCCCCTCATGGTGACCCAGCAGCCCATCGTGGCCACCGGCATGGAGTACAAGGCCGCCACCGACTCCGGCGTCTGTGTGCTGGCCCGTCATGACGGCGTAGTGGAAAAGGTGGATGCCGACCACATTGTGGTGCGTACCTCCAAGACCACTACCGACGAGTATGAGCTTATCAAGTTCATGCGCTCCAACCAGGGCACCTGCGTCAATCAGCGTCCCATTGTCTCCACCGGGGAAGAGGTCAAGGCCGGCCAGGTGCTGGCTGACGGCCCCGCCACCCGCAACGGCGAGATCAGCCTGGGCAAGAACGCCCTCATCGGCTTCATGACCTGGGAGGGCTACAACTACGAGGACGCCGTCCTGATCAGCGAGAAGATGGTCCGGGAGGACGTGTACACCTCCATTCATATCGAGGAGTACGAGACCGAGGCCCGGGAGACCAAGCTGGGACCCGAGGAAATTACCCGGGATATCCCCAACGTGGGTGATGACGCCCTGAAAGATCTGGACGAGCGCGGCATCATCCGGGTGGGCGCCGAAGTTACCGCTGGCGACATCCTGGTGGGTAAGGTCACCCCCAAGGGTGAGACCGAGCTCACCGCCGAGGAGCGGCTGCTGCGCGCCATCTTCGGTGAAAAGGCCCGTGAGGTGCGGGATACCTCCCTGCGTGTGCCTCACGGCGAGTACGGCATCATTGTGGATGTGAAGGTGTTCACTCCCGACAACTGCGACGAGCTGCAGCCCGGCGTGCGCCAGGTGGTGCGCTGCTACATCGCCCAGAAGCGCAAGATCAGCGTGGGCGACAAGATGGCCGGCCGTCACGGCAACAAGGGTGTTGTGTCCCGCATCCTGCCTCAGGAGGATATGCCCTTCCTGGCTGACGGTACCCCCCTGGATATCGTGCTGAACCCCCTGGGCGTGCCTTCCCGTATGAACATCGGTCAGGTGCTGGAAGTGAACCTGGGCTACGCCGCCAAGGCGCTGGGCTGGAAGGCCATGACCCCTGTGTTCGACTCCGCCCGTGAGGCCGACATCGTGGGTTGCCTGGAAGCTGCCCGTGAGAAGTGGCATGGCGAGAACGCTCCCAAGTACCCCACCAAGCTGAACAAGCTGATGGGCGAGCAGGGCCATGTGATCGACTTCAGCAAGATCGAGCTGGCCGATAACGGCAAGAGCACCGTTTACGACGGACGTACCGGTGAAAAGTTTGATAACCCCGTTACCGTGGGTTATATGTACTACCTCAAGCTCCATCACCTGGTGGACGATAAGATCCACGCCCGTTCCACCGGCCCCTACAGCCTGGTTACCCAGCAGCCTCTGGGCGGCAAGGCCCAGTTCGGCGGCCAGCGCTTCGGCGAGATGGAGGTGTGGGCCCTGGAGGCCTACGGTGCCGCCTACACCCTGCAGGAGATCCTCACCGTCAAGAGTGACGACGTGGTGGGCCGTGTCAAGACCTACGAGGCCATCGTCAAGGGCCAGGATGTTCCCAAGCCCGGCATCCCCGAGAGCTTCCGCGTGCTGATCAAGGAACTGCAGAGCCTGGGCCTGGATGTGCGCGTGCAGGATGTGAATGGCGATGAGATCGACCTGAAGCAGAACTTCGACGATGAGGAGCCCGGCTTTGAGGGCCGCGAGCTGCCCGGCGACGACGTGCTGCTGGAGAGCGAACTGAACGATGATTACAGCATCGAGGAGGCAGATGAAGGCTTTGGCTCCGATGAGGAACCGGAACCGGGTGACGACCTGTTCGGCGCGGAAGGAAGCGCCAACGGCGATATGGACGATCTGCTGTAAATCAGGCACATTCACCTCTTAAGAGATAAGGAAGGTTCGTTTATGGAATATACTGATTTCGACTCTATTAAAATCGGCCTTGCCTCTCCCGATCAGATCCGTGCCTGGAGCTACGGTGAGGTCAAAAAGCCGGAAACCATCAACTACCGCACCCTGAAGCCTGAGCGTGACGGCCTGTTCTGTGAGCGCATTTTCGGACCCACCAAGGACTGGGAGTGCCACTGCGGCAAGTACAAGCGCATCCGCTACAAGGGCAAGATCTGCGACCGCTGCGGCGTAGAGGTCACCAAGTCCAAGGTCCGCCGCGAGCGGATGGGCCACATCGAACTGGCCGCCCCTGTTTCTCACATCTGGTACTTCAAGGGCATCCCCAGCCGCATCGGCCTGATGCTGGACATCAGCCCCCGCCTGCTGGAAAAGGTGCTGTACTTCGCCAGCTATATCGTCACTGACCCCGGCTATACTCCCCTGGAAAAGAAGCAGCTCCTCAGCGAGCGGGAATACCGGGAGATGCGGGACCGTTACGAGGATGAGTTCCAGGCAGCCATGGGCGCCGAGGCCATCCAGACCCTCCTGCAGGAGATCGATCTGGACGAGCTGAGCAGCCAGCTCCATGCCGAGCTGGACGAGGCCGGCGGCCAGAAGCGGGTCCGCATCCTCAAGCGGCTGGAAGTGGTGGAGGCCTTCCGCCTTTCCGGCCAGCGCCCCGAGTGGATGATCATGAACGTCATCCCCGTCATTCCCCCTGATATCCGTCCCATGGTCCAGCTGGACGGCGGCCGTTTCGCCACCAGTGACCTGAACGACCTGTATCGCCGGGTCATCAACCGGAACAACCGTCTCAAGCGGCTGCTGGAGTTGGGCGCCCCCGATATCATCGTCCGCAATGAGAAGCGGATGCTGCAGGAGGCTGTGGACGCCCTGATCGACAACGGCCGCCGTGGCCGCCCGGTCACCGGCCCCAACAACCGCCCCCTCAAGAGCCTGTCCGACATGCTCAAGGGCAAGCAGGGCCGCTTCCGTCAGAACCTGCTGGGCAAGCGCGTGGACTACTCCGGCCGCTCGGTTATCGTTGTTGGTCCCGAGCTCAAGATGTACCAGTGCGGTCTGCCCAAGGAGATGGCTCTGGAACTCTTCAAGCCCTTTGTCATGAAGGACCTGGTGGAGAAGGGCATCGCCAACAATATCAAGAGCGCCCGCAAGATGGTGGAGCGGGTCCGTCCCGAAGTGTGGGACAGCCTGGAGACCGTCATCAAGGGCCATCCCGTCATGCTGAACCGCGCCCCCACCCTGCACCGTCTGGGCATCCAGGCCTTCGAGCCCGTGCTGGTGGAAGGCCGCGCCATCAAGCTGCACCCGCTGTCCTGCACCGCTTTCAACGCCGACTTCGACGGCGACCAGATGGCTGTCCATCTGCCCCTGTCCAAGGAGGCCCAGCGTGAGGCCAAGCAGCTGATGCTGGCTTCCGGCAACCTGCTCAAACCGTCTGACGGCTGCCCCGTTACCGTTCCCACTCAGGATATGATCTTGGGTTCCTACTACCTGACCATGGTCAACCCGGAAGATCCCGGCGCCGGCAAGGTGTTCCGGGATGAGAACGAGGCCATCATGGCCTATGCGGACCATGTGGTCACCCTGCAGGCTCCCATCAAGGTCCGCCGTTTCCGGGAAGTGGACGGCGAGATGCGCTCCCGCATTGTGGATACCACGGTGGGCAGCATCATCTTCAACAACCCCATTCCCCAGGACCTGGGCTATGTGGATCGTACCGACCCCGAGCATATGTTCGATCTGGAGATCAACTTCCAGGTTACCAAGAAGAACCTGCCCGACATCATCAGCCGCTGCCTGGCCAAGCATGGCACCTCGGTCACGGCCGAGATGCTGGACTCCATCAAGGCCCAGGGCTACAAGTACTCCACCATCGGCGCCATCACGGTTTCCGTGTCTGACGCGGTGATCCCCCCGGAGAAGAGCGAGCTGCTGGAAGATGCCGACAAGCGGGTTGGCAAGGTCATCAAGCAGTACAACAAGGGCCTTATCTCCGAGAAGGAGCGCTACAGCAAGGTCATCGAGATCTGGCAGGATACCACCGACAAGGTGGCCAAGGCCCTGGCTGCCAACCTGCCCAAGCGCAACCAGATCTTCATGATGGCGGACTCCGGCGCCCGTGGTTCCATGAACCAGATCAAACAGCTGGCCGGCATGCGCGGCCTGCTGGCCAACACCGCCGGTAAGACCATCGAGATGCCCATTCGTGCCAACTACCGTGAAGGCCTGAACATTCTGGAATACTTCGTGGCCAGCCGCGGCGCCCGTAAGGGTCTGGCCGATACCGCTCTGCGTACCGCCGACTCCGGTTACCTGACCCGCCGTCTGGTAGACGTTTCCCAGGAGGTCATCATCCGGGAGATCGACTGCGGCTCCAACGAGGGCATCCTGGTCTCCGATATCCGGGAAGGCAAGGAAGAGATCGAGAAGTTCCGTGAGCGTCTCATCGGCCGCTATGCGGTTTCCGATGTGAAGGATCCCCGCACCGGCGAAGTCATCGTGCCCTATGGCAAGATGATGGATATGTTCGACGCCGAGCGGATCGAGGAAGCCGGCATCACCGAACTGGAGATCCGCAGCGTGCTGAACTGCCATGCCCGCCGGGGCGTCTGCGCCCACTGCTACGGCGCCAACATGGCCAACGGCGAGACCGTGAACCTGGGTGAGACCGTGGGTATCATCGCCGCTCAGTCCATCGGTGAGCCCGGCACCCAGCTGACCATGCGTACCTTCCATACCGGCGGTATTGCTTCCGCCGAGGATATTACCCAGGGTCTGCCCCGCGTTGAGGAGCTGTTCGAGAGCCGCCGTCCCAAGGCCATGGCCATCATGACCGAGATCGCCGGCACCGTGCACATCGACGACACCCGCAAGAACCGCCATGTGGTGGTCAGCGGCGTGGACGACAACGGTGTTCCCACCGAGAAGAGCTACCTGATCCCCTTCGGCCAGCGGGTCAAGGTTCAGGAAGGCGACGTGCTGGAAAAGGGCGATATGCTCACCGAGGGCCATGCCTATCCCCAGGATATTCTGGCCATCAAGGGCCGTATTGCCGTGCAGAACTACCTGATCAGCGAGGTGCAGAAGGTGTACCGGCTGCAGGGCGTGGAAATCAACGACAAGCACATTGAGGTCATCGTCCGTCAGATGATGCGCAAGGTGCGTGTGGAAGATCCCGGCTCCACCAACCTGATCGCCGGCTCGGTAGCCGACCGGGTGGAGGTCATGGGCATGAACCAGGATCTGCAGGCCCGTATTGACGCCGGCGAGACCGACCTGAAGCTGGCCAAGTGCAGCCAGGTTCTGCTGGGTATCACCAAGTCCAGCCTGGCCACCGACAGCTTCCTGTCTGCCGCTTCCTTCCAGGAAACCACCCGTGTGCTCACCGATGCCGCCATCAAGGGCAAGGTGGACACCCTGCAGGGCCTGAAGGAGAACGTCATCATCGGTAAGCTGCTGCCTGCCGGCACCGGTCTTCCCGAGGTGGAGGAGGAACTCATCCGCCGGGAAGAGGCCAAGATCTGCGTGATGGATCGGGAGCATGACTGATTTCTTTTCAGAGACTTCTGAAAGGCTCTGAACCGCTGCCGCGGGCTTTTGCCCGCGGCAGTTTTGTGTTTTTGGGGCAAAACAGGGGAAATCGGGCCCTCAAAACCGGAAAAAATGAAAATTCAGGGTTTTTGCCAAACAGTTTTGGGAAATACTGTTGACATCCACAAAAATTGTATGTAAAATAAATCATGTTGCGCTCTGTACTTTTTCCCTGTGCCTTCGCGGTTGCGGAGGGCAAAGAAAGCGGCGCAAAATCACGAAAGAAAGGAGAAAACAATGCCTACTTTTAACCAGCTCGTACGCAAAGGCCGTGAGGTCCTGGTGAAGAAAAGTACTGCTCCCGCCCTTCTGAAGAGCTACAACTCCCAGAAGAAGGCCTACAGCGATCAGAACAGCCCCCAGAAGCGTGGTGTCTGCACTGCCGTTCGTACCATGACCCCCAAGAAGCCTAACTCTGCTCTGCGTAAAGTTGCCCGTGTCAAGCTCACGAATGGTATCGAGGTTACCTCTTACATTCCCGGCATCGGCCACAATCTGCAGGAGCACAGCGTCGTACTGATCCGCGGCGGCCGTGTAAAGGACCTGCCCGGTGTGCGTTACCACATCATCCGTGGTACCTTGGATACCCAGGGCGTTGCCAATCGTGGCCAGGCCCGTTCCAAGTACGGTGCGAAGCGTCCCAAGGCCGGTGCTAAGAAGTAATGAAAATTTTACCCGCCATCAAAGGCTTTCCATATAGAAGGTTTGCTCTTTGTGGCACAACGGGAGTTTTTATGCTTTCGAGTACCGATGATATCATTCTGTGAAGGAGGGAAGAAAGATGCCAAGAAGAGGCAATGTCGCGAAACGCGATGTTTTGGCTGATCCTATTTACAATTCCAAGCTGGTCACCCGTCTGGTGAACAGCATCATGCTGGACGGCAAGAAGGGCGTGGCCCAGAAAATCGTCTATGAGGCGTTCGAGACCGTGAAGGAAAAGACCGGCAATGATCCCCTGGAGACCTTCGAAAAGGCCATGGAGAACATCATGCCCAGCCTGGAAGTGAAGGCCCGCCGTGTGGGTGGCTCCACTTATCAGGTGCCCATCGAAGTGCGTGCCGAGCGTCGTCAGACCCTGGGCCTGCGCTGGCTCACCGCCTACAGCCGTACCCGCAGCGAGCGGACCATGGCTGCCCGTCTGGCCGCTGAGATCATGGATGCTGCCAACAACACCGGCAACGCCGTGAAGAAGCGCGAGGACACCCACAAGATGGCCGAGGCCAACAAGGCGTTCGCTCATTATCGTTATTGATCTGCTCTGCATTGTTAGGAGGTTTAAGACATGGCTACCCCAAGAGACGTTTCTCTGCAGATGACGAGAAATATCGGTATCATGGCTCATATCGATGCAGGCAAAACCACCACCACCGAGCGTATTCTGTACTATACGGGCGTTAACCACAAGATCGGCGAGACCCACGATGGTGCAGCTACCATGGACTGGATGGCGCAGGAGCAGGAGCGTGGCATCACCATCACTTCTGCTGCCACCACCTGTTATTGGAGCCATACCGAAACCCAGAACGATCCTGTGGCTTTCAAGAAGAACCGCCATCGGATCAACATCATCGACACCCCGGGCCACGTGGACTTCACCGTTGAGGTTCAGCGTTCCCTGCGCGTATTGGACGGTTCCGTGACCGTTCTGTGCGCCAAGGGCGGCGTGGAGCCCCAGTCCGAGACCGTGTGGCGTCAGGCCGACGATTATCATGTACCCCGTATGGTGTACGTGAACAAGATGGACATCATGGGCGCCAACTTCTACCGCTGCGTGGATATGCTGCGCGACCGGCTGAAGTGTAACGCCGTGCCCATCCAGCTGCCCATCGGCGCCGAGGATACCTTCAAGGGTATCATCGACCTGCTGGAGATGAAGGCTGACGTCTACTACGACGACATGGGCAAGGACATGCGCGTGGAAGAGATTCCCGCCGACATGATGGACAAGGCTCAGGAATACCATGACGCTCTCGTTGAGGCTGTTGCCGAGAACGACGAAGAGCTGATGGAGAAGTACCTGAACGGCGAAGAGCTCACCATTGCTGAGCTGAAGAAGGCCATCCGCAAGGAGACCATCGCCAACACTCTGGTGCCCGTGGTCTGCGGTACTTCCTACCGCAACAAGGGCGTTCAGAAGCTGCTGGATGCCATCGTGGACTATATGCCCGCCCCCACCGATATCGAAGACATCAAGGGCGTGAACCCCGAGACCGGTGAAGAGGAGAGCCGTCCTTCCGACGACAAGGCTCCCTTCGCTGCTCTGGCCTTCAAGATTGCCACCGACCCCTTCGTGGGCAAGCTGGCGTTCTTCCGTGTCTACTCCGGCACGGTTGAGGCCGGCACCTCGGTTTACAACTCCGTGAAGGACAACGACGAGCGTATCGGCCGCATCCTGCAGATGCACGCCAACCACCGGAAGGATATCGATATCTGCTACGCTGGTGATATCGCTGCCGCCGTGGGCCTGAAGAACACCACCACTGGTGATACCCTGTGCGACCCCAAGCACCCCATCGTGCTGGAGTCCATGAACTTCCCCGAGCCCGTTATCCGCGTTGCCATCGAGCCCAAGACCAAGGCCGGCAACGAGAAGATGGGCATCGCACTGGCCAAGCTGGCTGAAGAGGACCCCACCTTCCGTACCTGGACGGATGAGGAAACCGGTCAGACCATCATCGCTGGCATGGGCGAGCTGCACCTGGAGATCATCGTGGACCGCCTGCTGCGTGAGTTCAAGGTAGAGGCCAACGTGGGCGCTCCCCAGGTTGCTTACCGTGAGACCATCCGCAAGGAGGCCAACCAGGATACCAAGTATGCCCGTCAGTCCGGCGGTAAGGGCCAGTATGGTCATGTCAAGATCAAGATCGAGCCCAACGAGGCCGGCAAGGGTTACGAGTTCATCAACGCCGTTGTGGGCGGCGCCATTCCCAAGGAGTATATTCCTGCGGTTGACGCTGGTATCCAGGGCGCGATGAAGGCCGGCGTTCTGGCCGGTTACCCGGTTGTGGACGTGAAGGTTACCCTGTGGGACGGCTCTTATCACGAGGTCGACTCTTCCGAAATGGCTTTCTCCATCGCCGGTTCTATGGCGTTCAAGGAGGCTATGCGGAAGGCTGATCCTGTGATCACCGAGCCCATCATGAAGGTTGCTGTTATTGTGCCTGATGACTACATGGGCGACGTTATCGGCGACCTGAACAGCCGTCGCGGCCAGATCCTGGGCATGGAGGCTATGAACGGTACTCAGCGTATCAACGCTATGGTGCCTCTGGCCCAGATGTTCGGCTACGCCACCGACCTGCGTTCCAAGACTCAGGGCCGTGGTCAGTATGTCATGGAGCCCAGCCATTACGAGCAGGTTCCCAAGAGCATCAGCGACAACATCATCGCCGGCCGGCAGAAGGGCTAAGTCCCTTTATCCGGCTGCAGGCTGAAAATTTCCCCGAAGAACTTGATTTTTCGGGTAGGTTTTAGTATGATAGCCTTAAACTGATTCGGATTCAAAAAGGAGGATATTCCCATGGCTAAAGAGAAATTTAACCGTTCTAAGCCTCATGTCAACATCGGCACCATCGGCCACGTTGACCACGGCAAAACCACCCTGACTGCCGCCATCACCAAGGTGCTGGCCATGAAGGGCGACGCTGCTTTCGTTGATTACGCCAACATTGATAAGGCTCCCGAGGAGCGCGAGCGCGGCATCACCATCAACACCGCTCACGTTGAGTACGAGACCGACAACCGTCACTACGCTCACGTTGACTGCCCGGGCCATGCTGACTACGTCAAGAACATGATCACCGGTGCTGCTCAGATGGACGGCGCTATCCTGGTTGTGTCCGCTTCCGACGGCCCCATGCCCCAGACCCGTGAGCACATCCTGCTCTCCCGTCAGGTTGGCGTGCCCTATATCGTTGTGTTCATGAACAAGTGCGATCAGGTGGACGACGAGGAGCTGCTGGACCTGGTTGAGATGGAGATCCGTGAGCTGCTGGATGAGTACGAGTTCCCCGGCGATGACACCCCCATCATTCGTGGTTCCGCTCTGAAGGTGCTGGAGAGCACCAGCACCGACGTCAACGCTCCCGAGTACAAGTGCATCCTGGACCTGATGGACGCTGTTGACAGCTATATCCCCACTCCCGACCGTATGGCCGACCTGCCCTTCCTGATGCCCGTTGAGGACGTTATGACCATCTCTGGCCGTGGCACCGTTGCTACCGGCCGTGTGGAGCGTGGTACCGTTAAGCTGGGCGAGGAAGTTGAGATCGTTGGCCTGAAGGACGAGAAGAGCAAGACCACCATCACCGGTCTGGAAATGTTCCGTAAGTCTCTGGACTTCGCTCAGGCTGGCGACAACATTGGCGCTCTGTTGCGTGGCGTGCAGCGCGATGAGATCGAGCGTGGCCAGGTTCTGGCTAAGCCCGGCTCCGTGCATCCCCACACCAAGTTCGAGGGCCAGGTGTACGTCCTGAAGAAGGAAGAGGGCGGCCGTCATACTCCCTTCTTCAAGAACTATCGTCCTCAGTTCTACTTCCGTACCACCGACGTGACCGGCGTCATCGAGCTGCCCGAGGGCACCGAGATGTGCATGCCCGGCGACCATGTTACCATGACCGTCGAGCTGATCACCCCGATCGCTATGGAAGAGGGCCTGCGTTTCGCTATCCGTGAGGGTGGCCGTACCGTTGGTTCCGGCGTTGTTTCCAAGATCTTCGAGTAATTCGAAATCTGCTTTGGCCCCTGCCGAAAGGCAGGGGCCTTTTTGTGCGCTTTTGCGGTTTTTTCCTGTTTGTTTTGACGCTTTTTTTCACGGAAAAGGCCTTCTGTATGTCGCAATTCATCCGCCGTTGTGATATACTATTTCTACATATTCAAAATCATGCCAGTAATACGGATCGTTTTTACAAAACTGGTGGACCAAAAGGAATGGGAGGACAAACTGTGCAGAGAGAAACCGTCATTGTGATCGACTTCGGCGGCCAGTATAATCAGCTGATTGCCCGCCGGGTGCGCGAGTGCAACGTATATTGCGAGATCTATTCCTATAAAACGGATCTGGCCCAGATCAAGGCCAAGAACCCCAAGGGCATCATTCTAACCGGCGGCCCCAGCAGCGTGTATGTGGAGAATGCGGCCCTGTGCGGCAAGGAGCTTTTTGAGTGGGGGATCCCGGTTCTGGGCATCTGCTACGGCAGCCAGCTGATGGCTCATCTGATGGGCGGTCATGTATGCCAGGCCCCGGAAAAGGAATATGGCAAAACGCTGGTCCATCTGGATACCAGTTCCAAGCTGTTCAATGGGCTGGAAAAGGATACCATTTGCTGGATGAGCCATAACGATTACATTGAAAAGATCCCCGCGGATTTCCGAATTACGGCCCACACCGACAACTGCCCGGCGGCAGCCATGGAATGCGCGGAAAAGAACCTCTACGCGGTCCAGTTCCATCCCGAAGTGCTGCATACCCAGCAGGGCAAGGAAATGCTCCACAACTTTGTATACCAGGTGTGCGGCTGTGCCGGCGACTGGAAGATGGACAGCTTTGTGGAAAGCACGGTGCAGGCTCTGCGCCAGGAAATTGGCCAGGGTAAGGTGCTCTGCGCCCTTTCCGGCGGTGTGGATTCCTCGGTTCTGGCGGCTCTGCTGGCCAAGGCCGTAGGCAAACAGCTCACTTGTGTCTTTGTGGATCACGGCCTGCTGCGGAAGAACGAGAAGGAAGAAGTCTGCCAGGTGTTTGGTGCGGACGGTCCTTTTGAGATGAACTTTATCTGTGTGGATGCTCGCCAGCGTTTTTACGACAAGTTGGCCGGCGTGAGCGAGCCGGAGAAAAAGCGCAAGATCATCGGCGAGGAGTTCATCCGGGTCTTTGAGGAAGAGGCCAAAAAGATCGGCCAGGTGGATTATCTGGCTCAGGGTACCATCTACCCTGACGTGGTGGAAAGCGGCCTGGGCGGCGAAAGCGCCGTGATCAAAAGCCACCACAACGTGGGCGGCCTGCCGGATCATGTGGACTTCAAGGATCTGGTGGAACCCCTGCGCAACCTCTTTAAAGATGAAGTCCGTCAGGCTGGGCGGGAGCTGGGCCTGCCGGAATATCTGGTAAGCCGTCAGCCCTTCCCCGGCCCGGGTCTTGCTATCCGTATTATCGGTGAAGTGACCCCCGAGAAGGTGGCCATCGTACAGGATGCGGATTATATCTGGAGAGAGGAAATTGCCAAGGCTGGCTGGGATAAGAAGGTCAACCAGTACTATGCGGCCCTTACCAATATGCGCAGTGTGGGTGTTATGGGTGATGAGCGCACCTATGACTATGCAGTAGCGCTGCGCGCAGTGACCACCACCGACTTTATGACGGCCGAGGCTGCGGAGATTCCCTGGTCGGTGCTGAATGTGGTAACCAGCCGGATTGTCAACGAGGTCAAACATGTAAACCGCGTGCTTTATGACTGCACCGGGAAGCCGCCTGCCACCATCGAGTTTGAGTGAGTTTTTGAAACTCCGAACCCGTTGCGGCACAACGATTTTGCGGTTTTATATCTCTCTTTTGATAACGATTTGATAACGCTCCCCATAGGCCGTATCATTCTGTATCCCCAGTGGATTGCGGGTAAAGAATGTTCTTTTGCGGCTTATAAGTGAGGACAACCATATTAGAAAGCCCTTACCGATGGCAACGTCGGTAAGGGCTTTTGCTGTCTATTCATCAGTATCGGGGCTATCTTTGAGTGCATCCACCAGGAAATCACTCAATTCCTGTGAGGGAACTTTTGCCCACCGCAGGGTGGTGTCGTACTTGGGGTAGTTGTACCGCCAGCGGTCATAGTCCTCCCTGGTGATCTCCCCGGCCTCCAGCTTCTTGGCCTGCTCCGCCCAGGCGGACAGCATATCAAGCATATTGGCATAGGTCTTGCCTTTGGATTTGTCCAGACGCAGACAAACCTCGCCGTCAATCTCCCCAATAGTCAGCCCCCGAATATCCTCCAAAGCAAAGAGGGTGTGCATCAGGCCGATGTCGGTATCTATGTCAGGGACGGTCAGGGCATCAGGGGAAATATCAAAGAAGTCAGCCAGGGTCTTTGTCAGGTCGGCCTTGGGGGTGCGGCTCCCGGTTTCATACTGTGCCATACGCACATCGGCGGAGCGTTCCGGGAAACCCACCACCATGCCAAGATACTTCTGTGTGATGCCCTTCATGTTGCGGAAGAAACGAATACGTTCACCAATCGCCATAACTGCCAACTCCAATCTATGTAATGGGGACACTTGAAGTATAACAGATATGTTTAGACCAGTCAAGAGAAAAATAAATAAATTTGTTTATATTTTCTCGTTGGAAGGTCTTGACATAACGGAATAGAGTTAGTATAATAGGACTACGTTAAGCAAATAGCGTTAAATCAAAAGAAAGGAGGAATCCATATGGAGAACAGATTCATCCGGGCGGAAGAAGTTGCGGACGAGCTGGGTGTATCGAAGCCCTACGCCTATAAACTCATCCGGCAGCTCAACGAAGAATTGAAGGACAAGGGCTTCATCACCATCGCAGGGCGGGTCAACCGCCAGTATTTCAACGAACGGCTCTACGGGGCCAGAAAGGAAGGGAACTAAATGCCAGTCTTTAAGGACGAAGCAAGAGGAACATGGTACGTCATGGTGCGGTATCAGGACTGGACGGGGGAGCGCAAACAGAAGTGCAAGCGTGGCTTTGCCACCAAACGGGAGGCCCAGGAGTGGGAGCGCAGTTTCCAGATGCAGACCTCCGGCGACCTGGATATGACCTTTGAAGCCTTTACCGAGCTTTACACCAAGGATATGAAACCCCGGCTCAAGGAGAACACCTGGCTGACCAAGGAGAACATCATCCAGAAGAAAATTCTGCCCTACTTTGGCAAGCGGAAGATTAGCGAGATCACCACCAAGGACGTGATCGCATGGCAGAACGAGTTGCTGGCCTACCGGGACGAGAAGCGCAAGCCCTACTCGGCTACCTACCTCAAAACCCTGCACAACCAGCTTAGCGCCATCTTCAATCACGCTGTCCGCTTCTATGAGCTGCGCTCCAATCCCGCCGCCAAGGCTGGGAACATGGGGTCAGAGGAACGGAAGGAAATGCTGTTCTGGACGAAAGCGGAGTACCAGAAGTTTGCAGATGCCATGATGGACAAGCCCGTTTCCTACTACGCCTTTGAAATGCTCTACTGGTGTGGTATTCGGGAGGGGGAACTGCTGGCCCTGACCCCGGCAGACTTTGACTTTGAGGCCGGGACGGTGAAAATCAGCAAGTCCTATCAGCGGCTCCACGGCAAGGACGTCATTACCACGCCAAAGACGAAGAAAAGCAACCGCACCATTAAAATGCCCAACTTCCTCTGTGACGAGATGAAGGATTACCTGGGGATGCTCTACGGTATCAAGAAGAAGGAGCGCATTTTCACCATCACGAAAAGCTATCTCCACCATGAGATGGACAGAGGGGCGAAGTCGGCAGGGGTCAAGCGTATCAGAATCCACGACCTCCGGCATTCGCACATCTCACTTCTGATTGACATGGGCTTCTCCGCTGTGGCGATTGCTGACCGTGTGGGGCATGAGAGTATCGAGATCACCTATCGCTATGCCCACCTGTTTCCGTCCAAGCAGACGGAAATGGCAGACAAATTGGACTTTGAAAGGATGGGAGCGTAATGTCAGCTAAGAATTTGGACACTCACAACCGCTGGAGGAACAAGACCGTGGCCTTCCGGGTATCCCCGGAGGAAAACAAGCAGATTGACGCCGCTGTGCGGCTCTCTGGCCTGACGAAGCAGGACTACATCACCCGGCGGCTCTTAGACCGGGCCGTGGTGGTGCAGGGCAATCCCAGGGTCTACAAGGCCCTGCGTGACCAACTCGCCGCCGTCCTGGGGGAACTGCGGCGCATTGAGGCCGGGGGCGACGTGGGGGATGAACTTCTCGCCACCATTGACCTTATCTCAGTGACGCTGGGCGGCATGAAGGAGGATTGATAGATTGATGGATTCCAGAGAAACGAAAAGGACTGTCCCGGTTCCGTCTGTTGGCGCAGACGGGGAACAGCCCAATTCTCAAACAACTACCCAAAGTATAGCAGAGGAAACGGCTGAAAACAACCCCCAAGAGAAAGATTTAGAGGAAATGCTCCGGGATATGCGGCGCATGAACGACCCAGCCTACCTCCACACAGTTTCCATGAACGACCTTTACCAGAACATCTACCAGAGCAGACCGCCCGTAATAGACGGTCTGCTCTACCCTGGGACGTACCTCTTTGCGGGAGCGCCCAAGGTGGGCAAGTCGTTCCTGATGGCCCAGCTTGCCTACCATGTCAGCATGGGCCTCCCCCTGTGGGGCTACCCTGTCCACAAGGGGACTGTCCTCTATCTGGCGTTGGAGGACGACCACCGCCGCTTGCAGGGGCGGCTATACCGAATGTTCGGCACAGAGGGCACCGACAATCTGCTCTTTGCGGTCTACGCCAAACAGCTTGGCGTTGGCCTGGAGGAACAGCTAAAGAAGTTCGTCCGGGAACACCCGAACACCAAGCTGATTATCATTGACACCCTCCAGAAAATCCGGGAGGCTGGTGGGGATAAGTACAGCTACGCCAACGATTACGAGGTGGTGGGTAAGCTGAAACGCCTTGACGATGATTGCGGCGTCTGCCTCCTGCTGGTACACCACACTCGAAAGCAACAGGCAGATGACAAATTCGATATGATCTCCGGCACCAACGGTCTGCTGGGAGCGGCGGACGGGGCCTTTCTTCTTCAAAAGGAGAAGCGGACAGACGGCAGCGCCGTTCTGGACGTGGCCGGGCGTGACCAGCAAGACCAGCGATTCTATCTTACCAGGGACAAGGAACGGCTGATATGGACGCTGGAGCGTACGGAAACGGAGGCATGGACAGAGCCGCCCGACCCGGTGCTGGAGGCCATAGCCGCCCTTGTGACGGCGGAGAAGCCGACCTGGGGTGGTACGGCCACCGAGCTGGTAGCGGCGCTCCAGACCGACATGAAGCCCAACGCCCTGGCGATGCGGCTAAACGTCCGGGCCGGGAAGCTGCTGATAGACTACCACATCCGCTATGAGAACAGCAGGAGCCACGCCGGGAGAAGTATCAGCCTGACGCTGGAACCGTCCCAGGCGTGACGACCGTGACGGCTGTGACGGCTTTTTTGAGAGTGGCGGCGGTGTCTGAAACATCGTCACGGTCGTCACGGCTGTCACGGGGAGCAGCAAAGTTTAGGCGGGGTGCAGGGTGCCCTTTTCAAAGGGCGGCCCTGCTGGGGGAGGCAACCGCAGTTGCCGGGGGCAAAGCCCCCACACCCCCTCGGAGAGCCCACGACACTTTGCAGACCGAAGGGATGAAAGTGTCATAGTGGGTTATTACACTTCCTGCAGGAAGTGCCTCCCCCGAACCCCCGTCCTCTTTCAACAACCCAACATCTGAAACAGGAGGATTTTTGCCTATGGCGAGAGGCGACGGTATTGACCGTACCAACGCAAGAAATATGAGGCTGACCGAAACCAAGATCGGTAACACCCAGCAGCACAACGAGCGTGAGAAGGATTCCTATGTCAATCAGGACATTGTACTGGAGCGGACGCCGCTCAATGTCCATTTCAAAACCCCGTCTGCCGGGTATCGGGAGATGTTTGCTCAAATGGAGGCCGACGGCGTGATCTCCACCCGTGGCATCAAGGAGGATGCCTTTCGATACGGTGAGTTGGTCTTTGATGTAAACTCCGCTTACTTCTACAATCACGGCGGGTATGACTTCGCAAAACAATTTTACACCGAAGCCTATAAAGCCGCAATCAAAATCGTAGGTGGAGAGCAGTATATTTTGTCGGCGGTCATGCACGCCGACGAACGCAACCGGGCTATGTCCGAGGCGCTGGGAGAGGACGTGTACCACTACCACCTCCATGTGGTCTATATCCCGGTGGTGGAGAAGGAGATACGATGGACAAAGCGGTGCAAGGACAAATCCCTGGTGGGCAAGGTCAAAGAAACCGTTATGCAGGTCAGCATGAGCAAAAAGTGGGCATCCCAGCCCGCAGTAGACGAGGCCACCGGGGAGCCATTACGAACAGCAAAGGGCAAGCCTGTGCTGAGAAAGTCGTACAGCGTCTTGCAGGATGATTTCTTTCAGCAGATGCGCTCCGCTGGCTACACGGACTTGGAGCGTGGAGAGCGTGGCAGTTCCGAGGAACATCTGACGGTCACGCAGTTCAAGGTGAAGTGTGAACAGGAGCGGCTTGCACAGCTTCAGGAGGCGGCTGTGCTGGCCCAGGCCGAGGTTGACCGAAGGAACAGGGAGGCGGCAGCTGCCGAAAAGGAAGCGGCCCAGGCCAAGGCCAAACTAAACGATGTGGCCCACATGCTGAAAGGCATGGAGAAGCTGGCGGAGGAATTTTCCAGCGACCCGGAACAGGTCTTGCCAGAAGCGGGACCGCTGGAATCGGCCAGGGCCTACCGGGAGAAAAAGGCCAAGCCCTTATGGGCGAAGATCGTCAAGGTGCTGCGGTCTGTCTACCGGGCCTACTGCGACCTCAAATCCAAATTTGAGCGGCTGCAAGCGGACTATGGCCGGGAGGTCAGCAAAAATAGTTCCTTATCAGAAAGGATTTACGAGGTCTGCGCCGAGAGGGACAGTCTAAAGGGAAAGGTCAGGGACTATGAGCGGGTCAGGCGGGCCATTGGCCCGGAACAGGCGGACAGAATATTAGAGGCCGCTTACCAGCAGGAACAGGCTGAAAAGGAACGGAAACGGGACGCAAGGCAAAAAGCAAGATTAGGCGCACGATAATCACCAAAAACGGAGGGTGTTCCAGTGAATGCCCTCCTGATTTATTTGGGGAATCGGGTAAAAACTTCTTGCATTTTAGAGTGTACTATGCTATACTGCCGTCATCCTGATTTGAGGAGTCTATTCAACATGCGGCAAGGTATTCTTAAATAAAATTTGATAATGGGCGCAAAAATGATTGCCCCTTGCAGGGGCTTGGTTTTTGTACCCAATTTTAAGAATACTTTTGCCTTTTTAGTAAATATCGTGACGGACCGCGGCTTATGTAAGTCGTGTATGTTTCTGTGTGTCCGAAGTCATGATCCCCAGCGGTAAAAGTATTAGCCGCTGGGGATTTTTATGCCCTTCGGGGCAGTAAAGGGAGGACAATCACATGAAAATAATCAATATTGGAATTCTTGCCCATGTAGACGCTGGAAAGACGACCTTGACGGAGAGCCTGCTATATGCCAGCGGAGCCATTTCAGAACCGGGGAG